>Ga0208465_1000012_pt1 | contig 80696 bp, 79 predicted proteins | sample LakMenEpi31Aug10_FD_150749 | JGI IMG/M metagenome (GOLD analysis project Ga0208465, IMG submission 150749) | Freshwater microbial communities from Lake Mendota, WI - 31AUG2010 deep hole epilimnion (SPAdes) | ecosystem: Environmental > Aquatic > Freshwater > Lake > Epilimnion/Euphotic zone ...
CCCCTGGGCACACCCCCAACTATGACGCACCATACCTATAGTGACGATTTTCAGGAACTCCTGCCCCTCTTCATCCACTGGATGGGAGGGCTTTTTCTTAGCCGTATAAGCATACTATAGCTTCAACCATAACCTTGAGAGCGGGAGTGATAGCTGACTTTTATATCTCAGCATTTTGTAGGAGATAAAAATTAGGCCTAGAAGCTGATGCGCCTGCTTGAATTAAGACATTGTCGGTGATCTGCTCAGGTCCACAGCTCCCCGAAGGCTCAGGTCGACCTTCGAGGTCAAAAATCTACACCATTACCCACGGCTGAGGATATAGTTAGGAGTTAGCTAGCATTCTCAATAGGCAGTTGGGTTGGCTATGCTTTCCATAGTTATACCGGGTCAATGCCTATGGAAAGACCTACAGATGACTATCGTTGGAGGCTTCAAACAACTCCTGACATAGGTTATGTTTAAGGGGAATGGGGAAGGGGTAACACATGAACCAAGGAATTGACCTACAGGCCAGCTTTATACGATCGTTAACCGGTTTTGGCCTGCCGTCTGGCCTGGCTAAGGCTCTCTGGCTACCGTTGCCAATGGTGCTGATCTTAATCGGCGCCACTGTTAGTATTTTCGTAACAGTTTGGCTAGAACGAAAGATTTCCGCTGCTGCCCAGCAACGCATTGGGCCAGAGTATGTAGGCCCTCTAGGTACTCTTCAGGCCGCCGCCGATGGTATAAAACTCATCTTCAAGGAAGATATAACCCCGGCTAAGGCTGATCCAATTCTGTTTACCTTGGGGCCAGCCATCGTAGTTATTCCCGTATTTCTCTCCTACCTGATTGTTCCCTTTGGCCAGAATATGGTGATTACGGACATTGGGGTAGGCATTTTCCTCTGGATTGCCCTATCCAGTATTGCCCCCATTGGTCTGCTAATGGCGGGCTACTCCTCTAATAACAAATACTCTCTATTAGGTGGCTTGAGGGCGGCTGCCCAGTCCATTAGTTACGAAATTCCCATGGCGCTGGCGGTACTGGCGGTGGTCCTCATGTCCAATAGCCTCAGCACCATTGACATTGTTAATCAGCAGTCTGGCTATGGCATCCTGGGTTGGAATATTTGGCGACAACCGGCTGGTTTTTTAATTTTTTGGATTGCGGCCTTAGCAGAGTGTGAACGGCTGCCCTTTGATTTACCGGAGGCTGAGGAAGAACTGGTCGCCGGTTATCAAACGGAGTATACGGGCATGAAGTTTGGCCTGTTCTACGTGGGTTCCTACGTTAATCTGGTCCTGTCTGCCCTAATTGTCTCTATTCTTTACTTGGGTGGTTGGGAGTTCCCTCTGTCGATTTCCTGGCTATCCAGTCTCCTAGGAATTAGTGAAACTACCCCTTGGCTACAGGTTATAGCTGCTTCTATTGGCATAATGATGACCTTGTTTAAGGCTTATGCTCTGGTATTTACGGCGATCCTGCTGCGATGGACAGTACCCCGCGTGAGAATTGATCAATTGCTTGACTTTGGTTGGAAGTTTTTGCTGCCGGTGTCCCTGGTTAACCTGCTACTGACCGCTGGTCTCAAGCTTGCTTTTCCCATAGCCTTTGGGGGGTAGGGGAAGCTGAGGTTATTCTGTCCTAAGGTCTTAAGCTACGGCTATCTCTACCGATATGCGCAGCTGCTGATATTCCTAAATCTAAACCGTCTAAACTCTCAAGAATGCTGGAGGATTGCCCATGCTAGGTTTTCTCAAACAAATTGGCGATTACGCCAAGGAGAGCTTTCAGGCAGCCAAGTACATTGGTCAAGGGTTATCGGTTACCTTTGACCATATGGGTCGTCGCCCTATTACTGTTCAATATCCCTACGAAAAGTTAATTCCATCGGAACGCTTCCGTGGTCGCATTCACTTTGAGTTTGACAAATGTATTGCTTGCGAGGTTTGTGTGAGGGTATGTCCGATCAACCTACCGGTGGTAGATTGGGACTTTGATAAGGCAACTAAGAAGAAAACCCTAAAGCACTATAGTATCGACTTTGGGGTTTGCATTTTCTGTGGCAACTGCGTGGAGTACTGCCCGACTAACTGTCTATCCATGACTGAAGAGTATGAGTTGGCCACCTATGATCGCCATGAGCTCAACTACGACAATGTGGCCCTAGGTCGTCTACCCTACAAGGTCACTCAAGATCCTATGGTCACACCGCTGCGAGAGCTGGCCTATCTCCCTAAGGGAGTAATGGATCCCCACGATTTGCCACCTAACTCGCGGCGAGCCGGTAAACTACCCCAGGAAATCTTGGAGGAAACGGCGACGGAGCCCAAGGGTCAGACCTGATCAAGTTGACTGGCTCGGCTACCTCAGTCAGGCCTTAGAACAAATTTTAACGTTGATTGTTTAGCAGGAGCACAAGCCAGTGACCTTAGGACAAGGGGTTCAATTCGTTACCTTCATACTGCTTGCAGCCATGATGCTGGGTAGTGCCCTCGGCGTGGTGCTATTAGAAAATATCGTTTACTCGGCCTTTTTGCTGGGGGGCGTTTTTATTAGCATAGCGGGTATGTATATCCTCCTCAACGCCGGGTTTGTAGCCGCAGCCCAGGTACTAGTCTACGTGGGTGCGGTGAACGTACTGATTTTGTTTGGCATTATGTTGGTGAATAAACGCCAGCCCCTTACCCCCATGACCCGAGCCTGGCTCAGCCAGTTGGCCACCGGTGGCGTTTGTGCAGGGCTGTTTGCTCTGCTAACGGTAGCGGTTTCAAACACCCCCTGGGTCCTATCTGACCTCACTCCCATAGGGGAAGGCGCCATCATCGAAATTGGTAAGCACTTCTTTTCTGATTATTTACTACCCTTCGAGCTTGCCTCCGTCCTGCTGCTGATTGCCCTGATTGGCGCAATTGTGCTGGCCCGTCGCGAATTTATTCCTGATGTGGCGCCGGGGCAACCTGAGCCGGACACTTTACAGCTTCCAGAACGCCCCCGTGAGTTGGTGTCTGCTAGCTCCCTCAGTAATCTCCCTGAATCTTAGCGCTCTGCCCTACCTCCTACCATGCAACTCCAGTACTTTTTGATCGTTGCCGCCGCCCTATTTTGTATTGGCATTTATGGCCTGGTCACCAGTCGTAATGTGATCCGCGTTCTAATGTCCATTGAGCTGATGCTTAACGCGGTTAATCTCAATCTCATGGCCTTTTCTAACTACCTTGACCCGGTAGGTATTAATGGTCAGGTTTTTGCTGTTTTTGTGATTAGCATTGCGGCGGCTGAGGCAGCGGTGGGGTTGGCGATAGTATTGTCTATCTACCGAAACCGCGATACTGTTGACATGGAGCAGTTTAACCTACTGAAGTGGTAATGCTTAGTCTAAAGGCTATAGTTTGCTTAAACCTTTAGCTAGGGCGCTGTGTTGCTCTTACTTTCCTCCTTAGCCAGTGCAGCTTAACCAAGTTATTATTGCTCACAAGGCTCAAAACCGGCTCAGTCAGCAGTGGGCAGAGACTTGCGCCAATCAATTAGAAGCAATGGGGACTCGGGTTTTACGGGGTCCTAGTGGCCCCAAGGATAATCCTTATCCAGTTTTTTTAGCATCGGTTAGCCAACCCATCGATCTAGCGATCGTGTTTGGCGGTGATGGTACTGCTCTAGCTGCAGCCCGTCATCTGGCTCCTGAAGGGGTACCTATTTTAGCGATTAACGTTGGTGGCCATCTGGGCTTTTTAACCGAAACCTCCGATCAGTTGGATAATATCGAGCTGCTCTGGGATCGTTTACGCCACGATCGCTTCAACCTACAGCAGCGCATGATGTTGGAGGCCCAGGTTTTCCATGGTAATGCGGGTAACCTGGAGGCCGCCAGCGATCGATTTTTAGCCCTAAACGAAATGGCCATCAAGCCCGCCTCCCCTGATCGGATGATCACCGCCAGCCTGGAGATGGAAATTGACGGTGAAGTGGTTGACCAATACCAGGGGGATGGGCTGCTGATCAGTACCCCCACCGGCTCAACCGGCTACACTGTAGCCGCCGCAGGACCCATTGTCCATCCAGGCATGGAAGCTATTATCGTTACCCCCATCTGTCCCCTTAGTCTGTCTAGCCGTCCCATCGTCTTACCCGCTGACTCCGTGATCAGTGTGTGGCCCCTAGCCGACCCCGATCTGAGTACTAAACTCTGGACGGACGGAGTGCTGGGAACTGCCATCTGGCCGGGGCAGCGGGTGGATGTTCGGATAGCTGACCATGTCACCAAATTCATTATTCTGCGCTCAGACTACTCCTACTATGGTACGCTTCGCCAGAAGTTGAATTGGGCCGGTACCCGCATCACGGTTTCCAATAATCACCGCAATTAGCACTCTAGTTAGAACACTTAGCTTTAACCAGAGGACTGAGAAAAGTAAATCGGTAGAACCGACCCCTGAGCAGAGGTTTTGACTCGCTTCCACCAGGCTAGGGCGATTGGTTAAGACTAAGGGGTACTCCCATAGTCTATGCTAGGTCAGAAGCGTGGGGGAGATTGTGTCAGAGTCCTTAGTTTTAATCGGGGTGGGGGTGCTAGCGGGTCTTCTGGCGGGGATTTTAGGCATTGGCGGGGGCACCATCATGGTGCCGGCCATGGTAGCCCTGGGTCTATCGGGGGTACAGGCGGTCGGTACAAGCACCTTGGCGATTTTGGTGATAGCTCTGGGGGGCAGCCTGCAAAACTGGCGGATGGGTTTTCTAAAGCTGAGAAATGTAGTGCTGCTGGGTCTACCGGCAGTAGCCACAGCCTTTCTTGGCACCGCCTTAGCCAGCGCTTTTCCTGAGTATGTTTTACTGGCAGCCTTTGGCCTATTCCTATTGCTAAATATTTATCTGATTCGGATCAAGCAGCAGGTGGTGGCCGGGGAACAGCTTGCCCCCCAGGGCAGGATCTCCCAGCAATCGCCAACCCCAGCCCGCATCGTCATTGGCGGCACCGCAGGGTTCTTAGCTGGATTATTTGGGGTGGGCGGGGGCGTAGTCATGGTGCCCTTGCAGATTTTGCTACTAAAGGAAGACATTAAAGTGGCCATTCAAACCAGCTTGGGTGCGATCGTCATTACGGCGGTTTCAGCCCTGGGTTGGCATAGTCTGCGGGGTAATGTGCAAGGATCGATGGGGCTGCTACTGGGTCTCGGGGGACTGCTGGGAGTACAATTTGGTACCCGTTATCTACCACGGCTCCCTAACCGAGTAGTAAACCTGATGTTTAGGATAGTATTAGCCCTGTTTGCCCTATTTTTCTTCTACCGAGCCTGGCAGAGTTTTTATAGCCTCAGCCAAAATCCCTAGGGTAGGGCTGCTCGCAGCATAGGGGCATGGGCCAACGAGCCAGTAAGTCAGTAGCGGCTTCAGCCGACAAGGGCTGGGAAAAATGGTGACCTTGACCGGAGGAGCAGCCCAGTTGACGCAGTTGTGCTAACTGCTCAGGCGTTTCTATCCCCTCCGCAATGGCCGTCATGCCCAGGCTTTTGGCTAAGGCCAGAATCGCTTCCACCATCGCTGCCCCCCGCTGATCGACCGTCATACGGTGAATAAAGGTGCGATCAATCTTTAAAGCCTGCACTGGAAACCGATGCACCATACTGAGGGAGGAATAGCCAGTGCCAAAATCATCGATACAGAGCTGAATACCCCGCTGTTTTAGATCCAGGAGCAAGGATTCAGCGGTATCTGGGTTTTCAATTAAGGCTGTCTCCGTCATTTCCAGGCGCAGACAACGGTTACTGATGCCCGACTGGTTTAGGGCTTGATCGATGCTGGCGATCAGATGGGGGTTGGCAAACTGTTTAGCGGAAAGGTTGACGCCCATAATCAGATGACTAGCCTGGGGAAAGGCTTTTTGCCATTCCCCCAGTTGCTGACAGGCCTGTTGTTGGGTCCATTCCCCGATCGCCATAATTAACCCGGTTTCCTCCGCTAGGGGAATGAAGGTATTGGGGGGAATAGCCCCCCAACGGTGGTGCTGCCAGCGCAGCAGGGCCTCGAACCCCAATAAGTGATTGGTCCTGAGGTCCACAATGGGTTGGTATTCGAGGGTTAGTTCCGAGCGGTCTAGGGCTCGTTGTAGATCGCTTTCCAGGGCTAGTTGGGTCGCTACCCGCTCGTACATTTGCGGGTTGAATAGGGCCGATTGGCCCCGCCCATTGCCCTTGGCCTGATACATGGCGGTATCCGCATCCCTAAGGAAGTCTACGGCCTTAACTGAACCGGTGAGGTTTGAGGAGATACCCACACTGGCACTAATGAAAATTTCCCGACCCGCGAGGAGAATCGGTAACTGCAAGACTTGATGAATACGATCGGCCACCTTGAGAGGATCAACAATGGAACTAATGGGATGAATTAGAATGGCAAACTCATCTCCCCCCAACCGGGCGACTAAATCTTCCTCTCGCACCACCGATCGCAGGCGTCTGGCACACTCGATCAAGAGCTCGTCACCCACCAGGTGCCCCAGACTGTCATTAATCACCTTAAAGCGATCCAGATCAATAAACAGCACGGCAAAGGCTTTCTCAGATTCCTGCTCCACTGCTTGTACCGCATTGGTCAGCTGCTCCATAAAATAGGCCCGGTTAGGGATGCCAGTGAGGGAATCGTGGAGTGCTTCGTAGGCGAGGCGAGCCTCAATCTGCTTACGTTCCGTAATGTCTGTGAGGGTACCCACCAGACCGCAGATAGCGCCCTCCGAATCCCGCTGCACCTGTCCTAGCAGGTGAACGTAGCGGCGATGCCCGTGGCGCTGAAGAATTTCCCCCTCCAGGTTAATAGCTTGCCCCTCCAGACAGGCCATGGCAAATTGCTGTTGCCATGCAGGCCGGTTGCTTGGGTCTAGGGCCATAAATTGCTCCTCCAGGGAAAGGGGGGGAGCCTGGGGATCAAGACCATAAATGCGGAACATTTCCTCAGACCAGAGCAAGCTTTGGCTGGGCAGGGTAAGTTCCCAATTGCCTGTGTGGGCAATGCGCTGGGCTTCCTTCAGACGGGTCTCTGTCCGCTGTCGTTCTTGCAGTTCTGCCTGGGCTTGATCTAAGGTTTGGGCCTGTTGGATAGCGATCGCCAGCTGGGCCGCTACAATTTGCACTAACTCAATCTCTGATGTCTGCCAAATAGCCTGGTCCTCGGGTCGACGGTGAATTCCCAGGCAGCCCCAGGGTAGTCCATCCTTTACCTGCAGCGGTACCAGCAGCCAGCAACCCGGCAAAGCCTGGGCCAGGGGGTGAAGATCCTGATCAGAACTAATCTGGATAATCTCCGCCTCGGTTAAAGCGGGGAGATCGCTACTGGTTACCACATGCAACAGACTGGTACTGTCAGGATTAGTCCGGTACTCCGCCACCACCTGCCAAACCAGGGATTGGGGCTGATACATTTGGATATTGACGTGATCGACTCCTAGCAGGTGGGCCACCTCTCGAGCGGCAGTCTGGAAAATCGTATCCAGATGCAGGGATTGGCGGATAGCCTGGATGACTCGGTTGAGAGCCTGCTCCCGACGAATTTGGTGCTCTATTTGTTCATAGGCGCTACGGCGGCTGGTAATATCCTGAAAGTAGACCGCCAGGCCATCCTGGGTGGGGTAGACCCGTACCTCGTACCAGCTTTGGGATTGGCTAAAGTACTCCTCGAAGCTGGTGCTACGGCGCTCCGCCATAGCCTCTCGAAAGTGCCGGGAGAATAGGGTGCCCAGCATATTGGGAAACTCATACCAGAGGTTTTGACCCAGTAAACCCCGGCGCGATCTCTGCAGGAACTGCTCAGCCCGCTGGTTGACGTAGGTAAACTGAAAGTGACAATCCAGGGCAAAGAAGGCATCGGTAATGCTTTCTAGAATGTCGTTAACCTGTTTATGGGAGGCCTGTAGGTCAGCCTCTGCCTGTTTCATATCGGTAATATCGGTGTGAGTGCCAGCCATACGTCGCCAGGGTTGGGTCCTATCGCCAATGCCCTGCCCCCGGGAGAGAATCCACCGTAGGCTACCATCGCGGTGATAGAGCCGATAGGTATGCTCAAAGGGACTGGTCCTATCCGCCTGCAAACGATACTGGGCTAGGGCCGCCGCCAAGGCGGGTTGGTCCTCTGGATATACCTGGGCTTGCCAGGCAGCCATGGTCACCGGACTGTTGGGATAGCCTAAAAGTCCAGTAAAATTCGGGCTTATGTAGAGTACATCGGTGGTGAGGTGCCAGTCCCAAACCCCCACCTTACTGTCCTGGATGGCCACGGCAAAGCGTTCTTCAATACGCCGTAAAGCCATTTCAGCCGCTTTGCTGTCGCTAATGTCTTGACAGATTCCCAGGCTAAACTGGGGTTCTCCAGCGACATCGCGCACCAGGCTGAGGGTAACCCGCATCCAGAGAGATGGCCCATCCCTGTGCAGGTAGCGTTTTTCCAGGGAAAGGGTAGAGATTCTGCCGCTGACCAGATCGGTGTACCCCTGCAGCAGATCCCCTAAGTCATCAGGGTGGGTAAGGGTTTCCAGGTGACGACCGACAAGGTCTTGCCAGTCGTAGCCTAGCCACTGACATAGAGTTGGATTGACATTGAGGAAGATCCCCGTCAGGCTAATCTGGTAAACCCCAATGTGTAACTGGTTAAAAACATCTTGAAGGTTCACTCCGGCGGGCAATTGGGGGGAGGGGCCCGATCGGGGGCCAAAGTCGGGGATAGCCAACATGGGCTGAGGGTCTTCCTTAAAAAAAATACAGGGATGCTATAGCTGTATTGGAAGAGTACCCGCTTGTCAGGCCAAAGGCTACAGGGAACAGGGGTAGGGAATAAGATTCAAGACCGCCACGGTAATTCCGAGACGAAAGCCCGGACCAGGTGTAAAAAAATAACTAGATGAATTGACTAAAAAAATCAAACTCCCCAGGTAGGATTCGAACCTACGACCAATCGGTTAACAGCCGACCGCTCTACCACTGAGCTACTGAGGATCAAGTGGACTTTTATCCTAGCGATAAACTAGGGAGCTTGACAAGTCCTTGGGTGGTTTTTTTCTCCATGGCTTGGCGGAAACAGGCCGGAGTCTGGCCTTTGGTACCGGCTTCGTGGCCTATAAAATTAACTGGCCAAACCTATCCTTAGGGTTGTGGCTAAAGCGATACCTAGGGACCTAGTCTCAATCGCATGAGCTTTTCACGGGTTTCACTGTTCACCCGATCAAATAGGGAACGGGAGGTTCGCCGGGGAGCCGTGTTCACCTGACTGTGGGTAAAGGTAATATCGCTGTGTAGCTGTTGGGCTGATATCCACTCCGCTCCATAGCCGACTACGGTTAGACGATGGCTATAATCGGAGGTGGCAACGATCACCCGTGACTTTGGTAAAGCCCGTTGCCACAATTGGGCACAGAAGTACTCGATATAGCTATCGGCGGTTTGGCCAAAGGCGGTGTAACATACGGAGAGGTTGGAGGTGATCACCAGATGTTGGTGGGGCGATCGCACGGCGTAGGCATCAAAGACTAGTTGGGTATCCAGCCCTTTACGGGCGCTGTAGTTGGTCAAGATCTCGATCAACTCCTGGCGGGCCGCCTCAAACCCATGCTGCTCACGAAGCTTCACCAGAGTTGGCCAGGCTCCGATCATGTTGTAGCCATCCACGAATAACCTGGGCAAGGAGTCGGCGCTTGGCATAGCTACGGGTCGAGGAAATAGAGCGGGGCTGACAAGTTTACTGGCAGAATGTAGCTGCCTCAATTTAGAATGAATGGACTGAGAATCAGTAGATGCAAAAGGCGACACCCGGATTCGAACCGGGGAATGGAGGTTTTGCAGACCTCTGCCTTACCACTTGGCTATGTCGCCAGCCATGAAGTTTCTCTAATTTAAGTCTACCCAATCTGGGTAGGAAAAACTAGCCCCATATTCGGAGCTAAGTCCTTACCCAACTGAGCTGGGTTAAACAGCTAGGAATTCTTGAATAACATCATTACTGAGCTCATGGGTAGGGCCAGAGGCAACAATGCCTCCTTTTTGCATGGCATAGTAATAGTCAGCCTGGCGCACAAAGTGTAGGTGCTGCTCGACCAATAACACTGAAATACCCCTGGTGGCAATAATCTGACGAACCGCTGCTTCAATATCCAAAATAATCGAGGGCTGAATACCTTCTGTGGGCTCATCAAGTACCAGTAGTTGGGGCTGCCCCATCAGTGCCCTGGCAATCGCCAGTTGCTGCTGCTGGCCACCGCTTAAGTCCCCTCCCATTCGACCCAGCATAGTTTTTAGCACGGGAAACAGCTCAAAGATCGACTCAGGAATCTCCTGGCTAGCCTGGCCGCGCTTACCCAGAGCCTCCTGGCCAATGATCAGGTTTTCCCGCACCGTCAGGCGGGGAATGATTTCCCGCCCCTGGGGAACGTAGCCGATACCCAGGCGAGCACGACGATCGGGGGAAAGGGGATCAATCACTTGGCCGGCGTAGCGAATTTCTCCACGTCGCGATCGCAAAAGCCCCATAATGTTTTTGAGCAAGGTGGTTTTGCCAACGCCGTTACGACCAATCAGACAAACCATCTGACCCCGGGGTACGGTTAGGTCCACATCCCGCAAAATATGACTTTCGCCATAATAAAAGTTAAGCCCGGTGACGCTTAACATGGGAGCTGTAAGGGGGTCTTGGTAGGTGGGTAGGGGCAGGATGCTGGTCATGATGGTACTAAAGCCTTTGGTCGAGATTCTCTAGGGCCAGGGCCTGCAGACGGTCTACGGTTGCTGTCGGCAGATTGAGCAGTTGCAGCAGTTTTTGGTAAGCAATGGCCTCGGTTTGCTGGATGCGATTGACAGAAATCACCTCGTAACTCAGCATTAAAGCCTGCTCTCGCTGACTGTCAGTTTGTAACTGAGGTACCAACTCCTCCAGGGTAAGAGCCTTGGCCAGTAGATCCTCCAGTTGGTGCCGAATAGCGCCCTGATCCTCAGGGCTATGGGCAAACCGTTGGCTGAGCCGATCTAGAATCAACTGCTGTTGACTGCCATCTAGCTGATGGTCAGCCCAGGCGATGGTGGCGGCGACCCGCAATAACAACATTTGTTCGGCGCTGAGGTCGGTTTCCTGGCCGAGGTAGACTTCAATGACCCGAGGATCATTTTGAACCTGATCCATAGTGCCCTCACAGAGCACGGTGCCCTCGTGGAGAACGGTGACCTGCCGAGCAATTTGACGGACAAATTCCATATCGTGCTCAATCACCACAATGGAGTGACTTTCCGCCAAAGACATCAGCAGTTGACCAGTCTTTTCGGTTTCTTCATCGGTTAGCCCCGCCACCGGCTCATCCACTAATAACAGGTCAGGGGATTGGGCCACCAGCATGCCAATTTCCAGCCACTGTTTTTCTCCGTGGGAGAGCAGGGCAGCGGCAATATCGGCCTTATAGTCTAGGCCAATGGTTTCCAATAACCCACCAACGGTACGCTTTTCAGCTTTGGGAGTTTGACCAAAGAGGGTGGAAAAGACATTTTTATGGCGGTTACAGGATAGCTCTAGGTTTTCTCGAGGGGTGAGATTAAGGTAGACTCGCGGGGTTTGGAACTTACGACCAATCCCCAGGCGGGCAATCTCATGCTCCTTACGTTTGCCCAGATTTTCTCCCTTAAAGTAGGCCATACCCTCGGTGGGTTGGACCTTACCGGTAATCACATCCAAAAAGGTCGTTTTACCCGCCCCGTTAGGACCGATAATCACCCGCAGTTCTCCTTCTTCCATGGCGAAATTGAGTTGATTGAGGGCCTTAAATCCATCAAAGCTAACGGTAACATCTTGAATATCAAGAATTTTTGGCTTGAGCACGATTAAATCTCCTTTTCAGCCAGGTTACTGCCTTCTAGGTCAGCCTCACTATAAATCGCTGGCCCAGGGCTAAGACCAAGCGCTTGATTGACGGCAGCTCCAAACTGGCGTTGTCCCCAACCGATTAAACCATCGGGCAGGGCGGTAACCACCAGCAGGAAGAGTGCCCCCTGGAAAAACAGCCAGACGTTGGGAAATCGTTCGCTCAGTAAGCTGCGAGCCATGTTGACCAACACCGCCCCTAAGATCGCCCCCACCAGGGTAGCTCGCCCACCCACCGCTACCCAGATCACCATCTCGATAGAAAAGGCAATATCCATCGCCTGGGGAGAAATAATCCCGGATTGAACGGTGTATAGGGCACCGGAGACCCCAGCGATCGCGCCAGATACGGCAAACACCAGAACCTTAAAGCTGGCGGGGTTATAGCCCGAAAACCGCACCCGGTTTTCGTCGTCGCGAATGGCCACCAACATCCGACCAAACCGGCCGCTAGTAAGCCACCGGCAGAGGGCATAAACGCCTACGACAGTGAGGACCGTTACCACGTAAAAGAAAAACTGCATCCTGGAGCTGCCCACCTCTTGACCCAAAAACACCGTGGTAGAGGTCTTGAGACCATTGGTGCCGTTAATCAACTTTTGCTGACCATTAAAAAAGTTAAAAAAGACCACCAGGGCAGCCTGGGTCAAGATGGAGAAGTAAACTCCCCGGATACGATTCCGGAACACAAGATAACCAAATAACCCGGCCACCAGGGCTGGAATGATAACAATGGCGATCAGGGTAAAGGGCAAGTTGTAGAAGGGTTTCCAAAACCAGGGCAAGGTGGAGACCCCGTAAAGACTGAAAAACTCCGGCAACTCTCCTGCCCGCAAAGACACCAGCGATAGGTACATGGCAAAGGCGTAGCCACCCAGGGCAAAGAAAATGCCATGACCAAGACTAAGCAGGCCAGTGAAGCCCCAAATCAAGTCAATACCCAGAGCCACAATCGCCAGGGAAAGGAACCGACCGACTAAGCCCAGTCGAAATTCCGATACGAGAAAGGGCAGGATCAGCAGTAAGAAGAGGGCGATCGCCACCACCGCCAGAATCTCTAACATTAACTTCCGCCGACCCAAGGCCTGGGCTAGCCGGCGGGGTTGTACGGATATATCCACGGCCATCCTCTATACCTCTACCGAACGACCTTTCTGCGGAAACATGCCAGCTGGCCGCACCTGCAGGAAAGCAATAATCAAGGCAAAAACCATTACCTTAGCCATACTGGTGGTGGCGAAGAACGTCAAGAAATCCACCAGGGGTTTGAATACATCTCCGGCCGGTATCAGTAGGGCCAAACTACCGGAGCCAATCAAGTAGGTAGCCACCCCAATCACCAGGGCGGCAACTATACTACCAACCAGCTTACCCACACCCCCTACCACCACCACCATGAAGGCGTCAACGATGTAATTACCACCCAGGTTTGGTCCTACGGAGCCTAAGAGGGTAACGGCGCAACCGGCAATTCCCGCCAGCCCAGAACCTAGGGCGAAGGTAAGGGCATCCACCCGTTCAGTGGGAATGCCTAAGCAGGCACTCATACTGCGGTTCTGGGTGACGGAGCGAATTCGCAAGCCCCAAGCCGTGCGGTTAAGAAACCAATACACCGCAATCAAGCAAACAATCGTCAAAGCAATGATAAATAAACGGGCGTAGGGAAACTGGAGGACATCACCCACGGACAAACCGCTGCGCAACCAGGATGGAGGGGTCACATCAACATTACGAGTACTAAACCAAGCTCGAGTAAATTTTGCAGTGCCGTTGTTTTGAAGCAGTAAGCCGACCAGGGCGGCAATGGCAATTGACAGCAGTAGCCACAGGGAATTAAGCCAACTGCCCAAACGCCGCCAGTCCGTGTAGCGATCTAGAATTCGGCTGACCACCCCAAACAAAATCGCGAAAACCGCTAAAGCGATCGCCATGGGCCAATTTACACTGCGAACAAACTGACGCAAAATCAAACTGACACCCCAGGTAGCTAGTAAGGTCTCTAAAGGACGACCGTAGAGATAACGGATGACACTGCGTTCCATCAACAACCCCACCAGGGCCGCCACCAAAAAGGCCAGGGGCAAGGCTGCGAAAATATAACTCTCTAGAGCCCAGTCGCCCAGGGCTTTAGCCCCGTTTTGAACCACATAGGTGGTATAGGCTCCTAACATCATCAGTTCACCATGGGCAAGGTTAATTACTCCCATTAACCCAAAAACAATGGCTAAACCCAGGGCTACAATTAATAAGACGGCACCGATGCTGATGCCGTCAAAAAGGCCGCTCATCAAGCCCTCAATCACAGTCAATCCTCAATTACAGCGGGTAGTCAAGTTAGGCTGAGCAGGAAAACTTCAAAAGCCTACAGCTCTGCACAAAGACACAGCATATTCTACCCAGGAGATAGCGGGCAAAATGTTCAAGACAAGCAGCTTTCCGACACCGGTTGCCCATCTGACTAGCCAAGGTGGTCTTCGTCAGAATGCGTAGGACAGAACCGGTCAGACTTCGCGGGTGCGATACCGGTTGGGTTTCCCACTGAACTAGCCGTTCATTCTTGTGTTCTGCCATAGCTGACAGCTAGTAGCGGCTCTGGAGCTCAACGATTCTGCCTGTCACTGCCTAGCAGGCCAGGGTCACGGTCAAACAGGTTAGTAGACCGACCAGATTAACGAGACGGAAACTCTCAACCACTAAGGCTTCCAGGCAATTTAATAGCCTAATCCCTAGACCGATATCCAACCCAGCCGTCCTGCTGGGCTTTTCAAATCACCTTTCTAGTGGCTATAATAAGATTATGTAAAAATTATGCTTCTTTACCTGATAATAAGGTTTCTCGTGGGCCAAAAGTAGCATATGCCCTTAAGGAGTCTAACTCTGATGGATTACATCGAAAAGGCCATCGATAAGTTGCGCGAGTGGATTGATAGGGTTATAGATGCCCTACTCGGCTCCGATCCCGAACGTGAGCCAGAGTTAATTCCTATCCCAGTGCAGGAACCTAGGCGTTAAATAGGGATAGTAGCTTGTTAAAGCTTCAGGTCATCCATGGGCCCAACTTAAATATGTTAGGGTTGAGGGAGCCTTCCGTCTATGGGTTTAATACCCTCGATGAAATCAATCAAAACTTAATCCTCCTGGCTAAGTCCCTAGATGTGGAGATTGATTTTTTCCAATCTAATAATGAGGGAGATTTGGTCTCTTGTATTCAGTCTGCCCTAGGTGTAAAGCATGGGATTTTAATTAATCCCGCCGCCTATACCCATACCAGCATAGCCCTACGGGATGCCATAGTAGCTGTTGCACTCCCTGTTGTAGAGGTCCATCTCAGTAATATTCATAGTCGTGAACCCTTTCGACATCATTCCTATATTGCTCCAGTAGCGATTGGTCAAATTAGTGGCTTTGGCAGTAATAGTTATTGTTTGGGTCTAAGGGCTCTAGTAGATTATTTACAACATTCAAGTCGATAAAACTCAAAAAAAATCCTGGGTTTGACCAGGATCTTCATATTTATTGGCTAAAACGAAGAAGTAAGACAAGCTTTCTAGTTAGTCTCCGCCGCGTTTTCATGACTACACTTACACCTGTTCATAGGCTGAAGTAATTCAAAGAAAATGTAGGGCGAATTACCAGCTAGAGAACTTACGACTAGTATTCTGCTTCCCACCGAAGCTGCCTTTAGCGTCATTTTTGGCCTTAGGACGAGCTTTATTGACCTTTAACTCCCGACCCATCCATTCAGCTCCATCGAGAGCTTGGATAGCAGAATCTTCGTCAGATTCCTTTTCCATTTCCACAAAGGCAAAGCCTCGAGGACGTCCGCTTTCGCGATCTGTGGGTACGACTACCCGACTAACAGCACCATACTCAGCGAAGACATCGCTAATGTCTTGGGCTGTAGCATTGTAGGCTAGATTCCCTACATAAATCGACATAATACAACTCCAAATGAAACATGAATGTAGACAAGTTCGATTCGGAGTGGCATTCACCGATTACCCGAAAATATAAATCAGACTGTGATTAACCAGCCTACCGAAAGCAAAACATGTTACTCGCTTACTCTAGCATAAGGGACTCGACAGAAAAATGTCGATAGGGCTTGTAAGCCAGGACTGACCTCAGTTCTATTGACTACAGTTAGCGCCGACCATAGAAGGAGACCTCCACGTCGGCACACCAACCGGCTGCCAAGTTTTCGTAGAGAAATACCCGTTCTACCCGGTAGTAAACCCCGTCTCGAAAAAGGCAATCTCCCAGGCGGGGAATGATGGGATAGGTGGCAAACCAAAGAGCATCTTTAATCGGCGCATTGGGACTGACATTACGGCCAGCTAGATAAAACACCTGAACTCTATATCCCTGACTGGCAAAAGATTGAGCAGCGCCCAGGGGTGGAGCACCTTCAGGTTTACGGAGATTCTTGCTAGCGGGTTTCTTGGGAGGCACGATAGCTGCAAGGGCTTCAGTCAGCCAGTAGTAGACGTACCCCTAGGGTAGTGTATTCTTGACCGGTCGCCACCAGGAGAGTTGTCTAATTCTGGTTATAGCAGTCGCCACTCTGATGAGTACAAGACTGGGAGGCCATTGGCTAAGACTCAAAGCTTTGCTTGATGTTTTGAGCTAAATGGCTATAGCTATAACTCACAAAACCCACGACGGATAATGGGTTAGTGGTGATTACAAAGATTTTATTCAAGTTTATTTTCTATCAGGTCTCGTCCCCAAGCCCTAGAACTGCACCTCATCGGCAAAGCTAACCCGGCGCTTAAACTGGAATGGACCAGCGAGAGCTCCCCAGATATGTTCATGGGTGGTGGGGTCGCGACCCCGATCCCAACTGATAAATTGATGGTCATCAATTTCAAACTGGCTATCCAGGTAGGTCAGTCGACCATTGCGTTCTACCATACAGGCTTGACCGGGCTCCACCGAGCCCTTAAAGCTGTGACCGGTCCACTGCACAATCATGTCGCAACTGGGGGTTTTTTCGAATTGGTCGGGGGTAAGTTGGGCCAGGAGATCGCGATCTCGGGCCGCTCCATAGAACGCTTCCCCATCCCTAAGGGTATAGTTCTCAATACGAATGTGGTCACCCTGAGGCAGTAATCGCATACCCCGAGATCGGTAGGGACGCTGCAATTGGAAGTCGTAGGCCTGCTCCAGATAGAACCCCACCCCAGCCAGCAGATGCACCGGCAAAGGCCGCATACACACTCGAATGTGGGCGAATAGGGGAGGGTTGTCAAAGGCCTGCTGCTGGTTGCTAAAGTCAGCCGCCATCCAGGCCGCCAGGGTAGCGATATCGGTGGGGTGGGACATGGATTGAAGACGCAGAGTAAAAACTAAATATCTAAAATTTTAAAGGAAGGGAACCGATGTCGATCACCAGGCTAGGGATGGGAAGCAGGGGAAATGACTACGGCTGGAAGTCACCGGTCCCTAACAACGAGAAAAGAGTTTGAAATATGCCTGTTGACTCAACTCCTTCAGGGGAAATAGCAGGTAAGTAAGGGGGTTAATCGTGACAATAATATTTTGCATATTACGTTTAGCCAGGGCCACTACAGCCCAGGCCACCCAATCCGCCGAAAGGATGCCGATGGGATTAAGCTGACTTTTAAACGGCCCTAGAACCACCTTACGGACTACACAGGGGGTATCCAGTCGACCAAGGGTAACCAGGTTCCCCAACAAGCGCTTGGAAATTTCGTAGAGGGGACTAAAGGCGGGGCTAACCTCCGCTTCCGAGGTATTCACCCAAACCTCCTTAGTGGCCCGTTGGGGGGAGGTTTGCACCGTGCTAAAAAATATCTGCATCAACCGCCACCCGGAGAGGGCATTCACCTCCAGGGAGGTGTCAATGGCCTCGGCGGTGCGGCAGCCGTGGACATTGACCCCGTGGTTGATTACCAAAATATCCACCCCTCTGAGGCGTTCCTGCAGGTCTGCTTCTGCTCCAGGTTGCCAGGACCAAACCGGTATGTCACCGCTAAATTGATCGGGGCAGGTGGTGGTCAGGGCAATGGGTTTGGCTTTCTGCCGCTGCAGCTCCCGCAGCAAGGCCTGGCCCAGGGCACCGGAGGCGCCCGTCACCGCTACGGTTTTTCCCTTCAAAGAGACCGCCGTACCCAGGATCTTATCCACCAGGGTAATGGATCCGGAGAAATAGGCATTGGTGTCATCAAAGTGATGGCGCCAGTGATAAGTGCGATTTACCCACCAATTGCTGGGGGGAGTGGTCAACTCCCCAGGCTCATGGGTTAGATCGGTGGTGATTAGCCAGCCCCGGGAACGGGCGATCGCCGTAATCAAAAAGGTAAAACTGTAGACGACCCCGGCCCATAGCCCCAAAAGCCCTGTGGCTAGGGCCACAATGGCCAGGATGGCTATCATCGCCACCGCCTCCGGCACATCATTGACTAAATGGGCTTGGCGATAAAGTGCCTCGCTCACGGGCGTAAAGTCTTTCCTATAAACCCGATGGTGCCAGCTATGGAGGCGCATTAAGGGAGCATAGTAATGACCCAAAACGTGGTAACCATCGCGCACTAGCTCCGCCAGCAAAACCGCAGCAAGACCCCATAATCCATGAAAAACCACCGTTGTTAACGGCATAAGTGACAGCCTCACACCAAATCTATACTGTCATTCTGCCATGGGGGCAGGGCTATGGAGGAGGAAGTGCCACCCTTAAGGATCAACAGTGGGGGTTAAACCTTTGACGCCGGCCCGACGAAACGAGGAACCTCCCTACCGTCTTCCTCTAAAATCACAATGGGCTCTTGGTCTTGGATCTCAATTCTTTTCACCAGAATCTGGTTACCTTCACCAAATCTCTGGCCAACCTTTATATACTGGCCACCGGGCTGTTCCGGCGACTGCACAATGGCGTATCGATAGCCTCCCAGGGCGATTACGCCAGTCACCTGAACCTGTTCTGCCTGCAGAGCAGGGCTGGGCTGGAGAGTAACCGTATCGGTGTTGTCATCGATACCTGGCGCCGCCCCAGGGGAGGCGGTTGAGATGCCGGCTGTGCTGGGTTTTGCCCCTGCTCCAGGGGATGGGATAGGTGGACCTGGGCGCTGGGTTGAAGGGGCTACCGGGCCCTTAACTGGACCAGGCACAACTACTGGGGTCGGGTTGGGTATGATCCGTGGGGGGGGAGGAATGGGTACCGTAGCAAAGGGATCGGGACGGCTGCTATTGACTAGACGGCGACGTTCATCGGGGTCGGTGGACTGGATCAGGTTAGCCTGAGCAATAGCGGCGAAACCCGGAGCCGCGGGCACCAGGGGTTCGGCAAAAATTTCCTCCCCTGGCTTCGCCTCAGAGACAGGCATTTGTTTCACTGGAAAGCTCTCCGCCGGTTGATTGCCAGTGGCCACCCGACGGCTCAGCAAACCCTGCAGAAAGGGCATGCCGATCACCATGGACAACAACCCCAACAGCCCTAAAATCAGGCTATTGCGAGCCCAGCGCCGTCTTTCCCAAAACTTGATGCAAAAAATCAGTAGGGCAAAGGGGATCAGCAAGGTCAATAGGCCCCAGAATGGGCTGACCTTGAAGGCATCGACGATGCCGATCAGGCCTCCTAAGAGGGAGAGTATAACCCCCAGCAGGAACAAGAGTATAAAGAGACTAGACCCCATCCCGACGGAACTCCTCAATTACCCTAGGATAACGCTCCCACAATAGCTCATTTTTCAGGAACTGAACCGCCCTTGAGTATTCCTGATAGGTAAGTGCTGCTGAGAACCCTAAAGACAGGGTGGACCGATCAAGTGTAGCCTGGTTAGCCACCGCCATGGGTCATGAGGGATTTGAGGTGTTGTAGACCCTGTTTTACCCGTCGGGACACCGTAACCACGCTGATGCCCAGACGTTCTGCGGTCTCCTTTTGGGTCAGGTCACAGAGAAAGACAAACTCTAAAACCTCACGGGTACGCCGCTCCAGCTGCTCCATAGCATGCTGTAAGCGAATTTGATCCTCCTGGGCCAGTTGAAAGCTTTTGTAGCGCGGATCCGGGAGTGACTCCATGAGGGAGATTGAGTCCTCCCCCTGCAGGGGAGCATCAAGGCTAATCGGGTGACGATTTTGGCGAGCTAGTTTTACCTCTTGCCACTCCCCCAGGGAAACCCCCAGGGCGGCGGCAATTTCGCGATCGCGGGGGGGACGTTTTAGTTGCTGTTGGAGACGGCGCACCACCCCGGTGGATCGAGTCTCTAGGGCTTGCCAACGCCGCGGCATTCGCATAGTTGAGCTCCGATCCCGCAGGTAATGCTGAATTTCACCCCGAATGTAGGGAACGGCGAAGGAACTAAAGGCACAGCCCTGATTCAGGTCAAAGCGCTCGATCGCGCGTATTAAACCAATGCTACCCACCTGAATCAGCTCATCGCTGCTCTCATGACAGCGCCCTAGCCAACGATAGGCCTCTTGGCGCACCAAGCCAATGTGGAGCTGCACCAACTGGTTGCGCAGCTCATAATCGGGCTGTTCCTGGTACTGCCGTAGTAATTTCTGGCTGTGTTCGTAGAGGTAGGGGGATGGGTTAATGAGCATAGGCGGACAGAACCCCGACTAAGGAAAAGGCCCTGACCGTCACCAGGCTGAGGCTAGGACTAAAAGACTTGATTCCACTCATGAATAGTGTAATCGGTCCAAACACCCTGTTGCCAGTAGGGGTCAGCCTCCACCAATTGCCGCACCGTTGCCTCCGTGGGGGCCTCATAGATGCCAAATACCTTGGTATTGTCAACGGTTGGCCCCAGGGCCACCAAGATACCCTGCTCTTTCTGGGATCGTAATCCCTCCAGGTGGGCCTGCCGATAGGGGGTGCGTTTTTCCAATGCATCTTCGCAGTAGGTCCCCCAGAGCACATATTTAGGCATCACCAATGAAATAGATAAATAGGATAAATTTATTGTACCGGGTGAAAGATTTAAACAGTTGAGGTAAACTTCAGCAGATCACTTAAGACCGTCCCATTTAGTTCGCTGTATTGACTCTAGTGAACTACCCTATTGTCAGGATGTCACTCCCATGAGCCAGGACAAGACTCTCCCGCCGACCAGCCTAGCCAGTCGCAATGATGCCCCTGGGTCTGGGGTTATTAACCTAGAGGGTCTAGAGGCCAATCCGGAAGCCCTAGTTAGGAGCTATGCTGACAACCTGATCACCTCCTTGTTTGAGGAGGTAGATAGGTTGCTAGAGGGTGACAGCGAGACCCTGGAGCGAGTCAATGCCAGCTTAGCTTTGGCCCCGACAGCGGAGGAGAACCTATCGGTTAGCCCCGAGCCCACCTCAACCGGTCCCGCCCCCACCCTGGACGGCGGTAGCGACGCCCTGGCGCTGTTAGCGGCAGAAGCTGAAGCTCAAGACTCAGCCCTTACCCTGGTCCCACCCCAGGGCAGATCTGCCCTAGGTCGCCTGTTGGATCGTCTACTACTTTTATCCACAGGTCTCTCCCTGACCGGCTTGGCGGCGGTGCTGTGGATTAATCATCACCAGCCGCTGACGGTGCCAACCAGTACCAGCGAGGCCGTCAATGCTGAATTTTTGCAATACCTGCAGCGATCGCTGCAGGTCATTGACAAGAAAACCAATCTGGCCGCCCAAACCCCGCCTCCGCCCAGCCAAACTAGTGCCCAGATCCCCTCTCTGAGCCTACTGCCCTTGCCTGGCAGCGGTAGCACCCTGGGCGGCCCTATCAACGTGATTGAGCGGGTTTATATCCCCTACCAAACCACCCAGCCTACGTTGCCCCAACCTGCCAGGCCCGCCGGTCCATCCCTGGCCCAGGCCGATCCCGCCCCCGTTTCCAGCCCTACCCCTGCCGTGGTCCATCGGCTAGTGGGGGTACTAGAATTGGGCGATCGTTCCGCCGCCCTGTTTGAGGTCAACGGCGTGCCCCAGCGGGTTTACATCGGCGAACGGATCGGCACCGCCGGATGGACCCTGGTGTCGGTGGCCCACCAGGAGGTGGTGGTTAGACGTAACGGTGATGTGCGATCGCTGTATATTGGCCAGCAGTTTTAGCTGGGGGTGGCATGGGGTTATTTGAAGATCTAAGTCGCTTCCTGGAAACCCGCCTGGATGAATTTCTCAAGGCCAACCCCCATCTAGAGTTGCTCGGTCTGGAGGACCAGCTGCGCGGTCAGGAGCAGGATGCGATTAACCTGTTGGGGGACCTAAAGCGACGGCAAAAGCAATTAGAGGACAGCATCCTCAGCACCGCCCAGGAGATTCAAAAGTGGCACGGTCGTATTGATCGAGCTCGGGGGGCCAACCGTCTCGATCTGGTGAAACTGGCGGAGGAACGGGAGGCCAACCTGCTGCGTCAGGGTAACCAATACTGGGGCCAGATGCAGGGGGTGCATCAGCAGATTGATCAAACCCGGTCCCTACAACAACAAATTCACGAGCGCCGCCGTGAGCTGAAGTTGAAGATTGCCCAAGTGGAAGCAGAACGGGCATCTCAGCGATCTGCCACTAGCTGGGATGCGGGCTGGTATGGTTCTCCCTTCGAAGGCCCTAACACCACCCCGATGGACCCGGTAGAAGAATCCTTTCAACGGTGGGAAACCGAACAGGAATTGGAGGACTTAAAGCGGCAAATGGGTCGTTAACCGGTTTTATCGGACCTAGGATTTGGCCTTGGGCTTAGCAATCTCAAAGGAAATCGAGGATCGCCCGGACTTGGTGGAGGGGGCTATTTCCGGCTTCGGTGAGGGTGGGGCAACCGCCTTTGATGCTTCGCGCGGTGGCGGGGTCGGTCGAGGCCAGGACTGGGAGGCGATCGCCAAGCCGATGCCCCCAATCAGCGCTAGAGGTAAGGACAGATCAACCTGACCCCAGCGCTGCCAGCCTTCGGCGGCAATAAATAAGACTAAGCAGCAAACTAACCAGAGCTGCATGGCAATGCTCCATTCCTTGGCGTCATTATGGCGCAGCCTTGGCAGTTTGTTCCATAGTTATGACCACTGGATCGTTGCAGGATCGTCAACCCATGGAAATATAGAAGGGCTACTACAGAAAGGGGAGCGACATCGATGCGCATGACCGTACCTAGAACCATCTGTCTGGGGTTTTTGGTGGTAATTAGCCTCGGTAGCCTGCTCTTAATGCTCCCCTCGGCTGTCACCGGTGGAAGCTGGGGAAACCCCCTAGTAGCCTTGTTCACCTCTACCTCAGCGGTCTGTGTGACGGGCCTGGTGGTGGTGGATACGGGCACCTACTTCTCCTCCTTTGGCCAGGCCGTCATTGTCGCTTTAATTCAAATTGGCGGTCTGGGATATATGACCGCCACCACCCTGCTGTTGCTGCTGCTGGGCCAGCGCCTCAAGCTCAAGGATCGGGTAGCCATTCAACAATCCATGGACCAAACAGAACTGGCCGGTGGCAAGGCTCTACTTCCTTCCATCATTGCCATGACCATGGTTTTTGAAATTGCCGGAGTCTTCTGTTTCTACCCCATCTTTAGGGGGGAATATGGTGCTGGTCAAAGCCTGTGGTTATCGGTTTTCCATAGCGTCAGCGCCTTTAATAATGCCGGCTTTAGCTTATTTTTCGACAATATCATCGGCTATCAAGATCATCTCTGGATCAATCTGATCATCTCCCTGTTGATTATTTTCGGTGGCCTGGGTTACGAGGTGATTGTGGAAATGTTTATGGGGCTGCGGACCTATGTAAAGGGTAGCCGCAAGCGCCTGAACCTCTCCCTTAACTATAAAATCGTCACCAGTACAACCCTGGTGCTGTTAATCCTGGGTACCTTGGCCCTGTTTGCCACTGAGTTTAATAATCCTGATACCCTGGGTAACCTACCGCTACCGATTAAGTTACTGGCGGCCTGGTTTCAGTCTGTAGTCGCCAGGACCGCCGGTTTTAACAGTATTGACATCGGCGCCATGGGCAATGCGTCCCTTTTTACCATGATCGCCCTGATGTTTATTGGGGCCAGTCCAGGGGGCACAGGGGGCGGCATCAAGACCACCACCTTTCGCATTCTACTGGTCTGTACCCTGGCGGTATTGCAGGGGAAGGAAAAGGTGCTGTGCTACCAACGACAGATTCCCCCGACCCGGGTTTTAAAGACCGTGGCGGTGGTGGTGGGCTCTGGATTGGTGGTAATTTTAGCCACCATGCTGATTTCCATCAGTAACCCCGAGCTCAACTTTATTGCGGTGCTCTTCGAAACCGTTTCGGCCTTTGCCACCGTGGGCTTAAGCACAGGGATTACGGCTAAACTATCCGCCTTTAGCCAGGTAGTCATCATTGTCACCATGTACCTGGGACGAGTTGGGGTGCTGCTGTTTATGGCGGCTCTCCTGGGAGACCCCAAGCCTACCGCAGTTCAGTATCCCGAGGAGGACTTGCTGATTGGTTAGGGCTAGCGGTGATACCGCCTATAGAGGGTTAGGTTGATAGGCATCAAAGTCCTGCCAGTCGCCTTTTTTAACCGTAATCACCGTTTTTACTCCACCCCGCCGGGTGAAGTCACCAATTACCCGCAGTCCACGGGGGGATAGCTCTTGCCAGAGGCGATCGGCGATCTGGTTGGTGGCGTCTTCGTGGCTGATGCGTTCGTTGCGGAAGGAATTGATAAATAATTTGAAGGCCTTTAATTCCACCACCCACTCCTGGGGGCAGTAGTCCACCACAATGGTACCGAAGTCAGGGTAGCCAGAGCGAGGGCAAAGAGCCGTAAATTCAGGGTGTTCCAGGTGAATGGTGTACTGGTTTTGAGAGGGACTGGGCCACTTCACCAGGGGCTCGGATCGGGTTTGGGCAATGGCCAGGTCACCGTACTGGCCGGGGGGGATGGGGGCAGAAACCATGGTGGTTACCGTTAATTCACGCAGGGATCTAGGATAGCAGGACTATTGAGGGGGTGGGGGGGCGGCGGGTTGTTCCACTTCCAGTTCCAATTCCAGGGTCAGGGGTTCCCTGGTGCTGATTTCCACTGGCAGGGCTTCGAGTTCCTTGTCCACAGCTTTACTGCTAAGCACCAAGGGTAGGTGGAGGGGTTGCTCCTCCTCCAGACTGATTTGGGGCAGGGAATCCTCCAGGTCCCCCAGGGGTCGAGGAATTACCATCACCGCGTGGAGTTCCCCAATCCGCTCCGCTTCGTGGATACCGGCATCGATGGCGATCGCCACATTGGGTAGGGAACCCCGCACTAAAATTGTGCACAGGCCATCACCGATCGCCTCGTGGGCCATCAACTGCACGTCGGCGGCCTTGGTCATGGCATCCGCCGCCCCCACCATGGCCGGAAAACCTCGAGTTTCTAAGAGGCCAATGGCATGATTGCCCAAATTATTGTGTCCGGCCCGCCGTAGCTGGTCCCAACGGGCGCAGATCGGTAACACCGCCTCCAGGTTAGGCAGGGGCCGGGGGATGACGGTGGAGGAGAGGTACTGACCAAACTGTTGGGCAGTCTCCACCCCCGCCGCCACCGCCATGCGGATATCGGCAATGCCGCCGCGGACAATGGCGGTGCAGTGGCCACTGCCGGTTTTTTCGTAGCCCACCAAAAAAACATCGGCGGCCTTCACCATGGCATCGGCAGTCCCCACCACCGCCGGAAAACTCTCCGTCGAGACCATTCCCAGGGCATTCCCTCGGGAGCGATCAACGGGCCGAATGGGTTTCACCTGATCGGCGGGGGGGGAGCTCAGGGTGAGGGGCTGGGAGGCCAGCTGACCGTCGGTGTGCATAGGATGCCTCTTGGGAGTTTACCCAGACTATATAGCTTTGGCCAGAACCCTTAGGACCGAGGTAATCGGTTGACTCTATACGTTGTAACAGGCGGCCTATCAGTTACAAAACATAAAAAAGTAAATTCCCGGTAGCGTTCTGGCTGACCTAGGCCCCCTTATCTGGGGATTAAGCCATGATTGCCATCTTCCTATTCTAAGCCCTGGGGTTAAAGCCGTTCACCCCTGACGTTGGGGAAACAGGGTAGCCAGCAGTTGTTGAACCTGACGTTTGCCGTAAACATAGGGGCGATCACCGCTCACCACTGATTCGGGATCCGTCCCCGGGCCATTGCTGGTGACACTGGATTGGGGTACGGATGGATCCCCCCAGAGGGTACCAGGAGCCAGGACCTGGCGATCGGCCACCTCCGGATTGATCAGGGTGCTGTTAGCCCCAATACAGGTGTAGCGACCAATCCGTCCCCGGCCCACCACCAGCACCCCCATACCCAGGCTGGCACCGGCATCGATCACCAGATCTCCCTGGCTGGCCCGAATCAACACCCCACTGCCCAGACAAACCCCAGGTCCAATCACCAAGCGACAGCCCGGGTCTGCTCCCAGAATGGCGTCTGGAGAGATAGTTCCGGAGGTAGCCAGGTCAACTCGACCATAGCGGCGATCAGCCTGGGGGGAGTTGCAGGAATCGGTCACGGCTGGGGATCAGAAGGAGGCTAGGGCCGCTGGATGGTGGCTTCCAGGACCCGCCGTTTGACTCTAGGATCCACCCCGATCAGGCGCACGTACTCACCGCGGTAGGCCCGTAGCTGGGTTTCCAGGGCCGCTAGAATATCGGAGATCCGACTGCCGTCCAGGGGGCTGCCAGTTTGCCAGGCACCACTGTGATAACGACGCTGGTCGGCATGCTCGAGGCTGAGGCGATAGCCCTGATTCATCAGCTGGTTAATTTGTTGCACCAGGTCCTGGGAAAGGGGTTGGCCACTATTACTGCCATTGCTGCCCCCGCCACTGGCAGGAGCAGCGGTAAAGCCAGGACTGGCAGCACTGGGTTGACTGGCGCTCTCTCCGGGCCGCTGAATCACAATCTCCGGCCCCCGCCGTTTGGCCACCGGATCAATGCCGAACACCCGCACATACTCACCGGGGTGGTTAGCGAGACAATTCGTTAGGGCCGCCATCACCTCCGCTTCCCGCGTGGAAGTAATACTGGTACAGGTTTGCCATACACCGCTACGGTAACGCCGTTGATCCGCATGTTCTGCCCCAATCCGGTAACCCTGGTTAATCAGTTGGCGCACCTGTTGGGCTAGATCGGTAGGAACACTGCCAGCGTAACTACTAGGGCTAGGGACGGCATTAACCCCTGCCGTGCCAGAGTTGGAGGGCACCGGTTGACCATCCGGGCGCTGAATCGTGATGGGGGCTACCCGCTGGTGCAGCCGTGGATCAATGCCAAAGAGGCGCACGTACTCGCCGCTATGCTCCGTCAGACAAGCCTCCAGGGCGGCTAGCACCTCCCCTTCCCGAGAGGCGGTAATGGGGCTACAGGTCTGCCAAACCCCACTGCGATAGCGCCGAGCATCCGCATGTTCGGTGCCAATCCGCAACCCCTGGCTGAGGTACTGACGCACCTGTTGCACCACCTCCGCGGATAGGGTGCCCCGACTGCCCCCCATGGGACCGGGCCGGTGAGCCGTGGCGGGGGTGGCGGCTACCGCCAGATTACCGTTGACCTCAATGGGCTTGCCATCCGGCCGTTGAATGGTGACTGGCGCCACCCGTTGTTTAGCCCGCGGATCAATACCAAAGATTCGTACATATTCACCAGAGTGCTCGGCCAGACAGGTTTCCAGGGCTTGCAGGGCTTCCCCTTCCCGGGAGGCGGTAATGGGGCTACAGGTCTGCCAAACCCCGCTGCGATAACGCCGGGCGTCGGCATGTTCGGTGCCGATCAGCAGTCCCTGGGCTAGATACTGGCGGACCCGCTGAACAATATCGGAAGATAGCTGTTGGAGTTTCATAGGACCTAATCCGTTGGGTTTGTGAAAAGCTGGGCTGGACTCAACCGCCTGGGGTTGAGGGGATGACAGGGAAGGGGGAAGATGGCCGTGGCCTAACATCTCCCGCACTAAGGCAAGATCGGAGGAATTGACATCGGCTAAACCGTCGGCCTGGTCCTGGCGAGTAATGATCGCCCCTGAGGGAACTAGCTTGCCCGGCGGAATCTCCACGTCCTGTATCAGGGCATGCATCATCACGACGCAACCGGCCCCCAGCCGGGCATTGAAAATCGTTGACCGAAAGCCAACAAAAGAGCCACTGCCTAAGTAGGCTGGCCCTTGCACTAAAACTTTATGGGTTAGGGTGACCCGGTTACCCAGCCAAACCGTATAGGGATGGTGATCGTCCCCTAGGACCTTCCCCTGGGATTGGCCATAGACCGCAACTCCCTCCTGCAGTACGGAACCCTCACCGATGGCGCAGCTACTACCGGCCTCGGCCCTCACCACCGCTCCCAGGGCGATCGCTACACTTTCCTTAAGGCGGACATCCCCAGTTACCTGGGCAAACCGATGCACCTGCAGGCCAGGGAAGGAACTGTCAGGTTGAGACACAAGGTCTACCATCGGGGCCACCATAGTGGTGCCAACCGTCATGATCAGAATTCTCCAAGAACGTTAGCCTACGGAGGAATTGCCACCTATCCCTCAGGGTTATCCATCCTTCAAACTATCCACAATCCACCGATTGCTCCTGAGCGCAGTGACCGGTCCTGTGCCAACATCGCAGTAGGGTCTGCAGCGGTAGCAGAGCAGAACTGGGCCAGGAATGGGCCGATTAGTACCGTTAGCTGCCCCCAGGGGTAGGGGATGAGAACATCAGGTGAGTCACCCTAACTGAAGTCATCACGCTTGTTGTAAAGCGCGCCACTGTCAAGGCTGACAGTATCTACAATGGCAATAACGGCAGCATCCACCGGTCTAGCTTCGTAGCCTGAATGCTGTCTGGCCCCACTACCCTGGGTGATCAAAACCCATTCGCCGGGGCCTGCCCCTACCACATCGGCCGCTACGGTGTAGTCTGGCAAGAGGTCACCCGCCTCGCTGATCAGTTGTACCAGTAAAAACTTCACGCCATTTAAGCTAGGTTCTTTACAGGTACTAACCACCGTGCCCCGCACCTTTGCCAGGAGCATAGCCTACCTATCTACCGTAGGGACGAATACCACTGACACTCTCCCGAAACTGCTCAACCGCTTCGGTATAGCGAATGGGAAGGACGAACTCAAGGTTTTCGTGGGGCCGAGCAATGATGTGGGTGGACAGGACTTGGCCCCCATTCACGCGCTTTACATTCTCAACGCCAGCCGCCACCGAAGCCTGTACCTCGGAGACATCGCCCCGGACGATCACCGTAACCCGGCCACTACCGATCTTTTCGTAGCCGACCAGGGTAACCCGGGCCGCTTTCACCATCGCATCCGCGGCTTCAACCACTGCGGGAAAGCCCAACGTTTCAACCATGCCGACTGCAATTGCCATGGGTGTAACCTTCTCCTGAATCTTTGTTAAGAATAAACAACAACGAGTAAGGCGGGTATTGAGTGAGGATCGAGGTCCGCCATCCCAAACACCGAAGAAAAACCGAAGAAAACAAGTGGTCTTGTAGGGACTCAGGCAAGATAGTTAGCTAAATATCTTGCCTATGGAGAGGGGGGTTAGGTACGGAACTGTTCAACGGCTTCGGTATAGCGGATTGGTAGAACAAACTCCAGGTTTTCATGGGGACGGGCAATAATATGAGTAGACAACACCTCACCGCCATTCACGCGCTTAGCGGATTCAATACCAGCGGATACGGAGGCCTGTACCTCGGAAACATCGCCTCGGACGATCACCGTAACCCGCCCACTACCAATTTTTTCGTAGCCCACCAGGGTGACCCGGGCTGCCTTAACCATAGCGTCAGCCGCTTCAACCACAGCCGGAAACCCGAGGGTTTCAATCATTCCAACAGCAATCGGCATCGTCGTAATCTCCTTTTGAACTTAGACTAGATCGATCCAGGACTCGGCAAAAGTTCCCCATGTCGCCTATTTCATCGATAAAATTGGAAGCACAAAAAATGCTCCCGCTATCATAAAACGGGACAGGAACAGAGTTATAAAGACTTATCTAGTCCAATTTTTTCCTGTAACAAACTCAGCATAGGTGTCTGTAGGTACTTTTGCAATATAAGCCCTAATGATTGTTGCTAATGTTGCGCATTGTTAAAGCTTATGTTCCAAACGTTTTCTAAAGTTATCTAAGGCTATACCTATAAAAGTGATTACTCCCTGGGGGGGTAGGTTTTCTGCAATAATCAAGGTCGTTGCACATTTTGCGGTTGACAACGATCCAGGGAGAAGGCTAGCGGAGGAATTGAAAGCAGTCGCCAGTCCAATTAGGGCAAGACTGTAACGCCATTTTCCATACGCTGAGGTCCAAAGCCTGACTCGGGGTGCTGAGTTCAAGGGCGTCAGCTACATTTCCCTCTGGGGCGACTTTTGTCCATGTCTAATAGGGAGTGAGATAGTTCTCCATGGGCCAGTTTTGGATACAAACAAGTTGGTTGTTACCAATCTACGGCCTGGGGGGAGCGGTATTGGCCCTACCCTGGTCCACTGGCCTGATTCGGCGCACGGGACCTCGCCCGGCAGCCTACATCAACATTTTCATGACCTTGCTGGCCTCCGCCCATGGCCTCTTGCTGTTTCAGGCCATTTGGGGTAAATCCTCCCAGCAATTGTACCTATCCTGGTTTCGCTTTGCCGATCTACACCTCGAGCTGGCGCTGGATCTGTCGGTGCTGAACCTGGGGACCCTGGAACTGATCACCCTGCTGAGCCTGTTGGCCCAGATTTTTGCCCTGGGCTACCTGGAGAAGGACTGGGCCCTGGCCAGGTTTTATTCCCTGATGGGGGTGTTTGAAGCGGCGATGGGGGGGTTGGTGTTGAGTGGCTCCCTGTTTTTGTCCTACTCTTTGCTGGAAATTCTCACCCTTTCCACCTACCTGTTAGTGGGATTTTGGTATGCCCAACCCCTGGTGGTGACGGCGGCTCGGGATGCCTTTTTGACTAAGCGAATCGGGGATGTGTTGCTGTTGATGGGGGTAATTACCCTGGCCTCCCTGGCGGGTAGTTTGAACTTTAATGATCTTTACCGTTGGGCCCAGGGGGCAACCCTCTCCCCCCTGGTGAGCAACCTGCTTGGTCTAGCCCTGATTGCTGGACCGGTGGGTAAGTGCGCCCAATTTCCGCTGCATCTCTGGTTGGATGAGGCCATGGAGGGCCCTAACCCCGCCTCAATTTTAAGAAACTCTGTGGTGGTCACCTGTGGCGCCTATGTCCTGATTCGTCTACAGCCGGTGATTGGGCTGTCTCCCCTGGCCCTGGCGGTGTTGATCGGGTTGGGTGGCATTACGGCGGTGGGGGGGTCCCTGGTGGCGATAGCCCAGGTGGATCTGAAGCGGACCCTGTCCTACTCCACCAGTGCCTATCTGGGCCTGGTGTTTATTGCGGTGGGGACCCAATCCCCCAACATCGCCATTACCCTGCTGCTCACCCATGCGGTGGCCAAGGCCTTGCTATTTATGAGCGTAGGGTCGATTATCACCACCACCAGCAGTCAAAACCTTACGGAAATGGGGGGGCTAGGGGCTAAAATGCCCGCCACTACCCTGGCCTATACCATCGGCTCCCTGGCCATGGTGGGGATGCTACCCCTGGGGTGTTTTTGGGGCCTACGGCTGGGGGTAGATTCCCTCGGTGCCAGTCAACCCTGGCTGGCGGCCCTGTTTCTGCTGGTAAACAGCCTCACCGCCCTCAACCTGACCCGGGTCCTACGGTTAGTTTTCCTGGGTCCATCCCAACCTAAAACTCGTCGGGCTCCCGAGGTTCCCTGGCCGATGGCGGTCCCCATGGTGGTACTCTCCATCCTGAACCTGTTGGTGCCGCTGATTATGGCCCGCCTCTCCCTACTCCCCTCCTGGAGCGCTATAAATCTGTCGGTGGTGGGGGCGCTGGTGGCTAGTGGCGGAGTGGGGCTGGCCCTGGGGGCTACCCTGCCCCTATCTAAATCCCTGGCCCGCTCCCTGAGCCGTCCGATTCGGCTGGCTCAGGATTTATTGGCCTACGACTTCTATACCGAGCGGATTTACGCCCAGACCGTGGTGGCAGCGATCGCCGCCCTCTCTCGCCTCAGCAACTGGTTGGATCGTTACGTGGTGGACGGTCTCGTGAATGCGGTGGGACTCGCTTCCCTGCTAGGGGGTGAGGGGCTGAAATACAGTGCGTCAGGTCAGTCCCAGCTATACCTACTAACTATTATTACGGGGGTGGGGTTGCTGACCATTTTTATGACTTGGAATCTCTGGTAATTAACCATGCTGAGCCTACTAATCATAGTTCCACTGTTGGGTAGCCTGGTAATTAGCCTATGGCCCGGTCAATTAACCGCCGCTACGCTGAAAACCATCGGCAGTGTTTGTTTGGGCCTTACCCTGCTGTGGCTAGGGGTGTTGGCCAGTCAGTTTAATCTGACCACCTCAAACTTTCAGTTTGAAGAACTGTTTCCCTGGATAGAACCCCTGGGCCTGAGCTATCGCCTCGGTCTTGATGGACTATCCCTACCCCTGCTGGGGATTAATAGTTTACTGGGGCTGGTGGCTTTTTATATCAGTGATCCTGAAGTACATCGGCCCCGCCTCTACTACGCCCTGATACTGGTAATTAATGGGGCGGTGGCCGGGGCGTTTCTCTCCGCCAACTTGCTACTGTTTTTCATCTTCTACGAATTAGAGCTAATCCCCCTCTATTTGCTGATTGCCATTTGGGGTGGAGTGCGGCGGGGTTATGCCGCCACTAAGTTTCTAATTTACACCGCCCTGTCGGGGGTGCTCATCCTAGGGGCGTTTTTGGGGCTGGTGTGGTTGTCAGGGCAGGGCAGTTTTGACTACGATCGCAGCCTGGCCAGCAGCCTTCCCCTGGTACAACAGATCACCTTACTGGTGGCTTTATTGATTGGTTTTGGGGTTAAGATCCCCCTATTTCCCTTCCATACCTGGTTGCCCGATGCCCACGTGGAAGCTTCTACCCCGGTTTCGGTGCTGCTGGCGGGGGTGTTGTTGAAGTTAGGCACCTATGGGTTAGTGCGGTTTGGCCTTGGCCTCTTCCCCGATGCCTGGGTAGCCCTGGCTCCAGTGATGGCTAGTTGGGCGGTGGTGAGTGTGCTGTACGGGTCCTTGGCGGCGATCGCCCAAACTGACATGAAGAAAATGGTGGCCTACAGCTCCATTGGCCACATGGGCTACGTCCTACTGGCGGCAGCCGCTTCCACCCCCATCAGTATTGTCGGTACGGTCTTTCAGATGGTCAGCCACGGGTTGATTTCCGCCCTGCTATTTTTGCTGGTGGGGGTGGTTTATCACACCACCGGTACCCGGGATTTGAATGTGCTGCGGGGGTTACTGAATCCTGAGCGGGGTTTGCCCTTTGTTGGATCCCTGATGATTTTGGGGGTGATGGCCAGCGCCGGTATTCCCGGGATGATGGGGTTTATCTCCGAGTTTCTGATCTTTCGCGGCAGCCTTCCCATCTTTCCCGTACAGACCCTCCTCTGCATGGTGGGTTCAGGGTTGACAGCGGTGTATTTTTTGCTGCTGGTTAACCGGGTATTTTTTGGTCGCCTGGCCATTGCGCCCCCCAGTTTTGCCCCCCAGCTTGATGTAGATCTGCCTTCGGTGAGCTGGCGCGATCGCCTGCCCGCCCTGGCCCTGGCGGCGGTGATTGTGGCCCTGGGCCTACAACCTGACTGGATGGCGCGCTGGAGTGAGCACACTACCCTGGTGCTGCACAAACCCTATCAAGGGTTTGTCCAGCCCAGCGCCCTTAACCTTCGGCCCCGCTCCGATGCTGTCCTTGCCGACACTGTGGACCCCTTACCATGAGTTCAAGCCCTACTCCCCATCCCCTGCAAGCCTTTATTCAAAAACTATTGGCCAGCGAAGCCCTGCTGACCGATACGGAAACCAACCTTATGGAGGTGGTGGGTATCTTAAAGAGCTACGGAGTGGTGCTAGACGCCTACTCCCGCAACCTGATCTACATTGCTGATCACCAGTTTTTGGTCCTCTTTCCCTTCTTCAAGTACTTCAATGGAGATGTGTCCCTGGCTCGTCTGCTAAAACACTGGTGGCACGACCGGATTAACTTTGAGTACGCCGAATACTGCATGAAGGCCATGCTCTGGCACGGGGGGGGGAAGTTTGATCAATACCTTGACTCGGCGGAATTTCTGGCTAATTGCCGCCGGGCGACGGCGGCGAAAACCAAACATAATCCCTTGATTCAGGGTTTGAATGCCCTATTCCCAGAGTTTCTGCCCGAACAGGTACGCCAACTGGCTTACTATAGCGCCCTGGGTCAATTCTGGCGGGTGATGAGTGACCTCTTTATTGATCTGTCTGATACCTACGACCAGGGCAAAATTTCCACCATTCCAGCCGTGGTTGCCCACATTAAAGGTGGCCTGGTGGCGGCGGCTAATCTACCGATCACCTACGCTGTGGATATTAATGGAGCCCGCTACGACCTGATTCCCCAGTCGGCGGGCATAACCTTCTTGATGGATGTGGCGGTTCCCTACGTGGAGGCGGTGTTTTTTCGCGGTACTCCCTTTTTAGGGACCGTTTCCTACAATGCCCAGGCCAACCAAATCCCTGTGGAGCAGGGGGAATTTGAGTACGGCGCCCTCTACGCTGACCCGGTTCCCATTGGCGGTGCGGGCATTCCCCCCACCCTGTTAATGCAGGACATGCGTCACTTCTTACCTGATTATTTAACGGCATTTTACCAGGGGCAGGGGCGAAGCCTGGGGGATGTGCGGGTTAAAATCTGTCAAAGTTTCCAGAAATCTATGTTCTGCGTCACCAGTGCAGCCCTTCAGGGCCTGTTACCTTACCCTGCCGATAGTCAAAATGCCGTTGAGCAGCAGGCTAATCAAGACTTTTTAGCTAGCTGGATGGATCGCCTAACCAGTTCCCGACTGGCGGTGGTACAACTTTAGCTGTTTGACCAGACAACAAAATTGACATTTTCGTTAAGTTCCCCCCATCCGTCTTTCTAGTCAGCATTAGTCAACTTGAAGGCCCTTGGAAATCTTAGTTCTGCAGTAAGATGACCAGGGATTGGACCTCTCTAGTTATCCCTAACCTTCCTCTTAGCGTAGGTTAGCGGCAAAGCTGGCTGCGTGTGGTGATGTGATCACCCGGGCAAACCTGGGTATGGACATAACGCACGATCGCAGTGCTCACAACTTTCCCCTACACCTAGCGGCCACTCAGGCTCCTGAGATCATCGGTTAGTTGCTTTGCTTAACCTGGGTTTTAAGTGAAAAGGTGTTCCCCTGGGAAACACCTTTTTGTTGATAAGGCCTGTTCAAGTACTTTTCTAGGACAGAAGCGCTGCGATATCAACTGGTTGACTGGGCCAATTCCATCCCAGCCGGGGAGCTTACTGATCTCCTCTCCACCCCTTGCCTAGGCCCCAACATCCTGATTGAATAGGGGCATCCTTAACAAACCTCTTTAAATAGGAAACATCTATGTACATCGTCCAGATCGCCTCGGAATGTGCGCCCGTAATTAAGGCCGGTGGGCTGGGTGATGTGGTTTATGGCCTCAGTCGTGAGTTAGAAACCCGCGGTCACTGTGTCGAAATCATTTTGCCCAAGTACGACTGCATGCGCTACGACCACATTTGGGGTCTGCACGATGCCTACCGCGATCTGATTGTGCCCTGGTACGGCACGGATATTCGCTGCGATGTCTTCTGTGGCTGGGTACACGGGCGGCTTTGTTTTTTCATCGAGCCCAAGTCCTGGGAAATGTTCTTCAACCGTGGCTGTTACTACGGCTGCTACGATGACCCCATGCGTTTTGCCTTCTTTAGTAAGGCGGCTATGGAGTTTCTATTATTGAGCAATAAACGTCCCGACGTCATCCACTGCCATGACTGGCAAACGGGTTTGATTCCCGTCATGTTGTTTGAGATTTACAAATACAACGGCATGGAATTTCAGCGCACCCTCTATACCATCCATAACTTTAAGCATCAGGGGATTGGCGGCAATGAAATTCTTAAGGCCACAGGCCTTAACCGTGATGACTACTACTTTCAGTACGATCGCCTTCGAGATAACTTTAACCCCTTTGCCATCAATTTTATGAAGGGGGGGATCACCTACGCCAACCACGTTAATACCGTTTCACCCTACCATGCCTGGGAAGCGCAGCACACCGATCAGGGGTTTGGCCTGGGCCATAGCCTCCACCTCCACCAGCATAAGTTTTCAGGGATTCTTAATGGTATTGACTACGAGGTTTGGAATCCGGAGGTCGATCGTTATATCCCCCATCACTATGGCCCCACCACCTTTGAAGATAAGACCTTAAACAAAAAGGAATTACGTGAGCGCCTGCTACTGAGGCAGAGTGACAAGCCCTTGGTGGCCTTCATCGGTCGCTTGGACGATCAAAAAGGTGTACACCTGGTCCACCATGCCATTTACTTCACCCTAGCCCGGGGTGGACAATTTGTGCTGTTGGGTTCAGCCACCGAAAAAGGTATCAATGACTGGTTCTGGCACGAGAAGTTACACTTGAATGACAACCCCGATATTCATCTGGAGCTTGGCTTTAACGAAGAATTGGCCCACCTGATCTACGCTGGAGCCGATATGATCGTGGTTCCCAGCAACTTTGAACCCTGCGGCCTAACCCAGATGATTGGCCTCAAGTACGGTACAGTACCGATTGTTAGAGGGGTGGGTGGTTTAGTTAATACCGTGTTTGATTGGGACTACGATAGCTTCCACGAGATTGAAGAACGTAACGGTTTTGTCTTTTTCCAGAACGATAATACAGCCCTCGAGTCGGCGATGACTCGCGCCTTTGACATCTGGGATCAACAACCTCAAACCTTTCAACAAATTGCTCGACAGGGCATGCAGTATGACTTTTCCTGGAATCAGCCAGGTAACGCCTACGTTGACATCTACGACTATATCCGCCATAAGTAGAAAATCCCGGGGGGACTGCACAGTTTCCTGGGATCTGGCCTAGGGAAATGGGCAAGCTGGAAGCAGGATTACATAACGTTCTATGACCTGCTCTCCTCCCCTATCCTCCCCTGGCCTGAGCCGCGCTAAGATTTTGCAGGGTCAGGGTGATGCCCTCTATGCCGTACGTCGCTATGACGAAGCTCTCTGCCGTTTTCAGGAAGCTTTGGAGCTCCAACCTGAAAATCATCAGCTTTGGGTTTTGCATGGCTTTTGCCTGGCGGCCTTGAAATGTTTTGAGTCCTCGATTGTCAGTTTTAACGAAGCCCTCAGCCGCTGCCCAGACTATGCCCTGGCCTGGCATGGTAAGGGCCATGCCCTAGCTAAGTTAAGTCACTACGAGGAGGCAGTCAGCCATTTACGGCAGGCCGTGAAACTTAACCCCCTGGATAAAAAAGCCTGGTATAACCTGGGTACGGCTCAAAATCATCTGGGGCATTATAGGGCGGCGATCGCCAGCTTTGATCAAACCCTCACCCTCAATCCTCGGGATCATCGGGCCTACTATAACCAGGCGATAGCCCTCTGTGGTTTGCAGCGCTACGAAAATGCCCTGCAGGTATTGCAGCAGGCCCTACACCTTAAACCCTCCAGCCATTATATTTGGAACCAGCGGGGCAGCACCCTGATTCAGCTGGGGTATTTGGCCGAGGCGATCGCCAGCTTCGATACCTCCTTAGGCCATCAGGCTCATAACCCCAATGCCTGGTACGGCAAAGCCCGGGCCTACGCCATGGGGGAAGACCTAGAAATGACCCTGAAGAGCCTCTACCGCACCTTTGTGCTCAGCCCCTATACCTATCGGGCCCTGGCCCAAATTGACAGCCACTTTGACCATATTCGTCAACATCCCCGTTTTCAGCATCTGATCCGAGGTCAATCCTAGGGTTGCAACCTAGCCCTAGTGCCAGGGAATCGACTGAGCTTCGACATGGGTGCTCAGTCAAAGGAAATCGTCAAAATACCTGCCAAGTACTCTAACTGTAGCTTTAGACCGATCAACCATGGACTGAGGAAATGGACTGAGGAACCTGACCAAAGGTAAATCCAAATCGTCACCGCCCCTGCCAGCGGGAATTACGCTAATCTCCCCACTCTTACATTGCAGTGGTAGTAGGGTAAATTAATTAGCTAGGTCGAGGATTAGATTCAGATAAAGATCCCTCCGTCGCCTATGTTTAGAATGTTTCTATCCCTATAGTATTCATTACCACGTTAGTTTCGGTTCTGCCTATGCCACCGCCCTGGCTAGTTTCCCTAGGACTCAGTTGCTTGAGTGTGGTCGTGGCCATACCCGTTAACGCTAGCCCTACCTCTAACCCAACTCCCCCTAGGCCCCTATTGCCTATGGTGGTTTGGCCCCCAGCCCCACCCAGACAACAGGTAAAGCAGGCCCACTCTAGCCCCGCCATCCTGCAGAGGGTAGTGGCCACCGGTGATGGTTTTTTAATCAAAATTGCCGGGGGCGCTAGCTCCCCTACCATTCAGTTCATGGATGATGGCCCAGAAGGTCCCCTGGCGATCATTGACCTGCCAGGTACTGTGGTGGCTCCAGACCTGCAACCCGAGGACTTTCCTAAAAACTATTATGGGGTAATCAGTTGGCAAGTGAGCTTGACTAACCCGTCACCAGACTTGACCCGACTGATTCTGCGGTTAGCCCCGGGTAGTCCGCCATGGCGTCTCCTGCCTAACCAGAGCGGCATTATCCTTCTGCCCCCCATCGGCGTATCCCTGGCGTCACTGTCGGGTGGCTCTGGCCAGCCCACCACTGCCGGAGAAGCGCCGGTTACCCCAACACCACCGGTTGGTGAACTTACCCCCTCCCCCGACTCCAGATCCAACGCCCTATCTCCAACCTTGCCGCCACCCCAGAGGTCCCTAACGGTGGTGATTGATCCTGGTCACGGTGGTCGCGATCCAGGGGCGGTGGGCATCGGCGGTCTGCAGGAAAAGCGGGTGATCTTCCCGATCTCGTTGCGGGTAGCTGAGTTGCTCCGGAGCCAGGGATTAACCGTCCTCCTCACCCGTCGCCAGGACATTAGTCTAGACTTACAAAACCGAGTGGACATGGCTAACCGGGCCAGGGCAACCATATTTGTCAGTATCCACGCTAATTCCATTAACCTCAGTCGCCCCGATGTGAATGGGATTGAGACCTACTACGCCGGTGCCAGTGGCCAACGCTTGGCGGCCACCCTGCAAGCCAGTATGCTGGCGGCAACCGGGATGAATAATCGGGGGGTGAAACAATCCCGGTTTTACGTTCTACGCCGTACCACCATGCCCGCCGCCCTGGTGGAGGTGGGCTTTGTTACCGGCGCTGAAGATGCCCCCCGGCTAGCAGATCCGGTCTGGCAGGAGGTAATGGCCCAGGCTATTGCCGCCGGCATTCTCGACTATCTGCAGATCGGTCAATAGAAAATGACCCCAGGAGATAGATGACTCGACTAAACACCACCGGCCTCAGTCTGGTGATTACCCTGGCAGGGTTGATCACCCCAGGCTGGGGGGCTCTAGCCAGGGGTCAGGCGGCAGAACCTTTGGCCTCTTCCTGCCCAGCACCGGCATTGTCTCGCTTAACTCACCATCGGGTAGCAAGGGGAGAAACCCTTGCTACCATTGCCGAAGCCTATAACCTGATGGCGGGTACTATTATGGGCTTTAACCCTAGTCTGCAATCCGGTGGTATTCGAGTTGGCCAGGAGTTATTGATTCCGCCCTACAATGGTATTCAGGTGCGGGTTAATGCCGGTCAGACCTGGGCCCAAGTGGCAGAGGTGTATAACACTCGAGCCGATCTGCTGTTTGAGGCCAATGGCTGTGTCAGCCCCGTTCCAGCGATTATTTTTGTGCCAGGGGTTAACTGGTTCCCGGGGATATCGGCCAACCCCAGCCCGCCCCGTCGCCGCCCTTTGGGGGGCTATCCCCTACCAACCCCTGCCCCCCTACTACGGCCCTACGGCTGGCAACCGGATGCGACCCAGAACAAGGTGGTGTTTAACACGGGGGTGGCCCTTGCCAGTCCGGCGGGCACGGCGGTACTTGCGGTTGCTGATGGCACCGTCGCCTTTGCTGGGGCGGACCCTGTCTACGGGCTGTTGGTTGTGGTGAACCATGCCCAGGGGCTGCAAACTCGTTATGCCAGTATCGCTAATCTAACGGTTAAGGCGGGGCAACGCCTTCGCCAGGGAGATCGCCTGGGCTTGGTGGCACCCGGATCCACTGACCAACCTACCTTTCTCTACTTTGAAGTGCGGTTAAACTCTGCCATGGGTTGGGTTGCCCAGGACCCGGCTGATTTTGTGGCCGGTATGGCGGAGCCCTAGCCCCTCGTTTTCCCAGAAAAGTTCAAATCTCCCAAGATATACTCCCCGGGCTACTATGCCAGGTGAGGATTGAGAGGACTTTATACTTGGGTGTACATAGTAGCTAGGGGAGAGAAGAGTCGATAAACCATTGGTGTACTTTTGTTTGACGCGGCCTTTGGTTCTTCAGGTCAGGTATTGGCTGGGGGTGAGTTTTTGCGGATTGGCGACCATGGGCATCAACGGGGGTGACTAGAGGTGAACCTGATCCAAAATCAGGCGCAGGCGATCGTAGTCATCCTTCAGCAGCAAACTCAGGGTACGGCCAGCCTCAACCAACCAGTCGCGGTCTAGCTGGCGGAGCTGATAACCATGACGGATCACCGCCGCCACCAGACTATCCACAGGGGCGCCGGTGAGGCCCAGTAGGGTGCGGAGAAACTCGGGCTGCTGGGTAAACCCCAGGACCGTTTCATCTTCGCAAGTATAGACCGCCTGGTGCACCTGGGGTGGACGGGGGGGCAAGTAGTGGCGAAAGGGGCCGGTGGGTTCGCCGGCCAGGTTAGCCTCCTGAAAACCCAGGATGGCCACGCGAAACTCGGTTTTCAGCATGGCAAAGACCTGGGGCTGCTGCTCCCGTAGCTCCGCCAGGGAGAGGCCCAGGGCCCGAGACCGGTGGACCGAATCCACCGCCGTAGTGGTGGCGTAGTATACCACCCCGTAGATCTGACTGCCCGAGTCGTCATCCGCCGCCCTCACCCAACTGCCGAAGGGGGGCATAGGAGGAAAACTGAGCTCTTCAGGATCCAGACACTGGGCCCAAAAATCCGTTGTCGAGGTTTCAATCACCTCGGCGATGTGATGGGGAGGGCGAGGCGCCCCCGGCGGGTTGAGTAGGGGCGATCGCATGGCTAGCGGATCAAGCGCGACGTTGGCCAGCATTGACTGGCTCTAACTCAGAAGCTTGAAAGGTGACCAGCTTATCCCAGTTCCCCCCCTCAAACAAAACCGCCACCTTACCGTCAGTAATCCGTTGTACCAGGCCCTGAAAGCCGTAGTAGGTATCGTTAACATTGACAACCGTCACGGGAGAACCAGGGAAAAGCATAGACTTGAGCCCTTTTGATAATGGGTAACCACTCTTAATTTAAGGTATATCGGCTGAGAGGTGCTGTCACCCCATTAACCCCAATTCAGACCCCGGGTCTCCCCCCCTCCCCCAATAGATCGACCGCTGTCTACAATAATGTAGAGAGGAGCTTTCGTCCTAGCCTTTTCCCCAGTTTCCCCTATGGATCTTGATGGTTCGTCTACCCTGAACTCGCCCCCCTTAACGGCCGAGCCCCGTCCGGAACTATCCTGGCTGCAGAAGGTTAAGCAGGACCTGAAGAATGACCTGATCGCGGGCTTGCTGGTGGTGATCCCCCTGGCCACCACTATCTGGCTAACCCTGACCATCGCCGGCTGGGTGATTCGCCTACTGACCCGATTTCCTCGCCAGCTAACCCCCTTTGAGGGGTTAAATCCTTTGCTGGTCAACCTGATCAACTTTAGTATCGGCCTAGCAGTGCCGCTACTGGCGATTTTGATCATTGGGCTGATGGCCCGCAATATTGCCGGCCGCTGGTTATTGGATTGGGGCGATCGCACCCTGCAGTCCATTCCCCTGGCCGGTTCGGTCTACAAAACCCTCCAACAACTACTGCAGACCGTTTTCCAGGACTCCAAAAGTCGCTTTCGCGGAGTCGTTTTGGTGGAGTACCCGCGCCAGGGGATGTGGGCCGTTGCCTTTGTCACCGGCACCATGGCCACCGCCGGCCTGAACCCCATGCTGAGTGTGTTTATCCCCACCACCCCTAACCCCACCAGCGGCTGGTACGCAGTGGTGCCAGCAACCGACGTGATTAATCTGTCGATTTCCATCGAAGACGCATTTAAGGTGCTGCTATCGGGGGGCATCGTTGGCCCCGATCTAGCTCTGGCGGTGCCCCCTGACCGATTACCCACCAGGGGTCCCCTGACGGATCGTCCGGCTACCCCCTCTTCCTCCGTTACCCCTGGAGAAGATTGCTAAGATAACAGGGCTATCTCTAAAGGGAACTGCCATGCAGGCTCGTCGTGTTGGGCGTGAGTTGGCTCTGTTAGGTCTGAGTCAGTTATCGGATAATCCTAAGAAGGGGGTGGATCAGGACTTTGATCGCCTGCTCCAAGCCGCCATCAGGGCGTTAACAGCAGAGGCTAAGGATGCCTTGGAAACGGCGGCGGACGAGTTGGAACGGGGCAGTGAGCGGTTAGTCGATACGGAATTGTTAGCGGGGGATGGAGAGAGAAGCCGTCTCATGGTAGAAAACGCCATCAGCCACACTCAGAAAGCCATTAATCGTATTGCCCATGCCCTGGAATTGCCCGGATTCATTCAAATCAGTAATCAGACCGAGGTGCAGTCCTTCGCCCATCAGTTGTTGAGTCAGGCCGCCCAGCACCAGGCGGCGGTTGATCAGGTGCTGGAGGAGGCCATGGTCACCTGGCGACTAAAGCGTCTAGCTCGCATTGACCGTGATATTCTCCGCCTGGCGGTGGTAGAAATGAACTATCTGGGTACCCCGGACAAGGTCGCCATCAATGAAGCGGTGGAACTCGCCAAGCGCTACAGCGATGAAGACGGTTATCGTTTTATTAACGGTGTGCTGCGTCGGGTGGTCAACCGTCAGGTAGCTCTTGATCCGACCCTGGAGCCAAGGATGGAGGAAGCCAGCCCATTGGTTAACTCCTAAACCCCTGACCCCAGCGATCGATGCTGGCGGGGAGTCAACCGGTTATGTTTACGTTTTTCATAGGATGGGTTTGGTATGGCTGGCTTTAATTGGTTCCAACGTCGCTTTGAGTCCTCCGACCAGCCGGCAGAGAGCTCCACACCGCCAACGGATAGTGACAGCCCAGCGCCTCAGGCCGATCAGGCGCCGACGGCGGCCCCCGCCCTGTCCTCCGAAGACTACCTGAACTGGGCTAAGGCAGCCTACCAAAATCTGCAAAAACAGCAGGCGGAGCTGGCGGCAGCCCCTGAACCGGCCCAGGAAACACCAGCGCCACCGCTGGAGCCAGAGGAGTTGGCAGCGGTGGCGCCCTTGGAAAGCGCAACGACATCGACCCCCGAGGCCCCTGCCCCTGCAGAACCAGCTACTCCAGCACCAAGTGTAGATAACATGGCGGCGTCACCCCCCGCTGCCGATCTGCCTCCCCCAACTGAGCCGGGTTTACCGCTGTGGGCCAGGGCTGAGGCGGAACGGCAGCAGCGCTTAGCTCGGCTGGAGGAGATGGCGATCGCTGAGCCTGAGCCGGTCACCCCGGCGGCGGTGACACCGGCCCCTCCCCTACCGCCCGACATCAACCTGGATGAGGCCTTTCTCTGGTCTGCCGAGGTGTTGGCTGCCCAGGGCCGCCGTCCCGATGATATTTCGGTGGAGGAGATCACCTGGTTAAAGCGGCTGCGGCAGGGGTTGAATAAAACTCGTCTGGGGCTGATTAACCAGCTTAAGGCCATCGTCGGTCAGGGCCCCCTCAACGAGGAGGCGGTGATGGAAATCGAGGCCCTACTGCTGCAGGCGGATGTGGGGGTGGCGGCGACGGATAAGGTGATAGAAGCCCTGCAAACCCGCCTGCGCCAGGAGGTGCTGCCCCCCGATCAGGCCATCGCCTACCTGAAGTCAATTCTGCGGGATATGCTGGATGCGCCCCTGGGTAAGGCCCATAACCTCACCTTTGTGCCCGCCAAGGATACCCTTAATATTTGGCTGATGACCGGTGTCAATGGGGCGGGTAAAACCACCACCATCGGTAAGTTGGCCCACATTGCCCAAAAGTCTGGCTATAAAACGTTGATTGCCGCTGCAGATACCTTCCGGGCGGCGGCGGTGGAACAGGTGAAGGCCTGGGGAGCCCGCAGCCAGGTGGAGGTGATCGCCAATCCGGGGAAAAATACCGACCCGGCGGCGGTGGTATTTGATGCGATCGCCGCCGCCCAATCCAGAAAGGTTGATTTACTGTTAGTGGACACCGCTGGCCGACTGCAGAATAAGAAAAACCTGATGGACGAACTGGCCAAGATTCGCCGGATTGTAGACAAACAGGCCCCCAACGCTTCCATTGAAGCCCTGCTGGTGTTAGACGCCACCCTGGGCCAAAACGGTCTGCGGCAGGCGGAGATCTTTGCCGAGGCCGCGAACCTGAGCGGCGTGGTGCTAACCAAGCTAGATGGCACCGCCAAGGGTGGGGTGGCCCTGGCGGTGGTGGAACAGTTAGGCCTACCGATTCGCTTTATTGGGGCCGGGGAAGGCATCGAAGATCTGCGGCCCTTCTCCAGCTACGAATTCGTCGAGGCCCTCCTCAGTGGCTAGGGCACTAAAGTCGATCAATTAACCAGTAGGTGGCCACCTGACCTCGCCCTTTGATGGCAATGTCGCCCCGAAGTTCAAACCGAAACTGGTCCTTGAGCCGGTGATAAAACTCGGGAGTGACCTGGATCTTTTGGGCTTCCCCCGTAGACTCCATACGACTGGCCAGATTAACCGTATCCCCCCACAGGTCGTAGGCAAATTTACGTCGACCGATCACCCCCGCCACCACCGGGCCAGTGTGGATGCCCACCCGGATTTGAAAGGGTGGGCCACCGGGTCGGGAAAATTGTTGAATCGCTTCCCGGATATCCAGGGCAAACTGGGCGATCGCCTGGTCATGGTACTCCTGGGGTACCGGTACTCCCCCCGCCACCATATAGGCATCACCAATGGTTTTGATCTTTTCTAAGCCATGGAACTCCGCCAACTGGTCGAACATGGAAAACACCTCATTGAGCAGAGTAACCAGCTGGTCGGGGTTCATTTCCCTGGAGGCGGCGGTAAAATCCACCAGATCGGCAAACAAAACACTCACCCGCTCCAGACTATCGGGCACAATCCGGCTGCCAGATTTAAGACGTTGGGCAATGCGATGGGGCAAGATATTGACCAACAGTCGGTCGGCCTGCTGCCGTTGCTGGCGCAACTCCGTCTCGATCTGGCGGCGCTCGCTAATGTCGTGGACAATGCCCTCGTAATAAAGAAAGTGACCCTGCCGGTCCCAAACTTTCCAGATATCCTCACTCACCCAGAGGGTGCTGCCATTTCTGCAAAACACCTCCGACTCCGCATCGGTAATTCGGTCATAACGATTCAGATAGACCATTAACTCATCTCGCCGTTTAGGCTGGACGTAGATCTGTCGATTAATATCCTGAATCGCAGCAATCATCTCGGCAGCTGAGTCATAGCCATAAAGCTGCGCCATGGCAGGATTCACACTGAGGTAGGTACCCTCTGAAGATGCCTTAAAAATACCCACGGTGGAATTGTCAAAGAGGCTGCGGTAGTTCATTTCCGCCGCTAGTAGGGCCTGCTCAACCTGGATACGCTCCTCCACCTCCTGCCGCAGTAGGGCATTTTGATGGTTTAGTTGCTGGCGTTGACTGGCCAGGTGCAGTTGATTTTGTACCCGCACCAGCACCTCCTCACTGGCAAAGGGTTTGGCAATATAATCCGCTGCCCCCACCTGAAAGGCCTTGACCCGGTCCAAAGAGTCATCCAGGGAGCTGAGGAAAATTATCGGAATATCCTGGGTGAGGGGATTGGCCTTCAGCTCCTGGCAGAGTCGATAGCCATCCAGGTCAGGCAACAGGATATCCAGGAGAATTAGGCTTGGCCCGCCCTGGGTTAATCTGTCAATAGCCTCCTGACCGGTGGCGATCGCCTCAACCTGATAGCCCTTTTCGGTCAGGAGGCGAGTGAGCAGATCCCGGGTGTGGAGATCATCATCAATGACGAATAGTTTAGTCAAAACAGCCCTATCGTTCCCTGAGTAGATCAGGAATCATGGACAGTCTAGCTAAGCACCAGCCGATACAGCCTCAGACCTAGCCTAGTTCAAAGATGACATAGATCAGTTCTAACCTGAGCAGCTGGGATACCCCATCGCTAAACCCATAACCCTGGTTAAATTAGGTGACGGTGAGATGAATCAGGAACTTGTGGACAATTGGCAAAGGGCCGAGAGGATTTAAAGTTGGCGGCCTTAACAATAACTGGGCAAGTCCGCCAAGAGATCAACCTCAGGCCTAACTCCACTTGTCTCAGGCAATAATAGCCTACTATTTTACAACCTCTCCAGCCTATCGCACCCGAAGGTTCTGAGCTTCGTTTCTATATCCACTAACAAAGCCTTGACGCAGCACTACCTCACTACCGCCAAAGTTTAGGACTTCTTCACAACTATTGTCATTACGACTAACCGCCTGGGGAGGGCCTGGCTGGGCATTTAACAGTTCAGCTCTAGGAGAACCAACGGACCACCGATCCGCCATAGGGGTTTTCTTGACCGGATTGGCTAAATTTACCGATACCTTGAGGTTTTTATCAGTGTTCCAGTAGCCCACAACGTAGCCCTTATTCAGTACAACAGAGCTGTTGGCGTAGTAAAAAGTGACCATGTCGTCGGAACCATAATGTTCAGTGCGGGAGGGGGTTCCTTGAAGTTTCAAAACCTGATCGGCGGCGGAGCCTAAACTCCAGGTAGTCGACGTACCCTGGGTAGATAGGGCGATAGGGGTACTGGCCAGTACCTTAAGGTTCCCATCCAGATTCGAGTACTGCTGCACATAACCATTTCTCAACTCAATGGTGCTATTGCCATAGCGTAGAATCTCGTCACAGGAGGCATTGTAGGTAAGGGTGCGAGAGGGCAGCCCCTGGATGGCGATCACCCAGTCTCGGTCAGAACCCACCGTCCAATAGGGGCGATTCTGAGGACTGCTAGCTGCCCGGGTATTAACATTGGTTTCAGCGTATTGGCGGTTGCGGGTATACTCCTTGACCTTCTGCTGGGCTAAACCATACTGGCTATGGTTAGGAGGTACGGACTGCATGGCCGAGATAGCCTGCTGCCAAAGGAGGGCAACCTTAATCCAGTCTTCTCTCAGGCTGGCCTCCTGGGTCAGTTCAGCGGCCTTCATAGCATAGCCGACTCCCTGGGTGAAGCCATCATCCACCGTGGCCGCATTAAAGCCAAAACTGGGCCAGGAAAAAGCCAGGGGAGGCTTAGTCAAAACCAACAGGGCTACAGCGGCGCCAGAACCCAACAGTAAGCCAAACCCTACCCAGCGAAGACGCTCCCGATGCCGATGCCCCGTACGTTTAAGCTCAAAGGTATAGAGTGCTTGATAACGTTCTCCGTCCAGTTCTGGATGACTTTTCCTAGGCATGGTGGTGAGTACATAACCGGGACAGCTACTATATCAACTAGAGGGTGAGCTAGGTAGCCACTAGGTTTAGACCTAGCCCACCTGGAGGTGAAAGCTATCACCTAGCTCAATTACTAACCTGACTCAGCCCAAGGCTAAAGTCCTAAAGACTAACTTAGTTCTAGGTATTTTTACATAAGTTTGATGAATTTGAAAGACCTAGAACAAGAAGTATGTAATCTATATCACCTTTTCCTGTGATTCCGATCCTAAATCCCTACAGGGACTCACTATGGATGTACCGTCTTTAACGTGGCAGTTACCCCGTTTCAAATCCTGCCCTGAGGCATGGCGGCAGGCTGTTGCTCAAGTTCTAGGGGAGGATCAAAACAGTTCTACCCCAGCCCAGATCCTCTGGCAACGCCAACCCTGTGGGTTACAGGAAATTCCTGGTTTTATAGACCCCTTCCTTTACCAGCCTTGCTCTGCCCGCAGCTTTGGAGAACCGATGCAGCGGGCGGTAGATCGACTCCTACAGGCTCTAGCCCAGGGGGAAAAGGTGGCTATTTGGGGAGACTTTGATACCGATGGGATCACTGCTACAGCGGTTCTATGGGAAGGCTTAAGACAATTTTTTCCGCCGCCGGAGCAGTTAACTTACTACATCCCTAACCGATTACGAGAATCCCATGGCTTATCGAGGCTGGGGTTAGATCGCCTCGAGACCTGGGGGGCCAGCTTGATCGTTACCTGTGATACCGGCAGTAGTGATCAGGCGGCGATCAGCTATGCCCATAGGGGTGGGATGGAAGTGATCGTCACCGATCACCATACCCTGCCGCCAGACTCGCCGTCGTTAGATCTACCCGTGGCCTTGATTAACCCGCGCTGTCTGCCCTCAGACCATCCCCTGGCTACCCTCTCGGGGGTAGCGGTCGCCTACAAGTTGCTGGAGGGGTTTTACGAGGCTTTGCCCCAGCCCCCCCGCCAGCCCCTTGAGGAATTATTAGACCTGGTGGCCATCGGCCTGATTGCGGATCTGGTGGACTTAACCCGAGATTGTCGTTACCTAGCTCAGATGGGGTTACGGCGATTGCAACAACAGTCCCTGGCCAATCAGCCCCCTGGCCGACCTGGGTTGGCAGAATTATTGCGGTTATGTAAACGCACCGGCGATCGCCCCAGTGACATTTCCTTTGGCATCGGTCCCCGGATTAATGCCGTCAGCCGCATCTACGGGGATGCCAGTTTCTGCGTAGAACTGTTGACCAGCCAGGACGTTGACCGCTGTAAGGATCTGGCCGCCGCCGCCGAGTTGGCCAACAGTCGCCGCAAAGCCCTCCAACAGACTATTTATACCCAGGTCAAGGAACGGCTAGCCCAGATCGATCTGGCCACCACCTACTGCCTGGTCTTAGCAGATCCCCAGTGGCCCGTGGGGGTGCTGGGCTTGGTGGCCGGCCAGATCAGCCAGGAGCTGGGGAGGCCCACCCTACTCCTGACTATAGACATGGATAACTCTGATCAAGCCGTCCCCATGGCTAGAGGATCGGCCCGATCCGTTAAAGGACTGGATCTATATCAGTTATTCCAGCGCCATGGAGATTTAATTACCAATTTTGGCGGTCATCCCCTGGCCGCAGGCTTGACCTTACCTGCGCACCACCTACCGTTACTGGTGACAGCCTTAAATCGCTCGGTACGAGAAATCCTAGGTAGCCAAGGCCTAGAGGCCACCGCCCTGGGGATTGACTTGGTAGTTACGGTGAAGGATTTAGGCCAATCCCTGTTTCGCCAGCTGAAATGGCTGGAACCCTACGGGATGGGCAACCCTGTGCCCCGGCTACTGATCCGTGATAGTTGGTTTGAGACGGTCACCCACCGTAAACTCAAAGATGCCAGGGGTCAATCTGTTGGCTTTATTAAAACCGAGTTTGACCTTTGGGATAAAACCAGCGACCAGGGATTCCCTGGGGAGTGGTGGGGACACTACCGGGATGAACTGCCCCCGGGTCGCTATGATGTGGTGGTGGAGCTGGACCACAACCGCTACAAGGGATATTACGTTAAATTAATTGATTTGCGCCCCGTCGCCAGAGCCGAGATCATTCCCCCAAGCGCCGATGGAATTGTGGCCGTGGCGCCCGCCCTTTCCTCCGAGCCGGTCCTAACCCCCGTGCAACACTGGGAACAACTGGTGGGTATGGCCAAATATCTAGCCCGTACCCGTACCCCTGTGGATCCGCAGCAGTTACAACAGCAATTAGGCCTCAGTGCCACCATCCTCGACCAGGGTCTCAAGGCCCTAGTCGAGGTGGGGTTTAGAACTACTAGGGTGCCCTCCCAGGAGATCAGCATGGACTACAGTCCAGCCCTTACTCCCGCCTTGTCCCCTGGACTACACCGGTTTCTGGAGATGGTACAGGAAGCCAACTTTCGGCGGCAGTACTGGACCGAAAGGCCTGCCCCAAGAACTCCCCACCAGGGGAGTCAGGAGCAGAGCCTGGCCTAAAACGGTGTCTCCTCAGTTTGGGGAGCTTCGGCTTTAGGACTGGAATCCAGGAAGATATCCGTAGCCTTAAGTTGCAGACCAGCCCTAGCCTGGGCATCGGTCTTGCTGACGTAGGGCGAAGCATCAATGGCGCCACTGGCAATAATCAGGGAGCCTTTCTTAATATAATTCAGCTTACGCCAGGCAGTCGATCCCTCCCAAACGCTCACATCCACTGTGAAACTATCGTTTTCCTTACGACTGGGGATGCGGTCTACATAAATGGTCAGGTCCGCCACCTGGGTATGACCACCGCTCTTCAGATCTACCTGGCGTACCTCAGGATCTGCGGCTACGTTTCCAGCCAAGGTGCACACATTAAATCCACGACTTGCCATTGGCAATTCCTCTTAATAAAAAACAATTGGGTATAAAAACAGTTGGGAACACACCCTAGAAGCTGGTCAAGACCTAGGGCAATGAAGATCAGTGTTACCTGACGATAATCACTAATCTTGAAGGTTCTTATTTACTGTTTAAGAATTTTCCTATAATCCTAAACAGTGCTAGAGCCCTACTAGCTAGCCATAATTCAGCAATCTGAGCAGACAACTACTAAGCTTCGGTAAATGCCACTGCTTTAATATGCACAGATAAAAACCTAAAATAACTACGACAGATGACGGATTTAATTGTCACTATGTCAAAAAAAAGATCTAGTATTACTGGTTTCCTCGGCAACTCCTGGATGTCTGCTGATACGACTAGACTCCGCTACTGCGTTGATAGAGCTGTTGCCAATAGGGCTCCGCAAACTCCGTCAACCACCGTTTCACCTGGTAGGTGGCTCGACAGTCATCCTCGTTGTAGCGGAGAATCGCCTCCAGGTAACTGCGATCGCCGGTCTCTACCCAGGCGTTGTACCAACAAATCGACTGGGCGCCGTTAGCGCCCTCGTCACGCCAGTTAAACCCCATCCAGCGGGCAATGTGCTTCAGGGCATAGCTCTCGATCGGCAGGGTAACACTCTCGGTCACCGATCTATGCACGTCGAAAAACCGGTCCAGCAGTTGGTCAATCTGTCGCCGGGGGGTGCCGTAGAGTTGACCCAACTTGCGAACGGTCTGGGCTTCGTAGGGGCAGAAGTGATAAATGGGGGCGTAGGGGTAGCTGTGGACTAGCTCCAGGAACTCTTGCCAGACCCGGTGCTGGTGATGATGGGTCTCCGCCAGCAGGGCGTGGAAGGTCTCCACCCCGGTACGATGGTTGACCACCAGCACCCCATGCAGGTAGATGAGATTTTGGTCAGGGGCCGCCTCAATGTCAAAGAACAGCTCCACCTCCCCACTGGGCAGATCCTCCGGCCAGAGGGGGAATCCGTGGGGGGCACCGGGGGCCGACCGGGGCATGGCCTGGTCCTGCAGCCAGGACTGGGCTTGATGAACCAGCTTCTCCGCCACCTGTTCACCAAACCCCGGCCAATGGGCTAGCTGGCCAGGGTCCGCCTGGGCCAGATCGGTGAGGCTAACCCGTTGATGTTGCTTGAGCAGATCGTAGCGGGCCGGTGTCACCCCCGGCAGTAGGGAAAGGTGGTTGATCGCCCTAGCCTCGGTGTAGCAACGGCTCAGCCAGGGACAGAGATCGCAGCGACTATGGGAAATAAACAATTCGGGGGGGCTAGGAGCCCGCAACTTTTCACCACAGCGGCGAATCAGAGCCTGGAGCGATAGGGTCAGCCGTTCCACCTCCACACCGTAGAGCTTGCCATCCCTCAGGGCCAGATAGCTGTGGGCCGGCCATACCCCCTGCACCGCCGATAGCAAGTAGGCATGGTAGGTGGTGATGAGTTGGTAGTCTAGCTTGGGTTTCTTGCCCAATTTAATATCAATGGGAACGTAGTGCCAGTTGCCCCAGCAGGACCAACCCTCCCGTTTGATCAGCAGATCGGGTTGGCTGACCAGCTCCACTGAGGGATCCCCACTGGGGGCCAGCAATACCCCCCGCTGGATTACCTCCACCCCAGCCGCCATCAGGGCCAGGGTTGCCGCTGCCCCCTGCCGCCAATCACCGGCCGGGAACTGGGGCCGATCTCCGGAGGGAAAGCTCTGCCACACCTGTTCCTGATGGTGCAGACTATCCTGACGGAGCTTGAGCAGATAGTCGGAAGGAGGGTCGCGGCGGTGGCGATCGCCATAGAGGTCCAAGAAAGCCCGACGGTGACAGCGCTGGTAATGAAACAGACTATCGTCGGTGAGCCAGAGGATTGGCTCAGGGCCAGGGTCGGCCTCGGGGCTACTCCAGACCAGGGACGAGCCCTCAGGGCGGTCCAGGCAAGCCCTCCCATCTAAGGCTGGTGGTGGGGAAGAGCTAGTGGACAAGATGGGGGGTAGAAAGGGAGTTGGGGGCAATGCCAAACATTACTTAAAAAGCGCTGGGGACGGACGGACCATCAGCAGATTCAAAAAATCATAACCATTGCTAGCTGGGTTAGGTCAGGGCAACACGGTCACTTATCAGAGACTGGAACCCCAAACACAACCCAGTGTCTTCAGCTAAAGGGCACCAGCTATGTTAGCTATTCTAAAGGAATGTTATAACCAATGACGATACTATACCCTTAATTCACTCCCTATTGGGGTGGCCAGGGATTTGTGAGCCAATCCCATGCTTAATTTTGCCATGGTCAATACCGCCCTCTCCGCCATCCTCGATCGGGCCCTGGCGGGCACCGATCTCACCCCTGAGGAGGGCCTGGTTTTACTCCAGCCCCAGACCCCTACGGCCCTGGAGACGATTCGTCAAACGGCAGACATACTCCGGCAACAGCAGGTGGGGGATACGGTCACCTACGTGGTCAACCGCAATGTCAACTACACCAATATCTGCGAGCAGCGCTGTGGGTTCTGTGCCTTTCGCCGGGATGCCAACCAGCCGGGAGCCTATTGGCTCGACTTTGAGCGGGTTCTCGAGAAGGTCAGCGATGCTGTGCAGCGGGGGGCGACGGAAATCTGCATGCAGGGGGGCCTTAACCCCGAGGCCAAGATCCAGGGCTGCTCCCTGGACTACTACCTGAGGTTAGTCCGCACCATTAAGGACCCCTACCCCGATCTCCATGTCCACGCCTTTTCCCCCCAGGAGGTGCAGTTCATTGCCCGCCAGGATGACCTCAGTTACGGCGACGTTCTGCAGGCCCTGGGGGAAGCCGGGGTAGATTCCCTGCCGGGCACCGCCGCCGAGGTCTTGGACGACCAGGTGCGCCGGGTGCTCTGCCCGGAGAAAATTAACAGTGCCACCTGGTTAGAAATTGTCAGTTTAGCCCACCGCCTGGGGCTGCCCACCACCAGTACCCTGTTGTCTGGCCACGTTGAAACCCCTGAGCACCAAATTCATCACCTGGAACAGCTGCGCCGATTGCAACAGCGGGCAGTGCAGGCTGGCTATCCTGCCCGGATTAGCGAATTTATTTTGTTACCCTTCGTGGGGCAACAGGCCCCCCTGCCCCTGCGGCGTCGGGTGGGGCGTGATCAGCCGGTGTTGGCCGATACCCTGCAACTCACTGCCGTTGCCCGCATCTACCTGGGCAATTGGATCGTCAACCACCAGCCCAGTTGGGTGAAACTAGGGCTGACGGGGGCCACCACCGCCCTGATCTGGGGCTGTAATGACCTGGGCGGCACCCTGATGGAGGAACACATTACCACCATGGCTGGAGCCCAGGGGGGGACGGCCCTGACCGTGGCGGATCTGCAGCGGGCGATCGCCACCCTGCAGCGCCCCGCCCAACAGCGCCACACCCTCTACTCGCCGGTGCCCTCCTGCGGCGGCGATACCGCCCCGGCCCGGCAGTCCCGCAACCAGAGACTGACCGCTTGACCGATGATGCCCTGGCGGCTGTCCTGGGGTGGGGTGGTGGGGCGATCGTCCCGGGGATACCCCCCCCAACTGGAGTAGAGCGAGACTAGCCGCCAGCCCTGGGGGTCTGGCACTAAAAACAACCAATGGTACTGCTGCAGGGCCAGGATGCGATCGCTCAGGTACTGCCGTTCCAGGGTAGTGAAAAACACCTGGCGAACCTGGGGGTCCTGGCTAGCTGCATCCCCCCAGGGCGGGATAGGCAATTCCAGGGGCTCAAATTCGGGAGGACTGGCAATTAACACCGTGCTGCTGGGGCTCCCCAGACTGCGACTGGCAAGCCGATTGGCATAGCCCGGCAGGTCCCGCAACAGGGCCTGAAGCAACGGGGGCAACTCCGTCGGACAGACGGCGGCGGGGCGGATATAGCTGGGGTCCAAGATCGGTGGCCTAGCTGCTAAACCCTGGCTAGGGGGCGGGGTGAGGGGTGAGGATAGTAGCACCAGCGGTAGCGGCGCCAGCGACCAGGCCAGGCCAGCCCCAAGCCATACCAATCCACCATCGCCTTGGGCCACTGTCTTCCCCCTTAACCGAGACCCTCAGCACAATCATCACAGATGCGCTGAAACGCCGCCGCCGGGTCCTCGCTGGCGGTAATCGGACGCCCCACCACCAGGTAGGTGGCCCCAGCCCGGAGGGCTTCGGCGGGGGTCAACACCCGCTGTTGATCATGGCGACTAGCCCAACTAGGGCGCACCCCCGGGCAGACCATGACAAAATCCCCAGGCAGCTGACTGCGCAGGACCGCCACCTCCTGGGGAGAACACACCACCCCCCCCAGGCCACAGCGGTGGGCCAGACGGGCCAGGTGCAGGGTATAGTCCGCCACCGAGAGGGCAACCCGCAGGTCATCAGCAAGGGCAGAGGGAGAAATACTGGTGAGCAGGGTCACCGCCAGCAGCCCCGGTGGGGGCTGTCCCAGGCGCTCCGCCTCTGACTGGGCCGCCAGACGAGCGGCTTCCAGGGCCACCTGACTAGCTACCCCATGGAGGGTAAGCAGGTCGATGCCGTAGCGGGTGGCGGCAGCACAGGCCCCGGCCATGGTATTGGGGATATCGTGCAGCTTTAAATCTAAAAAAACCCGTTTTTGCCGGGCCTTAAGCTCCTGGATAATGGCGGGGCCGCTGCTGACAAATAACTCCAGGCCCACCTTCCAAAAGCTCACCTGGGGCAGTTGGGCAACCATCGCCAGGGCGGCCCCTGGGGAGGCAACATCCAGGGGGACGATGATCCGTTGGTCGATGGGGATCATCCTACCTAGCTGGCCCGAACCAGCATCAGGGTTTGGCCAAACTCCACCGGTTCACCATTATTAACCAGAATTTCAACTACCTCTCCTGCCACCTCGGCCTCCAGCTCATTCATCAGCTTCATGGCTTCGATAATACAAACGGTTTGCCCCGTACGAATTCGCTCACCCACCTCGACAAAGGCGGGCTCATCGGGGGCTGGGGCCCGGTAAAAGGTGCCCACCATGGGGGAGGTAATCGGCGTCAGGTCAGAAGCCTTGCCGGGCGGAGGCGTGGGGGCTGGTGATGAGGGTAAGGAGAGGGGCTCAGCCACCGCCTCCGCCACGGCAGGGGTGGTGGTCACCGGTGGCAACTCTGCAGACCCGGCGGTGACGGCGGGCAGGGGGGAAAGGGCGGTAGCCATACCCTGCTTCCGCAGGGTCAACTCAAAGCTGGCGCTCTTTAAGGTCAACTCTGCAATCTCACTTTGGCTGAGGGCAGCCACCAAATCCTTGAGTTCACTTGCTGTTAAGTCCACGGGGCTACCCTTTCTGCAAAATGCCTGATATTCAAACTGTTAGTTTTAGCGGTTTAGACCGTCTACCCAGTTGCCTGACATGGCCCAGCTAGGCCCGCCCCAGATAGGTATCGGTGCGAGTATCCACCTTAATCGTCTCGCCTTCAGTAATAAACAAGGGCACCATCACCTCGGCACCGGTTTCCAGGGTAGCAGGTTTAGTTCCCCCCGTAGCCGTATCTCCCTTGAGGCCTGGATCGGTCTTGGTCACCTTCACCACGATGGAATTGGGTAACTCCACATCCAATACCTTAATTTTAGGGGGCTTACTGTTGGTGTCGGTCCAACTCAGGACGGTGACCGCCATGCCCTCCATCAAATACTTGACCCGATCGCCAATTTCCTCAGTCCGTAGTCGAGATTCTTCAAAGCTCTCCATATCCATAAACACCAGATCCTCCCCATCCCGGTAGGTGTGCTGCATCTCCCGCTTCTCAATCACCGCCTGGGGCACGGTTTCCCCAGCCCGAAAGGTTTTTTCAATGGTGTTACCGGTCTCAACATTTTTGATCTTCGTACGGACAAAGGCAGACCCCTTACCGGGCTTGACGTGCAAAAACTCGATCACACGCCAAACTGAACCATCAAGGACGATAGTAGTACCGGGGCGGAGGTCATTGCTGGAAATCATAATGCTGGCTTAAGTAGACGGGTGGGTAGGACAGGGAACGGGGATAGCGTTGGCCAGACCGGTGAGGGTACAGTGAGAGCGGTCAAGCCCTAGCTCCGACAGGTGCTCTGGCTGACCTCCACCCCGTTACAGAGGGCTACGGCCATCGATCTTTGGCACCTCATTTTACCCCCCGGAGGGCACTTGCTTGAAGAGTTTAATCCATACTGAAAAAACCTTCCCAGGATAGGGATAGGGGATGGGTAGCCGCCCGATTGGGCATCTCTAGGGCGGGGGGGATAGCCCTGCGGGGAGAGTTCCCTACCCTAGCGCAGCCCCAACCAGGTAAAAAAGTCTTGGCCCGTGACCCATTCCAGGAGTAGTAGCAGCACAAAACCCACCATGGCAAAGCGACCGTTTAGACGTTCAGCGTAGGCCGTCCAGCCAAATCCGGGGGTGGGTTCAAGGTCAGAGGGAGCGGGGGCGGGCTCAGCAAGGTCCTCGTCGTTGGGGTGGACTTGGGGATCCTGGGACATAGTGAAAACACTCAAAGAACAGAGGGATGAGACTGAACAGACAAGCTGGATTGTAGCCGGAATACGATCTCCCAAACTAGCCCTTAGGACTCAGTACTCAGGGGTCAGGAGTCAGAAGACAAGGGAAGTTGATAGGTTATGCCAAGGATCGAGTAGGGCTTTATCCCTCTTGCCATGACGGGTTCAGATCCGCAGCAGAGACCAGGGAACAGAGGGGCGAGGGAAAATATGCGGCCCACCGGAATCTTCCTAGACATCTAGGGTCCAGTTCCCGAACCTGACGGGAAAAATCGCCCCGGTTGCAGTGCCGTCAAGCCTGGATCCGCCTTACCCACAAAGGCCTCCGCCAAACGTTGGGCCAGGGGCGGCACTAACACAAAGGGGGCGGTAAAGCCAGTAAATAGACTTAGCCCCGCCAGGGAGGGTAGGGACCCCACCAGGGGTAGACTGTCGGCGGTAAAGCTGACTAAACAGCGGTGCCAGATTCCTGGAAGGCTGGCTAAATCGGGCAGCAGGGCCTCCAGGGCGGCCCTTAGGCGGCGATCGCTCTGCTGCTGTTCCCTGGCGCTAACCGATGACTCCAAACTGGTGAGGGTGCGACTGATCTGGCCTAAGCAGAAATGGCCATCCTGAAACTGGATGGCCGCACTGTCCAGAACCGGGGGCCGCACCTCTGCACCGGGACGATCCCACAGGGGTTGCTGCTGGGGCTGACTGGCCTGGGCCTCCAGGGCAAAGCGCTGGTTCACCGCCGCCATCACCTGGGTACGCAGGGTCAGGGAGCTAGGCCCTGTCTCGATCAGCTCGGCCTGGGTATGGTATAAGGGCAAACCCACCCCCAGGGCCCTTAACAACGGCCGACTGCAGGCCCCCGCCGCCAGTACCACCTGCCGAGCGGGGTAGGCCTGGACCGCGGTCAGGACACCGGTCACCTGGTGCTTCACCCTGACCAAGTCGGTTACTGTCCCTACCAGTTGGGTGCCCCCAAGCCGTTGGAAGGCCTGGTTATAGGCCCTGATCAGATGGGGCGGCGAAACATGGCCCTGGCGTAATAACAGGGCACCGCCGATCGCCTGGGGGTTAAGCAGGGGCTCCAGGGCTTGGGCCTGACTGGGGGTGACCCATTCCGATGCCGCCCCCATGGCCTGGTACTCGGCCTGGATAGCCACCCCATCTAACTCCGCCGGGATGGTCAGCAGGAAATCCATCTCCCGAAACTGGGTGTCAGCCCCCAACTCCTCGGGGAGCTGACGCTGTTTGGCAAGACCAGCTTGACAGAGCTGGTGGGTCAAATCCTTGGCGCCAGCCCAGCTGGTGACCACGCCATAGCTATAGCGGGTGGCGTTGAGGGCATCACCGGGGGGGCGACCATCGATCAGCAGTACCGACAACCCCCGACCCGCCAACTCATAGCTGATGGCAGCCCCCGCCAGGCCATTGCCCACAACGATCGCATCAAAGGTTTCCATGGCGGGGGATAGGCCCTAGGCCTTGATCGGGCTGGCGTCTTGGAAGTAGAACTTGAGCAACAGACCACAGCCTACCAACTTCAACCCCTCTAGGCCAAAGTAGAGGGCGTGGAGCTGATCCATCCCCACCGGCAGGGCCAAGCGGGGGGCAAAGGGGTTCAGGTCCGCCCCGAGGGCCCCCATGGCCGGAGTCAGCAGGTAGGTGAATACCAGGCCAATGGCTAACAGGCCTGCAGCCACCTCCAGCGCCCAACGGCTGCGCAAACCACTGACGACTATGCCATCGCCAGCGCTATGCTGGCGATGGACCAGTAAACCGGTGAGGATGACGGCGGCGCAAACTAGTTCCAGTCGATTAAAGACCCAAAATAGGCCATAGCCAGCGGGGCCAAACCCAGGCTGGCTCATCATGCCACCGACAAACAGAGCGGGCATGATCACAACGTCCAGCAGCAGGCTGCTGCTGAACCAAAACATCAGGGCAACCAGGACCATAGTCACCCAGTTAGGGGCTTTGAGGTGAGGAAGGGATAGACTATTCATAATTACGGGCTGCTTTCCAGCGAATAATGGGGAATGAAGCTGGCCGATGCAGCTAGAAACTCTGCTCCGGACCAGGGTTATCAATACTCCAAGCCTATCTAACTTTTCGGTCTCCCACTTTGAATTATTCCTTCGAGTCGGCCAAATTCTAGCCCTGACCTAGGGGGCAAAAACGTTGCAGGGCAACAGATCTGGCCGCCGTTCACCGAACTTCCCGGCGATCAACCTGGTCATAAAACGTAAGGTTGGTTAACATCCTGACACCAGGACCATTGCCGACTACAGTAGACTTGGTGGGTTTATGGCTGGGCCAGCACGATGATTACACACGTTGTTTTGGATATGGGTGGGGTACTGGTGGAGCTGCAATGGCAGCAGCGCATGGAAAGGTTGCTGCAGCGATCGCTGCCCATGGACCAACTCCATCACCTTTGGGTCACCGCCCTCAGTACGGTGGATTTCGAGTCTGGCCGCACCGATTTTGATCAATTTGCCCAAGCCTTCTTGCAAGAGTTTGCGGTGGATAGCACCCCCGATCAGTTAAAGGCGGAGTTCTTAGAGATTGTCCAGGGTCCCCTACCCAACTGTGAGACCATGCTAGCCACCCTGCAGTCCAGCTACCATCTGTCCCTGCTTTCTAACACCAATGTGGCTCACTACGAAAAGCTCCGTCGTCACTACGATTTCTTTAACTACTTTGATCAGCTTTTCCTGTCCTACGAGCTGGGGATGATGAAGCCCAGCCCCGCTATCTTTGAGCATGTGATCACCGCCCTGGGCACTACCCCAGAGAAGGTAGCTTTTTTCGACGATGGCGCTCGCAATGTGGCGGCGGCTAGAAGCCTGGGCATCCAGGCCCATCGGGTGGATGGGCCGGAGCAAATTTTAGCGATCGCCACCACCCTATAGTAAGGGCATTGACTAGGAAAGGTTACCTGGTCAACTGGGTATCTCGCCCCAGGGGTACTGACTCCCGCAGTGGGGTCCGAGCGGGAGCCAATGCTCCGTTGACCCCAATCCTTTTGGTGAAGGGGGCAGAGATGTGGGATAACAATAGTATCGATTGGATACTGCCCTATGGAAAAGCTGCTGCGGGGTCTGCGTAAGTTTCAGGAACACTATATTCCCAGCCGCCAGGAACTGATTAGCCAGTTAGCTCAGGGACAGCATCCCCGGGTGTTATTTATCGGCTGCTCCGACTCCCGAGTGGACCCCACCATTATCACCCAGGCCGAAATCGGTGACCTGTTTGTGATTCGTAACGCCGGTAATATTATTCCCCCCTTTGAGGCCACCAATGGGGGGGAAGGGGCCACCATCGAATATGCGATCGAGGCCCTTAATATTAACCAGGTGATCGTCTGTGGCCATACCCAATGCGGCGCCATGAAGGGCTTGCTGCAACTGGGGGAACTGGAGGAGAAAATGCCCCTGGTCTATGACTGGCTGCGTCATACCCAGGCCACCCGCAAGCTGGTGGAGGATCACTACGGACACCTCGATAAGAAAGCTAAGCTGGATGTGCTGGTGGCCCAAAATGTGTTGACTCAAATTGATAATCTGCGCACCTACCCCTCCATCCACTCCCGCCTGCACAGCGGTCAGCTTTCTATCCATGGTTGGATCTACAACATCGCCGATGCTCAAATGTTGGCCTACGATGAGGAGGAGGAGGATTTTGTGGCTCCCCATAGCAAAATTTCCACTACAGCGGAGAGAAGTCAGCCCCTGAAGCCAGGGGGGTTATCGGTGTCCCCAGACGCGGTGGTTCAGGTCCAGGTATCCGAGCCACCCCAACCCTACTGGCCTGGGGTGAACCGCCTCAGTCCGCAACAGGCGGGCCGCATCTACCGGGGCCGCAGTGCCTAGGGGTTACCTCTAGCGCCAGTCCCAGTCTAATTTTCCCGCCCGCCGGGGCGGTATCTCTGACCTAATTTCCCGGGAGTTTTCCCCACCGGATCACGGATTTGCCCCTACTCTTGTTAATCAGTCTCCCCTACCGGTTTAGCCCTTGACTGCCCATCGCCGCTCTAGATCTTCAAACTACTGGGTCCTAGTTCCCTACGTGCGGCAACAATGGCCCACAATTCTGCAGGCTCTGGTGGGCACCGTTATCTTTGTGGCCTACTGGCCGATTTTAGCCTGGTTAGCCGGACGGATTTTAGCCCTACTGTCAGCGGGGGATGTGGCCGCCGTCTCCCGGTTTATTGCCATTACCATGGGGGGCTTTGCGGTCCAAAAGGTGGGGCAGTACGTGCAGGATGCTCTGATGTCTAAGGCGGCCCTGCAGGTGGCCTTTCAAGTTCGTCGGGATGTCTACGCCCATATCCATCGCCTCAGCCTGGCCTACTTTGAGCGCAGCCAAACTGGGGATCTGGCCTATCGGCTGACGGAGGATATCGATCGCATCGGTGAGGTGGTGCTCAAACTGTTCCACGACTTCCTTCCCTCCCTGCTGCAGTTAGTGGTGGTGGTGAGCTATATGGTTTACCTCAACTGGCAACTGACCCTCACCGCCTTGGTGCTGATCCCGGTGTTAGCCCTGCTGGCCGGCTGGTTTGGTAGCCAGATGTTACGCTTTTCCCGCCGTAGCCAAAACCTGGTGTCAGACCTCTCCTCCCTGGTCACCGAGGTGTTTGGCGGCATCCGCCTGGTGCGGGCCTTCGCGGCGGAGGGTTACGAAATCGATCGCTTCACGGTGGAGGCGGAGAAAAACCGCCAGGCCAAGTATCGGGCCGCCTGGCTCAAGGCGGTGCAGTATCCAGTGGTGGGGTTTCTCTACGCCCTGGTGGTGATGTTGATCCTGCTGATGGGCACCTGGCAAATTTCCCAGGGCAACCTTACCGCCGCCGCCTTTGGTAGCTACGTGGCGGCGGCCCTGATGTTGATTGACCCGGTGAACCACTTCATCCACAACTACGGCGAGTTTAAGCAGGGGGAAGCCTCCGTTGATCGGATTGTGGAGTTGTTGGAAATTGAGCCCGCCGTGCGAGAACTGCCCAACGCCAGGGAACTGCCCCCGGTCACCGGTCGGGTGGAATATCGCCAGGTCACCTTTGGCTACGACGCCCATGAACTGGTGTTGCGTAACCTCGACCTGCTGGCCCTACCGGGGGAAAAAATCGCCCTGGTGGGGGCCTCGGGGGCGGGTAAATCCACCCTGGTTAACCTGCTACCCCGCTTTTACGATCCCCAGGCGGGGCAAATCCTGATTGACGGGGTGGATATTGCCACCGTCACCCTCCAGAGTCTGCGCCGCCAGATTGGCATTGTGCCCCAGGAAACCACCCTATTTTCCGGTACCATTGCCCAAAATATTGCCTTCGGCCAAAAACAGGTTGACCAGGACGCGGTGGAGGCCGCTGCCCGTATCGCTAACGCCCATACCTTTATCAGCCAGTTCCCCCAGGGGTACCAGACCTGGATGGGGGAACGGGGGGTAAACCTATCGGGGGGGCAGCGCCAACGGGTGGCGATCGCCCGCGCCGTGCTACTCAACCCCCGTATTCTCATCCTGGATGAAGCCACCTCCGCCCTCGATGCCGAGTCGGAGGCCCTGGTTCAGGAGGCCCTGGAGCGGCTGATGGCGGACCGCACCGTATTTATCATCGCCCACCGCCTGGCCACGGTGCGGCGCGCCGATCGCATTCTGGTGGTGGAAAAGGGGCAAATTATTGAATCCGGCACCCATAGTGAACTGCTGGCCCAGCAACAACGCTATGCCCGCTTCTACGCCCAGCAATTTGCCACGGTTCCTTAGATAGAGCTAGTAGACTCTGGTATAAACCTACCGACGTCTCCTGGCTCTTGAGTGCTGACTCCTGACCCCCTAGTACTAGGGACAGCCCTGCCCTACCCACTCGACAAAGTTAACCAGCATGGTCAACCCCGCTGGGGCCGACTTCTCGGGATGGTACTGCATGGCCACCACCCGCCCCTGGGCCACGGCAGCGGTGACGGTTTGCTGGCCGTGGGTGGTGGTGGCCGCCACCACCGTTGGGTCCTGGGGATCGGCGTAGTAGGAATGGACAAAATACACCCAGGCATCCTGGTCAATGCCCCGCCAGAGGGGGTGGTGGGGCTGGGTGAGGGTGAGTTGGTTCCAGCCCATGTGGGGAATGGTCAACCCCGGTTCTGACTGGAAGCGGCGAATCCGCCCGGCTAAAATTCCCAGCCCTGGCTCCCGGCCTTCGTCGCTGGCCTCAAACAACAGTTGCAACCCTAAACAAATGCCCAGGAAGGGTTTACCAGCGGCCACCGCCTGACAAATGGGCTCTACCAGGTGACGCGATCGCAGGTGTTGCATGGCCGGGTCAAAGGCCCCATCCCCCGGCAGCACCAGGGCATCGGCCCGCTCCAGATCCGCCGCCTGATCGGTGATGTAGGGTTCCCCACCGGCGATGGCCAGCCCCTTACAGGCGGAGTGCAGATTGCCCATATCGTAGTCAATCACTGCAATCTTTACCATGTTGCCTCCCCAGCATCGGTCGGTTGTACCGCGGACACCACCCCCTCTGGCCCCAACAGGGTGACAAAGGGCTCCTCAAAAAAGGCCTGGGCCGCCGCCGTGGTATCCGCCGCCGTCACGGCAGACACCTGCTCTTGAAACGTCTGGTCAAAGCCAATGCCCAGGCCCAGCACCTCATACCAGCCCAAGAGTTGGGCCATTTGGGCGTTGGTTTGCTTGCCCAGGGCGTATTGTCCCAGCAATTTATTTTTAGCGGTCTGCAATTCCGCCTCCGTTAGGGGGTGGTGGCGGAGCCGACCCAGTTCCTGGCGCAGCCCCTGCAGGGCGGTGGCGGTATTTTCTGGAGCCGTACCGATGTAGGTGACAAACTGCGATCGCCCCAGCCGGGTGGGGTAGAGAGCAGAAACATCGTAGGCCAGGCCCCGTTTCTCCCGCAGTTCCACAAACAGGCGACTGGACAGGCCATTGCCCAAGTGGGTGTTGAGCAGCTTCAGGGGGGCAAAGCTAGGATCCTGGACCGGGGCCGCCCCATAGCCCACCATCACCACCGCCTGTTTAGTGGCCTGGGGCACCACCGCCCAGGGACTACCCGGCGTAATTGGGGGAAAGGTTACCTGGGGGCGGGGGCTTTCGGGGCAGCGCCAGTCCCCCAGGGTGCGTTCCACCAGGGCAACCGCCGCCTCAGGCCGGATGTGCCCCACCATGGTGATCACCAGGTTGTCGGGTCGCACCTGCTGACGGTGCCAGGCCACCAGGTCGGGCCGCTCTAGGGCCACCAAGCTGGCCTCACTACCCAACCCCGGTAGGGCGTAGGGGTGGTTGCCGTACATTTGCTGGCGCAACTGGTTAAAGGCCACGGTAAAGGGCTGCTCCTGCAGCGATCGCAGGTACTGCAGGGTGAGACGCCGTTCCAGGTCAATTTCCGCCTCAGGAAAGCTGGGATCCCGCAGTACCTCCGTAGCCAGGGTGAAAATGGCCTCAAAGTCCGCCGATACGGTTTTCAGGCTCACCACACTGTAGTCGGCGGCGGCATCGGTACTGAGATGGGCACCCACCGACTCCACTGTCTCAGCAATGGCGGCGGCGCTAAGCTGGCTAGTGCCCCTGGTCAGCAGGGCCATCAAGAAACTCATCAGACCCGTATTGGCGGGGGTTTCTAGGGAGTGGCCACTAGCCATAAACAGGCGAGCTGAGACAATGTCCGCCAGAGGGTTTTCCAGCACCACCAGGGTAAGACCGTTGGGAAAAACGGTGCGGTGCAGACCGGGGGAATGGCCCAGGGAAGGGGTGACGGGGGCGCTGGGGCTAGGCGGGGTGGAGAACGGTAGAGACATAGTGAAGGGGGGTGAGATATCGACTGGCTAGCTGCTGCAGTGCAGGGGCGGCGTATTGCTGGATGGTAGGAACGTAGGTAAAACAGTGATCGGCGTCGCCCAGGGTACTGTAGTAGCCGTAGAGGCCGGCCAATTGGCCAGGAGTCTCGAGGCCAAAGGCATAATCGTTACAGAGCAGCCGCTGGGCCCGGTGCAACTCCACCGGTGGGATCGGTTGCTGGGCCAGGGCGCTGAGGCGATCGCAGATCATCGCCTCCACCCGGTCCACCAAGGACCGGTCCAACCAGACCTGCACCGTGAATAGGCTGCAGTCCCGCTGTAGGGAGAGGCTGGCGGTAATATCTTGCACCAACTGTCGCTCCTCCAGCAGTTCTCGCGCCAGCCGAGAACGACGCCCCTGGCCCAACACCGCCGCCAACAAATCCAGACCGTAGGCAGTGGTTAGGTCCCCCATCCCCGGGCCCAACCAGGCCATGGTCAGGCGAGATTGCTCCAGCCGCGGCAACTCCAAAATTTCCCGCCGCACCCCCTGCAGTTGGGGTAGGGGAGCGGTGGCCGGAGCGGGACAGGGACAGGGGGTAGGGAAAGTCTGAAAGGCCCGACTGACCAGATCCACCGCTGTCTCCAGGGAGAGGTCACCGGTCAGCACCACGGTCATGTTCTGGGGCTGGTAGTGAGCCTGGTGGAAGCAACGCATTTCCGCCACCGATCGGGATTGCAACCGGTCAGCCCAGCCCAACACCGGTCGGCCGTAGGCGTGGTCCTGGTAGATCAACTCCGCCATGGCTTGAAACCCCAACCAGTCTAGATCATCCTCCGCCTGACGGATTTCCTCCAGCACCACCTGCCGCTCCCGATCAAACTCCTCCTCGGGAATGGCGGCATAGAGAAGTAAATCCGCCAGGTAGGGAAGGGTGCGGGAAAGCTGGTGGGCGGCCACAATGATGAAAAAGTGGGCATAGTCGTGGCTGGTGGCGGCGTTGGTCATCCCCCCCTGGGTCTCGATCACCTGATCGAAGACGCCGGGGGGGAGGCGATCGGTGCCCTTAAACACCATATGCTCAAGGAAATGGGCCATCCCTGACCACTCCAGGGGCTCTGCCCCCGCCCCCGCTCGCAGCCACACATCCACCACCACCACCGGGGCTGCCGTCACCTGTTGGTGCACCAAAGTCAGGCCATGGTCCAGAACTAAACGATGGTAGCCCGTGGGATAGTTAACCCTCATCGTCCTCCAGACCCAGGCGTGCCCTCAGATCAGGCTGTTGGGGAGGAAATCCCGCCATCACTGCCTCTCCATCCCGCACAAATAGGGGCCGCTTCAATAACATAGCGTCGGCGGCCAGGGCCTCAATCCATTGGACCTCGGTCCAGGTTTGCTTGTCGGCGGGCAACCCTCGATACACCTGCCCGGAGGTATTGAGCAGGGGTTTTACTCCCAGGCGCTGCACCCACCCCTGGAGGGTATCGCGACTGGGGGGATGAAGTTTGGTATTGATAAAGTCGTAGATCACCCCCTGATGATCAAGCCAGGCCAGGGCCTTTTTACAGGTTCCACAGGTGGGAATGCCATAAACCACCAAGGTCATAGGAGTACGGTGTTACTTGCAGTCCCCTAGTATAGCTTTGGTCAGAACGCTTAGGCCAGAACTGATCGGTGCCATCCGAACCGGGTCGATCGTTGCTTAAGTGGGGCAATGCGGTAGGATCTGGGGCTGCAGGGTTCGGCTTTCAATACCTCACAGGCCCTGGCTACGACCCGAATCTCTGACAGAATGGAGCGGTAGGTGATCGGGCGGATGAACCAGCCGGAGGGTTGATGGATAGCGGTAATTTTTTGCGGCAATTATTGATGATTGGGGTGGGCACCACCTCCCTGGTGGCGGAACGGCTCAAGCAGGTGACGGAAACCTGGGTGCGGGAAGGCCGGTTTGACCCAGACCAGGCTCGTAACCTGGTGGACGAGGTGATGGCCCAGCTAAATATCAATAATGCCGGCCTGGAGGATCAGTTTCACCGTCTATTACGCCACACCCTACAGGATCTGGGGGTACCCCGTCAGGCGGAGATGGATGAGCTACGGGGGCGCCTCGATCGCCTAGAGCGCCAGCTGCGAGATCTGGAAAACAGGGCCTGGAAGTAAGGGTAAGTTACCCCCAGGCCAGACTGGGCTGGGCGCACTGGTCAAGGGTACGACTTCTTAGCGGAGGTGATCTGAGATCGGGGCGTCCGATTATGATGGAACGGCAATCTGGCGAGGCATCTATCCATGGGCAATTGGTTTACTGCTGGGGGCGTAGTGATGTGGCCCCTGCTGTTGTTTTCCCTGGTTATCCTAGCCTTGGTGATGGAACGCAGCTGGTTTTGGCTGCGCCTCAGTCGACAGCAACGCCACCTGGTGGGGGATATGCTCACCCTCTACCAGCAGCACCCGGAGCGGGTCGTGGCCAAACTCAAGCAGTATCCCCACCTGCCCCTGGCCCGCATCTTTCTAGCCGCCCTCAGTCTGGGGGAGGCCACTCCGGAGGAATTTACCCTGGCCCTGGAGAGTGCCGCCCAGGCGGAACTGCCTCTGCTGAAACGCTTCCAAACCCTATTTGAAACCGTAATTGGCGTCGCCCCCCTGCTGGGTCTCCTGGGCACGGTACTGGGCTTGATACAGGTGCTCTCCTCGATTCGCATTGGGGAAGGGGGGATGGCCTCCAGCACTGGGGTTACCCTGGGGGTGGGAGAAGCCCTCACCTCGACAGCAGCGGGGCTGATCGTGGCGATCGCCACCCTACTCTTTGCCAACCTGTTTCAGGGCCTTTACCGACGCCAGCGTGCTTTTCTGCAGGAAGCCGCCGGCAAGCTAGAGATTTTGCACCGCCGTCACCTGCGCCAGGCCACCCGGTCCACCAAACCAGAACCCTGGAGATAGTTTATGGACCATCCAGGGGATTTACTATGGTAGCCTCCCCTTGCCTACCCGGATGAATAGGGTAGAGTGGAAAAGGTGCTGGTGCTCCTTAGCCCAGGACACCCAGTCTGACCCTGGGCCTCAGCCTATAGGAAATCCGCTGCTAGTCCTGGCCTAACCAGACGGGTGACTGCTATACTGCACAGCGAAATCATATTAACTTTAATTAACTACCCCTCAGTCAGGAGCATTCCAGTCTATGGCAGACCAAAAGTATTTAACCCTTACCACTGACAATTTTGTCAGCGAGGTTTTAAAGAGTGATGTACCTGTCCTGGTGGATTTTTGGGCCGCCTGGTGCGGGCCTTGCCGCATCATGAACCCGATCATTGATGAATTGGCAGAAATCTTTGAGGGTAGGGCTAAGATCGCCAAGCTAAACGTTGATGAGGAAGATGAATTAGCCTTACAGTACCATGTCCACGCCATCCCCACGCTGATTCTGTTTCAGAAGGGAGAACGCATGGAAACCATTGAAGGGGTAGTAGCTAAGGATTTGCTGGAGGCCAAACTAACGACGTTGTTACCCCCTAGTTCCCCAGCAGCGGCAGCAGTAGAATAACAAAGTAAAACACCAGAGCTCCGGTGAAAACGTAGCTATCGGTGCGATCAAGAATACCCCCGTGACCTGGAATCAAGTACCCCGAGTCCTTGACACCCGCGTCCCGCTTCATCAAGGATTCGGTCAAGTCTCCTAGCAGACTGGAGGTGCCCACCATCACCCCGAGGGCAAGGCCGGACAGGGGCGCCAGGGGCCAGTGTAGACCGTAGCTCCCCGCTACCGCCACCAGGGTACTGGCCACCATGCCAAACACCGCCCCCTCAACGGTTTTCTTGGGGCTGATATTGGATAGGGGAGTGCGGCCAATCACCTTTCCGGCGGTGTAGGCACCAATGTCCGCAGCCCAGATACAGGCAAAGGCTAATAGGGTCAGGGTCAACCCCAGAGGGAGTTGCTGCCAGTCCAAGGGCCAACTGGGCCAGTAACCCCCCAAGGGCAGGTTAGCATAATCGACCTGCTCTAAATCCCTTAGGCGAATCCAGAAACTGGGCAGGTAGCCCCCGTAAAATAGCCCCAGAATGGAGGCCGCTACGTCAGCGATCGTGGCCACCTGGGGCTGAAACAGCAGGTAAAAACAGATAAAGGTACCCGCCAGGGGTAGCAGGGCATCCGCCAGGGATGGAGCCAGGTGGGCGCTAATCAGGATCAACTGACTAACCACCAGGGTGGTCTTGGCAGCGGGTAAAATGCCTTTAGCCTGCACTAGTCGAAAAATTTCTAGCTGGCCCAGAAATACAATTACCCCAAAGCCCAGGGTAAAGTACCAACCACCCAGAATAATCATGGTCAGGGCCACCGCAATGGCGACCACCGCACTAGTAATCCGAGACCATGGCATAGGCAGCGGTAGAAAGGGTGACTGATACTGACAATCTGTCCTACGATGCCTTGAAAGCCTGGCCCCGTTAAGCCCAGGCTAGTAGGCCCCCAAGTTCTCCAGGATCCACTCAGCAGGAGCTGACAAGCAACCTACCTATCCCTATTGTGGCATGCCATAAGATAACCCCTTTTAGGAAGTTCTCCCTAAAAGGGGTTAGAACCCTGCTATTGGGAGTGTGCCAAAGCTGCTTAGCCTGGCACAACCATAGTAGAAGGATTACTTAATAGTCACCTTAGCGCCCTCTGCCTCCAGTTCTTTCTTGGCCGCTTCGGCAGCATCCTTGGCCACCCCTTCCTTGACGGGCTTAGGTGCGGATTCTACCAATTCCTTGGCTTCCTTCAGACCGAGGCCGGTCAGCGATCTCACCACCTTCAAGACCGCAATCTTCTTGTCAGCGGGAACATCTTCCAGCACCACGTCAAACTCAGTCTTCTCCTCCTCAGGCTCAGCGGCGGCGGCACCACCGCCCCCCGCCATCATGCCGGGAGCCATCATCATCATGCCACCGCCGGCGGAGGCGGAGGCATCCACCCCGAAAGCCTCCTCAATTTGCTTGACCAGCTCAGAAGCTTCTAGCAGAGAAAGGGACTTAAGTTGTTCGAGAATTTCATCGGTTTTAGCAGACATGGATTAACCTTTAACTCCTGGTACACAACAACAAACTCAAAACTAATACCGGACCCGACCTGTGATCTTAAGCCGCGTCCTGACCTTGCTCGGAGACGGCCTTGACCGCCCGAGATAGGGAAGCCGGCACCTCCTTGATGCCCACCGCCAGTTGGGTCGGTACGGCTTTGATACCCACCGCCACCCGGGTTGGCATGGCCTTGATAGCTCCGGCCAAGCGAGCCATCAGTTCTTCCTTGGAGGGCAGTTCGGTAATGGCTTTCACCTGGTCCTCGGTGAGAGCCTGACCTTCCATCACCCCGCCCCGGAGGATGGTCTTTTTAGACTCCTTCTGGAAGGCCTGGTACTCCTTAATGGCGCCTCCCAGATCTTCCTTGACCAGCAGGAAGGCGGAGGACTGCTGTAGGAACTCGGTCATCGGTTCCCAGGCGCTGTTCCCCTCAACGGCAAGCCGCATTAGGGTATTTTTAGTCACCTTACAAATCGCCCCCTTGGGCCGCAGGCGATCGCGCAGGGCGGTCATTTCCGCCACACTCAACCCCTGGTAATCAATCACCAGGGCCAGCTGAGACTCCTTCAGCAGAGCCTGAAGGTCAGCCACAATCTCCTGTTTATTCGCTAGGGTTCTCCCCATATCAATCTCACCTCCTTGTTAGCGGGGATAGAAAAGCTTCTATCCAGGGTTCATCGGTCGGATTCATCTCCCGGCGTTGGCGACTGGGTTAGGTTTTTGCCAGGGCTGTTAAAAGAAAGTTTCAACAATAAACCCCAGCGCCAGGCCGGGGTTTGACAAAGAATAAAACCAACCCGCAAGTTGAGGATTGTGCCATTCCAGTCAACCTCGGCAGGACTTGCGCATGGACTCCATGCACCTGCTGTCTTCGGTCGCCTATGCAATTGTGGGAGGTATGGGCTGGTTCGAATCTCCGGTGGATAGTAGGACTGGGCTCAGTTTAGAGCAACCTTGAGGGTAAAACCTAGGCCGTCTCGGCCAGCTTTAGATCCCGCAGGGCATTCACATCAAGGCGAATCGCCGGCCCCATGGTGGTGGCAATGGTGACGGTGCGCCAGTAGCGCCCCTTCGCCCCTGAGGGACGGTTGCGGTCAATACATTCCTGCAGAGCTTTAAGGTTAAGCAGCAGATCTTCCGCCGGAAAAGTCGCCTTGCCAAACATAACATGGACGATACCCGTTTTATCCGCCCTAAACTCTAATTTGCCGGCTTTAAATTCTGAAATAGCCTGGGGCAAATCAAAGGTGACCGTACCTCCCTTGGGGGAGGGCATCAGCCCCCGGGGACCGAGTTGACGGCCCAGTTTGGCGACCTGGGGCATAACGTCGGGGGTGGCAATCAGGATATCGAAATCCATCATGCCCTTTTGAATCTCATCGATCAGTTCCTCCGAACCAACCAGATCAGCGCCGGCAGCCGTAGCCTCCGCTACCTTCTCCCCCTTGGCAATCACCGCTACCCGGATGGCTTGCCCTGTCCCCTTAGGTAGGATGACAGTGGTGCGCAATTGTTGGTCCGTATACTTAGGATCAATGCCCAATCGAATATGGGCTTCAGCAGATTCGGGAAACTTAGCGGTGGCGGTTTCCTTGAGCAGCTCGAGGGCCTCAAGGGGCGTATAAAGCCGGTCTTCAACCTTAGCCTGGGCAGCCTTCAGCCGCCTGGAAACTTTTCTAACCATATTTTCTCCTTGGGGTGATAGCGAAGGTTAACCTCTTCCCCGATGATGAACACTGTACCAATAGCTTTGGTAAGCCTACCGGACCTGACCTAATCCCACTCAGGGCTGTTTAGTCAGCTACGGTGACCCCCATATTGCGAGCGGTACCCTCGACAATTTTCATGGCGGCCTCGACATCGTTGGCATTCAAGTCGGGCAACTTGGTTTCAGCAATTTCCCGCAGTTGAGCCCGACTAATGGAGCCAACCTTTTTAGTGCGGGGTTCGCCGGAACCCTTCTCAATGCCAGCGGCTTTTTTGATCAGCACAGAGGCGGGAGGAGTTTTGAGGATGAAGGTAAAACTACGGTCCTCAAATACCGAGATTTCCACCGGTACCACCAGCCCCACCTTATCTTGGGTGCGAGCATTGTACTCTTTGCAAAAGGCCATAATGTTGACCCCATGCTGACCCAAAGCCGGACCAATGGGCGGTGCTGGGTTAGCCTTGCCGGCCGTGATCGCCAGCTTAATCAATGCAACAACTTTTTTGGCCATTCACTAACTCTCTTTTTCCACTTGATTAAATTCCAACTCGACTGGAGTATCGCGCCCAAAGATCGATAAAAGGGCCTTGAGCTTACTCCGTTCGGGGCTGACCTCCACCACTTCCCCTTCAAAGTCTTTAAAGGGACCGGAAAGCACAGTGATCTTATCACCGGGGGCCATATCCACCTTCACTACAGGCTTTAGTTCCTCAGTGCGTTTGAAAATGCGCTTCACCTCACCAGGGCCAAGGGGCATGGGCTTAACGTGGCCACGACCACGACCATAGGCCCGACGTTGCTCGGCTCCGACAAAATTAATCACGTGGGGGGTGTTTTTTACCACCGACCAGCTTTCGTCGTCCATGTACATTTTCACCAAGACGTAGCCCGGAAAAACCTTCTCATCGATGTTTTGCCGACTACCGTCCTTACGGAGTTTAATGGCTGGAGTTTGGGGAATTTCTACCTGAAAAATGCGATTGGACACCTCCAGGGTGCCAACCCGCTGCTCCAGATTCAGTTTGACCCGCTTTTCACAACCAGAGGCCACCTGGACCGCATACCAACGAGCCCGTCGCTGGAAAAAACTGGAGGCCTGCTCCTCGTTCTCCGGCACCGCCTCCTCGGTCAGATCGGCGAAGCTAGGCTCCTCGGTCAGCTTCAGGGAGTCCGAATCGTTGTCAAAGTCCTCGAAGGTCAGTGCCATTATTAGAATACCTGCTTTGAAATCCAGCCAAATAGCTGATCAACCAAATAAATCAGGCTGGCAGAAAGACTCACCATCAGGATGACCGCGGCTGACTCACTAATCAGCTGCTGACGGCTAGGCCACACCACCTTGCCCAGCTCCTCCCGAGCCCCTTGAAAAAAACTCACCGGATCAAAACCTTCGCCGGACTCCTTAATCTCTGAGGGCTTACGGGTAGATTCGCTAATGCCTTCTTTTCTGGCCACTGGCTTGCTCCTGCTGGATGGTGATCATCCCTGGTGATCGACTGATTGGCACCCATAAACCCAGGGAAATCAATGGTTTGGGATAGGATACTGCGGCTAGGAGCTAAGTTGCACCCAACCCAGAAACCCCAGGCTCTTACCGTAGGATAGGAAAACTGAAGCTGGATAAGGAGTATGACTCAGCGCGCCCTGGAGGACTCGAACCCCCGACATCGGGTTTTGGAGACCCGCGTTCTACCAACTGAACTAAGGACGCATAGGGCCGCAGTTACCTGTCATACTAGCGTATAACGCCTCGATCAAGTTTACTAGATCGGACGGTCGAAACGCTGCTTAAGTCGGGTAGCCTTACCCACCCGATCTCGCAGATAATATAACTTTGCCCGACGGGCCTTACCCCGTCGCAACACCTTGATATCCGCCACCTTGGGAGCATGGAGTAAAAACACCCGCTCCACCCCGACCCCCTGGAAGATTTTACGCACGGTAATAGTGCGATTAATGCCGCCATTGCGCATGGCAATAACGGTGCCTTCATAGGGTTGAATCCGTTCCTTCCCCCCTTCCTGAATCCGGACGCCGACCCGAATGGTGTCGCCGACGTAGATATCAGGCAGGTCTGCCCTTAGCTGCTCCGCCTCAATTGAGCGGATTATATCCTCTGCGTTCATAGAGCCTGTAAATGTGCACAGTCTACGATTATAGACTATGAAACCCTACTAGCACAATCATCAATCAAAACTCTGCCGCCCGTGTTCTTCCCAGACGCTTCCTTACTACAGCTGGCTGATTTATCCATCCTGGGAATAATCAGGGGGCTATGGCAAAATTATTGATAGCACATTAGTATTATTTTACTGACGACGCTGATGACAAGGAGGGGCCATGGCCCACCCAACCATACCGCCCCAGGTCGAGGTGATTGGCACCGTCAAGGGGCCAGGGGAAACCGGCAACGAGTATGTCTTCATCACCGCTGACACCGGTCAGGTGAAGATTGGTGAGTTTGTCTATTACACCGCCCCTAGCCTGGGTGGGGCGGATAGCCCTCAGATCCTCGGCAAAATTTCCCAACGGCGGTTAATTGACCACCTCCCCGATCGCCTGTTTGCTGACCCCGACATTAATCCCGAGGCGATCGCCGCCCTGGTGGGCTTTGCCCATCCCAACCCCGAGATCTACGAAGTCACGGTGGAGGTGATCGGCTACTTTCAGCCTGGGCTGGGGTTTATCAACCCGCGCCTGGCCCCCAACCCGGGGGCCAGGGTCTACCTGGCGGATGATGATAGCCTGCGCCAAATTATTAATAAAAAGCCCCCCCAAAGCATTGGGTCCGCCCACATTGGTTCCCTGCTGCTGCGGCCCGGTGGGCGGGTGCCCGTTAGCCTTGATGTGAAGGAGTTGGTCAGTACCCACATGGCCATTCTGGCCGGCACCGGCTCGGGCAAGTCCTACACCGCTGGGGTGTTAATTGAGGAGTTACTCAGCCCCTATAATCGGGCGGCGGTGCTGATTTTTGACCCCCACGGGGAGTACGGCACCCTCACCGATATGCGGGGCCACCCCAGTTTCGCCAGCGATGACGGCTACAGCCCCGAGGTGAAAATTCTCACCCCCGACGACATTCGCATTCGCATGTCCTCCCTGGACTACTACGATATCCTCACCCTGTTGCCGGACATGAGCGATCGCCAGCAGGCCATCCTCAATAAGGGCTTCAGCCTGCTGGCCAAACACCGGGTAAAGGGCAGCGAACACCGCTGGGATGCCCAGGATCTGATCTCCGCCTGCTACGAAGCCGATCGCAGCACCGACGACGAAGGCAACGAGAAAACCGGATCCTCTGCCCCCGCCCTGGAGTGGAAGTTGGGCAAGCTGGAGCGATCGGACTACTTCCACCGCTTCGAGCACCTAGCCCCCAAGGATTTATTTGCCCCCGGTCAGGTGACGGTGCTGCAGATGAATGAGATCAGCCAGGAGGAGCAGCAGGTGATCTGTGCGGCGGTGCTACGCCAGAGCTACCAGGCCCGGATGAACACCGCCAAGGAAAAAATTAGCCCGGAGGACGAAAACTACCTGCCCTACCCGGTGTTTATCTTGATCGAAGAGGCCCACCGCTTCGCCCCCGCCCACGAACCCTCCCGCTGCAAGCAAATCCTCCGCACCATCCTGAGTGAGGGGCGCAAGTTTGGCATGGGGGTGGGGCTGATTACCCAACGCCCCGGCAAACTAGACTCCGATGTGCTCTCCCAGTGCATGAGTCAATTCCTCATGCGGATCGTTAACCCCGTCGATCAGGAAAGTCTCAAATACGGCGTGGAAGCCGCTGGCCGAGACCTGCTGCAGGAGTTACCCTCCCTCACCAAGGGCCAGGTGATCGTCTCCGGGGCCTGCGTCAATACCCCGGTGCTGTGCCAGGTGCGCCAGCGCCAGACCCAGCACGGCGGTGAAACCATGGATGCCCCCGCCACCTGGCTGCGCTATTTCCAACCCGCCCAGCAGCAGTCTCGCCGGCTGGAGCAGGCCCCCCTGGCCAGGGCCAAACCCGCCGAGAGCTTTGGCGGCGTCAGTATTGAGTAGTTCTCCTGCTCGGTGGCCTATCGGCGGCATCCATTAGGCGATCTCTTCGGGAAGTGATCAGAACTCAGGTATGAGCACTCAGGAGCCAGGAGAGGTGGGTGTGTTTACGCCAAGCAGAACTAGGGCCTAGGCTGGCTAGGGCGGAGCCGGGGGCCCCTAGCCCTCACTGATTAGTTTCAGCAGGTCTTCGGTGGATACCTTACCACTGAGGTCAGCGCCCTCCAGCAGACTATCCGCCAGGTCACGCTTCTGCCGGTGTAGGTCAACGATCTTTTCCTCGATGGTGTCCTTGGCCACCAGACGGTAGATGGTGACGGGGCGCTGCTGGCCGATGCGGTGGGCCCGATCGCTGGCCTGGTCCTCCACGGCGGGGTTCCACCAGGGGTCCATGTGAATCACGTAATCGGCGGCGGTGAGGTTGAGGCCAGTACCCCCGGCCTTGAGGCTGATCAAAAACACATCCCCCTCCCCCGCCTGGAAGGCATCCACCCGTTTTTTTCGATCCTTGGCGGGGGTGCGGCCATCCAGGTATTGGTAGGTGACCTGCTGGCTCTCTAGGTACTCCCGCAGAATGGTCAGGTGATCGACAAACTGGCTAAACACCAGGGCCTTGTGCTGATTGCCCAGCAGGTCCTCCAGGATTTCCCCAAAGGCCTCCAACTTAGCGCTGGGAAGGGGGGTCTCGGCATTGACCAGACGGGTGTTGCAGCAGGCCCGCCGCAGCCGCATGATCTCCGCCAGCACCTGCAGGTGTTTGGCCCCGGCTTCGACATTGGTTTCGCTCAACCGGGCCACCGCTTGACGGCGCAGTGCTTCGTAGAAGGCCATTTCCTCCGTACTGAGCTGCACCTGCAGGGTAATTTCCGTGCGGGCCGGCAGTTCCGCCAGCACCTGGTTTTTGGTGCGCCGCAGGATGAAGGGTTGGATCAGCTGCTTGAGGCGGTTACGGGTGGCGGTGTCCTGCTGCCGCTCGATGGCGTTGGCAAACCTCTCGCTGAATTGGTCCTGGGAGCCCAGCAAACCTGGGTTGATGAACCGAAATAAGTTCCACAGTTCCCCCAGGTGGTTTTCGATCGGGGTGCCGGTGGTGATCAGCTTAAAGCCCCCCTGCAGTTTCATGGCGGCCTTAGAGCGCTTGGTGGCGGAGTTCTTGATGGACTGGGCCTCATCCAAGACGATGGTTTGCCATTGCACCTGGGCTAGGCGATCGGCCAGGTCATCCTGCTGCAGTAGACCGTAGCTGCACACCAGCAGGTCAAAGGGTTGTAAATTGTCGAGCAGCTGTTGGCGATCGCCGGTGCCAAACTGGATCGGGTTGAGGGTGGGGGTGAACTTCTGGGCCTCACTCAACCAGTTCATACAAACCGAGGTGGGGGCAACGATCAGGGTGGGCCCCTGGGGCGCCCGGCTGAGGATAATCGCCAGGGCCTGCAGGGTCTTACCCAGCCCCATGTCATCCGCCAGACAGGCCCCCACCCCCCAGTGGGCCAGCCGAGCCAGCCAGTTAAACCCCTCCAGCTGGTAGTCCCGCAGTTCCGCCTGCAGGGTGGAGGGCAGTTGGGGCTGCAGGGTTTGGGCCTGCTTTAGCCGTTTGATGTGGTCTCGCCACTGCTTGTCGGCCTTGAGGTCCCCCACCTCGTCGATCCACTCCTCCAGGGCAGCGGCGGCCAGGGGATGGAAGCGCACCCCGGCCCCACTGGGCTCGGAAAAGCTGCGCAAATCCTCCAGGCGCTTGCGAAACTCCTGGGTCAGGGCGAGGAATTGACCATCCGCCAGTTTCACAAATCGCCCTGGGGAGGCCTGCAGCAGCTCCAACAGGCGCTGCATATCGATCACCTGATCCTCCCCCAGCTGGATTTCACCGGTGGCGGCAAACCAATCCCTCTGTCGCTGAATCCGCACCTTAAAGCTACCCAGGCTGACCCGATGGGCGATGCGCATTTTCTCCCCCTCGGGCCATTCCACCACCGCCCGGTCCCCCAGGTCCTGGAGCTCCATCAACAGTTCCAGGCAGTCCTCTGGGTCAGGGATCAGCCATTCCCCCTGGTCCGCTGCCAGCCGTTGTAGGGTGGGGCAGGCCTGCTCCACCGCCAGGGCCAGGCTTTTTTCCTGGGTCAGATCGCGCTGGGTCTGGAGACGTTTCCCCTGGATGTCGGCAATCACCAGTTCACCGCCACTACCCGGTCGGTAGTAGGGGCCTCCCTCGCCGAAGGGGCGGGTTAATAGGGAGACCTTCAGACCTTCACCGGCGGGTAACAGGTGAAGGTGGGGTTGGGGCTGGGCGGCGACGGTTTCCGCATCGGCCACCCCGCCGCCAATGTCAGAGTGCACCGTCACCAAGCCTGCCACCGCACTAATCGCCGCCAGCACCTGGTCCTTAGCCGCCGCTGGCACCTCTAGCTGATTTTTCGGCCCTAGCAGCTCGGCAATCCGACGGTGGTTGGCGGTAAACTCCACCAACCTGAGGCGGGTGGGGGTTTCCTTCGTCAGGGCTAGAACGGTGCCCTGCTTCACCTCCGGCTGCAGGGAGATGGCCAGTTTACCCTCCTTGGCCTGGCGCACTACCAGGGCCGGTTCTCCCTTGACCACCTCCACCGGCGTGGTGGGGCTGTCCTCCCAAAACACCAGGGGATGGCCCACCAGGGCGGTCAGGGCCTGCTCCCGAAACTTATAATTGTCATAACTGTAGGGATCGTGCACCAGATGGGCGCAGACCTGCAGATCCTGGGGGGTCAGGTAGCCGAGGTTGCTCCCTTCGACTTTCAGGCGGCGCAGACTGACCACCCGGCCCCGACTCCAGTCCCCCTTGGCGGTGAGTTTTTGTTCCTTGGGTTGCAGTTGCCAGGCGCCGGTGGGGTAGAGGGTTAATAGCCAAATCAGACGGTAGTCCGACACCGAAGCGGGGGTGGTCTGGGGGGCCACGGTGGTGTTTAACCCGATCAGGGCCGCCAGGGAAAGCTCCCAGGGTTCCTTGGGGTTGGCCAGCCCCGCCAGGGGCTGAATCCCCGTGGCCTCCCGCAGGGCCGGCGCCTGCTTGCCGTAGACACTCTTTGAATTGAGGCGGGCCAGCAGTTCCGCTGCCTCCAGGGCAAACCAATGGTAGCCCCCTGCCTCCGCCGCTGTGTAGAGCTCCTTAAGAGCCGCCGGCAGCCGTTCTCGAGCCTTGTCCAGGTCAACCCAGTAGAGGCTGAGGCAGTCGATCAGGACGGTAAAGCTATGACTGTCCCCCAGGCGGCTGACGGGGGTGTTGGTCAGGTAAAACTTGGCCTCGTTATGGCCCTGAAGCACCTGGCTGACCCGTTCCAGGCAGGTATAAATCACCTCTAATCGATGACGCTGCCGCTGAGTGGTGATTAACTTAGCGTAGCCCTCCGCCTCCTGCAGGCGGGGGGCGGACCCCTCCCCAATCAGGGCCAGCACCAGAAATATTCCGGCTAACTCATCAAAGTAGGCCTTGCGTTTGCCGGTCTGCTTGCGCCGCTGCTTGAGGGCCAGGGTATCGAGGGCAATGGTCTGGGGGTAGTCTCCCCGCAGGCAGGCGAGCCAACCCTGCAACAGTAAACTGGCCTCGGGGTCCTGCTCCGCCAATTGATCGATGGCGGTGGCCGCCTGGGTCAATTGCCCCCGCACCAGCAGGTGGTGAATCCAGATTTCCTGTACCCGCACCGAAAGCGACCTGGTGGGGTCCCGGCATTCCCCGTCCAGCAGGGCAAAGATTTCCTCCGCCGGGGTAAGGTTAATCAGAGCATAGGAGCTGAGGCTGGCGAGGGCGGCTTGGTAGAGATCGGGATCGGCCTTGAGGGTGACAAACCAGTCGCGATCAAAGGGGTTGTTGCACACCAGGTTAAACACCTGGGCGGTGGACATGCTAGTGGTGGGGATGAAGCTGATATTGTCGTAGTAGTCGTCCAGTTGTCGCTCCATGTAGGCCCAGTCGCAACGGTAGAGGCCGATGCGGAGCTCCCGCAGCAGTTGCCCCTGGTTTTGAAACAGGCGCTGGGATCCCCGCCACTGGGAGATAGGAATCGGCAGCACCTGCTCCACCACCGCTACCATGGCCTCAAACTGGCCCAGCCGCACCGCCTCGCGGGTAAGGATTTCCATCATCAGGGGGTGACATTGGGGGCCATAGCCACTGGCGGTCACCATTAGTTCCTGGGTGGTTAGCCGGTTCAGGGTCTGGTTGAAGGCGTCGTTGGTCAGGGAGGAGGAGGGCTTGTGCTGGCGCCAATAGGTATCCATGCACTGCCGCAGTTGTTTCTTCGCCACCGGGCTGAAGATAATCGACATCAGTTGTAGGATTTCCTGGTCTGGCGCTGGCAGCAGGGCGTAGCGCTGCTGCAGCTCTTGCCGTGCCCGATTTACCTCAGTAACGTTACTCATGGTGGCTAACCCCAGGTGGCTCCCCAAGGCTAGGGGAAAGCTAACTTTTACAACAAGGTGACCAAGGCTACAGTAGTTTTATCTCCAACCTCGCACAACAGATACAGGATGGTATCCCCGATCGATTAGCAATGACTGCAGCTCCTTGGATTAACTCTTCCAATCCTACCCTAGCTCCCCAGATTATTGTCTGTGGCCTGGGCCGCACCGGCCTACGGGTGCTGCAGTTGCTGCGGCAACAGGGGGCGACGGTGGTGGGCATTAGCCACCATCCCCTACCCCGGCAGTGGGAACCGGTGGTGGTGGGGGATCTACGATCGCCCACCACCCTACGGCAGGCCGGCATCCAACAGGCCCACACCCTGGTGCTGGGCACCTCCGATGATGCCTTAAACCTGGCCATCCTCACCCAGGCCCGCATCCTCAACCCCCAGATTCGCATTATTAACCGGCTCTTTAACACCAGCCTGGGGGAACGGCTGGACCGCACCCTGCCGGACCACGTCAGCCTCAGCGCCTCCGCCCTGGCCGCCCCCCTATTTGCCTTTGCCGCTAGGGGTAACCGGGCGATCGGCCAACTGCGGTTATTTGACCTGACCTGGCCCATGTACGAAGAGGTGATTGACACCCACCACCCCTGGTGTGGTCAACCGCTAAAAATCCTCTGGGACAATCGCTCCCAGCTCTTGATCTACTACCAGTCAGCCCAGACCACCATGGATTTGGTGACGGCGGTGGTGACCGGCCAGGTGCTGCAACCGGGCGATCGCCTGGTACTGGCTCGCCAACCCCAGCAAACGATGGTTAAGTCCCGCCAGTTGATGCAATTTTGGCAACGGTTATGGGTCACCCTTGACCATGGCCGCCGCCGGGCCCGGGCCACCCTATTGGTCATGCTCACCCTGCTGATCACCATTGCCATCGCCACCTTCACCTACCTCTGGCAAGATCTCAACACCAGTTGGGTAGATGCCCTTTACTTTTCCGTGGGCATGATTACCGGAGCCGGCGGCCAAGAACGGGTGGCGGAGCA
>Ga0208465_1000013_pt1 | contig 80277 bp, 98 predicted proteins | sample LakMenEpi31Aug10_FD_150749 | JGI IMG/M metagenome (GOLD analysis project Ga0208465, IMG submission 150749) | Freshwater microbial communities from Lake Mendota, WI - 31AUG2010 deep hole epilimnion (SPAdes) | ecosystem: Environmental > Aquatic > Freshwater > Lake > Epilimnion/Euphotic zone ...
CGGTGCGGTGAAGTTGGAGGTATAGCGGGCGATGCCTTTTGTTACCCTAAATTCGTCTATTTTTCCGTTCCACGCGAAACCGCTGCTATAGTAATATCCTATAAAAATCTGGTTATTTGTCAGGTCAGTAGTGTCACTAGACGTAGGACCAAGCTGCGTTCCGTTGATAAACAATCTAAGGGCTGATCCGCTGCGCGTTATTGCAAAATGCTGCCATGAGCCAGCAGTCGCAGCGCCAGAAGTGTAGCTGGGTGATAACATCACTCCTGCGGTTCCAATGGCCCAGTTGTTTTGATAGATGGCAGCAAATAGTTGAGATCCAATGGTAAACAGTCCATCGTTGTCGCTAATGACATTAGGATAAACCCAGCATTCAACTGTGAAGTCACCAGTGCCGAATGCAAACGAACTGTGCGCTGGGGTCTGCAGGTAATCCCCAGCGCCATCAAGCAGCAGTGATCCGGTCCCAAACTTTGGGTCGGTGGCGCTGACTTGTGCATTTCCGCCCACGGTGATCGTGTGCGCGTTGCTGCTCAGGTCTGCAAATGTTGTCGATCCATTTGACCCGTCCATCCGCAGCAGCAGGCTTACGTTATCCCAGTACGGATCAAATTGAGGCCCAATCGGCCAAATCCCTGCTCGTTGTGCATCGCACTGCTCATCGAGCAGCCAACTGCCGCTGGCGTTGCTTGTAGTAGAGACGCGGCGTGGACCCATGAGGCCGCCGTTGCTTCCGAGACTTGGCATGGTTAGAAGTTGGGGAAGGGGGCGGTCGGTGGGGTGAAGTTGGAGGTATAGCGGGCGATGCCTTTTGTTATGCGGAGGTCGTCGATGTAAGCGTCGATTGCTGAAGCCCCAGCAGCGCCGGATCCAATCGTTACAGGGCTAGCGTTATTATCAAGTGTTATCGAATAAGTTTGTTCAACTTCTTTCACGCCGTTGAAGAAGCCTCGGAAGACGTTGCCGCTACGTGTTATTGCAACATGATGCCACGTTTCTTTGCTCGGAGTTGATTGAATTTGTAGATTGGTTATATCCCATGTGCCGTCGTCGCCAGTGCTTGCGTAAAACCCAAGCTCGGAACCTCCGCCGTAGTAAACCAAGAAGGAAGCAAGGCCACTTGGCCATGTGCCTTTTGAAATCAACGCTTTACCGCCAGTAGCACCAGCGGTCAAGTATAACCAAAATTCAATGGTAAAATCTTGGTTGCCAAAGTCAAAAGCAGCGTCATCCGCAATACTGAGATAGTCGCCACTGCCATCAAAATAGCCACTTGCGCCGCCGTATTTACTTTGCGTTGTACTGATTTGCGCGTCACCGTTGGCGGTTACAACAAATACATTACTACTGCTATCTGTAAATGTCGTACTGCCATTGCTGCCGTCCATGTGCAGTAGCAGACTTACATTGGCCCAGTACGGATCGCCGCCTGCGCTTGGCCAGATTCCCGCGCTCGCCGCGATCTTCTGCTCGTCAAGATCCCAGATACCGCTGGCGTTGCTGGTAGAGGGGATGCGGGGCTTGCCTCGAAGGCCGCCGTTGTAACCGATTAGTGCCATGATTCAGGGCTCCGGTGATGCGGGGGTGGCGTTATGGGAGCAAAGCATGATTAGATGGCCAACTTGCTACTGGAGTAAGCGAAATCACCTATAGCAGTTAAAGTTCCAACTGTTACTGTGGCAAGGTAGCCGTAACTTGTGTTGTCAGCCGAGCTTTGTAGGTCAAATGATGCAGGAAATCTATTTGCGGCATAAAGGCAAAAGATTTTTATGTGAGTGACGGTTTTAGTTGAGCCAAGATCCAATGTAATAGTTGCTGTTGACCGTATACTGCTCCAGCTTTGAACATACGAACGGGTGAATTGACCCGTAATGCCATCGACAAGATAGCTATTTTGACCGGCATTCCATGTGATGTTGCTTGTGCATGTAATTCCGGTATGCAGAGTGTTGCCGTCGTAAACTTCAATCTCACCAAAGTCTAAAGTATCACTATCAAGTGCCGTGTTGGCAAAATTTGCTAACCGAAAGTACCTTGCTGAATTTGACGCATTAATAGGCCAAATCCCCGCACCCTTTGCGAGCTTTTGTTCCTCAGGATCCCAGACCCCGCTGGCGCTTCCGGTACTCGGAACACGCCGTGGGCCGATCAGTCCGCCATTCGTTCCGATGCCGATCATCAGCTGATTTCCTCGTAGCTGATAACAAGTTCCAGATCACTATCGGAGCTGGCTTGCGCACGAAGGCTTTGTCCTTCCTCCAAGTAAATGTATGCTTCCCGCGTCACCAACACCTGCGTAGCGTCAGCTGGAACGGCAATCGTGCTGGCGACATTGAAGCCGGTGGTCCCGTCGTAAAGCTCCAGGCTGATGTCAGCAGCTGCGGAGCCGTCCACGTTGGCGCAGTATACGGAGTTAATTTTCAACAGTTTGCCACTACTGGCGGCATTGCTGAGTGCTGCGGCCATAGTCGTAGTAACCGCATAACCAGCTGACTTTCCGTAAACAGATGTCAAAGTCGCCGAGCTTTTAATGTTGGGGGCTGCCATTTTTGTAAAATCGCAAGAACTAACAAATTTTACCCTGGAGAAGTTCTAACGCAAGTGAACTGAGATTTTGAGTTAATACGGCCAACCAAGGGGCCAAATCTGCCCCGTTGTCGGCCCAGTTGGAGTTTGTGCAGGGAACAGAAATGCGCCCATCACCAACGTTCCTGAAATATCCGTCGGCGATAAAATTGCGGAAATAGTTGAGATAGACGTCGGAGCGTATCCATTGATGTAAGCTGAGTACAAACCCTGTGTTGAGTTTGGCACCAGGCTTGCGCCCACTGTGGATAGGAAACCAACAGAGTAAGACGTATACGCGGAGTAGACCGCATCAGTAATTTGAAGGGGCTTCAGGGTGGCGAACCCGGTTCCGTAGTACACCAGGGAGTACGAACCCGAAGCGTATACGTCGTCGACTATGTCGATGGGTGTGAGAGTCGCGGTTCCTGTCCCTAAATACGCCGCAGAGTACGAACCCGCAGCATATACGCTATCGGTAATAATGTAAGTCGCCATTAGGCAACTCTGGCCAGCAGGAGAAGGGAAGCGTAACTGTCAGTCGGAAGGGCAACTCCATCAATCACCTCCCACTCATTAGTGCCAGCAGAGATTGACAAAGTGTCGCCGTTATCATATGTGTTAGTTCCAAATGGAGCCCAGAAACCAAAATCCGCAGGCCACGGGTCAGTGGTGAGCATGGAGAAGGGAAGACCAGTAATGATCGGAGCGACATTGCTGGTAAAAGCAGGATTTGTAAGACCTGACGAGTAATAACTCGGTATAGTAATAGCTCCCATGGTCTCTAAACCTGTGCTACAAGAGGTGTAGCTGAGCTCAGTAATAGTGCTTGACTGAAGTTGATCTTCTGAAGTCGAAGTGTCCACACCAGAATGCAGTGCTGAACGACGAAGTCGGTGGACTGACCTCATCGAGAGTGTTGCATTAACAGTTGACCCATTGCCGGCCTCCGCAATATAAAACATCGGGTTCATATTGACTTTGTCAAGATCGATCCAGCCCGGAACGCTCATTCCCGGAGCTACGAACGTCATCATTATTGGTACGCCACCGTTAAATCCCGCACCGGAAAGTCTGATCACGCTGAAGGCGGGGTTCAAAGAACTTCTGTACACTTCCGCGACAACCGTGCCGGTGTTGACTATCGAAGCTACGAAAGCCCCGTGCTGCACTGCAGTGTATCCTCCAACGCCAGCGTTACATGGGTAATTGTAAGGCGGAAAGAAGGGTACGTAAGATCCTGAAACGCTGTCACCGTACCAGCGGGGTACGGTCTTTTGTGTTCCGCTCCAATCTAGGCCGCCACCCGTACCGTTGGGTGTATTAGTTGCGGAATCCCAGTCGCTTGAGGTTAGACGAATTGCCAAGTTTCTATGGGCAGCGGCGGTGCTCGCACTCAGGGCGATGTGAGTGTTTCCGTAAGTTTTGGCATTATCGTAAGTTAGTTTCAGAATTCTGACAGGGTAGGACACCCCTGGGCTGCCGGGCATTCCTTGTGATGGACCGCCACATCCGCCTCCTCCCGTGGTTGTGAAACTATCGTGCCAATCCGTTGCAATCAGACCGGCATCGATGAATGCTGGCTTCAGCAGATCATCTAGAAATTGTTCTTGAGTCCAAGAAGAGCTGAGAGAGTGCGAAGTCTTTGTTACAGTCATGGCTTGCGCGAACTGGAGTCCTTTATAAGGTTTTACCCTCTAACGGGCTCAGGCAGGTGGTTGATCAGGCCAGAACAGGTATTCTTCGCTCTTGGTGTACGTGTTCAGCTCTTCTTTCGTGTCGCATTCCAGCACACTTTCTCTCTTGATTCTGGCTGAGTTCCGGATTTCCTGACGCCATGCGCCCAGTTCCGCTGGAACGGGAACCGCTTCTTCAACTTGACGTGTAACGTACCAGTCGCTCGGGGATAAAGTTTTGTAAGCGAAAGAATCCGTCTGAGAGATCATAAACTCTTTCGAGTCATCCAGAGAGTTGTTCCAGTCAAAGGGGGACTGACGCCAGCCCTCTCCGTCCCAGCTGACAAATAGGTTTTGGGGTTGTAACATTTTAACTCAGGGTTGTGGAGGAGGTGTTTGAGTTGAGTTCGGGGGTTGTTCTCCGGTGGGAGAAATCATTAGACCTCCGACACCGTAAGTTTTACCTTGCCACACATTTCCGTCCGTTGTGGAGTACCAATGGGAGTCCGCGTAAGAGACCACAGGGCCGTACTCACCGGCCAGTGCTTCATTGTAGATTTCAACTCCGTAGGGTTCCACGTCGTTTGGCATCGCTAGAAACGGGATGGGGCCGAAAGTTGGGTGATTCCAGGTCAGGGAAATTCCAGCCTGAATTTCACTAAAGTGATAAGGTTGCGAGCAAGAGTAAGCCATAGTTTGTGCAAAGTTTTGAAATTAGTGGGTTTGACATTTGAGTTTTTGAGTGTGACAGGTCAGCTCAACTTCAACTTTTTCAGTTTAATGTGGGTCTAAGAAAATAGACTCAGGCTATTCTGCAGAATTGAGCATAAAGCCGCCAGCCCGTTGTGTCGTAACCAACACCAGCCGCGTTGCTAAACGAGCGTGCCTGCCAAGTGCCAGCAGCCGCACCTGCCCACGTCGCTTGAACTCCAGAGGGAGCGCCAGGGTCTGACGGTGAGGGGTTGGTGTAAAGAGAGTTCAGACCAGAATAAGACCAACCTGAAACGAGGTCTCCTAGGTTAACCGTGTCGATGTATGGCCCCCCGTATATGGTTACCCAAAAAGACAATATAGAAAAATCCCCGACAGCTGAAACCCCTGGCACAGACACCGGACCAGTGGGTCCTTGTGGACCTGCAATTCCTTGCTCTCCTTGAGGTCCTTGTGGACCTGCAATTCCTTGGAATCCTTGCTCTCCTTGAGGTCCTTGTGGACCTGCAATTCCTTGGAATCCTTGCTCTCCTTGAGGTCCTTGCGGACCCTGAGCTCCTTGTGGACCTGCAATTCCTTGCTCTCCTTGAAACCCTTGGGCTCCTTGTGGACCCGGATTTCCCTGGAATCCTTGCTCCCCTTGAAACCCTTGTCCTCCCTGTGGACCTGCAATTCCTTGCTCTCCTTGAGGTCCTTGTGGACCTGCAATTCCTTGTCCTCCTTGTCCTCCCTGTGGACCTGCAATTCCTTGCTCTCCTTGAGGTCCTTGTGGACCTACAATTCCTTGTCCTCCTTGTCCTCCTTGTGGACCTGGATTTCCTTGAGGTCCTTGTGGACCTACAATTCCTTGTCCTCCTTGTCCTCCTTGTGGACCTGGATTTCCTTGAGGACCAGCGATACCCTGGGCACCCTGAGGACCAGAGGGACCAGGATTGGCAACACCGTTTGCAACCCAACCAGCAAATGAGAAACCGCTTGGGGGTGCTGAGGTGAATGTTACTACACTGGTAGCAGAGTCCCAAATAAATCCTGAACCGGGAAGTTGAATCGAACCACCAACGAACAAAACTAAATCGGTCTGAATTACGGCAGAAGGAAGGGTCGCCCCCGCAATCCGAAGAGTGAAAACAGTTTGAACACCGTTAAATCCGCTACTTATATCGTCAAGATACAAAACATAAATCCCTCCGCCAGCAGGCCCAGTTGCCCCCTGTGGACCCGTAGGTCCTTGTGGACCTGCAATTCCTTGACCTCCTTGAGCTCCTTGCGGACCTGCAATTCCTTGCTCTCCTTGAGCTCCTTGTGGACCTGCAATTCCTTGCTCTCCTTGAGCTCCTTGTGGACCAGTGTTACCCTGGGCACCCTGAGCTCCTTGTGGACCAGCGATACCCTGGGCACCCTGAGGACCTTGAGGACCTTGAGGCCCAATCGGGGGAATAAGGGTCCAAGAGCGAATTCCGTCAACTGTACTTGTTAGCCCGTAGTTGTCAGCGGGGGGAACACCAAGGTTTGGCTCAACGTCCTTAAGACCAAGGATATTGTAACGATTGGGGTCGGAATCAGGGGGAGGTGTAGGAATTACTTTTCCATCAAAAAATCCTGCCATAGTCTACACCAGAGTTTCAAGAACGCTTAAAATAAATTTGATGGATGTTGAGCCGCATATTGACAAACTATCCACGAGGTCGCGAGCAAGAGTAAACCGTGGTTTGTGCAAGATTTTTGAAAGTTTTACCCGGAAATTCAACTTGCCGGGTAAACGTAGTACCAAGTGACTGCCACTCGTTTCATTCCTGATATTACCGGTTGACCCCTATGTGGAAAACACCAGGACGAAGGGAAGATTAACGCCTCTCCAGGTTTCGGTTTGTAAACTGTGTCCGGAAACTCAGTTCCACCCCCCTCAAACTCTGAATTTAGGTAAAGAACTACGGAGATCGTTCGATAAAACGTTTCCTGGTTACGGTGCCAATTTTGGTCGTAGTGAAATTTATATTCTTGTCCTTTCTTATACTCCAGGACTTGAATTCCTTCTCGGTGCGACCGGGTCCCCCCCGAGCCTGGCGCTAAAGTGTAAGTTACGTAAGAAGTATGAAGCTGAGCAAGCCGTCTCGTGTAATCCAACAAGGCTTTGTTAATTGATGCTCCAATTAACTGTGTAACTGAATTTTCTTCAGATAACGTGAATCCTTCGCTGGATCGGAAAGAAGTGTTAACTTGAAAGGAAGTACCCGTAAAGACTGTGTTTTTCTGCCGTACAACGCCGTTATTATCTAGGAAATGATTTACAGTCTCGACTTCTGAAGGTGAAAGGGTTGGGATGATTTGTATAAGTGGGTTTGACATTGGGGTTTATTTGCTGGGAGTTAGATTACACCAGAGAGTCGTAGCTCATTTTGACGGAGGTGTTTGAGTGGAATTCGGTGGTTGTTCTCCTGAGGGCGAGATCATCAATTGACCGAGTTTGTAAGTTACATTATTCCACACGTTATCGTTGACAGTGCTGTACCAGTGAGAATCCTCGTAAGAGATTACGAGACCATACTCCCCATCAAGGGCTTCATTATAGATTTCCCTCCCGTGCTCTTCAACGTCGTTTGGACTAGCAAGAAAGTGTATTAAACCGTGTGAGGGGTGATCCCAGATTACGAGAATTTCCGGCCCACCCTTAATCGGATTGTATGGTTGAAAACAAGAGTACTTCATGGTTAAGCAATTCGCTGGCAAAGAACATAAAAATAACCGCCTAGAAATGAACCAGGGTTAAGAAATGGGCCAGAACTAAGACTGCTGTATCCGTGAACTGCCCAAGATCCCAAACTTGCTGTACTTCCTGCCTGTGACGGCCCAAAGAACTGAGCGGTATTTCCACCAGCGTCGTAACTAATGTCGATAAATCCTGCGTAACTTGCTGGTATGGGCAAAACTGCCCCAAGTTGTAAAGTGGTTTCGCCGGTGGCGGCATAATACGAGTTAATATCTACACCCAAAAACTGAAAGTCGCCAATTTGGTTGACACCCACAACAACAGGTGCGGGATTTCCGTTGGTTCCAGGGGTTCCGTCGGTTCCAGGAGTTCCGTCGGTTCCAGGAGTTCCGTCGGTTCCAGGAGTTCCGGGATCACCTTTGGGACCCGGATCCCCGTTGGTTCCGGGGGTTCCGTCGGTTCCAGGGTTTCCGTTGGTTCCAGGGGTGCCGGGGGTTCCGGGAGTTCCGGGAGTTCCATTGTCGCCAGGGTTTCCGGGGTCACCTTTGGGACCCGGATCCCCGTTGGTTCCAGGGGTTCCGTTGGTTCCAGGGGTTCCGTTGGTTCCAGGGGTTCCGTTGTCGCCAGGGGTGCCGGGACTGGCAACACCGTTTGCAACCCAACCAGCAAATGAGAAACCGCTTGGGGGTGCTGAGGTGAATGTTACTACACTGGTGGTAGAGTTCCAGACAAAACCGTTACCCGGAAGTTGAATCGAACCACCAACAAATAAAAATAAGTCGGTCTGGGTAACAGCGGGAACAAGATTCACACCGTCAATTTGCAGGGTGAATTGGTTCTGAATCCCGTTAAAAGATCCGCTGATGTCGTCAATATATAAAGCGTAAATACCGCCGCCGGGGGTTCCAGGAGTTCCGTTAGTACCAGGAGTACCGTTAGTGCCCGGAGTACCATTAGTACCCGGAGTTCCGTCAGTTCCGTCGAGACCCGCACCCCCAGGGTCGCCCTTGGGGCCAAGGTTTCCGTTGTTACCGTTGAGCCCTGGGTCTCCTTTGATGCCAGGGGTTCCGTTGGTTCCAGGGTTTCCGTTGGTTCCAGGGTCTCCGTTGGTACCAGGAAGTCCGGGGTCTCCTTTGATACCAGGGGTTCCGTCGGTTCCAGGGTTTCCGTTGGTTCCAGGGTTTCCGTTGGTTCCAGGGGTTCCAGGGGTGCCGGGGTTTCCAGGTGGACCTGCAGGGGGAATCAAAGCCCAGTAGCGAATACCTGCTGCCGTGCTTGCTAAACCATAGCCGTCCGTAGGCGGAGCGCCAAGATTCGGCTCAGCATCCCTCAAACCGAATATTTTATACCGGTTCGGGTCAGGGGTTAAAGGAGAAACGGGAATTACTTTCCCGTCGAAAAATCCTGCCATGGCTTATACTAGAGTTTCAAGAACGCTTAAAGTAAATTTGACCTCTGTCCCCGACCCCGAAACCGAGAGTGAGTCCCCTGTTTGAAGAACCAGTTTACCTGCCGTCCCACCGGAAGCAATAAGAACTTCACTGGCAGGAATTGTATAGTTGTACACAATAGGGTGTGCAACCGAATTTCGAACTAATGTCATCGAAAAAGTTTGATCGGAACCGGAGGTGTTAACCGCTTGAGCTGTCAAGACGATAGCGTTGTATCCAATTGGCGCAGTGTAAACAACCGTGCTCGACGCGGGGGTATTAACGGGAAACGTCTTAAAGACTGTTAATGGAAGTGCCATGTTATCAGGAGAGGGCGAGGATGTAAGGGATCACAATGGACAAGATCGACTTTCTAAACGCTTGGCCAGAGATTGTTCCAGTGTTTTGGTTAATTACTAGGTCTTCGCCAACGCGGAAGTCACCAAGTTGGTCCGTGCTAGTAATTGCAACGCGACCGCCGTTGACTTGAATGACTTCGTTAGCTTGGATGGCAGTTCCACCTTTGAAGGGAACAGCAGTGTTGATATTGGTTCCGCTACCCACGTATTCCATACAGTGGGAGTTCGCAATGATCCGGCTAACACGCCAGAAGTTTACGGTGTCGTCAACTGAAGGTGTGTATGGGAGGTTTTCTTGAATCGCGATCGAAACCGTATCCGTAATGCTGCTGTAATCTTCTGTGACTTCGGCAACGGTGTAATAAACGGGGTTCTTAATTGGCTCTGCGGAAGCACCTACTCCCCCACCACCAGTAATTGAAACCGTCCACGTAAGCGTATCCGCAGCCGAATAACTTTGACCTGAGGATACGACTTCGATTCGGTCTAATTCACCGTCTTTAATTACCGCTATACCTTGCGCCCGGATCGGTGCCTTATTCAATGGCGTGGTTGGCGCCGAAACTGTAACAGTGGGGGTGCTTGTGTAGCCACTACCTCGATTCTCAACCTTGAAACCAGACACATTATAGTAAAGTTCACCAACCGTAATCACCTGTCCCACGTAAGGAATCTGATTCGTTGTTAGGTTTTTTAGGCTAAACACACTGTTGTTAACTGTCGCGGCACTCGCCAGCTCGCCGGATTGTTCCAGAGGTCCAACGCCATCTGCGTACATTCCATAGTTACCAAAGTCAGAGTTACTGTTGGTAACGCTAACTAGACCTCCTGTTTCCGCCAACACGGACTTATCCGCGCAGATCGTGAACATACTCACGACTTGGCAGTAACCTCTGTTGTAAACTTTGACGCCTAAGCCATCAGGATTGTACTGAGTGAAGCTGTCAAGAACCATGCTTCGCAGGCCGCCCGCTTTGCTGCCGTCGACGTTGAGGCCAATGCTGTTGGTAACGAAGTTTGTGCAGTTCTGAACGTAAGGGCTCTGTGTGATATACAACGGCGAGCCAGGTGTGTTGATGTCGGGCACACCGGGCTTGAAGGACATGATCCCCCACTTTTGAGTTGTAATCCCAGAGTCCGGAGGATCTTCAACCCGGTTCACTACCCCTGTGAAGGAGAAGTTCTGAACATAGCAACCGTTAAGAACGTGGAACAGATCGTCGCTCAGGTTCTGAAGGTGAATAGTCGTGTCGCGTAAGTCTGCCCCAACAATCGAAACGTCCGTATAAGGGAACACCAAAGGGTTCTGCTCTTCGTAAACACCTGCAGCAACCCGAATTTGAGTGCCAACTTCAGCCAGTGCCAAGGCGCTCTTGATTGTTCTTTTCGCTGTTTGTGGGCTCGTTCCGTCGTTTCCGTCGTCACCGTTCACGTCAACCCACAGGGTATTTGAGATCGGTGTGATTCCTCTCCACCGAACACCGTCAAATACTTTCAATCCAGGGGCATTCGGGTTGTAGGTGTCTAGCCACTGCTCACCAATTGAATTTCCACCCGTACCACTGCTTGCGATAACACCGGCAGGGGGAACCGGGAACACTGTGTAACTTCCCGGCGTCACCAGACTGACTGAGGTAACCGAAGTTCCAGACACAGTCTGAACTTGAAGAACCGCAGGAATGCCAGTGCCACCCGAGAGGGTCAGAATGTTTCCTACAAAGTAGTTCGTTCCACCAAAACTTACAGAGGCGGAGGTAACTCCCCCGATCAGATTGAATGTTGCTCCAGAGCCAGAGCCCCCGGTAACAATTACGGGAGAAACCGGGAAGACCGAGTAACTGCCTGCGGTCTCAAGTGAGACGGAGGTGATTTCACCTGCGGAGACTGCTGTAACTTTCAGCGTAGCGGCAGTACCCGATCCCCCAATGACGGTGAGAACATCGTTAACGGCGTAAGTTGTTCCTCCGTCCTCAACGGAAACTGCTGTAACAGCTCCCACCAGAAGAAATTGCGCCCCAGAGCCGGAAATACCCGAGTTCGGAGCTTCCGGGCCAACTGAAGTGGGACCTACTTTGAACAGGTTGTTCGCAGAATCCGAGAAGAACAGCCCCGGCTCAAACTCGTTGATGTTGACTGCGGGCTGACCTTCCAGCAGAAAGGCAGCGTCTGGCCTCTGTCGGAAAGCTTTTGAACGTAGTAATTGAATTGGGATCGATTTGGCCATTACTAATGCTGACTAAGTTTCGAAGGGGAAGTTGTTTAGAAATATAGTAAGTTTTACCCTGTCAGTCCTGGCTCAGAGTGCCTGTCGCGCTGTTCACATCGAAACCATTCCCAAGAATTAGAAGTCCTTGGGCTGTCTTCACATAGTAAGGAATCGTGTTGGTTCCTGTGCCAATTTGCAGATTGTTTCCTCCTACAACTCCAATGCCGTTACCGATGTCCAGATGCCCAGAGTAACTGGCAAGGTTAGACGTCTCAGCTGACGGGTACACCGTAGAAGAACCAGTCACTTGAAGTTTTCCGCCGGAAGTGACTGACAATCCGCTTGTCGTCACAACTTTCATATCCCAGTAAGGACCCTTCACGATGTACTCCTCGGGTACGTTAGGGACTGTCGGCGAAGGGTTGGGAATAGGATCTGAGAAAGGAGGGGGAGTTGGTAAAGACATTTGGGTCTCAAAACGGCCTATGCAAGGTTTTACCCTTTAATCACTCACTGAGAAAGTTGTTGATTCGCGGGATTGACCAGGGGGTTGACATCTTCGTAGAACCTTCCCGTCAAAGCCTGACGTTGCGGGCCAAACAGAACGATTTCCCCTCGGTTGCTTACCCCAGTGATCGTAACTTTACCGCCCCACAGAACAGTCGACTGATAGTCGGCAGAAAGTTTTCGGGATAGATCACTACTTTGATATTTTGGTAAACCACGAGAGTAGTTCAAATACCCGGAGTAGGCCCAAGTATGAGTGTTGGCAATAATTGTTGAAGGGCTGTTGAACTCGAGTGGCCAGCGCTCGGTCACCAAAGCGTAACCTTGGAAGGGTGTTATTGGGATGGAAGTAATTGCCAAAGCCCTTTCTCCCCAATACCTTGGACCAAGATACGGAAGAATCTCTTCGTTCGTGTAACCCATGACCTCGAAGAAACGAAGAACAGCTTGCTTCGTGTTGCTCCAGAGCGGGTCATAGATTATTGGGTCGGGTGTTTTGTTTGTTTCACAAACAGTCACAGATGTACCTGAGGGCCAAGTCAGATTCTCCGTAGAAGGGTTCGGGTAGTAACTGTTGGTTCGATTTAGGCGAATCGCTTTCAAGGTCGATCCGGAAATGTCAATCACCTGCATGTACTCAACATTGCCCCCTCCCTCAAACTTGATGATGGAAACTTCCTCCTCAGGGTTCGAGATAACCGAGGCATTTGCCACTGAAAACGCAACAATTGCGGGCCGATATCTTGTTTTGTCTCCAGCTTTTAAGGGCCCTGTAGGAGCCTCCTGAACACGAGCTAACCCACTGCTGGTCTGCGTTGTAGATCCACTTTCAACATTGGTTAAGCAAATTCCTAGACTCGGGGAACCATCATCCCCATCATAGTACGATTGAATCGAATAGGATGGGTAAGGATAAGTAGAACCACGGAAGTAAGTGTCCGTCACCGAGTACACATCTCCTTCGATGTACACATCTGGCGCGTAGGTTCCTTGGTAGGTTTTCGGAACTCCATCGGGTTGTTGTTTGATGAAATTCTGCCGCTCAAGAACGCTGGTATCGACGAAAGGAGAGCAAGACTCTGTGGGAGCAATTTTGAACGGACCTGCGCTTGACCGGAAGTTGTTCGCACTTCCGTAGTAAAGATTGTTCCAAATGTTGTTTTCCGCCGCGTACCAGTTTCTCTCTTGGTAAGTGACAATCGTACCGGCAGAGTTATCAAACTCCTGCTTCCATGGCCTAGCGTAGTCAGAAACGGTAGCCGTGAAGTAGTAGTTTACGTTCTCGTTGCTGTCTCCGACCACGTAGTTGAACTGCGGTGACTCCGCCAAAGCTGCGGTAAACACGTGGTCCACGGTGAAGATTCTCCCCCATCCCCCCAACACGCCGGGATCGAATTGAACGTTGGGACGAAGAGTTCCAGGGTTGATCGCTTGGTTGATTTGGTTGAGGCGAAGAACTGAGCCTACCTGGGGAGGAATTACGGTTGGGTATGTGTTCGACACTTTGAAACTGTAGGCCCGGTCGAACTCTGGACGGGGGTCAACAAATCGACGAATATAGGGAACTTCCAGCTCAGTTACCTCAGCCGCCAAAGGAATGCTGCTGTCGGATGCTCTCAGCCTTAAACTTGAAGTAAGACCGCAAGATCCAGGGGTTGAAATTACTGTTGGTCCGCCATCTGTTGCAAAGAAACCACGATAAGTTTGCCCGTTAGCCGGGTTTCTCACCCACACAGCACTTCCGGGCTTCAGGGAGTACGGCAGAAGATAGCACGGAGAAAACTCCGAACTTAACGCAATCAGTTGAATTTCGGGATTTTCTGGATCAACAATAATCGAGAGAATTTTCGCCCCAAGAGAGAGAATTTGTTTGTTCTGGTCCGACACAACTTGAGACTCTGTGAGCGCAAGAGGCCGTTGAATGCCTTCGAACAGGAAACCGGTTTGGTTGGCATCTGCACCACCGACAGTGTTGATTCCAAAGAATCCTTCGGATTTGATCGCAACTGACCCGAAGTTGCTCGTGCTATTTGTGAGAGAAACCAAGCCCCCATTCAAAGCCCAAGTGCCTACTGCGCAACCGATCGTGTAAATCGACTGAAGTTGCCCGTAGGCACCATCTCGGATTCTAAACCCGAAGTGACGGAAGTCTACCTCTGTGTCAACAATGCCAATACTTTCGTTGCTTTCCGTAACTTGGTTTTGGTAGTAGTAACGAATGTTTTTAATCTGAGTTCTGTTGAGAAGGTCGAGTTGAGCCTCCACTGAAACCGCGTCGACTGTTGAAGGACGCTGGTTCGACGGAAGTGAAAGATACGTTGCTTTTACGAGAGGCCACCACTTTTGCTCCGAAGTGTTTCTCAGCGGGTCGGTCAAAGTCGTGTAAATTTCGTACGCCGCCGGGTCGTTCTGCAATGAAACGCAAGTGCATTCGTTTGCGATGAGAGACCTGAATCCTTGAATTTGGTTACCAATTACCTCGCCCCAGCACATGCCGTAATCGGAACGAACGTTTACGCTGTTCGCGTAAGCTGAGGAGTTGCTGGTGCTATTAGCAGCTTGGTTGTTAGGGTAATCAGAATTCGTAGGTGCCACGATAACGAACTCAGCCTGACTTACCAGGAGAGCACCGTTAGTCACCTGTCCGCCAAAGAAGTCTGGGAAAGCCCTTTGAACTTTGGTGTAATAGTCTGCCAACTCGCTCAGAGTCGTGTTCAAGCTGCCGCGAAGACGGTGGGCTGACTTGAGTGTATTTGTTACGTAGAGAATTATTGAGTCGGACGTTGAAATCGTTGGAAGGGCAGAGTATTTTACGTAGAGAGCTTCCGGCGCAGTGCGCAAGTAGAAAGAGAAAGTATCAATCGGATAGGCGTAATATTTACCGTTCTGGAAAGTTCCTGTGGTTTGATTCACACTGGCTGCGAACTCAACCTCAACAAGATCGTTCACCTCTAGACCGTGTGGTCGAGTCGAGTAAAACACTGCTTCCCCGTTTGTTGAGGACTCAATTTTATACACATCTCTTGACTGAACTTTGTCAAGAATGGAGTAGTTGTTGAGGTAAGTGTTACCAGTCCACTTCAGGACTGATGTAATCGGTTGGTCAAAGTCGCCATCGACTCCGGCAGGGTACGCAGGGTTCCTGTAATTGGGGACGTATGTTGGGCTCAAGATGCACTTCTTGAGGTCAAGACCAACAATCGAAATTCCCCGAGGAACGATGATTCCCCCGGTAGGACTGTTGAACTGAGTTAGCTGAGTTGTTGTAACCTGAGCAAACGGATCTGACGAGAAGTTAACGTTGAACTCGGCGAGACTTGCGCCAGGGCCATTGTTCGCAGTGACGCGAGAAGGGGCGAGGTAAATCGTATATTTGCTATTCTCGCTTGCGGGGGTCGCGCCCGTCAAGATTGCATTGATTGTAATTTTGCTCAGCTCCAGGATTGCGCGTGTCAGAGTCTGAAACGGCAACGCTTGGCCATCATTCAGGATTGAATCCGTGGAGCCAAGAAATTCGGGGGCAACGAACACAACATATCCACCACCGCCGAGGTAGGGTGCTGCAATCGTTTGCCATTGAGAGGTGAAATCTTTGAAGACACCGCAATTCAGGGTGCCGTCTTGCGTATTCAACCAGAGTTCACCTTTCGAGGGCGAACTTGTCGGAGCCTGCGGAAGAACCGATGTTGGACCTACTTTAACAACAGAGTCGTTGTTAACCTCAAAGAACAGACCGGGATCGTTTGAGTTCGTATTTAGGCCAATCTCACCAACCTCAAGGTTTGAGCTCGTCGGGCGCTTTCCCGGAATGCTCGAACGCTTGAAAACGATTTTTACAGCAGACATTTGCTAAAGAGCGAGTTGAAACGCGTAATGACGCTTCAACCTTTTACCCTACAGGTAGGCCCCGCCGATAATCGCGTCTTCGCTCACTTCTCCCTTCTCTCGAAGCTTAATTGCCGCCTCAAGGTAGAGATCCGCTCTTTCGCCCAGCTCTTGCCTGCGCTCCTTGTAACGTGACATCAGAGCGATATACTGTTCGTCGTGCTTGCCCATCAAACTCCGTCGTAAAGAATCGAGATGTATTTTTGTGCCTGTTCGTTGCTTATTTTAGCCCAGACGCCCTGGTCGTAAGTCTCCATCGGCGAACGAATCCCGTGGTCCATCACGGTTGCGATGTCGTCTTTGGAGAAACCATCTTGAAGCATCGCAAACTGCACTTCGTTTTTGTTTTCTCGAACTTTAGCAAGGATGGGGGCTTTTGTCTCTAGATCTTTCCGGGCTCTCTCTGTTGCCAGCGGGGTACCACCATTCTTAGTTCCCATCTCATATATTGACAACAGATCGCCTGCCGTTCCCTTCCATCTGCGAACTTGCCAGTCCCCTTGCCCTGCAGCACCACGTCCTCGATCTGCCGTAGATCCCCTCGGTGGAAGAAAAACACCCATTGCTTCAGCTAAAGCTGCCTTCGGTGAATCCTGAGCGAGGCCCATGTCAACGAAACGGGCTTTACCTTTGCGGTCAACAAGGACGTTATCAATGTGCATATCGTTGTGAGCGATACCCATTCTGTGAAGATTTGCTCGGGCAGTCCAATACGCATCAGCGACTTTGACACCGCCAATTTCTTTGTCGGGCGCTTTTGAGCCGATCGGACTTCCGGCAACCACGCTCATCGCCACGCGACCGATCTTCGTTCCAGGGTTATACTGAGAATCACCGTCAAGTTGTGCAGCAAGAAGTTTCGGACCAAGATCAACTTTACCAAGGCGGTCAATCAGATCGGCCTCAATTTTACCAACTTCGCCTCTCTTGATGGCGTTACCCTTGTTTGGTTCGCGAAGAACAGTTCCATAGGCACCTCTTCCGAGAAGAGTTGAGCCGGAGCCGTAAGAATCTTCCCAGCGATACGACTTGTTTCCAAGCTCACGAGAAATTCCTTTGCTCAGCATGTCACCGTCATGGTCGCGGGCATCTTCACGAGCGTAGCGAACGTTTCCGGTTGCTTTGGTGGCAGGGCCTTGAATCGCTTCTCGAACTTTCTTGAGACGATCGAGTAAAACCAATCTCTCCTGGTTACTACCTTTGAACCCTTTCTGCTGACTCATGAGTCTGCCTTCCAGATTTCTTGCCTCCTCGAGAAGCCCTTCCAGGTCACGGCCAACTTCTTTCCTCGTTTGAGCCCCGAGTCCCAACACGGATTGCAATTGACCGATTTGCGACTTGATCTTGATCCGCGCACTTCCGTCGTCAATCATCGAAATATACTTCGGCGACTCACCTCTCATCAGACGTGAAATATCGTCCATCAGGTCGTCGTCGGCGATCGTTCTTTTTGGTGGGAGAACCGTTCTTGTTCGTGCACCGGGTGACTTATCAAGTTGCCGCGCTGCGAGAACTACCGGAGGTTTCTCACTTGGTTTTTCCTCTCTGCGAGCTAACTCCCGGTCTACTCTATTTTTAGCTAGCTTAATGATCTCCCTATCCTCAAATTTTTGGTTCGAGAGATCTTTCCGGAACCTAACTAGAAGATTCGTATCCCATGCTCCGTACAAGCTGTCGGGTTTGTTATCTTTTTGTTGCTGATCTCTAGCCGCGATTTGATTCAGTTCTTGCTTCAGAGCGGAAGGAACCGATTGTGGTTGTGCGACGGCTTTCTGGAAGATTTGCCCAGCATTTTCTTCTGTCTTAGGCGCTGCAGCACCTCGTGCTGGAATCACGCCAGCCGCAACGAGGCGCCGCTTGAGTTCCCGTGCGTCTTCGCCTGCGCGAATGTTTCTGCCAAGTTCTTGGCGAAGTTCTTTTCTAATTCTCTCAAATTGAGCCGCACCGCCACGCTTTCCAGCTGCAGCAACAGCGCGGTAGAGTTCAACAACTCCTACTTGATCTGAGGCTTTGTTGAGAATGTTGTTTACAGTGGTTGGGAAGTTGAGCCGGCACGCTTTTGAATTGCTGATGCAACCTGCTCCACACGCTTTACTGCGGCTGCATCTCTTTTTCACTGGCGGCTCTCCCGGTACTCCTCAAGTTTGGCTTCGAGTTCAGAAATGCGAGCTCCGACGGACTGAATTTGCTCGGAGTAAGAATCGTCCTGATTCATCGTCCGGTCGTAATCGTCCATTTGTTTGCGACCAAGATCAAGCGTGGCGAGCTTTGCGTCAAGCGCCTCTTTGGCTTTGATCAGGTTGTGCATTTCCTTCATCTGAGCTTGCAGGCCCTTGAAATTTCCACGCATACGCGAGGTACGCATCTCGTTTTGTAGAGAGTCGATGCGCAAATCGAGGGATCTTTCTTGCTCGGAAAGGCTGTCATACTCTCCGCCATCCCGAATGCTTTCCGGCAGAAGCTCGCCGAAACGGGAGTTGATCACAGATGTATTCTCGGGTTCTAGAACGGTTCCGCGAGCGTAATCTGTCGGTGTGTGGGAGTAATCGAGGATCTGGTGTCCCCGCTCCGAATAAATCAAGTAGGCTTGTTCAATAGCCTTTTCAGAAATGGAATCTTTCCGCATGTCGGGACGGAGGCTTTATGGATACTTTTACCCTATCAAGTGTTTTGGAGGGTGTTGCGGCCGATTGCGTTGATAGCCTGCTGTCGAGCCGAGCTGCTAGAGTTCGGGTTCGCCAAAGCTGAAGCCGGTTGGGCAGGAGAGGGCGCTTGAACGTTTTTCGGACGGGGCGATTGACTTGGTTTTACGGTTTTCGGACCCACTTTCTTTTCACCAGCGACTGAACCCCATTCAACAAGCACGGGCTTGCCGTTTTTAACGGCCCAGCCCATCTTCTTGCCGTTCACTGTCACCGGTTTGTTGCTTTTGACGTCGGAACCTTGCTTCTTAGCTTCGGCTTCCCCTTCTTCTTCCTGCTTTGTTTTCTTGCTGGAGTCGAAGTCTTTCTCACCCGTTCCACCACCAACTTTGCGACAGACGCCAAAAACCATCTTCTCGCCATCTCCGCAACCTTGGCCGTCCGCGAAGTCCCAGTCTACGATAGTGTAGTGAACACCTTCAATCAGGTGGTCAACGGAGGGGAAATTGAAATTGCTTTGCATGAGATTCACCACTTAACTTTGTTGGCCCAGTAGGCGGCGGAAGACGGTCCTTTCGCGATGTTTTTTGCGTGCCGCGCTTTGAAAGCTTCGCGTCGAGCCTTGTAAGACTCCGACTCACCTTCTTTCTTAGGGGAACCTTTGACGCCAGCTTGACCGAACCGAATCAACTTTTCCTGATCGTCGTAACACGCTTTGACAACATGGCTGTGTCCGCCTTGAGTTTCCGCCTGCGGTTTGTTGCAGGCTAAGTTTGCTTTTTCGGCGTAGTCCTGGTAAAACCGCTCAAGAACTCCCGCAAAGAAAGAACCCCACATCAACCTTCCTCTCCGAAACGAATGTAGTCGCCAACGCTTGCCAAGGCAACACCAGCGTTTGCAATTTTGGTTGCAGCCCACGGTGGAAGATTGTCTTCTGCATCGAGCATATCGAGCATAATTTCGATCTTCTCCAGAGCAACACGAAGCTGGGTAATGATCATTCCGCCGTTGTTCTCAGTGGATTGAAGAACCTCGGAATAGGATGAGTCGTTGGCTGAAGCGTGCATGGCAAGCTGACCGTTTTTATCGGCTGCCTTCTTGATCACTTCCATGCGGGGCATTCGAATCGGGGTTCCTTCATTCATTTGGGGGTTCTTTTCGTCGCCTTCGCCTGGTTCTTTCGGTAGGTAGTTCGGTGTCATTTCCGCAGTGGCAATGTCCCCTTCACTGTGCTTACTATCGATCTTTACGCAGTTGGGAACCATTCTCCCACCTTTCTTCTTGAGACCATACGCCTTATAGCCAGACCAGCAGGCGTCTTTGAGATCGTCCTTTGTGCTTTCTTTGAAACCCAGCCCATCAAGGCGATTCCAGTCGTATTCTTCAAAGTTCATTTCATGACTCCGTGGTCTTCCAGATGATGAGTTCTTTCTGGATATCCTCGACTTTTTCCGTTAAGCGCAAGTGATCTTCCCGCAGAGTGTACTTGATTGGCAGGTCCGTTCTTAGGTTGTCAAGAACCCTTTCCATCTTCTCCATATGACGGATAATGGTTCCAAATCTGTCGTCAATGCGCTTACCGTTTCGTTCCAGAACCCATCCGATTCCGGTCACGGTTGTTACAACTGAGGCCACAATACTCAAGATTGTTACGGGTTCCATACTACTCCGGCAGACCAGATTGACCTGAGGCTAGACGGTCTTTTACGGACTGCGGCAAACCCGACTCCCAGCCGTGTTTCTTCGCGATACGAATGATGTTAGCCATAATTTGACGAGGGTTTTTTCCTCTGCCTACAGAAGACCATGCAGCGGCAACGTCCTCTGGGCTCGAGATTGGGAAGGACATTTCAGGCCCGGCGAACTCCCCCTTAACTCCCCCTTCTTTTAGTTCTTTGCGCTTCTCCGTGCTCCACTCACGGTACTCTGCGTCTTTGCGCTTTTTATCGCGGCAAACGGGGCAGGTTCCTCCGCATTTGCACTCGGCCATTGCGAAAGGTTGCGGGATTGCAAGCAACTCGGTGTCCTGAGAATCGCCTTCGGCGAACCCATACTCGGCTTTCTTAAGCTCCTTGAAGGAGGCCATGCGAGACTTTTTGCGGTCGAAAATCTCTTTCATTGCTTTGTTGCCATCGCAATTTTCGTTGTAATCCCGGTTGACAAGATTGGCACGTTTTTCGCGGTTGGCGGCGTTCATTTTCAGAACGCTTTCGTTGTGGTGAGACATCCCGCCAGTAATGTCGGGAGCCCACTTCTTGCCGGAGGCGTTCATTTCTTTCAACCTGTCCACGCTAATCGCATTCGAGGCGTTTATGTTACCGCCCACGCCAGGAAGCGAAACGTCGGAGAAGTCGAGACGGGATCCGTACATACAGGGGGGTAGTGGCAATACTTTCCTTTTACCCTTTACGAAGGATTCTCAGACTCTTCAGTAGTTTTGCGACGGCGAGTTCCTTGCTCAACCACGGCACCGGCTGAAGGCGCTGCGGGAACTAACAGAGCCAACAAAGTTGTCAACGCTAATTTGCTGGTCTCGGAGAAACTTGAATTTGCCTGACTGCAGACGAGGTTCGTGCGCTCGGTTTCAGCCGAGCTGTTTGAGAGTTTGAAACAGTTGGCAAACTGCGCGCCAGTAGATGCAAACTGAATCAAGAAAATTATAACGAGGCTGCGAATCAGAAAACGCCGCTCGTTGAAATTATTCGTCGTCTTCGTAATCAAACCCATCGGTTTCCTCCGTTGAAAGTTCGTCAAGAATTTCATCGATAAGGGTATCATTCTCTTCTTCAGTAAGCTCTTCATCCTCCTCGGTCTCTTCCTCTTCGTAGTAGGATTCCGGTCGGAAGGGTTGTTTCAGATCGTCGTCGGGGCCTTTTCCGCTTGGATATTTCCACAACCCTGTATGGGCAAGCCAAGGAGAAGTGTTTGAGATTTCGCCAGTGGGAAGACCTGTGAACGCATCAACGTCTTGATCCTCTGGAGTCATTAGACGAGATGCGTACGCATCGCGAAATGCTTCAACGGCGTCCATGTCGAAGTCGCCACCAATTCTGTTGCTCATTTGTCAGTTGTTATAGAACTTTGATTATTTTACCCGTTTAAGCTGCCCCATAGAAGTTGATTCTGTCACCATCTCTAGTAATGGTTCCCTCATAGCCCTCTGTCCCCTTGGATATCGCGCTTAACTCTTTAGACCCCCATCCCAAGTGTTTCTCCAGAGCTTTGATTGGAACGCTCGCATGTAGATCGTCGTAGGATGCGCCCTGATTGTAAAACTTTTTCAGAGCCGGGTGTTCAGAAATAATATCAATTGCATCCTGTACATTTGAAGCCCGCTTGGGCTTAACCGTTTCCTTCGTTGTTTCTGTCCCTTTGCGGCATTGCCCTCGCGTACCGTAGATAGACCCGTTAGGTCGCATACACCGTGTGAAGTCGTAACTCTCTCCTTCGGAGAAGTCTGCAGATTGTGTTTGTGAAACCATCTCCGAATACTTGAAGAGAGCTTCCTCTGAAAAAGAACCGAGCATAACACTAATGTAATCTGCTCAAGTTTTACCCTTAACGTTTCTTGATCTTGCCCGTGATATCTTGCCCCATCTTGCTATTCCCCATCAATTTCTCTTCGTACTCTTTCACTTGCTTCTTGACATCGGCCTTCATCATACCTTCCTGCAGCAACTTTTCCTTCTTAGATTCTAGAATTTCCGGAGAATGTGGAGAATTCTTCTCTCGCTCTTTCTTTGCCTTCTCTTTGCCCTTCTGCATTGTCTTCGCAGTTTGCTCACGTTTGGCAAGTTCTTCCTTGTGAACAAGTTTTCCTTCTTTGTCAAATTCGTGATCCTTTGGGAGTTCCGGCGGAGTATACTCCTGGTGAATTTCTTGTGCCAAACGGTCAAGGAGGCGGTCGTAAGAGTCGCGCAGCCGCCTTCTGCAGACACCCGAAGCAGCCACAGTCATCGGACCACAGGGAACCCTGTGCTGAGAAATTTCTTCGAGTGCGTTCATGTTAGGCTCCGGATCTTGGACGAATGCGACCGTCGTTGTGGTGGTCGTAATGCACCCCTTTCTTCTTTTCTTTGCGGGGGTTTGAATCTTGGCGGTTGGTTTCTCGCATCGACTGAACCATTGTGTCGCGCATATTTCGCAGTTGCTCTCGCGGGAGAGTGCAATGATCGCTGTCACGATAGGAACGATACCACCGGCAGACTTCCGACGGGTCGTCAGCTTGCAGCATCATATTCCACACCCCGAGTGCTTGCGCATCGGCCAGGGTGCCAGGCTTGAGTTTAGCCTCAATCTCGTGCCGCTCGGGGCGATTGAATCGTGTGTCTTTGCGCATCACTGATCAGAGTTCATTTAATGCCGGGCTTGATAATTAAATTTACCCCTTTAACCGTGTCAGAGGGCCATTAATTCATTAAACACGTCATTCCGCACCTCTTCTACAATTGCCCTAACTTGTGCTCCCCTTTCTCCCTTTACGCGAACGAACGGAAGACCGGTATCTACATCGATATCTTCTTTTGCGGGTTGAACTCTGGATTGAACCTGTGCTTTAACCCGTGTGGTCCCTGAATTCAAAATCTCTCGAGCTTTTGCCAGGGCATCTTTGTCTCCCCTCTCATAAAGTTGAGCCATTTTTTCAACAAGCTGTGAAGACAATGCCCCCGAACCGGCCACATCTTTACCGAACCAATACCAGCGTTTATCTCCACGGCCATGGCTTTGAATTCCTCCCCCAACTGTCTCGGCAGACGCATTTAGGTTAAAGGCGAGTATTTTCGTTAGAAGTTTCTCTCGGAGTGCTTTGTCCTCAACTGCGTTTGCTTCTTTGGCGAGAGTTCGGAGTTGATCGGCTGTCTTTGCGCGAGATGCCCTAGACTCTACATCGTTCTTAAACCGTATCTGACTCATCTTCATATCGAAAGTCTCTTGAACTTTCTTCCGACTTTCTGCTGAAAGCGATGAATTATTGTCAAACTGATAACCTCCGTCACGAACTCTTGTAGCCCACCATGTGTCATACGGCGTGCTTCCACGCCCAACGTTTGACCCAGTCCGGAAAAAGGAGTAGTTTAAGCCCTGTTCCGCCGCCTTTCCTGCCACATCGGCAGGTATGTTATGCTCCATGTCCATCCAGGTTATGGGCATTCTAATACCAGATGCAAAATCTCTCCCATCCTCAGCCAGAAACACAGCAGCCAACACTCTGGCTCGAGCATTCTTCTGGTCCCCGGTCTGTTTGCTCAACGGACCATATGATTCAGGCAATGCCGTGGTGCTTGTGTCTTTTCCAAATTTTCCGCCAACTGGGGATTTATCCAGTGCTCCAGCTTTTTCCAGGTACTTTCTTTCAGTGTCCGGCAGCAAGGATAAAAACAGAGAAACTTTGGCTTCAGAAGGTTCACCTTGAGTTCTTCGTTCCTTGGCCAATGGCGCCAGCTTTTCGGAGAGTTGTTGTGGTGTGAGCGGTTTCCCGGCATCGCTCGCAGCTTGAGCTTCTGCCTGAAGTTTCGTATAAGCTTGAAGTTGAGAAATTCTACGTTGAGTTCCTTCAATCTCAGAAACCGAAGGGGGAATTGCCTTTTCCCTCTCAGTAAATGAAGCTGATACCGCAAGCTCTAAAGTGTGTTCTAAGTCTTTTTCGTATGCTTTTTGATTGAGCACACCATTAACAGTATGCACTTTTTTCAGCTGCTCCGCAGCCTCATTAATTTCTTTCCCCCGTTTTTTGAGTGCCGAGGAAGAAGGGTCAAACCCACCCGACTCCTCCTCGTCATCTTCATCGCCTCCAGACTTCTTCGATTGAATGATTCGACCAAAATAACTCGAGATTTGTTCGTCGTCCAGAACTCCCTTTTCCTCCAGGTTGCGCAACATATTTCGGACAGATGTCACATTGCTGGAGACACCGGGATCGAGTCCAACAAGACAATCATCGTTGTAATAGATGCACGTTGCGCTGCAGGACTTCCCTTTTTGACATTTGTCTCGTTTCCCTCCTACGGCTGCCTCGTTGGAGCGTCGAATTTCACCGCTTGTGGGGCCTTGTGACTTTGAGGAAGCCGCTGGTTTTTCCTGTGCCAGCAATTCATCGAGGCTCGGTAAATTGCCGTGTTTAGGGTTTGACCCCGCAAAGTCAAACCAGCGATACTTACTTCCCATTGCAATCAGTCTTCGTAACGGTCGAGAATGTGAGCGATGACGGAGTTACGAACGATGTCCTCTTTCGAGAACTCCACGATCCCAACTTCCGACAGGTGGCGCAGTCGGTGAATAGCGTCGACCAAGCCATTTTCCCTTCGAAACACTTCCATATCGGTCTGCTTCGTGTCTCCAATCAGAAGGATCTTCGAATCTTTGCCGACGCGAGTCAGGACGGTTTTGATTTGTGAAGGGAGGAAATTCTGAGCCTCATCAACAATGATGAAAGCCTCGTTGAGCGAGCGTCCCCGAATGTCTTCCAGGAGAACAGGCTCGATAATTTTCTTGTTCAGCAGGTACTCACTTGCACCGTGCGATCTCATGATGCAGGGCAAGTTGTCAAGAACAGGCGCAATCAGGGGTGCGATCTTCTCGGAAAGGTCTCCAGGCAGCGCTCCGCGCCCGCGCTGGAATTCAACACCCACGTCACTTCGAACGTAGTATACTTTGTTGAAATCGCCTGAGGCGACACCATACAATCCGTAATGCAACGCAATCAGCGTTTTCCCGGTTCCGGCACAGCCATGGGCGAGAGTAACAGTGTTTTTCTTGAGGGAATTCCACAGATCTTCTTGCCGCCAAGTCAGAAACTTGGGAGGCATGACATCCATTCCTTTGTGGTAGGATTGTTCTAGCATCTGGGCATTTTCAGCACGGCGAGCCTTGCGCTTTGTCTTTGAATCTAACATGTTTAAGGGAGTGATACAGTCGGTGGGTAGGTCATACACTTTGCTGCTTAACAGGATTACATCCTTATCACCCCCTTCAGAACGAATGGAACGAGTCATGGTTGGAAGGGCAACTCGTACGGTGAATTTTACCCTACATTGCCCACCACTGGTCCCACTCGTTCAACTCTTCAATGAAGTCGCTCTGCGAAGTCATCGAACCCGCCTTTTCCGCCACACCACCGGGAGTACCGGTCGGTCGGCACGTTGTATTGTTTGTCCCTTGCTTTTGCCAAATACTGGTCAGCTATTGGCGAAGTTGCCAATACCACAGTGCCATGTTCGGCACGCATAATCTCACTGTTAAAGTCAGTCGGATGAATAGCCATGGTAATCTGTTGTAAACAACAGCAACTTTTAGATTATAGAGTGGTGGTTACCAGATCACCACTCATTCGTAGCCGAGTCGTCCTCTTCCACCCCGTCTTCCGCTCACGAAAGGTGAACGAGCATCAACACCCATCGTTGAAGCGTCGTAGTCCGGGTCGTTAATTGCGGTGTCACCCGAGAACAACTTCTGCCGTCCTGTGCGAATTTCCCCAAAGACGGACTTATCCCCGAGTCCATCACGAAGTAAATCTCCTTTGAATCGCTTGTTTTGAATAATCGTGTCCTGCAGGTTACGATCAACAACGTCCATTTTCATTGCATAGTAAGTGAGCGCCCAAGCAAAAGCGTCCGTACTGTCGTCGTGACGAACAAACGGGAATGAGGTTAACTCCTTGATGAATGTGTCAGTCCAGTGCCCTTGAACCAGTTTAACCCGGCTGTTCTCCAGTAAAGGGCAAACGGCCTGAAGTCTCGTAGTCTTCGACTTCAACGGCCTCATCTCTTCGATCGGAACTCTCGCTTCTTTTCGAAGAACTTGAATGAGAGAGTGCCCCGAAGCGGCTTTTTCGATGCATAGGACTTTTGCCTGATAGTATGTGTAGTTTTGCTTCACGGCTTCAACCAAGTCGGGGAAACCCCATCGACCTTTCACAATCTCTCGAATGTAGATCACAGTCGGATCTCGCATACTAATTCCAGCCACGCAAATCGCGGTTTCGTCCGCCATTTGTTTCTCGGAGAAAGCGCAGTCAGCCGCTAACCACACGACATCAAGTGGCGGGCAATCTTCTTCTTCAATAACCTCAATCCAGCTGTTCTTGACAATCTGACCTTCCGCAGCAACGGGGACGCCTTGGTAAAGCGCCGCAAATTTGAAGCTTCCCATGATCTTCTTCTGCGACTCAAGCATCGGCACAGAAAAAGTCGGATTGTCACCCCAATGCGAATCACCAATCTGCCGCTCAAGCGGGTCAGTGCGCGGGTCTTCGCAAAGTCCTGCGATATTGATCCAACGCCAACCAAACGGGTTGTGAACTTCGTCGTAAAGGCCGTCGCCTTCCATCAGAACGCCATGCAAATCTTTCTCGTGGAAGCGAGTTGCGATAACCATCTGGCAGTAGTGGTTGGTTCTTCGGGTGGACGCCTGCTCTTGCCACCAAGATTCAAGGTTGTCGAGTGCTTGTTTTGAGTCCGAAGATTTCAGCGGGTCGTCAATCACCATGGCGCCAACGCCAGGGCTGTCCATATCTGTTGTTCCGGCGGTGAAACCGGTTAACACCCCGCCAACGGAAGTGGCAAGAATGTAACCGCCGCCGACCATGTCATACTTTGAGTCCGGTGAGAATCCAAGCCACTCAGGGAACACCCGCTTGAACTCCTTCGACTTCATCATGTGAACCACTTCGCGGTGAAATTTGAAGGAGAGAGACGCACCGTAAGAGGCAATGACGTGTTGTGTCCTTTGGTCTCGCCCGAGAAGCCACGCCAGGAACATGGTCGCAAGCATTGACTTCCCCGATCGTGGCGGGCAGGAAACAATCAATCGCTTGTACCTTCGCGTAGCAAGGTCTTCAAACGCTGAGCCGATCAGTTCGTGAAACGGGGCAACCTGCAGGTCGCCGTGCTTCATAATGTCGCAAAAGGCGAGAAAGCAATCGCGGGCAGCTTTGTACCGAAAATCCTGAATCACCATGCGTGGTGCTTCCATAAGCGTCAGTTCACGTATGCCTCGCTGGTATTTTCTCCACGAGCTGTGTTCTTCGAGCTGGCTGGCTTTCGTGATTACGGGACGCATATCAATCCCCCGTCAGTTTCTTCAGAAGCTCCCCAACTTTTCCGTCGTACGCAACAGCTAATTCCTGCTCGCTTTTTGAATCAACTTGGGTCAGGGCAACAATGTCCGAAGTAATTTCTCTGTGCGCTTTGATCGCACTGTTGAAGATGGAAACGAGGTCGCGAGTGGAGCACTCTTCCATCTGGTTGGCAAGCTGATCCAGAGCATCTTTCGCCACAAGAAGGGTGTCTTGAGCCAGAATCTCTTTCTGTTTGATAATGTCTTCGCGTGATTTAGCCATCAGTAAAGCCTCTTTCTACATTTGGAGCAACCACCTCTCGGTGGCGGGGGATTCCCCTTGTATGACACGATCTTTTGCAAGATCTTCTTTGCTTCTTCCATGTCGCCGCGCTGCACGGCGATGTGGTAACTGTTCCAAAGTTCTTGTGATGAGTCCATTAACAAGGAGCGACGGGGCCGGGATTGCCTTCACAAGGAACGCAACCTAACTTCCACAGTGAGTTGATAGAGGCGAGCTGGAACGTATCTTCCAGAATCCACCCTTTCCCTTGGGGAGATTTAGCTACAAAGTAGTACCTTCCCTTCGGGGTCTGAATGAACGTCTCGGGGACAATTCCGATCACGGAACCGCCCTCAAGGTACAGTTGTTTTGCCTCCGGATTCAACGGGTCGATGTTTAAGAAGGTGTACGCTCCGGTAATGACCGCAAACTCACCTACGTTCATGCCTGTGAACCACTCAGCATATTTTGAAGCCCGATCGGAAATCGGATCGGCTTTGCCTGCGACGTCATTCCACAGCTCGATCGCGTACCGCGCCAAAAACTTTCCGGTCGGCGAGTAGAAAACTTCCTCAATCGGTTCAGAGGTTTCGGCGTCCCAAACGGTCACAACTAACCTGCCATCTTCAGTATAGCTGTTGTTGCTCAAAAGATAAATCGGTTGGTTGAGTGGATCTGGGAGGAATACCGTGTCCGGGTCGCAAACAAACACCCAGTTTCCTGACGAAGTCGCAGGATTGCTCCAACGAACACCGTACGGGGCGGAATAGTCTTCCAAGGGTAACTTGATTCCCGTGTACCACGGAACGTAAATCTCTCCGCTTGCGGTGTCAACAACTCCAGCCAAGGGAAGGCGCGTTTCAACGTTCGGTCCCGGAAAGATTTGCCGGCAATCGCCACGTTGAACGCAAGGGTCAAGGGCAACATACGGCAGCGTTTCCTCAATCGTGAGAACGTAAGTTTGAGTGTAAGTGTACTGAGATTCAGGACTGATGCCAGTGAACAGTTCGTTTTGACACGTGAAAGGTTCGATCGTCTGCACTGACGCACCGGATGGAACACTGCCGTTTATCGTGTTGAAAGCGCCTGCAAGAAGTTGGGTGGCGAAATCGTGACCAGAGGAGGTGAGATAGTTCTGGCAGGAGAAGTTCAGCTCGAAGCTCATACTCCGCTCGAAAACCATCGGAATGCGATTCTTGACTGTGTTTGAAGAACCCGTGTAACGCACGACGATGTTGTTAGTTTGCTGCACCACTCCCTCGTTTTCGATCGCGTCTGCGAGACGAAGAACATTCACACTGATTGGAATCAGGGGGGAGGCAACAAGAGCATCAACAATGAACTGCTCGATACGGGATATTGTGTTGAGTTCCATGGTTTACGGGAAATTCGTGTTTGAGCCGTCGATATACCAGCCGCCAGCATCGTTCGGTTGAGAAATCTGCAGCGTTCCGCCCAACTCCAGGAAATTATTGGACGTGATCCAGTTCGGAAAGTCGTTATTCTGCCCGATTGCGCCCCAACCGATACGGTAATCCGGGGCCTGGTCTCCAGCGGTATCGGTTGTCCAGCCTGAAAGACCTTTGCCAGAAACCGAGTTGTAGCGTTGAGGAATGCGCCAGGACCGCATAATTCCCTGAGGCGTATCAATGGCGGAGTCCCCATTTCCTGCGCGAATCGCAGTCATTCCCATCTCGGCCTGCATCTGCTTCAGAGCGGCGTCGTAATCCTTGTAGACGTCTTCTCTGCGGCGAACCGTGTCGAGATAGTAACGGGCGATTGTGAGTGCGGTGCGACGGCGATTGCTTGTAATTAGCACCATGCCAGCCTTGCCTGACTGCTCAATATACGAGTCAATCAGAGAGTTGGCGTCTTGAATCGCCATGTGCAGCTTCGCCACATTCACTGTCGTGGCTGCTGCGTCATCAATGTTTGTTAACTGAATGGCTTCTTTGAGGCCGAACGCGATAATGAAGTCGTCGGGTGAGGCACTCCTTGGGTCGGTCTTGTTGTTTGTGAGTACGCCGGAACGGTTCTGGTAAGGGAAGCCGTATCCGCCGATGGTTTGGCCCAAGTTAGACTGAACTCGGGAGCCATCGGTTGTTTCGTCTGGTGCAAGAGTGTTTCTCGCTGCAACGCGATAGAAAGCGCGAGTAGCATTGCGTTTCTTGACAACGTCGTTCGCCGTAGGGGGAATCGGCCCGCGCAGGCAAAGGTTGAGGTCAAGAGGCGGCTCGTAGGAAACGAATGCTTGATCCCATGGAGTTAGAGTGCTATCCAACCCAAGGGACACCATCGTGTCCGAAGAATAGATCAGGGTTTCCACCCCATACTGCCCGTAATTGACGGTAAAGGAAGTAAGCGGAACCGGAACATTTGTGTCCAGTGGCGCGTCAAAGTACAGAACAACCGTCGTCGGTGTCGAAACTAGAATTTCCTTGATCTTAGGCGCAGCCATCAGCTTCCTCAGCTATAAAGATTGGTACGAGGGTCGTTGGAGAACGGGTAGTAGTACTCACTCACCCAGAACGAATAAGCGTCTTGTGGAACTTGAATGACGTAACCGTCCCACTCCCGGTATTTGCAATTTCGAAGGTAATTCGCAGCCAATCGGAGCGGCCACTCGTCTCTCCAGTTCACCTCCCAGGAGTCGATTGTAACAAGAAAACCTTCGATCGTGTAGTCGATTCGAGCAACGATTGAACCGCCGCGCTGCTCATCGTCAGCGTAAGGCGGGTTGCTATAGTCGAAAGTTTCTGAGACTCGATCGAAAATCTCACCGTCCCACTTCACCAATAGGTATCGTAACTCACTCGGAGGATCTTCAAAGTAAAGAAAATCCTGAAAGAGCCAAGTGGGCGATTGAATTCCGGGACGACGAATTGCCATAGTTCAAGAGGGAGGTTTGTACCAGGTGGCTTTTCCGCCGTAGGGGTTTGGGCGAGGGGAAGTTCCGTAAGCAGAGTTTTTGCTCATTTCCTTTGCCGAAGTGGGGAAAACAAAGTCCCAAATAGACTGCTCCTTGACAGGCTGTTCTGCGTCGCCACGGCTGTCGTTTGGCTGAGTTCCATCGTTTTCGCCTGCGTGACCATGCGCTAAGTCAACGTGGCGGACCCAGATGTAGTTGCCGTTTCGTTTCAGGCAGACACACAACCAATCGGAGCTCATTGGCCCCCCTTCTTCAATCACGGTGCAACCGTGGTTTTCTTTGGATGCGGGCGGAAGGCTTCCTGCGGGGTATACCGGCAGCCGAATCATCGTGCTGTTGTCCGGCATCTTGAGGTTTTTTTCTGCCTTTGAAGTCAGAAGTTGGGGGTCGTACAAGACATCTTGGAGGATGGCGTACTGGTACTCTCCGCTGGATGGTACGATGTTTACACGCTTTCCGACCAATCCTTTTGGTTGTTTCCCCTTGAACGCAGGGGAAGTGTCAATCCAGTGTGATGGTTTGGCTTGTTGGCCTTCGCGCTCGGCGGAAAACTCTCCGGTGGCACCAGAGATTTGGGGAATTTCGATGTTGTGGTCGTCAAAGATGACCTTCACTCTCCCCCGATCCAGCGGATCGTTGATATCCACAATCGTTCCACGTAGCGTTCCCCGAGGCAGTCCAGCAAACTTCATGTTCGCCTCAGTTGCATTGAGCATTGCAACAAACTGGCTTACAAATTCAGAAGCTCTGAGTTTGGGCTGGTGCATGCTCAGATGTCCTTACGAAACTGTGAGAATTTCGGTAAGTTTCGGGGATGGCGTTTGGGTGGAACGGGTGCAACCGGCGGAGAAATCGTTCGACCTGTCGGTTTCGGCTTCAAAGGTTCCTTTACCGTTTCAACTACTTCAACTGTTTCCGAAGGAGTTTCAACCGTTTCTTCCAAGCTAAATGTTGATTCGTCTTCCATAGTTTCAATTGTACTCGGTTCGATCTGCGAAGGTGTTTTGCGTCGTCTAGGGGCCATCTGTGGGTTAAAGACTGGTAACTTTTACCCCCTTGGGGGCACACGGAAACTTTGTGCGACAGCCTTGTGGTTAGGTTAAGGCCCAGGCCAGATTTGTGTCGCGTCGGCATTATATTTCCAGTCGTCAACAGATTGGAACCATGACGAGGATGCAACTGGTGGCGGAACAGGCGGTCCAGGTACGGTGGAAACCACCAAGTCGAAAGTTTGAGCTGAGTTTTGGAAGCTAAGGGTAGGGGCAATTGTTGGAACATTCGATTCTGGAACTATGCTCATGGACACACTTGTCGCGGTAATCGTGGGAGGACCAATTACTGGCAAAGTTGTTGGGTTGATTTCACTGCGAGCGTAGAGACCATAACCCGGCGGGTTGTCAGCAAAGATTGGAGTTCCACCTGCAGTCAAGGGCTGAAGGAAGTCCAGAGAGGAAACGTATTTGTAAGCAGCGGTTCCACCACCACCACCATACAGGCCAATTCCACTTGGCGTAATAATCACACGCTGGTTCACCGTATCGAGACTCGCTGCGGTAGAGTAGGGGCTTATTCCGTTCACCTGTGTGAAGAAACTCACTTCATTCAGGTTCCAGTCGTAGTCAATCAAATTCACAAGACTTGGCCAGCCAGGCATTCCAAGGTCCGAGTAAAAGTTGACGTAACTGTTCCAAATATAGAAACCAGTGGGCGAGGGTCGCATAGATGTTGGCCAACCCCCGAAAGTTCTTGTTTGAGTCGGTTGCAAAAATTCATCGAGGAGGTGGATTTTTCCACCACCTCCTCCATCTAGCAACAGGTATCCACCCGACTCTTCGTGGAAGACAATAGCGTCTAAGGATACATCGCCAACAAGATCAACCGCTTGAACAACGTTTGTAAGCGTTTCGTCCACCTCCACCAAAAATCGGGGATACGGGAATGTGTTTAAATAGCCCCCAAGAACCCAATTACCGTCTGGTTTTTGAACACCGGTACGAATGTACCAAACAGGTTCACTGTCTGATCGCGTGAAAGAGAATCGCTTCAAGAACGAGCCATTCGTAACGTCAATTAAATTGCAGAAGTGAGGTTGATACTGCTGCAACTCCGAGACAAGCATCTGAGTTCTGGCATTATTCAGTTCACGAAGCATCCAACTCTGATTATAAGCTCCGTCAAAAGCCTGATTGTAAATCGTCTGGCCGGAGGAGTTGAGGCAAATGAAGTGGTGGTTGCCGTTACTATCGTCTACGACAGTTAAAACTTTGTTGTCCGGGAGTGAGTAAACCGTTTGAGAAACCGCAACCGGACCCCATTCAAACTGAGCGTTGGGTGGTGAAATAGTTTTTGACCACTCCAAATTTCCAAAAATTGAGAATTTACTCAACTCTGATCCTGTGCTGTTAGCAATGAAAGAGTAGATCTCCCCTCCTGGCCCCACGGCCGAGTTGTAACTGTTGACAGCCCCTTCGTTAATCGTACTGTAGGCTAACCAACGGTTCGCCAAATTGTTGTACAAAATGTTCCAACCTTTGGCCTCTAAGTTGTCGAAAGCGACAATAGCAGGGGCAGTCCAGTCTCCGTAGGCAGCGTTAGTTCCTAACGAAATATCGAGAATTCCGTTAAGGGCTCCGCCGGCATCAATGGAAACCAGAATGTTTTCGATGCTTTCAGCTGTAAGCGCACATTCCCGCCAAGCCACGGTGAAGTTAGTAGCTGCACAGTTGTCGAAAAGATTAGGGGGGAAGTCGGCCAGGTTTGTGCAGTTAAGCCAAGTTGCCTCAAAAATCGTGCCGTTGTCAAAGTTCAGAGCGGGGAAGGAAGTCAGGCCGGTGCAACCTTGCCAGGTTCCGGTAAATCCGAGACTTTGGAAACTATTTTGGCCCCCAAACACTGAACCTGAACTGGTATCAATCAGTGGGAAAGATGTAAGACTCGAGTTGTTTCTCCACGCCCCATCAAAATCTGTGACATTGCTCGTGTTGAGCAGCGGGAAAGAAGTAAGACCGCTACAGTCTAACCAAGTGTACCCTAAAGTAGTACAACCGCTTGTGTCTATGAGGGGGAAAGAAATAAGTGAACTACATTCTCTCCAAGTATCGTTTAAATTACCCACCGAAGACGTATCGATTAGTGGGAAAGAAGTCAGGGACGAGCAGCGCATCCAGGTCCTATAAAGGCTGGTGGCTGAACTTGTATCCAAGGTGGGGAAAGTTTCAAGATCGTAACAATTTTGCCAAGTTTGCGAGAAAGATATAATACCCGAAGTATTCAGTAAAGGGAATGAAGTTAAACTTTCGCAATTTAACCACGTTCTCACTAATGAGTTTAGTGGTTGCCCCGGACTACCCGGAGGTTTTAATGTTATTTGAGGGAATGATGTGAGTGAATAACACTCTCCCCATGTCTCTTCCAGATCGTAAGCATTACTGAAATCTAGTTGGGGGAATGATGTAAGACTGCCACACCCCTTCCAAGCTCTAAGGAAACCCACACCATTGCTGGTATTGATGGTTGGGAACGAGGTTAACCCGCCGCACCCGTACCAGGTCTCATAAAAACTGAGTCCGGACCCCGTATCGATCTGCGGGAAAGAGGTCAGAGACGAGCAATTTCTCCAAGTTCTAGTAAAAACCGTGGCGGAAGATGTGTTTATAGCGGGAAAAGATGCCAGACTGGTACAACCTTCCCAAGCCCCTCCCCCAAAACCATTTCCAAGAACTGTGGCAGAACTGAAGTCAAGCAAAGGGAAAGACGTTAGAGAATTGCACCCCGCCCAAGTTCCCGTAAACGTGGTCCCTGATTCAATAGCTGTAAACGGAAAACTGGTCAAACTGGTGCAATTTTTCCAGGTTTTGTCGAAAAGATTGGCTGAACTTAGGTCCAGGTTTGGTTGAAAACTTGTGAGGCCGGCACAACCCTGCCACGTTGAGACAAACTCGGTTGCGTTGGCTAACTGATAGTACAGGTTTAGTGTTGCAATACTTTGCATCGCAGAGCAGCCGTCCCAGGTTCGGTAGAAGCTAACCCCCGAACTCAAATCTTTGGACGGAAAATTGACTATAGACGTGCAATTACGCCAACCGTCGGAGAAATCTACCACTCCGGTCGTATTTACATTGGGGTCGCAGTTGAAGGATGGCATGGCTATTCGGGGGTATCAACGGTGAAAGATGTCAGGCTACTGCAGTTTCGCCAGGAGGCTTCGAAGTTATACAGCGTAGGAATGTCGGTGATTGTGAAATTTGCCGAAGTGCTAGGCTTGCCGGTGGCTATTCCTTGCAGTGTGAAAGTAGCGACATCGTTGTTCGTCCCGGGGTCAACTTGTGTCAGAATCGGGGTTGAGCCAAAGTTTCCGGTGATTGTGATATTGCCACTGGTTGTGACAAGTTTTGCGCTACCTGTTACTATAAAGGGGATTACAGTGCCATCTGCAACGTTGGTTGTGTTGACAGAGGCTGTAAAAGTGCTCCCTTCTCCTGCACTTGAAGGGGTAACTGCTGTAGAAAATGCGGGAGAGGGAGGTGGTGGTGCCGGAACCGTAAAGACTCGTTGAGGTCCCGTGACACCGAAGTCAGGTTTCTTCGCCGAAGGTCTTACCCAAATGCCCTCGTTAATGTAAACTCCGGGTGCCTTGTCGGTATTCTCTTGTCTAGACATCTTACCGTAAGCGTTATAAAGTTTTTTACCCGCTCACAGTCTAGGGTTCAATCAAAGAAACCACTAGGGGGAGGACCACCTATAAGCCAATTTCCAGGCTGATCGGTATAACCTGTGATGTATGGGGGGGGATCTGTTACTGGCCCGGTCCACGGGTAGTTTAAGCCGAAGAATGTGTAGTTCGGGTCGGCTAGTGTGGATATAAGGGGTTCGTTTAGATGCCACATTTTCCTCCCTTGATTTGGGGAAACGGGGGGAATGGGGTCAAAAGTGAAAGCAGCAGCGACCCTTGTGTAGCTTGCTTGTATAGAAACGTTTACAACACCCTCGCTAGTGTTTCCGGCGAGGTCTGTAACACGGAATTGGAATGGTTCACTCACACCGGTGTAGTAAGGAGGGGTGTAAGGGCTGAGGTTAAGGACTATCGGGTTGGTTAAATCAACAATGTACTCAAAATCCCCGTTTGAACTCAAGGTGAATATACCGTAGGACCCAATGGAATCACTGATAAGCTCAAAAATTTGGTAGTCCGGTCCCCCAGCACCCACAACAGGCGGCACGGAAACCACCGGAAGAGTCGGGTTGGGTCCAGGGGTGTTAACTTCTCCGGTCAGCAGGTTTCCACCGATGGTTTCAAGAATGCTTCGAATATAGATATTCTGCTGTATTGCAACAGGGAGTATATCCTCGTAAATGGTTCCAACCACCGGGTTGGTCGTTACCGGCGTGTACCCGGAGCCCGAAACCAAGGTAATTTCAACAGTTTCACTGGATACGATCGAGGCGCCTGGGTCTGGGTCAATCGTAATTTGACCAGTGGTTTGTCCTGCAGGAATGAGAATGCTTCCGCTGGTTGGCGAGAAAGAAGCGGCGCCAGACTGAGTGTAGTCCGTTCCAAGAGTCGCCGTCCCCCCAACGTTGAAATTAACAGTTAGAGGGTTAGCTGTTGACCCGGTCCGCGTGAAGCTGAAAATAATGTTGGTTGCCCCGGTATTAACGACTGCGGTAGGCGAGGCAGTTAATGTGATTAGTGCTTCTGCCGGAGGCGGCGTCGGCAAGATTGTTACGGTGATTGGCTCTCCGGGTCCGGAAGGCTCGGCAGGGCAATCCGGTGTGATGTAAAGAGTTTGCGGTTGCGTTTCAGCAAATCTCCACGCTGCTTCCTGCTGCACGTCGAAGAAACCGTCCTCAGCAGCGGACGCATCGGCCACAAAGTATGCGTAACCGATCTTGTAGTTGTTTGCATCTACATCGTAAGTTTTTGACGGATTGTCGCAGGTTGGAGGGAACTTGTAAATGCTTGCGTCCCAGACTGGCGCTTCAATTAACTCTACTGCCCCATCCAAAAGGTCATTCACATAGTACCCTGAAAGGAAACTGCATGCGCTGATGTTTAAGTAAACACCTTGCCAGTTACCAAAACCTTCTTTAGAGAAGTCTACGAGTCGGTTGTGAAGAGGGTCGTACTCCACAAACTGCGCTTCCGTGAAATCGTCGTAGTCAATATCGACGATCGGGCGAACCGAAGCATTTGTATAGGACGCATCCGCAAACGAGAAATCGTCGTACAGAACGGTAGAGTAGAAGTAAGGCTCAGAATACACGTAGGTGTAATCCGTTCTGTCGCCCCGGAGGGAAACTTCTTCGTAAATTTCCGGAAGGCTCGCAGGTGGCGGGCAATCCATTCTCTCCGGCTCGATGTTGCTACCGAAGTAAGCGAAATCTTCGCAAACCAGGGCAGTCTTCTGCCACAGTGCCTCATTGCGACCGTAATCGAGAGGGAGACGAACGAAGAAACGTTGCCAGTTATCGAGAGCTGGCCCGTTGTTGAGGTCCGCTACCAGCGGGTTCGGATAAGTCCCCCGCGCAATCAAACTCTCTGAGTCTGAGCTTTGAAGGTGCTGGGTTTTCCACAACCTTAGCGGAGTTTCAGCGTCGTACACATTAGGCGACATCTTGTAAATCACTCCGCTGAAAACCAACGACGAGATGTCCAGACGATACGAAGAGGTTAGTGAGTCGGAGATTTCAATCCGGGGGAATTGTGTTTTTCCTTGAAGGTTGAAAGCTCGGTATGTGAAACTGTAAGAACCCACTACTGTTGCGGTTTCGTAGGAAATGTTGTAGTCTGTTGTTACGAGGCTTTGCCCGTTCTCGAGCAAGTTCCCATCGCAATAGAAACGTATTGTACTAGGGTCGTAAGTGCTTGGCGGAGATGAAAGTGCCACGTTGTCATTCAAGGGGGTCCACCCGCTTTCAAGCAAAATCTGAGCATTACGTGCTCCTACGTTCGCGTCAGCGTAATCCCACCACAGTTCGCCTTCCAGCGGACCACCATAAAGAGAACTGTCCGCAATAAACTTCAAGATTGAGTCTGGAAACAAGGTCCAGTCAAAGTTATTTTCTTCCTTGCACAGGATTGTTTGGTATTGCCCTGAGACCACAAACTCTAAATTGTTGACCGAGTAGTTTGAAGTGGACGGCGAAAGCCCATCTGAGTTGTAAACGTAGGTCGGCACATTTAACGGTATACCTTGGCTCGCCGCAGAGAAGTCGAACTCGTTCTGAAATAGGAAACGAATCGGAACCCAGTACTGCGTTCCGGGCTGAGGGTACAGGTACAAACTACCAGGACCAGGGAATCCCCCTTCAATGCCTAGAATGTTCGCCGAGTCGGTCAAACCTTGTATGTCAACAATGACGATGCAAGTCGTATTTTCTGGCACCTGGCCGAAGCCTGACAAAAAGGAATCGACATCCGGAAACACAAAGTCAGGGATCAACTCTTGTTCAGGTGCTTCTCGGTAGGTGACTTCCACCCAAAATGGGCAATCACCTTCTTGCTTCACTTGAACCGCGAGTTTTCCTGTGGAGCTGTTCCACCAGAGTTTCCCTGGCGGCAGATCACCTGGAATGCCCGCATCAACTTCAGCCCGCTGTGCATAAACCCGGTCTACCAGATCGTTGAACTCCAAACTTCTCTCAAGAGTGGGGAAATATAGGGACTTTTCTTCGTCGTACCCGTGAATGGAAAGACTGTCGAACGCCAAGTTGAATGGCAGCGCACCACCTTTGTTTCCCCACGCTCCACGGAAATTCTCAAGGCTGCAAGACCCTCCCCAATCAGACGGGTCAACCCAACTTTGAATCTTAACTTCCAGGCTATAGCCATCTGTCGACAGAAATGCGGTAACTCCTACAGAAGTCGGGGTCAGATTGGTCGGCAATCTAAGCACCCAGCGCTCAATCGTTTCGTCGTACTCAGGGGCGATATCTACACTCAGAGAACTGCTGTACGACAGGAACACAGGTTTGTCGAACGCATATACAGATCCCGCGAACAAGATTGGGAAGAGGTAAGGGAAAAGTTCGCCGGTGTCGTAACTCGGAAACAAAATAAGTTTCCCAATAGTTGGAGGCGGAACATCGAACAAAGTCGGACCATCAAACAAAGTCGCTGTGGGACTAAAGGATAGTTCTTCTTTGCAGTGGAAAGAGTTGTCTCCAGCAACTCCAATGCTCGGGCGAAGAAACGGTGCGGGTCTTGCGCCAGGTACGTCAATTCGTAACTGAACGTTGCTGTTGATCTTGGTGAAGAATGTGTCGTCTACTTCCCCAAAGTTCAGAAGCATTCTGCCGGAAGTTTCCGAGAGCGACTGAATGGTGTAACTGTCGGTGTCAAGGTATGCCGTCTGCCCTGCGGAAATTCGGTCGTCCCGTTCAATCTCGACGACTGCAACATTCGGTGAGGAAAAATCTTCAATATTGTCCCAAGTTCTGACAGAGAAGACACGAGGAAGAACGAAATTGTTGTATACTCCGAACGTTCCCCCCAGAAGTTGCCTTTTCTGAGAAACGGTTTCAGGGAGATTTGTCCAGTAGTTGCTTCCGCTCCAACCCAGCATTTGCGCCAGGAAGTCCAGTTGCCCGTTTACCCGTGACTTGGCAAGGTCAACCTGAGTGGTTTGCTCGGGTGACAGATACTTGTTAGTGAAATTTCGAAGCTCAAACTCGCTTGGACTAAAACTAGGATTTGCTTCTGTCATTTAAGTTAGTTCCACACCGTAAAGTTCAAGAGACAGATATTCTTGGCTCATGCAGACGACCGGGTTCATCCACAAAACAGAATACCCTGAGAATTGTTCATAGAAGTCGATGAGTTCTTCATCGAAAGGTTTCGTCAACCAGTCCGCAACGGGCTTGTATTCGCGGTGAATGATTGGTCGAATATCCTGTATGTCTTGCAACAGATAGTCTGAGCCAACATCTATGAACGCAAGGTTGCAGTAGGTTACGGGAATTTCTTCCCCGTCAGTGTTTGTAACTGTGTTTGGAACAGCATTCTCAGGGTAGATTGAAAGCGCACAACGCGAAGAAGCTCCAGCTTTCTTCGTCATCTTGGTAACTATCCCTGACACAGTGATCGTCTGAATTTTCATGTTCAGATCGGTGAAATCCACTCTCCACCCGGTTTGAAAACTAGGCGAAGGGATAAGAAACTCAAAGTATTGACTAGTGTCGTCCAGACTCACAGAAGCTGTGACAACTTCTTGTGGACCGCTGCTCAGAACATAGCTCAACGTTGCGCTTCCAGAAAAGCTCGAACCTGATGGGCACCGCAAAACAACCTTTGAAAACGCCGAAGGCAGGTCATCGCCACTAACCCACTCCAGGAAAGTGGAAGTGGGTTGAGTTGAAGGCGGGAAGTAGCTGTCCTGGTTCGACCAAAAAGTGTCTGAGCTCAGGAAAGCGTTCAGAGCAGGGTATCTCCACCCGATAACCGAATCGGTGCTCGATGTGATCAGCAACTTGGTTCCAGTTAACAAATAGTCGTTAACTTGGTAAAGATGTTCAACTGGGCTGTCGTCGTAGCTAAGCTGATAAGCCACAAGATAGCGACCGCTGTCGAAGTCCAACTCCTGCAGATTGAGAATGGTCGGAGGAACTGCGATCGTCCCATACTTCCACACAACCTGACCCGACTTGACAATCAAGTTTTCAAAAGTTGCAGAAGCAACCACCTCAAGGGAAGTAGGTCCGAAGATGCCCTCCCCCCACGGGATGAAAACATATCCCACATCTTGAACTGTGTCAAGTTGAATAGCAGTGTTTGACGCAGGAATTATGTCAAAGAAGTTGACTTGGTAGGTCTCACTTACAGCGGGCAAGCGTCTGTAAATCGGCCTTCCCCCTGGAATCCACTCGGTTTCCCTGGTTCTCAGGTTCTTAACCTCGATTGACTGATCAGACAAGGTGCTAATAGTCCTACCTTGCGTGCTCGTCTGAATGGTTTGAACCCCACCGTCAATGGGAATAAGCTGTTGACTCATAGCCCCATAGTCCCGTTTCTATAGTTCGGCGGCGAATAGGGGTAGGTTGTTCCAGTGAACCAGGAAAGCTGCGGAACTTCCGTCGAAGTGGAAGCATTCTCCCAAACATACAAGTAGGGAGCCGAAGCGTTACTGAACCTGCCACCATTCTTAGGGATTAACGTAATGCTTGCGATACCAAGTTTGATCGCCGAGATATCCCGACCAAACTGAGATTTGATCTGCTCGTCGCAAGTGTAAGCATTCACGTACCGAAGAAGGTTACCTTCGTACTCTTCGATTCTGGTTGTGTTGACGACAGTGGTGTTCGTCCAGTCGGTAACGGTTGGCACTGGCGAGAAAGCTCGCATGACTCGATACAAGTTTCTACCATCCTCCGAAACAATCGTATCCTCGGAGTAGAGCGAGTAGTCCGGGTTGAAATAGGGAATGTACGGCAGAGTCAGGAGGGCGCTGTCAGCGACATCAGCCGAGGGCACAAACACTTGGTTCTCAAAGTAGACTGAAAAGTCAAACAGAGGTGTTACGTTCGTCGTCGCAGTGTAGGAAAGAATCTCACTACCCTGTCTGAAGAATGTGGTGTCACCCTTGAAGAACCGGAACATTCTTTGCGGAGTTTTAACCGTGCCGTTACCAATAGACTCAACAAGTGAAAATACCTGAGAAGGAGTGTAAGCCAACGGTAAAACGAGGTTTTGATCCAGCAAATCGTTAATCAAAGTGCTGTCCGGCGTGAAGTACTGAGTTGCTACAAAATACTGTGGTGCAGACACACTCGATTCCTTGTACTCCAGGTAGGTTCCCACCGGGAAACGGGGTTTGTACTTATACACTGGCAAACCGAGGTCTGCATTTTGAACCACGATTTCTTGAATGATTCCGAGCTCAACAAGTGTGTCGAAATACTCTTTGACCGCTAAGTCGTTTGGCTCGTACACAAATCCCTGCAAAACGTAGGCAAATTTGTTCACGCCACCCTTCAAAGGGTCCACGTAGTTGTAGTAAGGGTCTGCCACCGCATTCGGTCCGGATCCGATTTGAGGGGTGGTAACCCACGTTCCAGACAAATACGAGTTTCCGGGAACCAGGGAGTCGGGAACCACCGAACTTCCTAAAAGACCTGCGGAAAGTGCGCTTGTTGTGATATTTGAGGGAGCCTCGAGAGTGAAGTTTTGAGCAACAACCCAAACCAAACTCCCGATTCTTGGGACTGTGACCGCTGTAACAGGGATACTAAAACCAGCGCCAACTCCACTGTTGCCAAGGTTTGAATCATCTGCTGTTAAAATCGACCCTGGCGTATAACCTTCACCTGGGAAGATAAGCGCCACGTCTGTCACAACGCCGCCGGAAACCGTGATGTTTGCTGTTGCCCCCACGCCGAATCCAGTGGTGTTAACAAAAGGAACATTCGTATAATTTCCATCTGTGTACCCCAAACCAGGAGTAATTGTCCCTAGAGCGGAAATGGGACCGATCAAGAGTTCCTGGGGCGTTTCGGGAACGAACTGACCGTCGCCTGGAACATAGTCGTACTCTACTATCTCAGGGTCGTAAAAACTGCCAAAACCGCTTACGTAGCTGTTTCCAATCGACCACGGTGAGTAGGTTTTCTCTCCGGATATCTTGCCTCCAGCCGCAATGAGAAGGGGAATTTCTGCTAAGGAGCCGATGTTGATGTTGTCAAGGATCACACGGAGTTTTCCGTCGCCACCGCTCGCTGGACTCCAGTAAACAACGTCACCTTGGTTGTAACTTCCCGCTTGCAGAAGTTCAATTTGCCTCATGACCAGATTTCCGTAAATCGTCTGATCTTTCTTTTCGGCGGAGTACGGAGTAAAAGAGGTAAGGACGGGATAATAAGACGTTGTCGGAATCGTCTCCAGAACCAAGTCGTTTTGGTTCAGAAGTTGCTCAGATGGGTCAAAAGAGTAGACCTGCGTATAAAGCGCAGCGGAAGGTCCGAGTTGTGGCGGAGTGTTGTATGCCTTCGCGGTCACAATTCGCGGGTTAACGTACCGAGTGTCCGCGTCAAACGTTGCGTAGAAAGCGGAATCAACGTCGCTTACGCTCGGATCGGTAGAGGAAGGAAAAACGTTGCCGGGCTGAAGCAACTGGAAAAGCCTGTCCCGAAAATTCAACGAGGAGTTCCGTAGATTCACTCCGAAAGAACTGTTGGCATCCACTTCCAGGGTAATGTCGTATTGAACCTGGCTAAGTGTTAGAGGATACAGGTGCCCCGTTGTTCCGATCGGAACAGAGAAGTTCACCACATTCTGACCTCTGCTGAGTTGTTCCTCAGTCAGTTCAACACCGCCAGGACCAAGAACGAAGAATGATACTTGACCGCTTGGCAGAATGTAGTCGGTTAAATAATTGTACGAGAATTCGGACCCTCTGTTGGGTTGCACCGATGTTTGAGTCCCTACTCCGTAAAAGTCGATGAAGAAGTCCTGCCAATCTTGCGCGCTTACAGGGTTCTTTCGACGGATTAACGTGAAGAAACGTTCCTGAACTTCCTGGTAAGTTTCAACGTCCGATCCGCCGGTTGCGGGCTCGGGATTTATTGCACTCAAACCAGCAACGTTTATCGCTGAAGAGCCGACGATCGAGTTCGCAGGCACGTTGTAAAGCGACCCGACAAACTCTGAGAACACCGGCACGTAAATAACCGTCTCTCCTGGCGAGAAAGTGTAATTCTCAGCAGTCAGGAAAGAATAAACTTGGCCGCCGGTGATGTTCGGGTCAGTTGTGAACGAAGAGCCGGAGGGAATTGTGACGGGGCTGTTTGAAGGCGGTATTGTAAGTACGAGCCGAGCGAGAGACGCAGTCCCAAGGCGTCTCATCGCACCCAGGAAAGGACCAATCCACTCAAGCAGAATCTTTTCTGGCAGCTGATTTGCCCAAAAGAGAAACTCACCCTGCGCGAAAACCTGCCCTTCCAGCAAAGCAGCCAGAGGGTTTCCAGAGCTGAAGTCGTTTAACGTTTGGTTAGAGGCTTGATATACTCTTTGTGAAGCAGCTTGAACAAGCTCTGCTTCATTTCGAGGGTCAATCGAAACTGACGGTAATGGTGCGTATCTAGGCATTTATCAGCCTCAGCAGGGTTCGCAAATCGTTGTGCTGGCGTTAGGTGCCGGTGCAGAGTAGTTGTTGCAGGGGCAAGGATCTCCCGCCGAGTTCTCAAGGTAGTAGAAGCCGTTATCAATCACCAAAGTGTCCAACAAGTACTCAATCTGCTCTTTGAGAACGAGTTTTGTGATCAAGTCCTCAAGTTGAAGAGCGTCGAACCTTTGTGGGATCGTGGAGGGGTTGATTCCAGCTGCGAAGTTATATTTGTCGTTGGTGGTATAGCTTTTCGGTGCGTTCTCTTTCACATTCTCCGGATTCACCGGCGAAGCCGCATATCCGAAATTCCAAACACCCGTGACAACTTTGGTGCCAGAAATTGCTAGCCCGCTAACGAATTGGTCCCCTTCCAGGTTTGGTTGAGGGGTGCTCAAAGTAACGTATCTTGAGTCAAGCCCGTTCGGGCCAGCCGTGATGAACGAGTTTAAACCAAGTGGAGGGTAGTGCCAATCGAGATCTTGACCATCGAACGTAATTTGCTTAGCACCGTTAAGCCACTGGCTTGTAACGATTACACCACTAGAAAAAGTTGTCTTCATGAATCCCTACGGATTGCCTTCTTGAATTGGTTTTACCCTACAAAAAATCCCCAGCCGAGGCCGGGGATAAGTAACTCTGGAACCGAGGATCAGGTTCTCTCCCAGTAGTTAACTGTAAATGAACACTCGATCGTCTGAACGTTTCCGCTCTCACGGTCAACGTCAGCGGTTGTGACTGACTTGTATTGGCAACCGTAAAGCACGTATTGGCCGCCTGCGGGAGCAGAACCAGCACCGACGCAATCTTTAGGGGTCACGGTAACCGTGATTTCCTCACAGTTGTACGAAAGCCAGAATTGCTCGAGTTGTTTGAAGATGGTAGGGTCGTACGGGGCCTCTAACGTTACGTCGTCTGCGGTTCTCGGTCCAATGACGTGGTACAGTCTGTTTCCAGAACCGTTAGCGTACTTGCTGTCTTCGGCTGAATCCTTGACACCGCTGAACTTAGTGAACACCGCTGTGAAAGTGGGCCCACCAAGAGCTGTGAATGAAACTTCGTACTGAGACTTGGTAATCGGTCTTAAAATAGCCATGATGACACCTCCTTATGTATTTCTTGGATCAACCAAGAATGTTGGAGATCATCGCGCCAGAACCGATAAGACCAGTGGCACCAAGACCCACCAGGTTAACAACACGCTCAACAGTGATTTCAGCACGAACCACGCGACGCTCACGAATGTAGTACTCGGGGCGAACAGCAGGGGTGCCAGTCAGTTGATAGGTGTAAGCGAAAGCAGGGGTAGCAGCATTAGCACCACCAGCAGGCATTACGCTATCTGAAGGACCATTGGGGCTGTAGAACAGCAGGATTCCGTTTGAAGGGAACACAGGCTGCAGGGTGCCATCGGTGGCAAGATAACGGCCCTCAGCAACGCGCAGACCACGCTCAAGACCGAAGTAACGAGCAAGAAGGTCTGTGTCGATTGAATCGGCAGTGGTGTACTTGATGCGCTCAAGGATAGCCTGGTTGGTCAGCAGTTGATCAAACACGGCAGTTCCCAGAACCATCGAGTTCGGACGGATACCGATTTGGTTGGCAACCGAACGCTTCAGGGTCAGGATGTCCTCGATCGGGTTGGAAGTCAGTGAAGACCAAGCCGAAGGACCAGCGGCAGAACCGTAGGCGGTCTGGAAGTTAGCCCAGGTGGTGAAACCAAGACCGGTCTGAGTACCAGCACCAGCGGTAGGCTCGTAAGGGTTGTAACCAGCGGTTACGGTTACGGCCTGGCTTACAGTGTACTCGTAAGCATTCATCAGGCGAGACATGGCGTTGCGAGTTTCGATCGCACGCAGGTCAACCTGAGCAGGACCTTCACCAGCGTTCTCGATGACTTCTTCGGGCAGTTCCCAAGCCACGACTTCTTGCTCAAGCGCATAAGGCTCAGCATCGTAACGGCTTTGAACGAACGGAATGTTGGTTCCGTATGCACGACGGAAGTCGTTGATGGCGAATTGCTCTTTGCCGAAGCGCAGAATGCGGCCAGCACGAGTCGGGGTGTCAACAACGGGGGCAATAAAGTTGGCGATATTAGTCGCCGGAAGCATGAAACCTTGTGCGAGCGTAGTCAGAATTGGATCTACGCCAGCATAGGTTTGCTGGAGCACTTTGTTATCGTGACGACTCTTTATTCGTCACTTCTCACGGTTTCCCGTGAGGTCAGACTATATCATCATCTCGGATTTTTTCCTCGGTTCCACCCCACCCCTGGGTGATTTTCGGACCGAGTTCTAATCACTACTTCATCTTCTAGTTTCCAGTACCACTTTTGGTTGGAAATTTTTTCGCTTGTTTTTCGTTTAGAATCTTCTGAGTGTTTGGAGCCTTTTCGGGAACAGCGATCCAACATAGTTGGGTCGTTTTCCCAGACCTTTCTCATTGATTCCCCAATTCTTCTCTTGTGCTCTTCGGATTTCTCTCGACCCTTCAATGACTGAGAAGTTTTGTCACCCCATGTGACTCGTCTTCTTTTGTTTGAGTCGGATATGAGTCGAGACTTTTCCTCGCAACTTTGGGCGTAAGCCAGCGATTTATAGATTCTTGAGCCTTTAGAGCCGCACATGATGGCAGCGCATTGTGCCAATTTGTGATTCTCTGGGAATGATTTATGAAGTAGCAGATGGAGGAGAGCGTGCTCTCTTCGATTCGCTAAGACAACATTCTCCTCACTGTAATCTCCTCCGAGTGAGCCTGGGAAGATTCTATGCTTCTCAAGAAAATCGCCTTTTTGTTTTTCCCGTTTGAGCTCTAATAGAGAACAACAGAGACGAAGATAACGATTGAAATAGTGATCAATCCGAGCGTCGGGCACTCGTGGAAAGTTTATTCTTGGGTAAGTCACTTTCTAGTCGTTGAACCTTTTTACTCCAAACCTATTATACCCTAGGTTACCCGGAGCAAACTTGGCTGCTGATTTCCCTCGACTAAACGTTAGGGGGTCCCAGCAATTCACCCGATTTTCCATCCAGAATCACTTCTGGCGGGAACCAACTCGATTCATCATGGGAGTATTCTCCTAAAGGAGGTAATTTGACTTCAAATGGTTGAAAACCACAGTTGGGACTTACACCCGGAGGATGCCCAACTGAAGTTAATTATCAGGCGAAGCTGACAAGGGCGAACTTACGACCGCCGATTCCGATTTGCTCGCGAATCAGAGGAGTGGTGCCGTCCAGGGTGACGGGGGTGCCGTCGCCAACGCCAACGGCTTGGCCGAGGGAGTTGATTTCGAGCTGAGTGTTCAGAGTCAGATCGGTCAGAGTTGCAGCGGGGGCAACTTCAACCAGCAGAAGACCGGAGGTAGCAACGGTCAGCTGACGAGCGGTGTAAGGTTGAGCCAGAGCGGTAGGCATGTAAGCCTGGTTGATACCAACGATGGTGTCTACGCCGCCGGGGGTAGTGAAAGCATCGGGGGCAGCAGCGAAGTTAGGGCCAGCCCAGGTAGCATAAGAAACGGCGCGGAATTCGCCGATTTCAACTACGCCGGGATCGCCATCTTGATTGTCAGCAGGAGCTTCGAAAGTTTCTGCGTAACGGATGTACTGACGTCCGTATACAGGTCCTTGATTTGTTGCCATAATTTTGTCCTATGATAAATGGTCTTCAATGTTAGAGTGTTTGGCCGAGATATGTCGAGCCATGTTGGAGTTCAACGAGGTGACGAGGTCACAGTGCGGGCATTTGCCCCTAGGTACGTTGATTTTTCCAACAGGTAGTTTACCAGGTACATAACCCTCGCCGGGGCATGTGTGAGACCTTTTGTTGTTTAGTCCGTTATTCCAGAATGGCATTTTGCCGCCAATTTTTCCACCCTTGGCTTTGTCTTCTCTGCTTTGGGCCAGAGACCCTGCTAGACCGTTTGCGGACCTTTGCTCGGGTGTGGTCGAGCTATTGTAATCCGTTATGTTTTTTAGGGCAGCTGGTAGAACTTTGTCGCTCCGTCTTTGACCCTCCAAACAAGCTTCCCGCCTGGCCTTCTCTACGGTCCAATTTCCAGAAAGTAAATTAGCAGCGCAGCAGTCGTAGTAGTCCCCTGTTTCTTTGTACCGAAGACGGTGCATAAATGAGTGCATTGCCCGATTGACCTTTACAAGGTTGTTAGGGTCATCGGAGCCACCCGCGTGAACGGGGGTAACGTGGTGAGCATGGAAGTGGATTTTCATGACACTATTTTACCCTTAGCGGTATTCAATGCTACACCGGCAGCGGTCGTAGCACTGGCATTCTTTACCTGGCATGGGGAGGGTGCCCAGAGGTTGCCAACCAAGTCGACCAAACATTACACAATCGGGACAAGTTCTTGAGTCGAGTTTCGGAACTCTCTGCATTTCCCTGTATCCCTGATCTTGTCGAACGTAGTACTGGCCAAGGTTGAAGAAAGAGTAGGAAGGGTTTGCCAAGTAGCGAATAACGCGAACTAACAACCCAGGCCAACTCTTAACTTCACTAAAATCTTGTGTTTTGTCGCCCAACAGAATACCTCCGTTGTCGAGTGCGTCTTTTGTTTCAACCAAAAATTCATGCAAGGGCGGTAACATTTCGCCAACGATGGTTGGCCACGCCCGCTCCATCTTACCGCGAGGGTTGATATCTTCGGCGCCGAGGTTGACAGCGGCAAGCGCAGAGATGAGAGTTTTATCGAGAAGAGACCTTTCGTACTCCTCCCATCTCATTTGCTTATCTCGAAGACCTTTCACCAAAACTTTCGACTCCTCCGTCATGCGCTCTTCAAGCTCAGCTTGAGAGTTCACTTTCTTTCGTAGAGCCTCGGCCTGGGTGAAATAATCTCCCCTCCGTTTCGTGGCCATGCCAATCAGAGAGAGGAGATCCATTTCAAACCTCAGTTGTACATTGTGCGCTTGATAGCTTCAACGTAGTCGATTCCTTCGGATTCAACCAGTTTCAGAGCTTTTGCGTGAGGGTCAAGATCTTCCTCAGCGAACTGGAAAGTTCCACCGGCGACCTCATCGTAGTAAACCATCGGAGGAAGCTTGCTCAGCAGGCCAAGCAGTTTGGTGGCGGCAGTTTCACCTTCGGAGAACTCAAGAGTTCCGAAGTCAAGCCCTTCACAGTAGCTTTGCAGCTCGGACTGAGGCATGATGCCGTCGGTCAGGCGACCATCTTCGTAGAGTGACTCAACGAAAGAGGCGATCTTGGCCTTGCGGGCATTCATCTTCTCTTCAGCGAAGCGACGCTGCAGTTCAGAGTGCTCTTTCTTCAGGCGGTTGAGCTCCTCGAACATGGCGGCGGGGAAACCGTCCGGCTTGGCCTGGGCCATTGAACCCATGCCGTAATCCATTCCACAATGGTCAGCGGAAAGTTCGTTGTAGTCCTCTTCGTCGGCGTCGTCATCGCCGTCTTCCTCGTAAGTGGAACCGAATCCAGTCTTGGTGTAAGGACTCTTCTTCTCACCGTGCTCTTCAGCGAAAACGCCTCCGGAACGCTTGGCGGTTTGATTAGGGCCACCTTCAAAATCACCGCTCAGATTGTCCTCAGCGAAAGCGCCTTCGGGACCAACAACTTGAGCAGCTTCGTCAATCTCATCCATTGCACCAGGAGTGAGTTGCTTCTTGGAAGATTTCTTCTCTCCTTTGTAACCCTCTGCGAACACACCGTCAGGACCGGTGATTTCGGCAACACCACCTTCAAAGTGACCAGGCTCCAGTTGACCTTTCTTGAGTTTGGCTTTGCCTTGGGTCAGATCGTCAACTTCGCCCATCGCAGTTACGCCCAGCTCGGAAGTTACCTCGTCTGCTTCAGGCTCGGCGTGGTCAATCTTGCCGCCCTTGGTGGCTTGACGACCATCGCTGCTCTTTTGACGCATTACGCGCATGCTTCCATCAGACATAACGTTGATGGTGCTGACTGCGAACACTTCATTGTCAGGCGATTCTTCGGTTTCGGTAGGAATCTTGGTGTTAGCATCTTCGCGGCCAGCAGGGTTAGAACCGGAAGCAGTTTTAGGCTGATTCGGTTCAGGGTAGCTGTCAGCGTCGGTGTCGTACTGGTCGCCGTTCATGGTGCGATCTTCAGCATCGGCTTGACCGGCCCAACGGGATTCACCAGTTGCGTTATCTGAGCCGTCTTTGGCAGTCTTTTTGCGATCGGAATCCTGCTCAGAGTTCTTGGCAACGCTAACGCGATCGGCTTCCTGCTCACCGCTCTTAGAAGTTTTCATGCGGTCGTCGCCAACACCGCCTTTGCCTTCCTTGCCTGTGCTCATCCGGTCGGCGTAACCGTTGTCAGATGAACGGGCTGTTTCATAACGACCGGACTCATCATAGTCCATTTCGTCGCCTTCTTCCATTTCAACCTTTTCGCCAGGGTGAGCCTTGGCTTTGGCCTTCATTTCTTCGGCTTTCTTTTTAAGAGCGGGGGGCAGCTCTTTGTGTTGCTCGTCGTAGACGTTTTCTACAACCTGCATTACTTGGCCGTGGGCACCTTTGGCGTGCTTACGGCTGATTTTTCCGTCTTCCATAAATTGTTCCTCTGGGAATTGGTCTTCAAGTTCAGCCGTCTGCTGAGTGATTTCGTTGGTTTTGGCGCCCTCCGTAAATTGTTGGTTTTCCTCGGGGCTAGTTATTTCGGCCGGAGCTTGTGCACCAGCCGCTTCATCCACGCTAGTTTCCTTCTGAGTATCGCCAGACTCTTGAAGATCTTTGACAGCGGATGAAACATCTTGTCGAACTTCCTCAAGTTTTTCGCGAAGAACCTCGAGAGGGCTCTTTTCAACGATCAAGGTAGGACCGAGTTCGTCATCAAAGATTTGGTCCGGGGACAAAGTCACTGCGAAGTCAAAGCACCCCTCTGCCTCATTGAATGAGAAAGGTTCGAGTCCTTTAACAGCCGGGGGAGATGCCCCCAGCAAGGCCAGGTGCCTTGCGCTCCACTTTCCCCCGTGCGGGTTGATTTGGCTATCAGGGGAGTAGAAGGAAATTGATACTTTTCGGTAGTGACCGTTCTTGACCAAATCTTTAGCGGTGTCCGTAAAAGAGACATCTGCGTAAAGATTTTGTCCCTCTCTTGAAAATCCTTGGATCCACCCAAAAGAAGGCAAACTGTCGTTATCGCCCTGGTGGCCAAGAACTATAGGAGCTTCATGGACCGAAGGGTCATATGTGTCGACAACTTGCTGAAGATCTTCTGGAGAGAATGTCCGCTTGATTCCTTGGGCAGAGGTCTGATCACCCGCACGAAATACGTGAATTCTTTTAGTGAACACAGTCTATAAGGGATCTGATAACATTTTTTACCCTTCTTGCTCAGCAATCAAGGTTTCCTGCTGGTCTGCTGGCTCCTCCTGGGGGAGGGGAGTTTCTTCGGTCGCAGTTTCACTCTGATCCCCGAAAATTGAACCGAACAGGTCCTGATCTTCTTCAGGGTTGTAAGTCGTTGCCGAAGCGGTGTCAGCAGGGCCACCACTTTCTTTCTTCTCTTCCAACTCAACACGGAAGTGTCTCTCCAACCATTCTTTCTTCGGCGTGAAACCAGATTGAATAAGCAGAGAAACGTCCGGCATCGTAAGAGTTGATTCCTCGATTCGGAACTCCCGAGTAAGAACGGGAGCAGCGACGTCAGTTCCGAAGTTCAGGTCAACGATCCACCGAATGAGAGTTTGCGTAAGATTCTGTGAAATGATCTCAGAAAGTTCTGACGCCTTCACGACTCGAACAACATTCGCAACCTGGGAGGAAGCACGGGAACCAGCCTCAGCTTGCCCCGCTTCGTTCTCTCCGCAAATTAACACGCTAATTTCTTTGTCGATGTAGTCAATCAGGTTTTTGAACACATCGGGGCTTCCAGACGGCGTTACGAACTCTAACTCGTAACCCTCCGGGAGGATCATTGCCGTCTCCTGGCTCAAGTTGGAAAGATGGTCGTACAACGTGTCGATTTCTTTCGTACTTGCGCTCAAAGGGGCTTTCGCAACGGCTGTCGGCGTGGCGTAGCGGTCGCCGTAAAGCACGTAGGACTCAATCGCCCTGCGACGGAACTTGACGAGCGGGTACAAGATTCGGCCCAAGGATGAACCGTAAGGGTCGCCATTGTGAGAAACCCAGTACCGATTGACAATGAATTTGCGCGTCGGAAGCTCAACACCTTCGAACATTCGGTTGAATGTCAGGCAGCGCATTGTAAAACCCGTTTGGGCATCTTCCTTTTCCTGAAAAACGAAACGACGTTGGTCACGCATCCGCACATCAAACGGAATAACGCCTCTTTTCGTTTTCTTCCACATCACTTCTCCGACGGAGAACCCTGTGATGATTGCTTCCGCAAGTCCCTTATAAATATCATCAAGAGGAATTTCTTCAAGCACTTCGCTTACGAAATCCCTTACAGCTACATCGCCGGGTTTGTCACTATATTGCTCAACGTACCACGGACGGGAGGTAATTTCTTGAACAAGTTTGGCAAAACAGCCTTGAACTTGCTCGTCGTAAAGAAGGCGCTGGTATACAACTAGCGCACGGTTCCCGCCTTTTTGAATGAGGAGATCATCGTTAGGCCTGACAATCGTATTACCTTGACCAGTGAACGGGCTGCTAGACCCGAACATGTAGATCGAAGATAGATTATAGGGGTCAGAAGTATAACGAGCTACCTCTCCCGATGGCACTGGGGCTGTCTTAAATCTCTGAGCCATCCAATCCTCTGGTAGTTCTAGTCCTTATGTCAAGTTTTACCCTCGAGGCAGCTCGGGGAAGTTTTGCGAGATATAGTTTTCAAGTTTAGCCAGGATTCTCGAGTATTCGTCGTAGATTTTCTCGCTTGATGTTTGGCTCATGTAGTACCGACAAGCTGAGATTAGTCGGTAGATGTCTTTTTCTTGTAGAGAGTACATCAGTTTGCCAGAGTAAACTGCATCGGTGGCTGGGGAACTCCGTTTACGGCGTACTGGATGAAAACGTGGTACACCCCGTCATCGCCCTGTGATTTCCAGTCCCCTGTTACGCTCAGGTCAGACAACCCTGAAACGTTTGCAGAAATTGATGCCTGCAGTTCGGAGTTGATTTGACCCGGATCCAGGACGTTCAGAACCTGATCTGCTATCCCGTAGTTTGCTCTCATAACCCGCTCGTAGTAACGGGTTTCAACTACGCTCCGAATTTGCTGCGTTATCAAAGCGTAGTCTACACTTGTCGCTAAATTCCCGTTGACGATAGTCAAAGGGTAAGCCAATCCTCGAATACTCGCTGCTAAAGGCTCGGTTACGCTCATCGGTATCTACGGGAAATTTCAAATTCCAGGTTGTTCAACCTTCTGCGAATTTCTTCGGACGGAAGGGAACTCTCAATGACTTTGTTCACCTCTTGCCGCATTCCGGTGTGGCTCAAGGATCGATAGTAGGAAGGATCAACCAGATCCTCTTCTTGTTTTACACCGGAAAGAAGGGAGAGGCAAAGGGTTTCAACTGAAACCCCTTGCTCTCTGGCCCTTAGTTCAAGCTGTAGTAGAAGAGAGTCAGGAATCAGTAACGTTAATTCCTTGTTCATTATGACTCTCATTTAGTTTAGAAACCGGTGTTGTTAGTTCCCAGTCCTTGAGCGTTCAGCTCGTTCTGCATTTGACCAACGGCAACGCGGATCAGATCGATCTGAATTCTTTCCAGAGTCGGGACAGGAGTCACAAACACCTTGGCGTTAATGATTCCGTTCTCGAGTGAGGCAGGAGGGTTGATTCGAGCATCACAGATAACTTGGAAAGCGTCGCTTGGGCGAGCGCCGAACAGAGCACCACGAGAGTACAGCTGGTTCAGAACGCTATTGCCAACCGAAATGATCTGGTTGAACGCCACACCGAATCCGTCGATAACGTTGAAGATCTGGCTATCGAAGGCATTTCTCAGCGAACCGTAAACAACGTTCAGAATGACGCGAGTGTTTACGAACTGGTACAGACGCTGTTGAGCGTCAGCAGTGTTAACGCGAGTTCTTCCACCCCAGACAAACACCGCGCTGGTTGGGTAACCAGGCAGGGTACGGATTGCGTTGCAACCGTCAGGGTTGAGAAGGTTTTGCTGAGCCGAGTTGATCGGAATCTGAGCTGCCACTGCGTCGGCAAGTTGATACTTGACACCAGCAGGCGGGAACTGATATCCCTCAGCGCGGTAACGACGCAGAGCAATTCCGGTCACGTAAGGTGAAGGAGGAATCCACTGACCCGAAGCGTTCTCGATGTAAGGACCGTAGTAAGCAATGAAACCGAAAGGTTGGAAGTACCTTTGGCTATCGTTGTACAGACGGTTGACATTGTCAACGCCAGCCTCAATGAACTCAGCCTGGGGAACACCGTTGAACCCAACGCCACGGATCGCATCGCTGATGATTTCGGTGGAGGTGATTGGGTCAAAGCGCCAGAGAGCACTCGGAGGAGTTGCCTCAGGGGTGAAGTTCAGACCAACTTGTGAGCCGTAGCAAGGTTGACCAGCAACACTCAAGTCGCCACCAGCAGGGATAACCACCCAGTCGTAAGCGGTTCCGTTGTAAGTCACGGCGATCCGATCACCAACTGCGACCTCAGTTACTCCGTCAGGGCCAACGGCGCCAGCAGGAGCCACAGTAACGTTGAAGTAAACCCCGACGAGTTTAGCAACAGCATCTTGAATGTCAACCCCAGTGTCTGACACGGCGAGGCCGGTCGAAGTAACGTAGGGAGTCGCAGTGTCCAGGACACCTAACGTGGCAGAGGTAGCGGCCTCGTAGTCACCGCCTGCAATCGGATCGATTGAAGGAACCAGGAATGCTTGTGAAGCAAAGTTCTGGTCAACGGTTGGGGTGCAGTACCAGTTCTCAAGAGTTGTGGAAGGAGAGCCGGGGGCCGAAAGAGTAAGCTCAGGCAGCCAACCTGCAGTAGAATTCTCACCGAAAGGTGAAATCAAACCAACACCAAGAGCGGTCAAGCTGTTGTTGAAGAAGATCGAGACTTCAGGGTTGCTCGCGGAAGGAGCAGGAGCTGCAGCCGAATCAGCTGCTTCTGAAGCGATCAGGCCGCTATTCAGACCGTACTTCCGAGCACGAACAAACGGAATAACCGACAGCTCAGCCAGAGTGGCCGAAGTTGCCTCACCGCCAAGAACCTTCGTGTAGAAGATTGTGGGGCTAGAGACAAAAGAGGTTGTACCGCTCGGAATCGTTACGAAAGAAGAAGCCGTGTAAGAGGTTAAGCTCTCAGCCAGGCAGAAGGTGTCTGCGTCGATCACCTGAACGTAGTAAAGCGCCTCAGAAACTTTAGTCGTTGCGCGGAAAAGGTTTACTCCGGCGTTGGTCTTCACCGATTGAGTGAAGTACAGTTTCTGACCGCTCGTCAAGCCGTGAGCGACACAAGTAACCCGAGCCGTGCCAGTGTAAGCTCCTGTGGAACCAGCCACGGAAGTGTCGGGGTCCAGGATTGTACGGGATACGAAGTTCAGACGGTAGTTAGCGGTAGCATCCTGAAGGCTAGCAGGAAGGTGCAGTGTGTTGACATACTGAGCGGCCCCAGTAATGTTCTGCAGAAGGTTTGAAGTCTGACCGTTAATTGTCTGAGGCAGGCTGTAGAAAGGAACAACGTATGTGAAGTCGCAGGTTCCAGTGGCTCCGCCAAAGTTGATCGCATTGGCAGGGGTTGTCAGGTTAATTGAACCACCAGCAGCAATGACTTCATCCAGAACGGACACAGCGTTAGGCGCGTCGTAGGCGAAGAACACGTTATTAAACGAGTAATCACCGGTTGCCTCCAGATCATACGGAGGAGCAATAACGAAGATCGTTCCGTCTTCCCCGATCGTGCTCAGAATGTCACCAGTGGCGTTACTGAAGGTAACTTCCTGAATCTGGTAAGACACAGGCCAGTAATTTGCCACGTTGAGGACGAGCATTGTGTCGTCGACGGTTGAATCAACCTCGAATGTGGCTGAATCCAGCAGGCCAACTTTCTCACCAGCGGCGACAGGAGTTGCACTCCGAGACTGAGAGATAGCGGTTTCTGCCGTGGGAGAAGCAATCAGAGCTTGGTAGGTGAGCTTATCGTAGGATACGTCAGCACCAACCCACTCGTACATGGCATTGTCTACCAGGTACTTATTTCCGGTGACCAGGTCAGCAGCAGGCTCGTGAGGTGTGAATGCGCTGTACTTGTTGATGTCGGTCACAAGGAAAGGACCGGGATCGGCAAGAGCCAGCCACTTGTAGTTGTTGTTGGCGCAATGATCGGCAGCAGCAGCTCCGACAGCAGAACGGCCATCAGCATCAAACTGAGCGTACGCAGTTGGAGTAATCAAGTAGCCTTGATCTTGCTGACCGTCGAAAGCGGTCTCGATGCACTGAATGTAATCCTGGGGAACTCGCTCCAGGTTCTGCTGTTGGCCAACGATGTTCTGAATGTCATAAACATTCTGCATCATGACGTACTGAGCACCGACTGGCAGAACCAGCGGAACAACGCTCACGTTAGCGTCAAACGTAGCGGCAGCAATGCTTACGAAAGCATTCTCAGAGTTTGAGAGAGGGTCGATCGAAGTTACAAGACCGAAATCACGAACGTAGACGGAGCTACGAACACTCGGGTTGCTCTCAATCGCCTCTGCGATCGCAATTGCGATAGCGGAAGAAATTCTGCGGTTGTTAACTTCGTCGCCAGGGATGTAGTCTACGGGAATTGTAACTGGAACACCCAGCCACTCTCCGTCGTTGGTGTAACCTGTGGATCCATCGCCTGCTACGAGGCGATTTCCGTTGATTACAAGTTGTGCGTAAACAACGTCTCCAGCCTCGAAGTTCGAGGGAAGACCTGCGTTGCTCTGCTTGGTTCCGTTAGGAAGAATCTCAATCTCTACGATCTGATCAGGAGTGCCAACGCGAACAACGCGTAGATCACCAATCTGAGCATTCTGGAAAAACTCGTTAACGCAGTTGTAGCTCAGCAGGGGAATCCGGGCCTCAGGAACGCTTCCACCAACGAGGGCGAAATAGTCGTTCAGCGAAGTGATCGGAGTAGGTGTGTTATAAGGGAAAACTGTAACCGGCACTGTTTCTTCGGTTTCCACCAGCATGTAAACAGTGCTAAAATTAGCAACGTCAGCGTTTGCGACAACACCGGCACGCTCATTGATGTATACACCAGGAGCTCCGGGGGTTGTTCCACCGCCAAGAGAAAATGTGGCCATGTTTTTAAGAGGGTGTTCCTTCTTTCCCTTCAGCAGTGCAGGCAAGGATGACTCCTACGTGGTCTCCGTAGAGCTACTGTTGGGACACAAATGTGTACTAACTTTTACCCTACTGAACACCTGTAATCGCAGGCAGGCTATCAAACGATAGCCCGTTGAGAGACTCTCGCAAGACAACGCCTTGCAGAGTATATTTGTTCAATGACGAAACATACTCAGACTCTGAGTCAAACGGAAAGATCTCGTCTGCCTGTGCCCCTTCAACGGTTCCAGACACAAAAGAAGCTTGTTGCAAACTTCCGGAAGGACTCTCAGGGTTGGGTAGAAGGAGTTGAGCACCAATCGGGGGAAGTTCAGTAACGTCCCACTGAGGATTCAACTCAAGCACCGCCCGGTACTCAAGAGAATTGGTGTAGTACTGGTACCCGAGTTTCCTCCAGGTGAACTGGGGCTGGAAGGGCAGAGTAATCATTTTCAGACCATCTTACGAGAGCGAGCCAAAAGACGAGCGCCAATCGATGTTCCACGATTCAGTTCAAAGCCTTCTTCTTCGGCCACTTTCTTAGCCGCAGCTTCAAGAACGGCGGGGCTGGTTGGAACGAAAATATCTTCTTCTTGAGTGCGACTCTGCAGTTTCGTGCGAACGTCAGTCTCAATCTGCTCTTTTTCTACAGCAGGCGCGGCTGGAACTGGCTCTTCAGTCAACATTTGAACTTCAATCTTCGCGGGTTCCGGTTGTGCCTCTGCTTTCACCTCTTCAGCTTGCTCGTAAGCCTCGTTGACTTGCGGAGTCGAAGTGTCGTCGGCGGTGAAAGTTCCGTCTTCGTTGTGAGCTCTTTTTCTGGCCATGATTAACGTTTTTGTGTGAGAATGTTTTTCCAAGCGATCGGAACAATCTGCTTGAGAGACTTATCCGGAACACCCATCCACGGCCTCGCAGCCATCTTTGAAGTTCCGAACTGGTGATATACGCCATACGGGGCGGCCTTCACCTCGAAGCCTTCTCCTTTCGGTAAAATCTGGGCTTCGTTTTGCATGAACCCTGTTGCCCGTAGAATCGGTTGACCAGGGTATTTGCGAAGTTTCGCAATCGCGTATTTTGGTGTAAGGGAAGCCCAAGGTCTTCCCGTAGTGGGATCAGATTCCTGGCGCCAAGGAACGGCATGATCTTTCAAGAGAATGGGCGCCCACTCTTTCTGAGTAGGCTTCCACCAGTCTAGGTTAAACTGAAGGAAACCGCCCTTCTTAACTTGAAAACTGATCATCTTTGCCTTGAGCTCTTTTTGATCGCTTGCTCTTGCTTTTCCGCAAAATCTTCAACAATGTTGATCATTGCAAGAATTTTGCTCATCGGTTGTTTCTCTAACCAGTCTACAGTGCTATCCCAACGTTGTTTGCACAAGTGGAAAGAAACCTCAAGCCAGTTTTCGACCGTTAAGACTTTTTCGTTGATGATCTCTTCCCCAATCCACTTGAAAACTTTTTCCGTTTGAGGAAGGGTGAAATACGCTAAGTCGTCGTGATTCTGAATGAGCCGGGAGATCAAAGGGACCATCCCGGTTTCTTTGTTTCGCAAGAGTTGCGCAAAATAAAAGTCTTTCGGGCAAAGCTCTCGAACGTGAAGGGAAACACCCTTACCGAAACTTAGCAGATAAGTGAAATCTTCAAGGTCTTCAACGATTAGTTTGGGTCGGCGTCTTCCTCATCGGACCCGCTTGCCTTGGCAACGAGGTCGCTGAGTTTCTTGAAGTCTCTCACGCCGAGGTCAAGAATTTCGTCGTAAGTGATCTTGTCGGAGCCTACAATCAGGCGCTCGATGATCTTCATACCTCGCTCAACGTCACCGGCTTTGCCAAGTTCTTTCTCCATATACAGGAGATCGCGGCCAGTCATTTCGCGGATTTGAATCTCTCGACCGTCTGAAATCTTGGTAGAGAATGTTTCGAGCTGCTTTTGTTTTTTGTCCGCTGCCGGAGTTGGTTGTCCAGCATCTGTTGAAATGGTTCGCATAGTAATTGCTAAGTGAATCTGTCAAGTTTTACCCTCGCGTCAACAAGCTGCTTTTCAATCGACTCGGAACCCTCGCCAGGCGGCAGAGACAAGTAAATTTCCTGAGCAGTTTTCCAACTCTGTTTTGCGCCTTCAAGATCTTCCAGCTTCAGTCGATCCTCGATATCGCATATCCACATGAAGACTATCTCTTTTCGAAAGTAAGGGTCAATTGGAAGGGGGAACGGCGTCATAGGGCGCGAGAGATCGTGAATGCTTGTTGAGGAGAAAAGTACTCGGAGTTGTAAGCGCAATGGACCGAGGAGGGAATTTCTCGTCCCTTTTTATCATAGGGTGTGACCAGATAGTAAACTCCAGCAATACCAACCATGGTTTCCAGTGAAGCTGATGCGACACGTGACTTGCGTGACTTTTTCATTTGATGAGACCTTTCTTGATTGCGTTGAAACGAGTTGTCAGTTTATCGATGGCCCCGATCTCACTCAGCTCTTTCATCGAGTGCTCCAAGCCAGATGGCTCTTTGTCGCCGCCAGGGTTGGAAGGAGTGACAGTCTTTTCCTTTGGCGACTTACGAATCCGGTTGTCGATTGCAACACTGGAGAAGTAAGCTCGTGACAGCGGCAGTTCAGGGATGCCAACCGCAGAATGAAAAAGGGACCAGGTGTACATGTGAGCGATTTGAAACAGAACAGCAAACTGCTCGGCGTATCGCTCGGGGGTCATGAACCAAATCTCGTCATGAATGCTCAGAATGAATCGCGATGGAATCTTGTACTCCTTGGCAAGCCAGTGGATCGAAGTGAGGAAGATTGAAAGGATTTCCGCACCCGAAGATTGAATCGTCCAGTTCACTCGGCCAGTCTTGAAGTCGGACCCGACAGCAGCAGGTCGCATCGCAGTCGAGATCTTTGTACCCAGACACGGGAGTTGAGGAACACGAGTTCGCATTGCGATCTCTTCCATATAGTTGAAGCAACCGGAGTCGGAACCACCTTCATACAAACCGGAGCGAAGTTTCCCCTTTTTTCCTTCGAGCATTCGGTAAGCAAAGTTCTTCACTTCCGTAGGAGACTTCTCCGGATATTTGCGACGAATGTAAGTTTGAACGGCACGAACTCCTGCTCCGTACAGAATGGAAAATCCGGCAATCTTGGCCGTATCCCGATCCACCCCTGCCAGCTTTGCCAGAGCACTGTGTGGGTCCGTGCCTGCCTCCTTCGATCCACTCAGAACGTTGTAACCGAACGGTGAACAACCGATGTGACCACCTTCCCACTTATCGCTGTAGATTGAAGCAATCTGCATTTCCTGACCGTCAAAGTCAGCGCCCACAATCTTCCAACCATCTGGAGCTTGAACTCGGGTCTTGAGTTCAGTGCCGATGCGCCAGTTCTTCGTGGAGCACATCGTAACCATGAGCGATTCCACGGTTCTACGAGTTACCGTGCCGTGGCAAAGGATCTCAGGCAGAGTTACCAGCGAGTCTTCGCCGTGCGGATTGTTGGCCCGCAGGAAGATGCGGTCCATCACACGCTTTCGCACGGAAGTCCAGTAGGACACGGAGTTGGCAATCTCGAGTGCGCGTTTGGCTTCAGGAAGGTCGCTGCTGAGGCGACCAACCGCCATATCTTCAACGAAATCTTTACTCAGCACCCCGCCAACGTTATCGTCATTGCCTTTCGGGTGTGGGATCTTTGTGAGATTACCGTCTTCGTCGTGGTAGCACCACCCGTCATTCTTGGTGAAGATCATCGGGCTACCTTCATACTTGAGCTTCAGCATCAGGTGAGCCAGGTTGGATTTCACACCGATATGCTGATTCTCGTCCTTAATGAAAGGGCGAACCCAGTTTGGGATGTGAGCATACTTGCCTTTCGCAGACTTGACCTCCCAATCGAGTTGTGAAACCCACGGATCTTTGCGCACCCACTGCTGAGCTTTGATGGGATCGTTGAGGTAAAGAACGCGCCAGTCTTCGTAAGTTTTCCACACCAGATCCTTACAGATCTGCGTCATTTCGTCGTTGTATTCTTTGTAAACACGCTCAACATCCTCAATCCACTCGGACCAGTTGTCGACGAGCGGAATGATCGACCCATTCAAATGGTAGTGACCGCAGAGAGCAACCATCGAGGGAGTGCTATCCAGGTACTTTGGCCACAGCGCCTGAAAGAGTTCAGCAGTGTAGTAAGCATCCTTCAGGGCGTAATCAAGAGCTTCGGTCAGAACTTGACGAATCTGCGAGAGATGAGTCGCATCTACGAAGATATCACGAACTTTTTTATCCACTGCGCCCAGTTCTTTTACGTCCTCACCGAAATACTTTCGGACGGCTGCCACGTGAAAGTTGTAGCACTGCACAAGGCTGTTCGTAGCGCCTTTGTCAAGCCACTTCGGAGCATAACGCAACTTGCGCTTCTCCTCTGGCGTCAGACTCTCCGGGTCTTTTCCTGCAAGAACGTACAGCCAGCGTTGACCACTGGCCAATCCTGACACACCGATGTGAGCGGATAGCGTGTCGAAGTAAAAGTTTTCGGGCGCAGTCTGATCGAGAGTGTAACCCTCGCGAGCACGAACACGGTCGTAGCTGATGTTGTGACCCGGAATGAAACGGTTGGTACCAATCGGAATCAGTTCGTGTTGATCCCACTGGCTTTCGGGGATGGTTGGATCAATCAGTTCAGAAGCTAGCCAAACATATGCAGCTTTCGCGCTCAGAGCGGTGCCAATGATCGGAAACGCACCGCCGTGAACGTAAGTCTCGGTATCGAACGTGAACGCTTCCTCTTCGGGGAACTCTACTTTCTCGATGTACCAACCACCAGCAGCATCATTCTCAACCCACTCGTACCGGGTCCAGCCGGATTCAAACCGGAACTCTTCAGGCGGCGGTAGAGGGGGAAGTTTGCACCGGGAGAATTGATCACCGAGCTCTTTGTAGCGGCCGACTTGGTCGCTGGCGATCTTTTCGAAATGATCACGCAAAAAATCACCCTTCAAGTCTGGAAGCGGCAAAGGGCCATCATACAGACCTGCAGGGTGATCTACAGGAACAGAAATATCAAATTCTTTCAGCAGGTTTTCTGCTTTCTGAATGGACAGACGAGACATTTTCTGTGGCTTTTCTGTGCCAAAGATTTTGTCGTGCAGGTCGTCTGACAGAACAGGGTATCCAAGTTGAGTTTTCTTCACGGACGTTAGGTTTTTCATGACTTATTCTAGCTTGTTTGGCTCGCGGTAAACTTCAAAAGTCTCTTTGTTGTCACTTTTTAGTGGGTTAAGCTACTTAGGGAGTTGCGACCGCAAAAGACTGTAAACTTGTGCAGTTCCGCCAGGTGGCCTCGAAGTTGGTTACAGCGGGAGTGGGCGAGGAGTCGTTTACTCCGCAATAAATAATTGCTGAAATTGGTTTCGTAGGCTGAAAACCTCCTTCTTCGGTCCACCATATGTTGGAAGGTCTGACAGGGAACCATCTATACCGGTAAGCTCCTGTATCTGTGTAAGAATAGACGCAGGGCTGAGCAGCAAACGGAGTGCCAGGGTCAACTTGTATATTTTCAGGGAAGGTGAAATAATTCACGCTATTGTTGGTCCACCCGCGTAAGAAGGGGGCCAAAATGTTACCTAACAGGCCAGTGTTGATAGACCCTGAATTGTATTCGGCGATGGCTTTCGCCATCTGAACAGCACGGGGGTTCATAAATTTACACCTGAAGTTGAACAGCGACTAATCTAGAAACTAATAGGTGTTTAGGTCGTTTCACCTAGCAAAGTTAGGGGAAATAGGGGGTTAAGTTTCCAATCGGGGGAGGAAAAGGTGAGGCACTAAAACTGCTAGGAGTGATTGCATCCGGCAAAGAACTCGAGAAAAAACCAAAAACCTGCGGTCTAATTGGAAACCAGCGGTATAAAGCTCCTCCTGAAAAATCGTAAGTATAAACCGTGGGTTGACCCATAAAAGGAGACCCAGGGTTCCAGTAGGCAGGGGAGACTGAATTCGTGTAGTAGTTCGCGCTATTGTTTGTCCACCCACGCATAAACGGGGCAATCACATTTCCCAGAAGTTCGACATCAACCAAACCGGAGTCAACAACGGCTTTTGCCATCTGAACAGCACGGGGATTCATACACTTTCATCACAGTTGAACAATTTTACCCTAGAACACACAGTCCCAGCAGAGCTTACCTGGTTCCTCATCATAAAGCCCAAGATTTCTTGCCTCGTTGATTGAATCGAGAGTTTCTCGATCATTCTTGAGACGGCGATGCAACCGCAAACGCCAGAGGACGTACTCCCTCGCATTGCGTTCGGAGGGATCTTCGAGGTACTTCTGATATTTCGTTTCGACCGTCTGAACGATACCGATACCAACCTTTTCAATAAGGTGGTCAACTTTCTGAAGAGCTCTTGCCATTAGTTTGCGGAATTGAAGGAGAACATCTTGAGCTCAAAGTTTCGAACACCGGAGCTTTCGTAAACGTTATCTTTGTTCTTCTTGTAGATCTCGTAGGCGTCGAACACCGAGGAGAAGTGCAGCGGGCGATCAGCGGGGCTGCTTCGCCAAAGGAGCATTTCCTGAAGGGACAACGGAACGTCGATATCCCACTGCTCGTCTCGCGAAGAGTACAGGAGGGGAAGGGCGTCATTCCGCCACCAGTCGCAGATCTGCGGGCTGTATTCATCCCAGGCCAGAGGATCCGTAAGGTGGGTGTCGCAAGTTTCGCGAATCCAGTTCACGTACTGGCGACCACGCTCAACAACAAGTTTGGCACTCGCCGGAACTTCTTCCAGGAAGTAAGCTTCCTCGTCACCACGAACGACCCGCTCAATAACCGAGGGGAACAAGAAGGACTCGGAGATAAGGCGGAAGTCCTCAGCACCTTCGCTAACCAAACGCAGAACAACCTCAAGGATCGACATAGTAGTCGCAATCTGAAGCTCTTCACCCGAAGCAGCAACTTTTGGTTTCTCGTTCGACAAACCTTTTCGCAGGAGGCTCAACTCACGCTCAAGGCGACGAACCTCTCGACCCATTTCTCTCTCGAGTTTGTTCTTGTAAATCTCTGACTGGGTTACCAGATTGTCGAATTTGTTGTCGAGTTTCTCCAGCTCGACGTCCAGCTGCTCCACGGATATCTTCAAGTTGGATAATTTTTTCTTGAGAGAAGTTACCGAAGAGCGTATTGAGTTGGTTGCAAAAATTAGGTTGTCAGCAGTCATCAGATTGGGCGAATCGTTGCTCTTAGTTGGTCAGTGTTGACGTCGATGACCTCAACGTTAAACGAGTATAGGCTCTCAGGGTCGCTGAGTAAGTGAAAACTTCCCTCGAAGCGGTCACCATCCCGAGAACGCAAGTAAAAGTTACCAGGCGTGGGTGGCGAGCAGAGTGCAATGTCGCCTGCGAATTCAGGGTTGGACTCTTCAATCGCCGTTACAAGCCTCTGGTAGATTGCAGAAGCCGCTGCCATCTCACTGTCGTTTGAAAACTGCGCTCTGAGTTCGCCTTCAATCGCTTCCAGACTTGCCGCGATCCCCGTGTCAAGAACAATCTCGAAAGTTTCGCCTTCGCCCCGAGTCAGGAAACAAACTTCTTCTGAGTCAAAGTTGCATTCCTCAGGGTTATCAAATGCTTGGAAGCCATGCTCCAGAAGCTCGTAAAAGGTTTCTTTGATTGTTTCAGCGTCAGGGCCACCCAAGTAGTTGGCGATGGCGTGAAAAATACGAGGGTTGGCGAGCAAACGCGCCACCGGGTAAATCAGCTGTTGTTCGTCCATTACAGTGCTCCGCCGAAGCAGTATAGCGATCTCGTCGTTTGGTAATCGTTTAACATGGTTTTACCCGGCGCTCACAGTTGGACTTCTTCAAGGTTGGCCACCTTGATTCCTTTCGCCCCAGGGCGGCCTTGCTTCACAGTGCTGAGGCTAAGCTCCACCTTCTTCTTGCGTGTCGAAACCCAAGGAACAGAGTAAGAGCCTTCACCAAGGTACACAAACTCAGCCTCGGCGGGTAGCCAGAGTTTGCCTTTGCTGGTTGCTTTGCAGAGGTCTTCGCCACTCAGCACCAAAGCCTTGAGTTGACCCTCAAGTTTGAAGACACACAGGTACTTCCGCTGAGAAACTTCAGCTTCGCGTTTCGCGAGAGCCACAGGGCCATAGCCCGTGGAGATTGGACCCTTGAAAGTTGCTCCAACCTTCTTCAAGAAGCCATCCTGGGTCATTAAAACCACTTTTTCCTTCGCGTCGACGACCATAGCACCCCTTGGCCCCTTGGCCTGTTCAACCATGCCTTTTTTCAAATCAATCTTAAGAAACCGGGGCTTGGGCGGGGCTGGGGGCCTCTTCTCCCCGGTCCTCGGGCTGACGGCCAGGCTTCCGGCCGGAGGCTCCACCAGGGCGCTCCTGCGGGCCTCTCCGTGGCGTTTGGCGAGCTCAGTGATCTGTGTGTACACCCAGTTGTGGCGCACCTCTTTGTTCTTTACCAGCTCGTCTAGAGTTTTCAGGCGTTCCTCAAGGGCTTCCTTCTCGGCTTCCAGTTCAGCCTGGTCAAGACCAGTAAGTTGACGAAGACGCATCTCGAGGATTGCTTCGGCTTGGTCTCGTGTAAACTTGAATGGGCGATCGACAAGGGCAACGAGTGCCTCTTTCTTTGAAGCCGACTCCTTAATCTTCTTGATGATTGCGTCAATCTTGTCGATGGCCTTGATGAAGCCCATCACGATCTCAAGGCGCTGCTCGGTGAGGTCTAGCTCTTGGGAGAACTTTCGCTCCAGGCGAGCCATTCGCCACGAGAACCATTTCTGACAAATTTCAACTGGGCTGAGCTCAACGGGTCGCGTACCGTCAATAACCAGCGTTTTTGCTGAATAGCGAGTGTCGAGATCGGTGTATGCGTAGAGTTGCTCAACCAGCTGCTCAGTTCCGACATTGGGCTTCGCAACAATCGTGACACGGTCTCCGGAGAGATCAGATTCGTCGATAACTTCTGCGATTCCATCGAGTTTTCCTTTCTCTAGAGCGTCACGAACTTGTTCACCGAGTTTCTCAGGGTTGACCCCAGGCGGGAAATTCGTGAATGTAAGTGTGCCACGATCTTTTGCCTTGCCACTTCGTTTCTGTACGCCTGACTCGTACTTAGCGCGGCAGCGAATGTTGCCAGAGCCTGTTTCCTTGTACCTCTTGAGTTCTTCGTCATTAACAATGTCGCATCCAGTTGGAAAGTCGGGAATTAGGAGTTCGCGTGCTTTCGCCTCCTTCGGAGCTTTGAACTCGCACGCAAGTTTGGTGGCCTCTACAACTGCCCGCAGAGAATGGGGTGCCAGCTTCGTTGCGAATCCGACGGCAATACCTGTGTCGCCATTCAGCAACACCGAAGGGACCGCAGTGTTAAACCGTTCTGCCTCTTGGCGAGATCCGTCGTAGTTGGGCCTGGTTTCCCAGGTGGCTTTGTCCTGTAGAAGCAGTTCAACAGCTGAGGGTCGCAGTTTGCACTCGGTGTAGCGAGCTGCAGCGGGGCCATCAACGGTGCTGCCGAAGTTACCGTGGCCGTCAACCCAGGGGACGTTGTTGTTCCAGGTTGTGGCCATATTGACCAGAGTGCCGTAGCAATCGCCGTGCGGGTGGTAGTAACCCATCGCAAGGCCAGTTACGCGGGCGCACTTCACATAACGTTTGTCAGGCATCAACCCTTCCTCAAACATCGTCTGAAGAACGCGGCGCTGGGCTGGTTTCAACCCGTCATACATGTCTGGGATGGCTCGCCCAAGAAGGACGGCCATCGAGTAAGCCATGTAATCCTCCTTCATCTGGGAGGTTAGGTTGGTCGTTGTAAGGTTTTCTGTCATTCGGCTTTGGGCAGAGAGCGAATTCGCTCGATCAAGGCGTCTACAGCGTCCACTGTGCAAAACCGAATCACATCGTCGGTGATCTCAGTTTCGTACGTCAGGTGCGCGTGCTTGCCCTCATTATGGCTCAGGACAGCCACTTCGTAAAGCGCACCCTCACCAACTTCGTATTCAGGAATAACAGAGATTCCGTAACCGTTGTCAAACAATTCTTTATGCTGGAACCCAAGGGGATGGGGGAAGAGTTTAAGATCTTCGAGCTTCATTCTTCGAAAAGTTGTGCGTATTCTTCTTCGGTGGTATTGTCTTCGATCTCACCGATTAGTTCCTCGTCGGTGTAACTGCCGATGTAATCCAGTTGGATATCAACGAAGAACCGCTCAAGGTCGCGAGTGGTCATTCCGTCAAGATAACGCTCAACAAGCCATTCTACGAGAGCGGAACGCTTCTCAGGGGTCAAACTGGTCATCATTAGTAGTAGTAGCGGGGTCAGGCCAGAACGGTTTCGATAACGTTCTCAGAGATGCCGAAGTATTCGCAGATAGCAATCTCTTTTCCCGTCTCGAAGGAGACTTCAAAGGCGATATCTCGAACCTGGTCGAGATTGGTGTATTCTTCGCCATCGACGAGGCAGCCGTTCTCGGAGAACATGAGAGAGTAGGTAAGCATAAAGTTAATCAAGCGATAATGTCAAGAACAAGGCGGTCAGCCGAGGTGCCAACGCGGAAAGAGCCATTCCAAAGGTAAGCACCCCAGAAGTAGGGATCCTTATCGGAAACATTCTGGAACTCGGCGGTAATCGAGCCGTACTGCTCTTGGCGATCAGCCTCAAACTCCAGGTCACGCAGGTTGCGAGCGCCGAAGAACTCTTTCAGATCTTTCAGTTTGCTGAAGTAGAGATCGCCGACTTTGAACCCGACGAAACGGTTGGCATCGGTCATGTCCGCACCTTTGCGAACGTATCCGGCTTTGATGACTTGGCCAGCGACAAGGTTGGAAACGGTTTTCTTCATGTAATTACTATAGCGCCTTTTGCCCGTTTTCGAAAGGGGGCAAACCGCCCTCCAAGGTACGGGAAACCGTACCTACTCGGATTTTGAAGCGGGGCGGCCCCAGCGGGCCAGGGCTTCCGCAACAGCGTTTTCAAAGCCAACCTGTGAACCTTCGCCCATGTGGCGATAGAACAGTTCAGTTACGTCGCTTTCCGTCGGCCCCTGCGGCTCGGGCCGGGCCAACAGGTCGCAATGCTCGGCCTCGGCGCACTCCGCATCATTTTTCAGTGCAGCCACCTCCTTATCGGTGGGCGGCTCGGGCTGGGCGCGGCCACACACAGCGCATGGGGAGTTGCTTGCCACTGGTGTTCCCTCGCAGCCGGGGCAGTCTTTCCCCTCCGGCTCGGGCTGGGCTAGGGCGGCGCGGGTGCGGGCGATGACCGAAGGCTCGGGTGATGAACACCCCACTTCATCGGCCACTGCTCGCCGCAAAGCCTGAATTTCGCTTACCAGCTCAGCGCACAGCGCACGGAAGTCAGTCCTGGTTTCGTTCGTTTTCATGTTTTAATCATAGCTCATTTTCGCCCCAGCGAAAAAGGGGGCAAACCGCCCTCCGAGGTACGGTTTCCCGTACCTGCTTGGACTTTATTACGTGAAGAGATATTCTTTCCACTCGGGGACAATACTGCTGTTCAACGTTAGGAGAAAACGACTGAACGGCGCGTGGGGTCTTCTGTTCAAAGGAACTCCCCACTCTTCTGGCGTTCTGTTGTCCTTTACGTTGTTGCAGGTGTAGCAGCACGCTACCATGTTTTCCCAAGTGTCTCCACCTCCTCGCGACTGCGGCAAAACGTGGTCAATCGTAAGGTCACGATCAGAACCGCAATACTGACAAGTGAAACCGTCACGCTTCAGAATGAGGCTACGAGAAGGTTTCTTTGCGTTGATGCGCCGAATCGGAAGCCGCACGTATGTAAGCAAGCGAATGACTTGCTCGGAAAGAATCTGTGCTTTTTTCTTCAGCACGAGCACAATGGCACGTCGCCAGGAGCAGACGTTGAGAGGCTCATAGCTGGCGTTAAGTACGAGAATACTTCTGTCGATGGCTAGAGTAGTAGGCGATGACATAGTTTAACAATCCCCGGTGTAGCAGCCGTCGTAAGGGTCGAAGCCTTGCTCAAGATCCAAGTCCCCTTCCTCCTCGTAGCTAGGATCCGTATCAATCATAACGTGGCCCAGGTAAATCACTCCGTTCTCGTAGCTGCACTCGAACTCCTGAAGTTCTGCGGGGAGCTCCAGTATGTGACCCAGGCCCCTTTCCACGACTTCAGAAAAGTCGGGGTCGCGAATGTCGTCGACGCGAATCGCACCGATGGTGCCGGAATCCACCGAGTATTCATTTCCAAACGAATCCTCGTAAACACCGTCGCCGTAGGCGGTTCCAAACATGAAGAACTTACGACCGTCGGCCAGAATAAACTCGTGCGAGGAGTTGTCGAAAGGAACTAGGCTGCAGACTTCGTCCCATGCGTCGTTCATCACGTAGCACAGATCGCCAATATAGTAACGGACGGGCAGAGTGTTGCTCGTTTCGGTTTCGTTCATGTAAGTATTATAGGTCAGCTTGGGAGCCAGCGGTCAGAAAGGTAGGCGGTTTGAGAACCGGTCTACTCGGCGGCCAACCAGGCGTTAATGGCCTGCTCGGCGATCTCCTCGTCGGTCATCTGAGCAGCGTAGTAAGGCTGGTCGAGAATGCAACGCACTTCCTGCTCAGCCTTATACCGACCCCACCAGGGTGAGGGGAAGGCGGCGGCGGTGTCGGCCCACTCGAGGACGACGATGGCCATGATAGCGTCGAAGCGGGGAGGGGTGTTGCTCATGAGACTAGTATACTTCGGGGGGCTTTGGTGGACGGTCGGCCGATCGGCCTACTCGGCGATCAGCCAGGCGTCGATGGCGGACTCGGCGATCCGCTCGTCGGTCCAGCCTTCGAACTCCTCGTTGCCCAGGATGAAAACCACCTCGGCCTCGGCCTCTGCCCTGCAGTCCCAGCCGGCACCGTGCTCGGCCCAGGCGTCGACAATAGCCATGATCAGTTCGAATCGGTTCATTTCCATGCTATAAGCATAGCTCACTTTGCCGGTTTTCGAAAGGGGGCAGGCCGAACTACACGGTTCGGGTATCCGAACTCCTCACTCGTTAACCAGCACAGCGTGCTTGTATTTATTGCGCAGGTTCAGTATGCGTGTTGCCATACCTTTTTGCCACGATTCACTTTGTGCTTCTCCTCTGCCAGCGTGACGTTTTGCCAACTCTTTCTCACTCACAGTGACAGCAATCAACTCCATGTCGCCGTATTCAAACATCGCGTCCAGGTTGGGGTTGTTACTCAAGCGTTCACCTTCTCCTAGTATAGTCCAGTCCTGGTGAGACTGCGACATTGAGGCCAACCACTCTCTGAATTTTGGACCCACACCTTTGCTCCACCGGTCCGTGCCGCTGAAGACTTGTTCATCATATATGCCTAGCACGATTGTCTTCGATGTTTCAAATTTGTGGTAAACCACCAAACCTTCTTTCACCAAGGTTGACTCACCTAGAGTTTTCATGCGCTCACGCATCAAGGTGCTTTTTCCAACACCAGGGCGTCCAATGTAATACTGAATTTTCATGAACATTCTCCTTGTTTGAGATAAAGAATTACGCGCTCTAGAGCTGAAACTGTGTCGCCAAGTAGTCCGATACCCTTATTACAACTGTTGCAGATCCACCCCCTATGCTTCAAAGAATCATGACAATGATCAAAAAGCAATTGCTGGTCAGTGCGCTCACAAATTTGACAGGGAGTCCCCAACACGGGATTAGGAACAGCAACAATTCGCTTGCGGGCTTCACGCCGTTCCTTTGATACCCGGTTGGCGCACTTCTTGCACTCTGGTCTCCAGTACTGTTTAGTGCCGTCACCGTTAGTTTGGTTGCGGTGAAAAAACTCAACCGTCAACGGCAGTTTTTGAAAACATTTGGAGCACTTTCGGGTCTCGACAGTCACAAAACGACTACGACTACATTGATAGTATAGTTCGCTTCAGACCTCATGTAAAGGTCGGGTTACCGAACAGGGTAGTGAAAAGTGCCGTGATCGTGAAACAGAAACATTTTCTGTTTGGTTACTATAGCCCCTCGCGGAGCCAGTAAATCTCCAATTACCTCTTTTCGTGCCTGGTGCAAGACCTCCCAATCAATCCCTTGCCAACCATCTCTCTCTGCCTGGGAAATTTCTTCTGATTGTCGATCAAGGTAGTACCCCATGTACCGACCTTTCTTGACCCGGAACAGCTTTTTATAGGAGCATAAGCTGGTTTCTAGTGAGAAATTGTCCATCTGGTTTGCCAAGTGAGGGTACAGTTCCTTGCTATTTTGAAGCACACCAGCTCCAAATCCCTCCAACCAATCGTACTCAGCTGCGGTAAGTTTTTGGTTCACCCAGTCATCCTTACCAGCTGCGAAACACAAACCGTTTCGATGACTTTTACTCCCTGAGTAGTCAGCGAGGAAGAGTGTGGGGCACTCCAAAGGTATGTTACAAGTGTGCTTTAGAGTTTGCAGATAAAAGAACGTCGTATACCTTCCAAACTTGTACCAACTTCCTTTGACAATGTCCCAGAGTTTGGAGAAATTCTCTTGGGGGGATCCTGAACAAATGGCGTTAAACTTGCTATACTGACTGCGACCTCGAAGCCAATCTTGGTAGGAATCGTACATGGCAGGCAGGTGCCCCTTACTCCACTTCGTGTCGACTTGGTATCGAAGACGAGGGTAGTTTTCGTTGTTCCACTCTGTAAATCTCTCGACAGAGGCCAACTCTTCATCGGGGAACTCTTGCTTATACACCCACGCTGTGGGTAAGTTGTATGTGTGATACAGCCAAGCGAACCACAATTTCTCTTCGACGTTGTGCTCGTACCGCTGGTTAAGATAGTTCATCAACCATAACGCAGGGTCGCAGTCTCCATTGGCAACCGACCAAGCGTACCACCGAATGAAACCTTCCCGCCTGTTCCCTAACTCACGGTAATCATGACCAACGTTCTCTTCATCTGCACGGGTAACATCAACCGCAGCGCCTCTGCTCACGTTATTCTCGAGGCCCATAGTTCTGCTCATAAAGTTCAATCATGTGGTACAGGTAAGGTGGCTCCTTTGCATCGTAAGATCCCGAGAAAAATGCGAGAAGTTTTGGAGAATCTTGGATATTGTCCGCACAACCATCGTTCCCAAGGCATATCGGCAGATTTGCTGGATTGGGCGGACGTCATCGTCTGCATGGGCAATGTTCACGAAAAGTATGTCACTGTGCACTACCCGCAGCATTGTCACAAAGTGACAAATTGGCTTGTAGATGACCCTCATTTTGCTGTTGGCACAGAAAAGCATTACTCCGTTGCCAACCAGATCCAAGAGTTTGTTCTCAGCCGATTTTGTTGATCCACTCTTCAACTTGCTTTGCAGAGCATTGCTCCAGGTTCAAGTCTTTTCTCATGTTGTTCAACCGTTCTGTAACAACTTTGCGCGAGTTTTTGTCGAAATTGGTGTACTGATAACCAACCTCCATGCTGTGGTTGTAAGGCAAAAATGCCGGAAATTGGTAATTGTATGCATTCACTATCTCACTAGGGGGCGGGTTATCCCAGACTCGAGTCATAAACTCAAACACCCAAACAAAACAAGAAGTGACTTCAAAAAAGTCAAGGGTGTTGGTAAAGTGACGGAATTCCACCGTGTCTGTTTCCTTCAACTGCAGCAAATTGATACCTGCCCGTGTCGTCAGACCCCAGGCAGGTTCGCCATGCTTGTCTTGGGGAGCGTGTGCAGCCAGGAACTCCTCTACCGATCCCGCGTTCAAAGCTCGCTCAACCCTGTCTCGGGGTACAGCATACTGGTGTGAAACTTTGCGGCGGCGGTAACGTTTCATCGCACCTTGGTACTCCTCTTTTGTTTCAAACTGTTCAAGGCAGGGGACCGGAATCGGCTCAATTGCTTCATAAATTGCGTTCTGATTTTCATCAACATACCGCAGCAAAGTTTTTAACGCTTTCAGGTCTTCGGACAACCCTGGAACACGAACATGCAAATGCAGGTTAGTACGGTAATTCAGCTGTGGACCTATGCCTGCAGCCATCAAAGCGTCAAAGAAGTCGACTTGCTCTGCAATTGTTTCCGTCGGTCGTGAGTTAATTTCACCCCCCTTTGTGTACAGCAACCCTTTGGGGTCGTTTGCGATGCCCGTCGAACTCACGATCGAGTAATCTTTCTTGTTCCAACTTAGACCATCGGGCAGCTTTGCTTTGCGGTTGATGTCACCGTACTCGTATTCTGCACCGAACGTAATTTTCTTGGGATCAATCACGGCACAAGCTCCTTAACCTCAGTAATTTTATGCAAAGAGTGGGGCCGATAAACGATGCCTGGCGTACACCGCTCTGCCTCCTTCAGACCGGCCCTAAGGGCGATGTCGGCGGTGCTGCAAACAAACCACCCATTGGGCACCTTAGCGTGGTAGAGGGGCCTCTTACCGTTGCGATACCAGGCCATACCACCCAGAAGCCTAAGCTCACATACTGCCATGCTTGCTTCCGGGAACTCTTCCAAGGGTTCCTTACCGGAGTGGGCACAGTGATAAAGCAATTCACTATCGTTAGAGGTAGAAAGCTGATAACCGTACTCGCCCCAGTAGGAGGGTGGGCGCTGGTCAATCACCCCGTTGTGCGCAATCGCAAAGTCAGCGTGAATTTGAATCGGTTGGTTGTACCGCAGATCGGAAGTGCTGTACCGGGTGTGACCAATCAAGCGCAGCTCATAATCTCCGGGCTGAATGTCATCGAAGTAGTTTTCGACAAACAGTTCGGCTGATAAAGGAGCGTTGCGAGTTACTAACTCACCTTGAACAAATGTAGAATACCCTGTTGCATGTTTGCCTCTGACTCGAGACTCCACGAAAAGCTTTTTCAGAGTGTCGATTTGTTGTTGTGTAGGGCCTTCCAAGTAGGCCCCCATGATACCGCACATTAGTTTTCGGTGTACCAGTAGTTTGTTCGAGAAGCCTGTGGGCAGTGCTTGGCTCGGTACTCATCCCACTCGTTACTCACCCACATGGAAGGAAAAACACCGCTAAACTTGCCACCATCGTTTTTACGGTAGCGGTCTTCATATTGCTCTTGAGAGTAAGCAATAAACTCTTTACGGCAACACTCAGCTTGATAATCGTCGAGCTTAGCCATGCCATCGCGGGCGTAGAACACCAGTACAACGCTTTCAGCAGTTCCGGTTTTGTCCACGAACTCGGTCTGTCCGTGCACTCGGTTGCAATTGTCACCTACAAAGAAATCGCCATGTCGGAGGTTGAAAGCCAGGCGAAACTCTCCCATCACAAAATACTGACCGTCATACTTTTCGCCATCGTGTTTTTCGTTGGTGATGCTTGTTAGAACAGCAACACCACGCGGGTTGTTCTTACCGTCCAGGTGCCAGAAGGTAGAAAAGTTATGGTTGATTGTGATAGTCGAGAAAGTTTTAGTTCCTAGGAGAGTATAACGATCATCCTTGCAATCTTTCATCACATTGTGAATGTAATCCCACTCCTCAGGCATTGTCTCCTTGTACAAGTCAGACGCTTGCTGGTACAACGCTTGATGAGCAACAAAATCGTCATAACGTTTCTGTGTGGTAGCAGACAAGCGCCCGAAAGGGTTGCGAGCAGAGCGGTCCATGAACCCCAGGATGTTGCTGTAAACTTTGTTCGCCCTCGTTTGAATGCTCACGAAGTTTTTATAGGAAGTGGCTGCATAAGCGACCTGATCCCCAGCGATTGCCCACGACTCCAACCAATTGTCAAACCACTCTTGACGCAGCTGATCACGTTCTGCCAAGACTGCTTCTTTCTCGGTCAGAGGTGTTTTCTTCTTGCGGGCGATGGACTCCAGCTCCAGGATTCGGTCTTTGTTCACCAACCCTGAATCCAGAATCTTTTTAACATATAGCGAGAACCGTGCAAAGCCGGTGTGCTTGGAGACAAGGTCTTGAGCCTCCTGCAGCGTCGTGATCTTCCCTTTGGCTGCTTCTCGGAAGAAAGCCACTTGGCCATTCGTCAGGCGGGCAGAGGTGTCTGTAGTGAGCTCTTTACCACCCACCAGGCCCCGTTGGTCAGAGTAGAGATCTTTACTGACCCATTTCCAGAAATTATAGCTTTCCGAGTTTGCTTCGATTTTAGTGACTTCGGAAAGAGCACCTTTCAAGAAGACAATCGCCCTCTTACCGTTCAGGTACACAATTGTGTTCCCGTCGATCACTCGATCGTAATCTTCTTCGGTGGGGCGGTCTCCGAGGCGATCTTTCTCGAAGGGGAACATTTCATCAAATTCAATAACCTCGCACTCGTACTTTCCAGTGCAAGTTTCAAGGATTTCTGTCCTGGACGTGGTGGCCGTGGTCATAGATTGCCTCGTTTTTGTAAGTATAGTCGAAGTGCCCGAGGTGTAAACTCAAGGGTTGTGATAACTACTGGTGGTATTCATACTTGGTGTCGAACGCAGCTCGAATTATGGACTGAAGCCTCCGGGCCACGTCCAAGTCCTTACCGCAGTAGATTGTGGTCTTGAGCAGGTCGCTGTACACCTCAGGCTCTTCTTTTGTGATGGCCACATCGTAGAAATTGATGCGATAGGCCACACCCAGGTCTGCACACTGGGTGTTGATTCGGTTTGCTTCAGCGATGAAGTTGGGGCCATGACCTTTAACTCCGTCGTCACGGTTCTTCATGTCGAGATAGGCGTGAAGCATCTCGTGAAGCAAGGTGCTGCGAACTTGCAGGGGATCTTTCGCAGCGTGGCGGGCGAGTTTGATTTCCCCAGTTCCTCCGTTATTTGGCTTGTAAGTCCCCCATTTAGTTCTGTAACGACCTTCCCACTTGAGACGCGGATACGAGTTCCAGGTCTCTCCGTTTTCGTCGGTGCGAGAGACAACCTTGGGGACCGGGAGTTCTCCGTTGAAATACTTCGCATTGAACTCGGCGTACAACTCGCCAAGGTCATAAATCGCGCAAGGGTTGGGGCAGAACCGTTCAAGAAACGAGTTTGAAACTACCGTTTTGAATTCCGTCATCAGTCGCGAGCGGAGTGGATGGAGTCGTTGATCTTCGCGGCGTAGGCCGTGGGGCTCATGCCGGTGACGGCGGACCTCCACTCCAGGAAGGCCACCTCGGCCCGGTCGCAGAGGTCTTCGTACTTGGCGATGGCATGCGGTGCCCAGGGGCTGGCCATGGCACCCTGCTTGTGGTAGAAGGCCAGCTTGGCCTGGGTGGCTTGATCGTAGAGGGCTTTGAGTTGGGTCTGAACGTCTTTCATGCTTTAATTATGGCTCATTTTGTCGCGTTTGTAAAGGGGGCAAACCGCCCCTCCCAGGTATGGTTAACCGCCCTCACATCCACCAGCCGATCTCGCGATCGCCATTCATTTGCTCAAACTGGTAGTCGTGAAACGTTTCGCAAACGTATTTAACAGTAGCGTCATCTGGCAGTTCGTCGCGGCAGATCACGTACACTTCGTTGTAAAGATTGTCAAAGGCTTCTTTGTCACCATCGTAACCGGCGTAGCAGCAATCGTTGAGAAGCTCCTTGTGAAGCTGAAAGCTGGCGGCGAGGGCTTTCTGGGAGAGGTCGGTTTTCTTCATGTAACTACTATAGGTCAGCTTGGGGGCCAGCGGTCAGAAAGGTAGGCGGTTTAAGAACCGGCTGCATACAGCACCTCCAACTCGGTGCGCAGGGCGCTCAAGCGTTTCTCGCTTGCGCCCGTGGCCGTCAGAATGCGGATCAGGGCTTCCAGTTCTTCGGTGGCAGATCGCGAGCGGTGGAACCCGGCGGTTTCGTTTTTCATACCTTTATTATGCCTCATTTTGGCCGAGAAGCAAAGGGGGCAAACCGCCCTCCCAGGTACGGGAAACCGCCCTAGTCCAGCTTGGATTCAGGTTCGTTGAACTGGTCGAGCAATTCGGGGGCGTAATCTTCAGCCAGATCCCACAGATCCGTCCAGTCTTGCCAAACTGTTTGCTCGTAGTGCAGATCCCAAACAATCTGGCGAAGCTGCTCTAACGTTAACTGGGAGACCAATCCGTCTACGATCGCGGAAACAACCTCTTCGCGATCTTCTTCAATCCACTCAGTAGGACGATTCATACCACTCCGTAGTCAACACGAGATTGTTGCATCAGGGCAACTTTGTACAGAATCAGGTACCCGATCAGGTCTGAAGTTACATCCTCGTCTTCATCCTCTTGGGCGTTTCTCAGCCGGGAAAGTTTATCATCTAGACGAACTTTGATCTGCTCAAGGGTGCTTGCTTTGCTGAAGACTCGGACCGGGCGCAAAGCCGAGTCCCCGTATTTACGGTTCTTTTCAAGAAGCAACTCACGTATTTCATCGCAAACTTGGGCAATGTCTTGTTGAGACTGAGTGATCATGATTGGGGCAGAATTGAACGGTAGTACGCTTGGTAGCGGGCGAATCTGTGTACGGAGGGTTCAAACCCGAGCGACCAGCAACATTCACAGTACGAGAGAAACTCAAACCACGGAGTTGTCGGGTCGAGGGCAGGCATCACAGTTTTCCACCAACCACGCTATCATAGCTTTTGCTACTGTCGGGAAAACCGTCTTGCTCAGCTTTGAGGTACCACCGTGTTGCTTCAACGCACTGTTCCTCAGTCAGGGAAGTTAGGAGCTCTCTTCCGCTTTTGTGCATGGACACGAAAGTGCCCCAGCGTTGTTTCTTGATGTAGAAACAATCGTCAATCAGTGTTTGCTCAATCATGCTGTAACCAATCGTTTTCTTTGTCTTGTCGGAACCATTCGGCCAAGTCCACCGGGTTTTGCGGCCCGATAAGGTGGTTGGAAGGGTCGGGGTCGCCCAAATCCATTACATCAAGAAGTTCGTCAAGGGAGCCTTTCTCGGGCTCGCCGTTGATTGCTCGGCGCCGTGCTCTCCTCAGAATTTCAGCAGCCGAGCGGTTCGCATTCGCCCACTTCTGGGCAAATTGCATTTCTTCGAAGGAAACGCTCAAGCCACCCGAAATTCGAGCGGCAATGTCTTCAAGGCGAATCCGTGTTTGAGTTGAGAGCATTTTACTTTTCCCGTTGGATAATTTTACCTCACCTGCCGTGTTTGTTGATCGTGTCCCTCCAGAAATCGGATGTCATTTCCTGAGAGCCTGTCATTTTGGCAACGGGCACGCCATCAACCAGCGCGATAAGAGTTGGAGTCGCTTCAACTTCGCACTGTTTTGCAAACTCGGACCACTCTCCGTTCTCTTTGGCGGTGGTAATAGTAACGACACTTTCCCAGTTGGGAACCTTCTTCAGTTGTGTTTCGGCGTACATACAGGGTCGGCACCCTTCCTGTACGAATAGGTGGATTTCAGTCATTTTCGGTCCACCAGGGGAACCTGTAAGAAATTGAGCCGTCTTCCTTCCTGTATAGTTTGCCGAAGGGTATCAGGAACCAAGCAGGAATCATAGCCAAAAGCACAAACGTCACAAGAAACACTGACAGAACCGGCCATACAAGCATGAGACCGGCTTTAGCGGCCCAGTTGGCCGAACGTGGTATTGAGTTGGTCATATCAACCTCCAACGTCTCCGCTCACAACAACAGGTTCCACATCGCCACAGAGGATCTCGACATCAATTCGGATCATGATATTCATCACTTGGTCTCTCACTCGCTCTCTTGTTTCCTTTGTGAATCCTTCGTAGTTGGAAATCTTCAAACTCTTGTTGAGCGTGTCAGCGATCACCATCAAGTCACCTGCGGATAGTTTCATTGTTACTCCTCCCTCACAACTACAAAGTGGCGCTGCGCGTGGGGGTGCAATTGGTCGTAAACTTTCTGCTCGTCACGCAAGGATTTGTTCCACGCTTGCACCATCAGCAGGTACATGCAGAGGGAGAGTTCGTAGGTGGTGATATCAGGTTTGGGGCGATACTTGAAACTTCGCCCATCCTCAAGCGCCTCCTGCAGGGACGTATCCCCAAAGAAATGGGCGAAGAAGTTGGCTGTGGCACGGTCGGTGTCAGTCATTGCTATCAGTGTGAAGACGCCAGTTTACATCACGAGCGGTCGGAATCTTAAGAGCCATCCGCAGCGTGTTATTTTCGTGAATCAGCAGCTTGACCATATCAAGAGTGGTAACCTCACACTCGGGAAACTGCTTGCCCACTTCGTGAGCTATTCGCATGTATTCGGTTTTGTAGTCAAGTTAATTCATTAAGGTAGCGCCTCCAGTGCGCGGCGGATGGTGTCCCAATCAGAATCTTCTTGATAACTGCAGGGGAATTCATCTTTAGAAAGCCTTTGCAAGATTCCCAGCGCCTGCTCCTTCAAACTCGGCGGCTTGGGGCGGCGTTGAGCCCTAAGGCTGGCCACTGTAATCCCATCGAAATACCGATCCCCTTCTGGAAGTGCGGATCCGCCTGCCAACTCAATGATGGCCTCCAGTTCCTGGTCTGCGCCCCATTGGGCGGCGCGAGCGGCGATGTGTTCGTCGCTCAATGCAACTCGAACCGGGGTTCCTTCGTGCCAGATTTCGGCCACCCACTGCTGCACCAGCTCCGGCGGCGGTGTAAGTTTGGGTTCAGTCATTGCATGCCTCCTCTCGAAGTTCAGTCGTAATCCAATCAATCTGAGGACCAAACTCCTCCTCCAACCATATTGCCACCTCGCGGATCGCGGCGCGGGCTTCCGGTTGGCCAGTAGTTTTTGAACGTGCGTATTCAACGTAGATTGCGTGTTGAACCCGATTCACTAACGAGTCGTAGTCACTCATTGCTCGGCACCTTGACCCTGTTTTCTGGGCCATGTTAGACCTGCTTCAAAGGCATCTCGAAAAATAACCCACTTCTCATCGTCGTCAGGAATGGCACCATGTATGGCAATGTACGACTTCATTGCCGGTGCCAACGTGTATTTCACGCAATAGTCGTCGTACAAGTCAAAGACTTTGTTGATAGCGGTCTCGCAGGGCTCGTCTAGTTCGTACTCTTCGTGTTCTTCCACAAACCCCAGCATATCCTTAAGAGCCGCAATTTCGTCTTCGCTAAAACTGCAAGAAATCTCACCTTGCTCGTAACTC
>Ga0208465_1000014_pt1 | contig 75968 bp, 68 predicted proteins | sample LakMenEpi31Aug10_FD_150749 | JGI IMG/M metagenome (GOLD analysis project Ga0208465, IMG submission 150749) | Freshwater microbial communities from Lake Mendota, WI - 31AUG2010 deep hole epilimnion (SPAdes) | ecosystem: Environmental > Aquatic > Freshwater > Lake > Epilimnion/Euphotic zone ...
CGGAGGTGCCGGGGACTCCCCGGTGGCAGCAGCGGCAGGGGGGGCGGCTACCGCCCTAGACGGGGAGGGCTCTACAGCTTCGGTGCCGGACACGTCGGGGGTATCCAGCCATAGTTGTACCGGTATGGGGTCCACCTCTACCCTGGGCATGGGGGTAATCCTCAGGGGCTGGACCCCTAGCCACACCAGACCATGCGTCAGGATTGAAAGAACCCCGACCAGGGGCCAAAGCAGGGTGGGGTCGCGGTGGGTTTCAATTCTAGTGACAAAGGCCGAAGCAGTCATGGCATAGTAAATGTAAAGGTTTCTCGGTCCAGGGCTAGGGCCTCTCCTCCTCTGCATAGCCTTATTAACCATGGTATTGAATTAATGACTCACCGTAGCTTTGATTCCATGGATCTGGGGGTAGCCCAGGCGCAGGGTGCAGCCCCCTCCCCAGTTACCAGGGCGGTGATTCGCCCCGCTGCTGGTCAGGATATTCCAGGTATTAGCCATATTCTTGCCAGTAGTTTCTATGACCCCATGGGCTGGGCGGGATTAATCTATCCTCTGGTTAAGCTGGGCATTCAAGCCGACCTGCAAAGTCGGCTCCAATCCTCTCGGGTCAACTATATTTGCCTGACGGCCCTCCTCCCATCGCCATCCAGCGAATTACCCCAGGACCCTACCATTGCCGGTACCGTAGAACTCTCTCAGCGCCACCCCTGGCCCTGGCAAACCCTTGAGGCGCCCTACGGCTACGTGGCCAACCTGGCGGTGGGCCATGGGTTTCGCCGCCAGGGGATTGGCCGTGATCTACTGGCGGTCTGTGAAACCATTGCCCAGGGCTGGCAGATGAAGCATCTCTATCTCCATGTCATGGAGGATAACCGGCAGGCTCGTCAGCTCTATAGTCGGGCTGGGTTTAGCCTGTTTGAGGCTGAACCCCATTGGCCCCCCTGGCCAGGGCACCAACCCCGTCGCCTGCTAATGCGTAAGGCCTTGGGATAACATCAGGAATCCGGCTGACTCACCCCAACTTCATAAAAACCTTAAGATTTTAGCCCAAAAATTTATTCTGGTTTTAGCGGTGGAAGCCTCTGCGATCGCAACGTTCTGAGTTTAGTGTCCTAAAATAATTTTGCAAGGGTAATAGTTTGTAGCTATGTTCTCTCCCTAATTTTAGTGCTGCGCATGAGTCGCAATTTAGAACAAGGTATTTTAAATCACCGTCTACAGCGCCCCTGGTTATCCCAGGGCCATAGCCCTTCCGGCCATGTTGACATAGCCGATGGTTTTGCCCCTCGTTACCAATCCATCCACTCCGCCCTTGCCCCCAGCACTTCCGTGGAGGAAGATTTGGATGTGATGGCTAAGATCCGGGGTCAGGATCTTTGGACCATAAACAGTCGCCGTCGCAATGGACTAATCATCCACAAAGAGTTTTACACTGAGTTTGCCGGTCCGGGGGCCGCTATCGGCGGCAGTTTAGATGCAGATTGTCGCAGCGTGATTGCCCTTGGCAGTCTATCTCTGGTGGCTCCCGAATCGGTTGAGGAACAGCAAAAGGCCCTCCGCATTCGCCTGCAATGGGTGAGATTAACTCAAAACTTTACCGACAAGCCAGTCGCTCTTGATCGGGCTCGCATGATTCTAGAGCAATTCAAGAATTATTTCGATCAAAGTATTGTTGATCAAGTACCCGACGAAGCCTTCGCGTTGTTAGTTGGGGTACTGCCCCCCACGGTGCGTCGAGCCAGGGCCTTCCTATAGCACCCTGGTTTGGATGCGACTGAGGGTGCGCTGATTTTCCGCCGGGCTGCCCACGGTAATCCGCAATCCGCCGCCGGTATGGCGAATCAGGGTGCCTTGAGCCTTTAGGTAGTCAAACCAATCCTCTAGGGAACTCTGCCCCGGCTGGGGGCGGGCGTAGATGAAGTTGGCCACAGTGGGCCAGGGGTGGAGAGGGGTTTGCTCAGCTATTGCGGCCCAAAGTAGCTGTCGCTGCTGTTGAATCGTGGGCACCACCGCCAACAGCTCCTGGCGGTGGGCCAGGGCCACGCTAGCGGCGGACTGGGCAATACTGGGTAGGTTATAGGGCAGGCGAATCTTTTCCAGGGCCGTGATTAACCCTGGGTGCCCAACACCGTAGCCAACCCGGTAGGCGGCCAGCCGAAAGGCCTTAGAAAAGGTTCTGAGCACCAACCAATTGGGTCGGTTAGCCACCGCTGCCACGGTGGTGTCCTGGCTAAATTCAAAGTAGGCCTCATCCACCACCACCAGAATTTGCTCCGGCAGTTGCTCCAACCAGTCGATCTCGGCTCGGGTCAGGCCATTGCCGGTGGGGGAGTTGGGGTGCACCACAAAGACGACCCGAATAGGCGGCCCTTCGGTTGCAACGATGGCGGCTTGGGCGGCCGCCAGATCCATGGCAAAGTCCGACTCCCGTCGATGCACTGCCACCACGGGTATGCCCAGGGTGCGGGCTAGAATGGCATACATGGAGAAGGTGGGGTTGGCCACCAGAATGGCCCCCTCCCCCCCCAGGCAGGTGGCTATGAGCAGAGAGCGAATCAGTTCATCGGAGCCGTTACCAACGGTAATGTGGTGGCCGGAGAAGGTTTCGGGGAGCTGGGCTGACTGGTTGACATAATCGGCGATCGCGGCCTTTAATTCCCCGTAGGCCCCATCGGGATAGCGATTAGCGGCGATTTGCTCTGCCACCATCCAGGCCAGCTTTTGCTTAAGTTCTGGGGGTAGGTCGTAGGGGCATTCATTGGTGTCCAGTTGATCAAGGGTGCCCTCCGGGACCTGGCTGCCGGAGGTGGGGTGGGAGGTGTAGGCCGCCAGTTGCAGTAGATCGGGGCGCAGAAAGGGCAGGGACATGGTCAACAAAGACAAGGATTTACCCATTATAGAGTCCGATCAAACTCCGAGGGTGACCCTGTCCCCCACCGTCAAGATCTTCCCCCCTTGCTCGCGGATATTAGTATTTACCCCCAGGCGGTAAAAGTGGTTGAACCGAGAACGGGGCGCCCAGGGGGGCAAGGTGGCCGCTCGTTGGCTAATAAAGGTGGCTTGAAAGTCCTGCCTGGGGGCACCGCTGTCCGGATCTCGGGTCGGTACGACGCAACGCTGGCAGGGATTCATCCCCTCTAGCACCACCTCCCCGATCCTAAAACGCACAGGTTGGTGATCGGAATCGAAGCACCGATCCTCCCAGAAGGGAGGGACTCCACCGATTTCCAGGTTGGTGCGAAACCGACGACGGGTCTCCGCCAGGCTCAGATCACCGTACCAGGAGGCTATCTGCTCCAGGGTAGCGGTGCTGATCACGGTCGGGCCTACGGCTTGGATATCATCAGGAAAGCCCTGTTGAGGATTTTCCTGGATCGTAACCGGTTCCTGAAAGTAGGCACTGAGCCAGGTCTCTAAAGCCTCCTGATCCGCTTCAAGATCAAAGGTGGTATCCTGCGGTTGCCCTGGGTGAGAGCAGTGGACAACCTGAGCCGTTGATTCGAAACGACTGCGCAGGCGGTGGACAGTGGGATTCTGTTTGCCGTTAATGAAGCGATGGTGACGGTCAAACAGGGCATAGCGACGATCACCCTGCAGTGCTCCACTACCCAGGACTGAGACTTGGCTAAGGGATAGCCCATCCAGGGACTTAATCGGGAAGATATCAATCCGAGCCAGGTATGCAGACATCCAAAACACCTAGGACAAAACAGAGTCGATCGATACAAAGTAAATGCTGGATTACGTGTTCCGGCTGGACTGGTTGAACCACTTGCCCAGATCGAGGCCAAAGTCAGTCCGAGAGTGATCAGACTGTTGTGTAAGTCCTGGCTCTGGTAGTGAGAAATTAATGGTTTCAGCCTAATCTGCCACGGTTTTCTGAACAGTCTCTTATCCGGTGGCCATTGGCTACAGATTCAACAGTATCAGGGAAGCCAGGAGTTTTCAAACCAGAGCTACCCTGCTCAACCATCTATACTCACGACCCTGGGCAGATTAGGATGGATTATAATCCCGGTTCACCCTGAGAGATTAGGCTAGCTTATTCAGCTGAGCTGGGAATTCCTAGGGAAGCAGCCTGCGGCACAAGCGTCGGATCAGTGCCGGAAAGCTTCCTCCATTACCAGTATGGCTTTACCAGGGACCAGCTTTCCTATTTTCCAGGCTTGACACTCAAGTAGCTGAGTTGAGATAATAAAAAGCTGTTTGTTTAAGCTCGGATCAGGTTTAAAGTCGCCAGCCTTCCTGGAGAGGTGCTGATGTTAATACCTGTACGGCGAACTATGAGGACCTATGACCTACGCAATTGTGGCAACGGGGGGTAAGCAGCTGCGGGTAGAACCGGGCCGCTTCTACGATATTGATCGGCTAGCAGTGGAAGCCGAGGGCCAGGTTACCCTAGATCAGGTGCTATTTATCAATCACGATGGAGACGCTCTGGTGGGTCAACCCCTGGTGGCTGGTGCAACCGTAACTGGCACTGTGGTTAGTCACCTGCGGGGCCGCAAGGTGATCGTCTATAAGATGAAGCCCAAAAAGAAAACCCGCAAAAAGCAGGGACACCGGCAGGAACTGACCCGACTAATGATCGATGGCATCCACCTGAATGGTAAGGCGATCGCCGGCACCTCTAGCCAGTCCACCCCTGCCCCGGCGGAGAAGGCTACCGCCACCATCGTTACCGACGCAACCCCCACCGCCGACACCCCCGATAGCGATAGCTAACCTGACAACACCGGCTAAGATCTTCTAGTAGAGAAAGGAACTCACCATGGCTCATAAGAAAGGGACAGGCAGCACCCGTAACGGTCGCGATTCTAATTCCAAACGATTGGGCGTTAAGCGCTACGGCGGGCAGGTGGTGCGCGCTGGTAATATCTTAATTCGGCAACGGGGCACCAAAGTCCACCCGGGCGAAAACGTAGGCCGTGGGGGAGATGACACCCTTTTTGCCCTAGTCGATGGAGTGGTCACCTTTGAACGTCGGGGTAAGGCGGGCAAGAAAGTGAGCGTCTACCCAGCGATTTGATTTTTGTCTACTTTGTCTGCAAGGGTTCTGGACAACTGTTCAGGACCCTTAAATTTTAATAGCCATAGCCTGGTGTCAGCCGCCATGGGCCAAGCCCTCTACCGCCAGGAGTTGTCAGGGTTAGTAGCGAATGCGAGGATCAATATAGGCGCTAAGCACATCAATGGCGATGCTAATCAGCGCCACAATCAGGCCAAAAAAGACCATTAACCCCTGCACCACCGGGTAGTCCCGCTGGGTAATGGCTTCGTAAAGGCGGTTGGCCAGGCCAGGCCAGGAAAAGGTCACCTCCGTCAGTACCGCTCCCCCCAACATGGCCGCAAAGGTTAGGCCCAGGATTGTAACCACCGGAATCAGAGCATTTTTCAAGGCATGCACTAACACCACCCGGTACTCCGGAATGCCCCGGGCCCGGGCCGCCTCGACGTAATCCGAGGCTAGGGTTTGTTTTAAGTTAACCCGGACCATGCGTTCAAACACTCCACTAATCAAAATCCCCAGGGTGAGGCTGGGTAGGGCGAGGTGGTAGAGACTAGTGGCAAAGGCACCGAAATCGAGGGACAGAAAGCTATCGATCAGGTAGAGACCAGTGGGCCCGACCGGTGGGTCGGCCCGCAGGGGATAACGGGTGCCAATGGGGAACCAGCGTAGCTGGACAGCGAAGATCAACTGCAAAATCATGCCAAACCAATACATCGGAATGGCATAGGTAATGATGCCAAACAACCGCCCCCCCACATCTAGTGGGGTATTGGGGCGAGCCGCCGCCAGGGAACCCACCGTCACCCCCACCAGGGTCGCCACCACCAGACCGCAGCAGGCCAGCTCCACCGTGGCGGGAAAATGGGCTTGAATAATTTGCCAAACCGTTTGTCCCTGGGTGGCCAGGGAAGTACCCAGATCGAAGCGCAGCAAGTGCCCCAGGTAGGTCAGATATTGCGTCCAGAGGGGCTGATCCAGACCCAGCTGGCTACGCAGCTGATCCTTGGCGGCGGCGGGGGCCCGGGCCCCCAATAGGGCATCCACCGGATCCCCAGGACTGGCCCGCATTAGCAAAAAGACGATGGTGGTAATCGTCCAGACCATCAGGGGGGCGAGCAGCACCCGGGTGAGGAGATAGTAACGCAGGGCAGCGGATCGAGCCATGGTAGACCGTTTTCCCTATTCTTCTTCGCTGTCTGCGCTGCTATGAGGTTCCCCTGCACTATCAAAGCTCAGGTCAGGCAGGGCAGGTTCTTCCTGCAAGGCTGGGGGAACCACCGCCACCGCCGCGATCGCATCCTCCTCGTCTAGCCGTTGTAGTCTTACACCAGTGGCGGGACGGGATTGGACTGAAATATCATTAACTCGCTGGCGAATAATGATGCCCCGGTTAGTCACCAGCATTAGCTCATCCCCATCATTAACCACCCGCAGAGCCGCCAGGGTATCGTCCTGTTTGCGGAACTTAATGGCGGTCAACCCCAGACCGGCTCGATTTTGTAGCCGAAACTTGCTTACCGGTACCCGCTTACCCAACCCCGAGGCGGTAATCACCAGCACCCAGGGACCACTCTCGCTGTCGGGGCTGAGGCTATCATCGTCCTCCTCATCCGCCCGTGCCAGGGCTTCTACCACCTGGCTGGGCAAGATATCCATGCTAATCAGCTCATCCCCCGACCGTAGGGACATGGCCTTCACTCCCCGGGTGGGCCGACCCAGGGGCCGGAGTTGATCATCATCGGTTTTAAAGTGGATGGCCATGCCCCGCCGGGAGCCAATCAAAATACTATCGGTGGTGCGGGCCAACCGTACCCAACGCAACTGGTCCCCTTCCTCTAAGGAGATGGCAATCAGTCCATTGGTGCGAATGTTACTAAAGGCAGAGAGGGCGGTTTTCTTGACGTAACCCCTGCGGGTCAACATCACCAGGTACTCCTCGTCAGTGAATTCGGGCACCGCCAGCACCGAAGTGATTGACTCCTCCATCGGGATGGGCAGCATCTGGACCATGGGCACCCCTCGGGCCGCCCGCGATCCCTCCGGCACCTGGTGAGCGCGCAGGCAATAGGTGACACCGCGATCGCTAAAGAACAGGATGTGATCGTGGGTGTAGCAGGTGATAAAGTGCTGAACTCCATCATCCTCCTTCATCTTGGTGCCGGCCTTGCCGCGGGTAGCCCGACTCTGGGCCTCGAAGGTGGTGACGGGCATGCGCTTAATATAGCCCTGATCCGTCACCAGGATCACCACCTGCTCGTTGGCGATCAGGGAAATGTCTGTGAGTTCACCGTCCTCCGCCTCGATCACCGTCCGCCGGGGGTCATTATGCTTGGCCCGCAGATCCTCCAGTTCCTGGATGATCAGCTGGAGAACCCGCTCCCGGCGGGCCAGAATATCTTGGAGATCGGCAATTTTAAGGACTAATTCGGCGTGTTCCTCCTCTACCTTATGGGTTTCCAGGGCGGTGAGGCGGCGCAACTGCATTTGCAAAATGGCATCGGCCTGGAGTTCTGAGAGGCCATACTGGTCCATCAAACCCTGTTTAGCGGTGGGGGTGTCCGCTGCCCCGCGAATCAGAGCGATGATGGCGTCCAAGTTGGCCAGGGCGATCAGGTAGCCCTGGAGCAGGTGGTCCCGTTCTTCGGCCTTACGCAGCTCGTACTGGGTACGGCGGATAATGGTTTCAATGCGGAAGTCGAGGAAAACCTCCAACATGCGTTTTAGGCCCAGGGTCTGGGGTTCACCATTAACCAGGGCTAGCATATTAACGCCGAAGTTGTTTTGCAGCGGGGTCTGCTTGTAGAGGTTGTTGAGCACCACCCGGGGGTAGGCATCCCGCTTTAGTTCAATGACGATGCGCATGCCGTCTCGATCGCTCTCGTCACGAATGTCGGCGATACCGTCCAGCTTGCGTTCGTTCACCAGTTCGGCAATGCGCTCGATCAAACCGGCCTTATTGGTCTGGTAGGGGAGCTCGGTAATGATAATCGCCTCCCGGTCCGGGCGAGCTCGGTGCTCAATGGTTTCAATACCAGCTACCCCCCGCATGGTGACAGACCCCCGGCCGGTTAGGTAGGCATCGCGTATGCCACTGCGGCCCAGGATCTGGCCGCCAGTGGGGAAATCAGGACCGGGAATCAGCTCCATCAACTGGGCCGTGGAGATGTCGGGGTTTTCGATCAGGGCAATGACGCCGTCAATCAACTCCCCCGGGTTGTGGGGGGGAATGTTGGTGGCCATACCCACGGCGATGCCGGAGGATCCATTCAGGAGCAGTTGGGGGAGGCGGGAGGGCAACACCACAGGCTCCTGCTGGGAGCCATCGAAGTTGTCCACGAAGTCAACGGTCTCCGCCTCAATATCCTGCAGCAGGGAGTCACTGGCCAAGGACTGGAGACGGCACTCGGTGTAACGCATGGCGGCGGGTGGATCGTTGTCGATGGATCCGAAGTTGCCATGACCGTTGATCAAGGGCGATCGCATGGAGAAGTCCTGGGCCATGCGCACCAGGGCATCGTAAACAGCCGTGTCACCGTGGGGGTGGTACTTACCCAGCACTTCCCCCACCACCCGAGCGCACTTCCGAAAGGGGCGATCGGCGGTCAACCCCAATTCGTGCATAGCATACAAAATCCGGCGATGCACCGGCTTCAGCCCATCCCTGGCGTCGGGCAGAGCCCGGCCAACGATGACGCTCATGGCGTACTCCAGGTAGGACCGGGACATTTCGTTGCGCAGGTCAGTGGGGACGATCCGCTCGTCTGGGGTTGCCATCGCCGAAAAAACTCCAAGTTATGGAATGGTTTTACCTCGACCAGACCGCTCCGGATAGAGCTGGCCGGCCAAAGCAAAGGTTGGGCAGGTACTCTAACTGACCTCCTGGGGCGGCAACCATTCGACGAGGTCGGAGGTCCGCCAGGCCACAGCTATAAAGCGCCAGTCAGACTCCCCTGGGGAGGGGCTGAATAGCGCTTAAAGACTTGATTTTTAAGGAACTCATGGTAATTTATCCTAGCACAAATCTACTGGTAAATCGATCTCCTGATCGGGCTGGCCAGCCTAACGGATCCAATAAACTGGTAGAACCCGGCATAAATCTACCGACTTCTCCTGAGCCCTGAGTTCCGACTCCCGCTTGAAGGGTCGCCTAATTGACGCCGCCTAGTACTAGGGCTCCACCAGGGGCATCAGGTGGGTGACGGCTTTTTGAATAAAGGCCTTGAGAACAGCCTCCCGCTGGTTGAGCTGAAACTGCTGACTGACCACCGCGGCCATGCCCCCATCCCCCCAGTTTTGGTTATGGCGAAAGTATTCGCTAAAACTTTTCCCGGCGATGCGGGTTAGGTAGGCGCCACTGGCCGCCTTCAGGGCTCGCCCCCCCAGGGCGGTGACCAGATTGGTTTGCAGGCCCAGGGCCAGCAGATCCACGCTACCCTTCACCAACCCCAGTCCCCCCAGGGTTTTAGCCAGGGATAGGGCCAGGCCCTTGCCCTCCTCTAGACTGACCCTGCAGCCATAGACCTGACTGAGTTCCACCACCATCTGGGCGTTAATGGCGGCGGTGGCTAAAAAATCTAAACCGGGCAGGGGGGTGACTGCAATGGCGGCGGCCCCTAGCCACTGGTACCGATCAATGATTTGATCAGCCTGGCGCTGGCGCTGTTGGTCCAGGAGTTGCCGGGCCTTTTCCCCTAGTTGTTGGGATTGCAGGAGAATAGTGTCGGCCATCAGTTCCTCCCCCTCCACCCTGAGGATATCGGCCATGCGGGCCAGCACGGGATCGAGATTGGGAACCCGCTGCAGCCAACCTCCCCCCACCTGGGGCAGGGGCTTGGGATCGGCGCTAATGGCTACAATGTCTTGGGGGGTTAGGGGGGGCACTAACCGCGATCGCAGGTGGGCTAGTAAAACCTCTAGATCGGCAGTGGGGTAGCGATCGGCCTTGTTCAAGACCACCACCAATCGCTTACCCAGGGCGAGTAAATCCTGCAGCAGGGTAAATTCCCCCTGGTGTAGATCGTTATCAACCACAAACAAAATCAGGGCGGCCTGGGTGGCGATCTGACGGGCTATCTGCTCCCGTTCTCGACCGGCTACACCTGGCTCTGCCAACCCCGGCGTATCAATCAACCAAAGGGGATGGGGTACGGAGGGTAACTGCCAGGCATAGCGCTGTTCCACCTGGGTGGTCCCCAAGGATGGACCCACCAGGCCCACGGGAGCTCCCACTAAACTATTAATCAGACTGGTTTTACCGGCGGCCCCTACCCCAAATACGGCAACCGTCAAATCCCCCCTGGCCATGGTCGCCTGCAAATCCGCCGCCGCCGCCGCCAGGGCCTGCTGAGCCACCCGATCCTGGAGTCCTTCCACCTGACGCTGTACCGCTCCCAGGTTAGCCCAGGCTGCCTCCGATCGCTGCTCCGGTGCTAGGGGGGAGGATCGCCGGAGAGGTCGCAGAAATAGCCAAAAGTAGTAACTGGCAGCAACCAGAATGGCGAGGAACAGGAGTAAAACCAACCGCGCCACCCAGGGGGAGAGCAGCGCCAGGGTTTGGTAAATCCGCACCATAGCATCCCCAACCACCAAAGCCGCCACCAATAGCCCGAGCAGCACTGCCATGAGTGTTAACCATTGCCATTGTCGCCCCATGGTTAGCCTTTCTATCCACTTCGCGCCTGAATTTAGGGATGGTTGAACCAGCTGGGCGGCTTTGCCTCTAGGCTATCGTCTTTGCTCCCAGGAGCAATTCGTCCATCTTTGTACCCGCGAGCAAGGCAAACGGGCCCCAGGTCAACCAGGGCTCCGCCGTCAACCTATCTGCCCCGTTTTAGAGAGGGTTATGATAAAAGCCAGACCCTTTACCCTTACCAGGTCGCCGACCTTCTCCGTTACCCCGGCTGTCTGAGCCGCCCTTATTGGCCTCTCCCTGGGGACGAGCCTTATTTACCTTCAGCTGACGACCCAGCCACTCGGCGCCATCCAACTCTTCAATCGCCTTATCTTCACTAGCCTCATCGGCCATATCCACAAAGGCAAAGCCTCGCTTACGCCCTGTTTCCCGATCAACTGGCAAGCTAATGCGGGATACCTCGCCATATTCGGCAAAAACCTCCTTAATGTCGTTCTCAGAGGCCTGAAAAGACAAATTCCCGATGTAAATAGTCACAACTTTCTCCGAACCGAAACGCAAAAACAAAACTATCCGGCTAAGCAAGAGCATTGTCAAAAATAGGTTTGGCAATGCTTGGACCTGATATTTTCAGCTATCATAACTGATTGCTCTAGGCTTGATAGTAGCCCACCTGACATGTCAGCGCTGTTTCTCTAAAAAAACAGAGGCTAGGGGGTGATCATTCGGTTAATCGTTTGGGGCTAAGCCTAATCATCGGGAAACTGCCAACAGGCGATCGCCTCCACCCGACGGCTGCCGCAGTTGCAGGGCTCTGCCCCGGAGGCGACCCAGGTGGCGTCGCAGTCACGGCAGTGGCAGAGAACGTTATTCAAGTTGGCCTGGGCCAGGCCAAAGTGCCATCGCTCCAGTTCTTCGGGGGTGAAGTAGGAAGGAATGTCTGCCATGACTCAGGAACAGGGGGAGGGCCAGTACTATGAACTATGCTAGACTAGCTTGTACTATTCAGGGCGGCGGCTACGGTCAACCAGTCTGGATATGGCTAAATGGTTCTAATCCTATTTGGGGTTTTTGAACGATTCAGGTGCCGAGCTGTAGCCAGGTAGTCTAGTGATTCGTCTAGGGCTGGGGTTTGGCTGGGCGGGTGTAGTTTAGTGGTAAAACCTTAGCCTTCCAAGCTAATGATGGGGGTTCGATTCCCCCCACCCGCTTTATCAATCGGAATTGTTCCATCGACGGGTTAAGTCCCTGAGTTTTGCCCATGATTATGGCGACAAAAATCGATGGGGCACAGGGTTTATATAGAGAAACACCAGGTAGCTCTTGCGGTGATGCAGAGCTATTCCATGACTAAACTTGAAGATTTTTGTTTGACGTCAAGTCTTCAACGATGATAGAATCGAAACTTGTGAAAAGTTTAAGTCATTGCCTATCCACCGCGTCTAGAGTCGCTTAATATGCCCACGATTCAACAGCTGATCCGGAGTGAGCGCCAGAAGATTGAGAAAAAGACCAAGTCTCCGGCTCTCAAAAGTTGCCCCCAGCGACGGGGGGTTTGCACCCGCGTTTACACCACTACCCCTAAGAAGCCCAACTCTGCCCTACGTAAGGTGGCTCGGGTCCGCCTCACCTCTGGCTTTGAGGTTACCGCCTACATTCCAGGAATTGGGCATAATCTGCAGGAGCACTCCGTAGTCATGATTCGGGGAGGGCGGGTAAAGGATTTGCCTGGGGTACGGTATCACATTATTCGTGGCACCCTTGACACCGCTGGAGTTAAGGATCGTCGCCAAGGACGGTCTAAGTATGGGGCGAAACGGCCTAAGCAGTAGAGCGGGTTGGATAGGGGGTTTGGCAAAACTCTTTAATCCTTGTATTAAGCCTTTGGTCCCATGTAGTTGTTTGTGGAAGCCTGATTATGTCTCGTCGTACTGTCATTCAAAAGCGCCCCATTCCCCCTGACTCGGTTTACAACAGCCGACTGATCACCATGATGAGTCGGCGATTGATGACTAGTGGTAAGCGTTCCTTGGCCAATCGCCTGGTCTACGACGCCTTCGCCCTAATTAAGGAGCGCAGCGGCGGTGACCCCCTTGAGGTATTTGAACGGGCGGTACGGAATACCACCCCACTGGTGGAAGTTAAGGCTCGTCGGGTCGGTGGCGCTACCTATCAGGTTCCCATGGAGGTTCGCAGCGATCGCGGTGTAGCCCTTTCCCTCCGCTGGCTCACCCAATTTGCGCGCCAACGGGCCGGTAAGTCCATGGCTATTAAGCTAGCCAACGAGCTCATGGATGCCGCCAATGAGACCGGCGGGGCGGTTCGTAAGCGTGAAGAAACCCACCGTATGGCTGAAGCTAACAAGGCCTTCGCCCACTATCGTTATTGATTTGTTACTGTTTGGGGCTGGTTGCTCAATCGCCAGCCCTTCCAGCTGGTGTCCGGTGTTCAATATTGGATAGGGCCTGGGGGTTCCACCTGGAGTCAGTCACGATATCTATTCAGGTTTGCCTTAACCCCTGGCCCAGTCATTCTGGCTATAGCTAAATCTGGCCTACCGGGTCTGGAATACTTTTACAGCCGCCTTTAACCAGAGTCGAGTGGTTAGGGGGCATCAGGAGGTCGATATGGTTCGCACAATTCCCCTGGAACGAGTTAGGAATATTGGTATTGCTGCTCATATTGACGCGGGCAAAACCACCACTACGGAACGAATTCTCTACTACTCCGGCATCGTTCACAAAATTGGCGAGGTCCATGAGGGGACAGCCGTAACTGACTGGATGGAACAGGAACGGGAGCGGGGCATTACCATCACCGCCGCCGCCATCAGTACTAGTTGGCGCGATCATCAAATCAACATTATTGATACTCCGGGTCACGTTGACTTCACCATTGAGGTGGAACGCTCAATGCGCGTATTGGACGGGGTAATTGCCGTGTTTTGCTCGGTGGGGGGGGTCCAACCCCAATCGGAAACCGTGTGGCGGCAGGCTAATCGCTACAACGTTCCTCGGATTGCCTTTGTCAACAAGATGGATCGCACTGGGGCGAATTTTTTTAGGGTCTATCAGCAACTCCGCGATCGCCTGGGGGCCAACGCTGTGGCTATTCAGTTGCCAATCGGAGCAGAGGCAGACTTTCAAGGGGTGGTGGACCTGGTCAGTTTGAGGGCCCGAATCTACCACGACGATCTGGGGGAAAAAATTGAGGATGCTGAAATTCCACCGGCCATGGAGGCGGTGGTGGAAGAGTATCGGACAAAACTGCTAGAAGCGATCGCCGAAACCGACGATACCCTCATGGAAAAATATTTGGAGGGAGAGTCAATTTCCACCACTGAAATTATCCGGGCCCTACGCCAGGGCACGATCACTGGCACCCTGGTGCCCGTTCTATGTGGCTCTGCCTTTAAAAATCGTGGTGTTCAACTGCTGCTTGACGCCGTAGTGGATTACCTGCCCGCCCCTATTGATGTTCCCCCCATTCAGGGGCATCTGGTCAGCGGTGAAGTGGCGGAACGCCAGGCTAGTGACGAGGCTCCCCTGGCTGCCCTGGCTTTTAAGATCATGGCCGATCCCTACGGGCGTCTCACCTTTGTGCGCATTTATTCCGGCGTTCTTAACAAGGGCAGTTATGTCTATAACGCCACTAAGGATAAAAAAGAACGCATTTCCCGACTGATTGTTTTGAAGGCCGATGACCGCATTGAAGTGGATGAATTAAGGGCTGGTGATCTGGGGGCTGTGATCGGCCTCAGGGATACCTTCACCGGAGACACCATTTGCGATCCTCAACATGCCATTGTACTGGAGTCTCTCTTCGTTCCTGAGCCAGTGATTTCCGTGGCCGTGGAGCCTAAAACCAAGCAGGATATGGATAAGCTGGGCAAGGCCCTGCAGTCCCTATCGGAGGAGGACCCCACCTTTAAGGTCAGCGTTGATCCGGAAACCAACCAAACCGTGATTGCGGGTATGGGGGAACTCCACCTGGATATTCTGGTCGACCGCATGTTGCGGGAGTTTAAGGTGGAGGCCAACATTGGTGCGCCCCAGGTGGCTTACCGGGAAACCATTCGCCAAGCCACCACCGCCGAAGGACGCTTTATTCGCCAGAGTGGCGGTAAGGGTCAGTACGGCCATGTGGTGGTTGAGGTAGAACCCACCCCCGCCGGTTCTGGTTTTGAATTCGTGTCTAAAATTGTGGGAGGGACTATTCCCAAAGAATATATTCCTTCCGCCCAACAGGGCATGAAAGAAGCCTGCGAATCTGGTATCCTAGCTGGGTACCCTGTGATTGATTTAAAGGTTACCTTGACCGACGGCTCTTACCATGAGGTAGATTCTTCGGAAATGGCCTTTAAGATTGCCGGGTCCATGGCGATGAAAGAAGCCGTCCTGAAGGCATCTCCCGTCCTTCTTGAGCCCATTATGAAGGTCGAGGTTGAAGTTCCAGAAGACTTTCTGGGTGATGTCATGGGAGACTTAAACTCCCGACGTGGTCAGATCGAGGGCATGGGAACGGAGGCAAGTGTTGCAAAGGTGACCGCCAATGTTCCCCTAGCTGAGATGTTTGGTTATGCTACCGACATCCGTTCTAAAACGCAGGGTCGGGGCATTTTTACGATGGAATTCAGTCATTACGGCGAGGTTCCTCGCAATGTGGCCGAAGCCATGATCTCTAAAAACAGTGGGAACGCTTAGAAAAGGAAAGGACACGTAACGTAAATGGCACGCGAAAAGTTTGAACGGACTAAACCACACGTCAACATTGGCACCATCGGTCACGTCGACCATGGTAAAACCACCCTCACGGCGGCGATCACCATGGCTCTAGCGGCGGCCGGGTCAGCCAAAGCCCGCAAGTACGATGAGATCGATGCCGCCCCTGAGGAAAAAGCCCGCGGTATCACCATCAACACGGCCCACGTTGAGTACGAAACGGAGACCCGCCACTACGCCCACGTGGATTGCCCTGGTCACGCGGACTACGTTAAAAACATGATTACCGGTGCCGCCCAGATGGATGGAGCGATTCTGGTCTGTTCCGCCGCCGATGGCCCCATGCCCCAAACTCGTGAGCATATCCTGCTAGCCCGTCAGGTGGGTGTGCCCAGCCTGGTGGTGTTCCTCAACAAGCAGGACATGGTGGACGATGAGGAATTGCTAGAGCTGGTGGAACTGGAAGTGCGGGAATTGCTTAGTTCCTACGACTTCCCTGGTGACGATATTCCCATCACCCCCGGTTCTGCCCTGAAGGCTGTGGAAGCGTTGACCGCTAACCCCAAAATTCAAAGGGGCACAGATGAGTGGGTGGATAAGATCCATGCCCTGATGGATACTGTTGATGATTATATTCCTACCCCTGAGCGGGCGGTGGACAAAGACTTCCTGATGGCGGTGGAGGATGTGTTCTCCATCACTGGTCGGGGAACGGTAGCCACCGGTCGGATTGAACGGGGGGTAGTGAAAGTAGGTGATACCATTGAACTGGTGGGTATCAAGGACACTCGCAGTTTGGTTGTCACCGGCATCGAAATGTTTAAGAAAAGCCTAGATGAAGGGCAAGCCGGTGACAACGCCGGTATACTTCTGCGGGGTATTCAAAAAGAGGAAATCGAGCGGGGCATGGTGCTGGCCAAGCCCAAAAGTATTACCCCCCATACTAACTTTGAAGGCGAGGTTTATATCTTGAGCGAGAAAGAAGGTGGTCGCAAAACCCCCTTCTTCCCAGGATATAAGCCCCAGTTCTATGTCCGAACCACCGATGTGACCGGTGTTATCACAGCCTTTACCTCCGACGAGGGTGAATCCGCTGAAATGGTAATGCCCGGAGATCGCATCAAAATGACCGTAGAACTGATTAACCCCATCGCCATCGAGCAAGGCATGCGCTTTGCTATCCGCGAAGGAGGTCGTACCGTCGGAGCGGGTGTTGTGGCTAAAATTCTAGCGGATACTCCTGCCGTCGATAGTGCTAAAAAAACCGAGACCAAAAAGGCTAAAAAGTAACCCCTGAGTAGGGGTTGGCGGGGTAACCTGACTTTCGGTTACCCCCTTTTTTCCTTGAGTTTTTTCGAACCTTGAAAATCTAATCAGGTAATTGATATGGCAACCATTCAGCAGCAGAAAATTCGGATTCGATTGAAAGCCTTTGATCGTCGTTTACTCGACACCTCCTGTGAAAAAATCGTTGACACCGCTAATCGGACCAATGCCACGGCCATTGGCCCTATTCCCCTGCCCACCAAACGGAGGATTTATTGCGTGCTCCGATCCCCCCACGTCGATAAGGATTCGCGGGAGCATTTTGAAAGTCGTACCCACCGTCGTATCATTGATATTTATCAACCCTCTTCTAAAACCATTGATGCCCTGATGAAGCTGGACTTGCCAGCCGGCGTGGATATTGAAGTCAAGCTGTAAAGGCTGGTTGTGGTAGCTCTCAACCTAAAGTCGTTGCCCTAGGTCAACTCCTCCCCTGGAAAGGGTTTAGAAAGAACTATGGAGTAATAGCTGGGGTGTCTGGTTAACAAGAAAGTTGAGGGCTAAAGGCCATACTTTGGCTGAAGTTAGGTGGTCTAGGGTTCGGCACAGGCCAATGCGATGGGCAATTGGGTTAAAATAATACTCTGTTAACAAGTGTTACAATCCCATCCGCAGGCCTGGCTCAACCCGGCTTCCTAGAGGCACCCATGGCATTCCCCGACTCTATCTCCGTAAGAGAGTTACCGATTTTCCCCCTGCCAGAGCTGGTTCTGTTTCCGGGTAGGCACTTACCTCTCCATATTTTTGAGTTCCGCTACCGAATCATGATGAACACCATCCTTCAGGGTGATCGTCGGTTTGGGGTGTTGATGTTAGACCCCACCACCGGAGAGCGGGCCCAGGTAGGCTGCTGTGCCGAGATTTTGCACTATCAGCGGCTACCGGACGATCGCTTGAAGATTTTGACCCTGGGTCAACAGCGTTTTCGGGTACTCAGCTATGTACGGGAAAAGCCCTATCGGGTGGGTTTGGTGGAGTGGTTAGAGGATCGGCCCAGCGATCGCGACCTCGCTCCCCTGGCCGCTGATGTGGATCGGTTACTGCGAGATGTGGTGCGGCTATCGGCTAAGCTCACCAGTCAAGAGATTGAAATTCCTGAAAATATCCCTGAGGTGCCTATGGAGTTATCCTACTGGGTGGCCAGTAACCTCTATGGTGTGGCTTTGGAACAACAATCCTTATTGGAGATGGATGATACGGGTAGCCGACTGGAGCGAGAGGTGGAAATTCTCACCTCAACTCGTAACCATCTGGCCGCTCGCACTGCCCTGAAGGACGTTTTAGAGTGAATGGGCCTCCTGCAATTGACGATACTTAAGTTTAGCGGCGGCTAGGTTTTCGGAGGCGGTAGTCAAATCATAGCTACCAAAGTTAATTAACCGTTCAGTACAATCCTCCAGGGCGACAATGGCAGCCTGACCCCTGGTTTCTTGACTACTGGCCTCCAGGTCCACAAAAAAAACGTATTCCCCTAGGGCTCGTTTGGCAGGACGAGACTCAATCCGACTCAGGTTGATGGCATGGTCAGCAAACACCTGCAGTGGTTTCAGTAGAGCTCCCGGAGCATTCACCGGCAAACTAAAGGCTAGGGATGTGTAGGCTCCAGAGTTACTCGGTGAGTTAGTTTGAGCCGGGCCCAGTACCCAAAACTTGGTGCAGTTGTCGCTGTGGTCATTGATCTGGTGGGCCAGAACCGGGAGATTATAGAGCTCTGCCGCCCATTCCGAGGCGATCGCCGCTACCGTAGGATTATCCGCCAGGTGCTGTAGGGGTTCCGCCGTAGACCGGGTGGGCACCAAAGAGGCCCAGGGGAGCCATTTTTCTAACCAAAACTGGCACTGGGAAAGGGCCTGGGGATGGGAATACACCACCTGAACCGCCTCCAAATTGGCCGCGTAGGACAACAACCCATGGCGAATGGCCATGACCATAGCCCTCTGGATTTGTAACTGGTTTAATTGCCAGAGAGCATCAAGGGTAGGCGTCACCCCCCCCTCAATGGAGTTTTCCACTGGCACAATACTCAGGCTGGTGATGCCCCTGGCGCTGGCTTCTATGGTGCGGGGGATGGTGGGGAATCCCTGGAGGGCGACTGGTGACCCGAGCTGTTGCTCGAGTTCAAGGCTATAAACTAAGGCAGCAAGTTGGGAAAAGGTGCCATCGGGCCCCAGGTAGGCAAGGGTTGCGGTCATAGGGGAAATCGTGGGTGGAGACCAATGTCTCTAGGGTAGAATACGGGCTGGACTGACAGCGACCATTAACCAAAGCTTAACCCAGTTTAGGCGTAGTCTTTTAATTTAACAGCAGGGTTGCCAGTAGAATGTTTTGGGGTTTCCCTTTGGTCAACTGGGGCCAGGGAGCGGGTCAGACAATAGATAGTACACAGGCAATCCTAGGGAAAGGGCAACCATGGGCGGTGGGACCAGGCTTAAAGTTTTTGTAGACAAAGCTCGATCAAACTATCTCACCATGCTTCTGGCCACTGGCTCAGGAGCTTTTTTGCTAGGCATCGCCGCCCCATTGGTTAGTGCCTGGGCAATTCAGGCCGATCAGCCGCCCCGGTCCTTTGATCGACTTTTACTTCCCCTAGCCGTTGCACCAGGCCTAGAGGCCTTTCCATCCGCAACCAGTAATGAGAAATTTTGTCACCTTGATCCCGCCTTATCACAGACCCTGACTGAGGAAGAAAGTCATTCACCGCTGTTTCAGTCGGCATCCCTAGGCCAGGTAAGTCTGACCTTAGGGCAGGCTAGGGTTCAGGACCTGGCGGTAGCCCCCTGGCCTAACCTGCACCCCCAGGCTAGACAAGCGCGGGTGCCCATACTGATGTATCATGACGTCCTAGAAAAGTCTGAGGTTTTTTTTGACCTGCAGCCAGAAGACTTTGAGCGTCATCTGAAGACTCTGCTAGAGAATGGTCTAACCCCGATCAGCCCCGATCAGTTGGTACATCACCTACGCACCGGTTTGCCCCTGCCTGAAAAACCCGTGCTGCTTAGTTTCGACGATGGCTATGCCGGTCACTATACCCATGTTTACCCGTTACTAAAAAAGTATCGGGTGCCGGCGGTATTTTTCGTGTTTCCAGGCAAGCTAGATGGTAAAGTTGTGGGCCGATCTACTCTGTCCTGGGAGCAGCTCAAAACTATGGCGGCTGACCCCTTGATTACCATTGCCTCCCATAGCGTTACCCACCCAACTGATCTGCGCACCCTTGACGATCAGGCCCTGGCCTATGAAGTTACTGAATCGAAACAACGACTGGAGGAGGAACTTGGGATTCCCATCCGTTATTTTAGCTATCCGACCGGGTATTACGATCAGCGGGTCAGTCAAGCGGTGGCCAAGGCGGGTTATTTGGCCGCTTTTACGATGCGGCAGAATGCAGAGCAGTTTGCTGGAGCATCGGAATCTCTGCTGGCGATCGAGCGATTTGGCCAGTCTAGCTTAGAGGGTTTGTTACATCAGGCCTGGGGTGGAGAAACCATCACCGCTACAGACACCCTCCCAATTGCTATGCAGCGATTATCCTCCACTGGGGATAGGGGGTTTGATTTTCATACCCCGGTGACGGTGGAAAAGCATGACTTCGATGATCAGGCCCTTACTCTGATTCAGGGGGGGCGGCCAGTCACTATCCATGCCGACAGCCGTGATCAACTACCCGCCATTCTGGAGGGCACCAATGCCATTGGGGCCGTTGACGGCGGATTCTTTTCCCTTGAGTATTTGAACTCTAACGTGATGATAGGGCCCGTACTCAGCCAAAGTACACGACGGTTTATCCCAGGTAATCCCAGCGAAAACCCCCGTCTATCTGGCCGACCTTTGGTACTGATTTCCCCAAGTCGAGTCCAATTCATTCCCTTCCACCCCGTCCATCACAATACCCTAGCGGGATTACACCGAGTTTTACCAGGGGTGACTGACGCTTTTGTGGCGGCAGCCTGGCTGGTTAAGGATGGTCAACCCCAACCTGCCAGTAGCTTTGGTAGTCTTTTTGACTTTGACGCCAAACGTCATCGGGCCTTTTGGGGCATCAACCAGGCTGGGCAACCTGTAGTAGGAGTTAGCCACACCATGGTTGACTCCGTAACGCTGGGTCAGTTACTTCACCAAGCCGGACTACAGCAGGCGGTCATGCTTGACTCTGGTGCCAGCACCTCCCTGACCTATGCTGGCGAGTCTTTAGTGGGTTACGAACCCCGCCCTGTGCCCCACGTAGTAGCCCTAGTTCCACCAGAAGCTAACGACAATAGTGCCTGTCCCCTGGTCATGGACCAGTCGAAGCTTAAACCAGAGTAATTTGGTTTTCTCCCTCACGTACCTTGACAGCCCCTAAAGGAGCGACGGTGCTGAGGAGATGGGCCAAGAGTCTTTAAAGCCTGACGATGGTAAACACTACCATAGCCCTTATTAGTTGCTAGGCCGTAGCCAGGATAGCGCCGATCTAATCGCACCATTAATTGATCTCGCCAAACCTTGGCCAGAATACTGGCAGCGGCGATTTCAAGATGGTGCTGGTCTCCCTGAACGACCGTTTGTTGGGCTACATCCAACTGGGGGATAGGCTGGCTGCCATCAACCAGACAAAGGTCAGGCCGCGGGGCAAGATGCTCTATAGCCCGAGTCATGGCTAACAATGTTGCCTGGAGAATATTCAACCGCTCTATTTCCTGTACTGAAGCCATACCCAAGGCGTAGGTAGTCGCTAAACTCTGGATGGGCTTCACCAGCCGTTGACGATGAAGGGCACTGAGGGCTTTACTATCGGTTACCCCCAAAGCCCTTAGGGGCTCATGGGCAGAATCCGGTAGCACTACAGCCGCCGCCACCACTGGACCAAATAGAGCCCCTCGCCCCACTTCGTCAACTCCAGCGACCAGTGTAACCATAGGCAAAGCTAATCAACTGGTTTCTTCGGTATCCGATGACGGGCGACGCCGACGTCGGCGTCGCACAAGAGCATCGGCCTCTGGCTCTAAGACGGTGGCAGCCAAAAGATCCTCTAGAGGCAGTTGTCCTGTAACAATGGACGACAGCGGCCCCGGGTTAGGATCCGCCACAGGTAGGGGATCTCTATTTCTATCCTGTTCGTCAAGCATAACAGGAGCCGGAGGGGGCTCCTGTGCCGGTACATCAGGCCCCCAGCTTGCCTGCCCAGAGGTTGATTGACCCGGAGTAACTACGGAAATGACCAGGTTACGAGGCAAATCCTGAGTTTTTTGGGCTGGCGCTAGGACTAAAGGAGAAACCCCCATCAGGGCGTAGACCCGTTGTTCATCGGGAGTCATTTCCACCGTAATCACCGGAGGTGGGGGAGTTGATTTCTTCTCAGAGCGACTGGCTGAACGACCCCGGCCCAGACGGGTAGGGGGTTTATCGTCATCCTTAGCCAGTTCGAGCCCGGGTTCCTCCGGGGGTGGGGGGGATATCTCCCGTGCCAAGGTCCCATCCCTAGGGATAGGGGCTTCACGCCCATTGCCACGGGAGGGAAGGGTATCCCGCCGTCGCCGTCGCCGACTGGTCTTACCGGACTTGTCTTGATAACTAGGGTGGTTAATTAGATCGAGTTCCTGCAAATCGGGTTGTAGTTCTAGGCCAACCAGGGGTACCTCCCGTAGGGCAGGGGCGCTATAGATGGGCTCTGACACCGAGGGCAAAGGGACCAAACTTTTAGCCACGGATGGAACCTCGGATGACACACCATCCGCAGGTAAATGGGCGAGGTGACCCAGGCCACCGCAGGTTGGACAGGGACGGCCAAAGAGCTCGTAGATATTTTGACCCTGACGCTTGCGGGTTAGTTCTACTAGTCCCAACTCAGAGAGTTGGGAAATTTGAGGGCGGGCTTTGTCGGATCGTAGGGCCTTACTGAAGTGCTCTAGAACCTGCAACTTGTCCCGACGAGAGTCCATATCGATAAAGTCAACAATGATCACTCCAGCGATATTCCGTAGACGCAACTGCCGGGCGATCTCTGTAGCCGCCTCGCAATTTGTCCAGAGTACGGTTTCCCGGGCGGTGGCGGAGCGGGTAAAGGAACCAGAGTTAACGTCAATGACGGTTAGGGCCTCAGTCCGCTCGATAATGATATAGCCACCAGAGGGTAAATCTACTCGTGGTTTAAGCGCTTCCCGAATAGCCGCATTGACGCGGAAGTATTCGAGGATGGAAACCCGATCACGATGTTGATCGATCAGCACCCCCCCCGGCACCTGTCCTCCGCTCCAGTTAGCCAGATGTTGTTTGACCCGTTTCAACCCCGTACTTGAGTCCGTCACAATCCGATTAACATCAGCACTGTAGACATCCCGAAGTACCCGCTGGATAAAATCATCATCCCGGTTTAGGAGAGCGGGGGGACGAGTAGAAAGGGCCTGCTGCTGAATACTCTCCCACTGTCGCTGGAGAACCTCCAGATCCTCGATGATCGCATTTTCACTAATGCCCTCCGCTTCAGTTCGCACTAGCAATCCCATACCGGCGGGCTTAATTAAAATTGCCAGGGCTCGCAGACGATTACGCTCATTTTCGTTGCGAATGCGTCGGGAAAGGTTAACCCCTCGACCATAGGGCATCAGCACCAGGTATCGGCCAGGCAAAGTAATATTTCCGGTTAGCCGTGGGCCCTTATTCCCAGTTGGCTCCTTCATGACCTGCACTAAGACCTTCTGCTGGGGAGCCACCAGCTCAGTGATCGAGCCCGCCATCCGCTTTAAGCGTAGAGGGCCTAGATCGGAAACGTGCATAAATCCGTTACGTTCGCTGTCGCCAATATTGACGAAGGCAGCATCAATACCAGGCAAAACATTTTCTACCGTACCCAGGTAAATATCACTAACCTGGTGACTACCGGTAGCCACAATCAATTCTTCAATCTGATCTTCCGAAAAAACCGCAGCGATCCGATGCTGCTCAGCAATAACAATCTGCTTCGGCATTCAAAATCCTCATACAACACTCACCGTAGGCGGATGAGATGAATACACAAGACTGGGACAGGCGAGCCCCCTCCTCGGGGGCTGACATCTCAACCAGTCAGAGAGAACGCGCCTTTGCTGTTGTTTTGCTCTCAAAACTATAGCTAGCAGAGCCATCGTCATATGTTTCACAGGCTAACATTGAAGGCTTAACTAACTGAATCACACTGATCAGTCTGGTGATTAGCAAAACAGAACTCCGAAGAGGTTAGCAATGACAAGCACAGATAACGAAGTGAAACACTTAAGCTGTGCCAGCCATGAAGACTTGCAAAGGTAACGGTTCTAACAATCAAAAAGATCCTCAGACGAACCGAGAAACTAACTTTGGGAAGGTATTGATGGGTAGTCCGACTATCCTGAAGTGCATTGAAGTTCAAAAACTCAAAGCATCCTCAGAGTATTGATATGGAGAGCTATCCCTGAACTTTCCCAAAACTCTCTGACCTAGATAACCCAACTTGATAGGGATAGATTCTCTAATCAACCCCTATACTCTCATCCAAACTTAGACCATAACCTGGGATAGTCTGATAACAGCAAGCCCAAGTAATGGAGGGAAAGGGCTGAATTGAAGCTCACTAGGAACCTCAATCCTACTTGGATGCATTATAGCGCCAAGCCGGGAACATAGCATATAGTTGACTGAGTTTGTCACCCAACTATTAAAAGCCAGGGGAGATTGCCCACAATCCATAGGGGCTTTGACTAGAACCCCTAGGACATCGGTAACCGGCCAGAGCCAGAGCTGGATAAGCTTTCTGGTTAGCTTCTTGGCACTGAGTACCCATGGGAAAGTCCGCCAGGCTAGGGTTTCTTCTAGACCCGAAATCTAGGAGGCAGAAGCCGCTGGAACCGGTACAATTCCCAGGGGGACAGGGGATGGGGCAAGACCTTGAAAGAGCACGATCAGCATTGGATCACGACGATCAAACTCCCGCCGGATGAGACGACGTAGTTCGCGATCCATAAGCGTTTTAAGACCATCCCAGTCGATGGTGGACTGTCCACTGCGATTATTGAGGATCAATTCTGACCCCTGCGCCGTTAAGACATTGCTGATCACCTGTTTGGCCGACTGTTGGAACCGACTGAGATTGATGGAATGGGCTACCCCCCGCAGTTGGATGGTAGGATCGGTGGTTAGTTTGCCGTCAGCCCCTAAAGTAATGGCTATGGTAATGACACCGTCCTCCGCCAGTTGCTGACGATCCTTCAGAATATCCCGACCGACTACACTCACTCGAGACGAGTCAACCAGAGCAACGCCTGAGGTAACTTGACCTGCGATCCGAATGCCTGCGGGGTTAACCTCGACGATATCCCCGTTCTGAATAATCACCATGTGATCGGCAGGTACCCCCATACTTTGAGCGGTTTCCGCATGGCACACTAGCATGCGATGTTCACCGTGAACAGGCAAAAAGTATTGGGGACGGGTCAAAGCCAGCATTAGTTTGTGATCTTCCTGACAACCGTGGCCAGAGACGTGAATGCCCTTGTCTTTACCGTAAATCACCCGGGCCCCCCGCATCATTAATTTATCAATGATATTGACAACAGCAATGGTATTGCCGGGGATCGGATTGGCAGAAAAGATGACGGTGTCGCCGGATTTAATTTTTATCTGTCGATGGCTATCCTGGGCAATTTGAGTCAGGGCAGCCATGGGCTCCCCCTGGGACCCAGTGGTCAGGATCAACACATTTTCGTCGGCGGTTTGCCCTAAATTTCGTAGAGGTTGGAAGAGGCTTTCCGGGCATTTGATATAACCCAGATCCCGGGCGTGGGCAATAACATTTAGCATGGAACGCCCCACTACAAACACCTTCCGATGGTATTTTTGGGCAAGTTCTAGGATCATGTTGACCCGATGGACCGATGAGGAGAAGGTGGTGACAATCAGCCGCCCCGGCGTCTTGAAGAACTCTCGATCCAGATTGGGGAAGACCGATCGCTCGGAGGGGGTATGCCCTGGCAACTCCGCATTGGTGGAATCACTAATTAAACACAGCACACCCCGTTCTCCAGCCTCCGCCAGTCTCTGAATATCGAAGGTCTCTCCGTCTACAGGGGTGAAGTCAAACTTAAAGTCACCGGTATGCACCACTATGCCCACTGGAGTGTGAATAATCACCGAACAGCTATCGGCAATGGAGTGGGTATTGCGCACGTACTCTACAAGAAAGGAATTACCCACCCGCACCGTTTCTCGCGGGCGGACCTGGCGCAGTTCGGTGCGATCGGCCACGCCAGCTTCTTCTAACTTATCTTCTAACAGAGCCATGGCTAAACGAGGCCCGTAGATGACGGGAATATCAAATTGCTTAAGATGAAAGGCAATACCCCCAATATGGTCCTCGTGGCCATGGGTAACGATCATCCCCTTGATCTTGTGACGATTCTCCAACAAGTAGGTGATATCTGGAAGCACGATGTTGACCCCGTGCATGCCATCGGTTGGGAAAGCTAAGCCGGCATCTAGCAGCATGATTTCGTTATTGATTTCAAACACACAGGTGTTTTTCCCAATTTCATGCAAACCCCCCAGGGGGATGATTTTCAACGCTTGACCGGAGTTGTTATTAGCCATATAAAACTGTCTCGTGGATAAGGAATTTGAGGGGGAAGGACTTAGGAAACTGTGGAGGTAAGCCTGGCGGGCCAGAACTAGGTTAGGTCATGGAATGAAGTAGAGAGATAAATCGCCAGGGGAACAGACGCTCAGTAAAGATGCGCAGGAAAGCACACAGATCGGGTGTAAAGGGATAACGATTATTCAGTTGTGCCAAGCTATGTAGAAACCCAGTTAGTGAAAATGTCTGAGGGTGTTCAATGGTAGGACTAAGCTGTAGCGGTAAGTAGCCCAGTCTCTGTGAATACTACCTCTAGTCTTTGTCGCATTAAGTCATCAGGATAACACAGGGGTAAACGGACTGTACCGACAGACCACCCCTGCAGAGCAAGGGCTAGCTTCACAGGTATGGGGTTGGTGGTGAGAAACAAAGCTTTAAATAAGGGCAGTAGTTTCAGGTGAATCTCGGTAGCCAGATGGGGTTGGCCTGATTCGTAGGCTTTTACCATGGCTTGGATCTGATCTCCGACCAGATGACTGGCCACACTGACAACACCGGAGCCACCAATGGAGAGGATAGGTAGGGTAAGGGAATCGTCACCGGAGTAAATAGCAAAATCAGGGGCAGTTTGGGAACGAATTTGGCTAGCCTGATCTAAACTGCCGCTAGCTTCCTTAATCGCCACAATATTAGGAATGTCAGCAAGACGCACAATAGTTTCTACGTCCAGGTTACAACCAGTTCGCCCAGGAATGTTATATAGCATCAAGGGAAAATCAGGTACGGCCTCGGCGATCTGCCTAAAGTGTTGGAACAGACCTTCCTGAGGGGGTCTGTTGTAGTAAGGAACAACCTGCAGGGCGCCGTCTAACCCAAGTTGATAGGCCTTACGGGTAGCCGAGATCGCCTCTTCGGTGGAATTAGACCCAGTTCCCGCTAGTACTTGAGCACGACCACCCACCACCTGTTGAACACACTTGAAAAGTTGGTATTCCTCCTCCCAAGTGAGGGTGGGAGATTCCCCAGTAGTGCCACAAATGACTAAACCATCACTGCCATGGTTAATCAGGTGATCGGCTAGGGCTTCGGCAACCCCATAGTCAACCTCGCCATTTTGGGAGAATGGCGTCACCATGGCTGTCAGCACCTTGCCAAAATAAACCACTCGACGGCAATATCCTCAAATGATAAAACTCTAAACAGAAAAAATCAGTATTAGCCTAAATTCAACAACAGTCGAGACGATTATACCAATTCTACCGGTTTGGCGGTTACTAATTCGCCAATTTGCACCGCATTCAGGGCAGCTCCCTTACGAATTTGATCCCCACTCAGCCACAGCTCTAGGGCGTGATCGTTAGAAATGTCTTGACGAATGCGACCCACCAGCACATCGTCTTGCCCACTCGCTTCCATCGGCATCGGGAAATAATTGCGGGTCCAATCCTCTACTAGTTTAATTCCAGGGGCCTGACTGAGAATTGCTTTAGCCTTGGTCGGCGCAAAGGGTTGGTGAAACTCGATGTTGATCGATTCAGAGTGGGCCCGTAGCACGGGTACCCGAACGCAGGTGGCGGAAATCCGCAGGCTAGGATCGTTAAAAATCTTACGGGTTTCATTCACCATTTTCATCTCTTCCTGACAATACCCCAGCTCATTCAAAGGGGAGTTGTGGGGAAATAGATTAAAAGCCAGGGGATAGGGGAAGGCCTCGGCCATGGGGGACTCTCCTGCCAGAATGGCCTGGGCTTGCTGCTTAACTTCCTCCATGGCGCGGGCCCCAGCCCCACTGGCGGATTGATAGGTGGCGATGATTAAACGTTTAACCGGCTGCACTTGGTGTAGGGGCCAAACCGCCAGAGCCATCAAGATGGTAGTGCAGTTGGGGTTGGCAATAATTCCCTGATGCTGGTGGGCGGCGGCCGGGTTAACCTCAGGAATTACCAGTGGCACAGTCGGATCCATTCGAAAAGCGCTGGAGTTGTCAACGGCGATCGCTCCCGCTGCTACCGCCCGAGGTAACCACTCTTGAGAAATCGCCCCCCCCGCTGAGGCCAGTACCAGATCAATGCCTTTGAAGGCTGATTCATCCAGGGCTTCCACCAACAGGCTTTCGCCGTTAAAGGTTAGGGAAGTACCTGCGGAACGGTGGGAAGCCAGTAACTTTAAAGTCTTGACTGGAAATGACCGCTGCTCTAGTAGGGTAAGAATTTCGGTTCCTACCGCCCCCGTGGCGCCTAAAATTGCAACATTTAAGCCATTAGCCACAGCCCTAGCCCTCCTACATGACGATCAAAACCTGTGTTGATAGTATAGCTTTGGCTAGAACCCTCTTAGCCCAGAGTTGTTCGGCCAAGTTGGGCAGGGTTGTTCGGTCAACTGGCACCCTATCCTTGGTCAGCTGAATTGGGCTGATCAGGCATAGACGGGCCAGGACCTCTGACTTACCCCCTTGGCCTGGACAAACTAGCGATTGGCAAGAAACCGCCATAAAAAATAACTAGCTCGGCTGATTTGAGCTATGCTTACTAACTGCGTCAAATTAGTTTCAGATTGGCTTCCCCTTGAACGCTGTTACTGTATATCTTGTTGAGCTGGATCCCCCCCATGAAAGTAACCCAGGAAGTTCTACCTGACAGTCAGGTAGGGCTAGAAATTGAGATTCCCTCTGAGCTTTCCCAAAGGACCTACGACCAGGTTCTGAATAAGCTGATGAGCACCACCACTATCCCGGGTTTTCGCAAGGGTAAGGTACCCAAACCTATTTTCCTACAACGCATTGGCGTCACTCAGCTTAAAGCCACCGTTGTTCAGGAACTGCTGGAGACCGCTATTCAATCCGCCATTAAACAGGAAGAGATCGCGGCGATCGGGAACTACCAGCTCCGCTCCTCCTTTGAAGAGTTGGTGGCCCAGTACCAACCCGGCCAAACCCTGACCGTTTCCGCCAGCGTTGATGTGCCGCCCCGGGTGACCCTAAAACAGTATAAGGGTTTGTCCTTGCAGGCTGAAGAGATTTTACCCGATCCGGAACAGGTGAATCGAACCCTGGCTACCTACCAAAACCAACGAGCTACCCTGGTCCCCATTGAGGATCGACCTGCCCAAATGGGAGATGCGGTGGTGATCGACTTTCTGGGCAAAGTGGCTAATGAGTCCGGTGATCTGGAAGAGTTTGCCGGTGGCTCCGGTACTGATTTCAGTCTGGATCTAGAACCGGGCCGGTTTATTCCCGGGTTTATCGAAGGTATCGTGGGCATGAACCTGGAGGAGAGCAAGGACCTTGATCTTGTCTTCCCCGAGGACTACGGTCACGCGGATCTGGTCGGTAAGGCGGTAGTCTTTTCCATCACCCTGAAAGAGCTTAAGGAGAAGGAACTCCCTGAGCTGGATGATGATTTTGCCGAAGAAGTTAGTGAGTTTTCCACCATAGAGGAACTGCGCACCTCCCTGGTGGACCAGTATGCTGAAGATGCCTTGGAACGGACCAAAACCAATCAGCATGCAGCCCTCCTCAAGGCCCTGGTGGTTAACCTGGAAGCAGAAATTCCCGAGACTTTGGTACAACAGGAAGCCAACTTTTTGGTGAGGCAAACCCTCACCCAGTTGACTCAGCAAGGTCTGGACCTGGGTAAGTTGATAACCCAAGATTTGCTAGAGGGAATGCGCAAAGAAGCACGTCCAAACGCCATTGAACGGCTAAAACGCACCCTCGCCCTGGGAGAAGTCGCGAAGCAAGAAGCGATCGAGGTTACCCAAGAGGAACTTCAGGCTAAGTTTGATGAAACCCTGGCCGATTTGGCGGACCCAGATCAATACGACTTAGATAGATTACGGCAGGTTCTGGAGGAGGAACTACTGCAGGATAAGATTCTTACCTGGCTGCTTACCGCCAACACCCTGGAGTTGGTTCCTGAGGGCAGCCTTGATTCTGAACCGACTTCTAACCTCGAGGCTGAGGCGATCGTGGAATCTGATACGGCTTTCCCAACGGTGAGCAGTGACGAAGAGGAATGATCCTAAGCCTGGGCTAAACTCCTAAACTTTCCCAAAGCGACTAGGGGTGCAAGAAAAATTAGGGCATAATATCTGTTATGAGACCGTCACCTGCCGGATTTTCTTAGATTCTATGTCTGTCCAATCTACCTGGCGTTGCAGAAAGCAGAGGCCACTAGATAGGGGTAACTCCTTTCAGGGGGCATTCCGGTCTAAAGTCCTTCAATTCTGGAGTTATAGCGATCGCCCTACTCCAGAACACTGTTCCTTTCCCGTTGTCTGAGCACCCCTTCTCTGAAGAAATTTAGTTGCAGCCCTTGAAATATTGGCCAAACTGATTATGATTGCATCGAACCCTAGCCAAAGGTCAATTTTCAACTTGAGTTCTATTGCTAGTCAACCTGATATTAGCAGTGTGCTACCTGTCGTTATTGAGCAATCTGGACGGGGGGAGCGGGCTTTCGATATCTATTCCCGTCTCCTCCGCGAGCGTATTATCTTTCTGGGAACTGCCATTGATGGTCAGGTGGCTGATTCTATCGTGGCTCAACTTCTTTATCTAGATGCCGAGGATCCAGAGAAGGATGTACAAATCTACATTAACTCGCCCGGTGGATCCGTAACCGCTGGTATGGCTATTTACGATACCATTCAGCAAATTCGTCCCAATGTGGTGACCATTTGCTTTGGCCTAGCCGCCAGCATGGGTGCATTCCTGCTTTGTGCCGGAACTAAGGGTAAGCGCCTTTCCTTGCCCAGTTCTCGGATTATGATTCACCAGCCTTTAGGGGGTGCCCAGGGCCAGGCTGTGGATATTGCTATTCAAGCCAAAGAAATCTTGTATCACAAAAATCGTCTTAATCAGCTGATTGCCTTCCATACAGGTCAACCTATCGAACGGGTTGAAGCCGATACTGAGCGAGATTTTTATATGTCAGCCCAGGAAGCCCAGGAATACGGCTTGATTGACGATGTAATTCAACAGCATTCCCTCTCAGTCCACCCTGCCGTGACTGCACTTAACTAAGGTCATGATATGTCTAAGTACGACTCCCATCTAAAGTGCTCTTTTTGTGGCAAGTCCCAGGAGCAGGTGCGGAAACTAATTGCTGGTCCAGGTGTGTATATCTGTGATGAATGCGTAGACCTGTGTAACGAAATTTTAGATGAGGAGTTGTTTGATACTGGTACGGCGGTAGCTCAGCCAGTACCACGGCGGGAGATGGCCGCCCCGGAGCGATCTCGCTCTACCGCCGCCCCTATCTCTATGAGCCAAATTCCCAAACCAAAGGAAATCAAAGACTACCTGGATGATCACGTGATCGGTCAGGACGAAGCTAAAAAGGTTCTCTCTGTGGCGGTTTATAATCATTACAAACGCCTCAGTTACCTGCAAAACCTGCAGGATGGCTCCGCCGATGACACCATCGAGCTGCAAAAATCTAACATCCTGCTGATTGGTCCCACCGGTTGCGGTAAGACCTTGCTGGCCCAAACCCTAGCCCGGATTTTAGACGTTCCCTTTGCCGTAGCGGATGCCACCACCTTAACGGAGGCGGGTTACGTTGGGGAGGATGTGGAAAATATTCTGCTCCGCCTGCTGCAAGTGGCCGATCTAGATGTGGAGGAGGCACAACGGGGCATTATCTACATCGACGAAATCGATAAGATTGCTCGTAAAAGTGAAAATCCCTCCATTACCCGTGATGTCTCCGGGGAAGGCGTACAGCAAGCGCTGCTAAAAATGCTGGAAGGGACCATCGCCAATGTTCCTCCCCAGGGGGGACGCAAGCACCCCTATCAAGACTGTATTCAAATTGACACCAGCAATATTTTGTTCATTTGCGGGGGAGCTTTCGTCGGTCTGGAGAAGATCGTAGAACAGCGGATTGGCAAAAAGTCCATTGGTTTTGTCCAACCTGGGGAAAATCAGGTCTCCCGGGAAAAGCGAACCGCCGACGTCCTGCGCCATCTGGAACCCGATGACTTGGTTAAGTTTGGGCTGATTCCAGAATTTATTGGTCGCATTCCCGCCACTTCGGTGGTTGAGCCCCTGGACGAAGAATCCCTTATGGCTATCCTGACGGAGCCTAAAAATGCCCTGGTCAAGCAGTTCCAGAAGCTGATGCGAATGGATAACGTGCAGCTTGAGTTTAAGTCGGATGCTCTGCGGGCGATCGCCCGAGAGGCCTACCGTCGTAAGACCGGGGCAAGGGCTCTGCGTGGCATTATTGAGGAACTGATGCTGGATGTCATGTATGAGCTGCCCTCCCGCAAAGATCTCAAGCGCTGCATGATTACCCGGGAAATGGTGGAGCAGCGGTCCACCGCTGACCTGTTGCTCCATCCCTCCTCTATTCCCAAGCCCGAGTCCGCTTAGCTATGGCCTATCTGCGGGTTAACCAGGTCGATCACTATTACCAGTGGATTGGCACGGAAACTCCTCGATCCCCTGAGTCCAGGAAACCAGTGCTGGTTTTTTTGCACGGCTGGGCCGGTTCCTGTCATTACTGGGAAAGTACGGCTCGGGCCCTTGCCCCCCACTACGACTGCCTCCTCTACGATATGAGGGGCTTTGGACGATCTCAAATCGCCTCGGATCAGGCTGCTGCAGTGGCGACCCGGGGATACGAGCTGATCACCTTTGCTGAAGATTTGGAACAACTCCTGACCGCCCTGGAACTGTCAACCGTAAGCATAAATGCCCATTCCATGGGAGCCTCGGTGGCGGTTTTCTTCCTCAATCGCTATCCCCAACGGGTGGAACGAGCCATCCTAACCTGCAATGGCATTTTTGAGTACGACCAAGCCGCCTTTGAAGCCTTCTATCGATTTGGCGGCTTAGTGGTGCGGTTTCGCCCCGCCTGGTTAGGTCGCCTGCCTTTAATGCCCCGGTTTTTCATGGCTCGTTTCCTGCATCAACCGATTCCTGCAGCAGAGAAAGTTGCTTTCCTAGAAGACTTTCTCCAAGCCGACTACCAAACCGCCCTGGGTACCATCTTTACCTCGGTGAGTAAGGCCGCTACAGAAGTTATGCCGGTGGAATTTGCCAAAATCCCTGTACCTACCCTGCTGGTTTCAGGGGAATTTGATCAAATTACCCCCGCCGATCTCGGGCGTAGGGCAGCAGACCTGAACCCTCTGATTACCTATGCCCTGATGGAGAAAACGGGACATTTCCCCATGCTGGAGGATCCTTCCACCTACCTGACCCAGGTGAATCACTTCCTAGAGATTCCCTCACCCGACTCCTAGGCAGTCTCTAGGGGAAGCTGAAAGGACCGCACCTGGTTAAGACCGGTATAACATTGCCGCAGGGTATCCAGCAAATTACTGGTACAGCGGCTATCTCCCAGAGCGCAGACAATGGTCAGGTGGTGTTGGAGGTGAATAATCGCCCGGCTGTAGTCATGCACGGCCAGGGTAACAGTGGTCAAATGGGTGAGAATGCGACGCAGGGCAGTCTGATCAAGGGCCTCAGAGGGTTGTCTTTGGTGTAGATCCAGGAAGGCTTCATAACACCTGATGGCTTGATTGTAGTGCTGGAGACTTTTGTAGGTGTTACCAAGGTTTTGAAGGATTTGCATCTGTATGGTCGGTTCCTCCAGTTCCTGAGCAATCTCCAGGCTAGCCTGGTAGATAGCGGCGGCTTGGTGGTTTTCCCCCCTGGCTCGGTAAACCATGGCTAGATTATTCAAAGATCGCACCTCCGCGTATTGATCCTGAAGTTGTCGCGCCAGGGCCAGACTGCGATTCATATACTCCAGGGCCTGGGAGAAATTACCCTGATGTCGGTAGCTATTCCCTAGGTGGTCTAACACCTCCTGCACCAGGGGGAGATTCCCCAGTTCCTGGGCCACCGTCAAGCACTGGGCGCCATAGTCTACGGCACAAAGATAATCCCCCAAACGGTAATGCATGACGGCCTGGGTGAGTAATACCCGGGCCACCAGGGGGCGATCGCCAAGCCGTTTATAGGCCTGGAGGGATTGCTGAATCAACGCCAAAGCGGGGGTAAACCGGCCTTCCTGGAAGTAGCTAAGGCCCTGTTGTAACCAATGATCACCATCCTGGCTCAAGTACTGCTGATCAAGGGGGGAGAGTTGACCTGCCGCAACCATGGTTGCCTCTGGGGAAGCCGCCAGTTGGGACGGGTTGGTCAGAATGAAGGTGGGGCGTAGCGCCGCAGATATGTAGGATGCCATAGATCTACTCAGGCTGGCTACAGGGATACCACCGTCGCTGTGGTGATCAATGTCTCTGATCACTCAGGACCCACCCGAGACGACAATGGCCTAGCTTTCATCCTAACTTTACAGTTCTATATAAGCACTCCGTAAAAGCACATATTTATCGTGTACAAAATCGTGTATAGCATCAGCGAGAAATTACGGAAAATATCGCTATGGGGAGCTCAGTCAGCGGTCTAGAAGGCTTTAGAAACAATCCTTACGACCCCGCAAACGGGCAAAGGTTTGCTCTGGGGTTTTGCCCTCGACCGCTACCTGCAGGGCCGGTTGATCCCATCGGAGAAAGGGATTAGTTAGCTTTTCCAAGCCTAAGTCGGCCGGAACGGTGGGTTGTCCCTGGCACCGAGCCCTTTCAACCGCCTCAAACCGCCGCTGTAGCACCGGATTCTCCCCATCTACGGTAAGGGCAAACTCCAGGTTTTTGAGGGTATACTCGTGGGCGCACCAAACTTGGGTGTGGTCGGGAAGTTGTCTGAGTTTATTAAGGGAAGCCACCATCTGACTAGGGGTGCCTTCGAAGAGGCGACCACAGCCCCCAGCAAATAGGGTGTCACCGCAGAACAGATCGCCCCAGTTACCTGTTTCAGCGGGCGGGAAATAGTAGGCAATGTGGGCGCGGGTGTGACCTGGCACGAATAGCACTTGGCCCTGGCGATCGCCAAAACTAACCCTATCCCCCTCCTCCAGACCCACCCGCTGCCCAGGAATTCTCCCCCAGTCCTGGGACCCACCGTAGACCACCGCCTGGGGAAAGTAATCCAGCAGGGTGAGGTTACCCCCCACGTGATCGCTGTGGTGGTGGGTATTGAAAACAGCCACCAGGGTTGCCCCCAGATCCCCTAGACAGTTGAGTACGGGTGCGGCGTCTCCTGGATCCACGACGGCGGCTTGCTGTTGTTGGAGATCGTGGAGCAGAAAGATATAGTTGTCCCTAAAGGCCGGTAGACGGTGAATATCCATGCCTAGCTGAAGGTCTGGTTAGAGACCGGATCTAGATCAAAGAGCAGGGTGAGGGTTTGCATAGCTCGCTTACGGGCTTCGATATCTCGCTGGGCTCGCAGTTGTACCATCGGGTCGTGGAGGATTTTATTAACAATCCCCCGGGTCAGGGCCTCAATCACCTCCTGGTGTTTCTCGGCAAACTCGCTCCCCAGACGAGATAGGGCCTTTTCCAGTTCCTGCTCACGGATAGATTCCACCTTACTGCGCAGGCTGCTGATGGTGCCAATGGTGTCCAGCGATCGCCACCAATCCATAAAGCCCTCCACCTCCTCATCCAGCAGTAGCTGGGCTTCCATCGCCAGCCGCCGACGGGTGGCCTGGTTTTGGGCCACCACCGCCTTCAGGTCATCGACGTTAAAGGCATGGACATTCTCCAGCTCGTTGACGTTACTGTGGACATTCAGGGGCACAGAAATATCAAACAGCATCAGGGGACGACTAGCCTCCAGCAGCGGTGCCAGATTATCTCGATGCAGCAGGGGCTCGGTGGCGGAGGTACAGGTAAAGACCACGTCAGACTGTTGCACCGTTGCCAACATGGCATCCAGGGTACCGGTGTAGATGGTGGCCTCACTAAACTGACGGGCCAGTTCGTCGGCCCGATCAAGGGTGCGGTTGAGGATGGTAATGGGGCAGGAGTCCTTAGCGATTAAATGCTGGACCAGCAAGCGGGCCATCTTACCGGCCCCCAGGATGCTAACCCGGCACTGGCTGAGGTGGGGCACCTTCAGCCGAGCCAATTCCACCGCCGCTGAACTAATCGAAACAGCGCCGGTCCCAATGCTGGTTTCACTCCGCACCCGCTTACCCGCCGTCAGGGCCTGCTTCAACAGACGATCTAGCACCCGGCCAATACTCTTGTGTTGCTGGGCCAACTGGTGGGCATGCTTGACCTGGGCCAGGATTTGCCCTTCCCCCAACACCAGGCTATCTAGCCCCGCCGCCACCCGCATCAGGTGATTAACCGCATCCTGGTGGAGCAGGATAAATAGGTGGGGACGGAGGGCCGCCAGGGATAGACCGCTATGCTCCGATAGAAACTGCATCACTTCGCCGATCCCCTGTTCTGTGGCGGCGGTGACGATGTGGATTTCTAACCGGTTGCAGGTACTGAGGATGGAAACCTCATCGATGTGGGGACAATGGGTCAGGTGGGCGATCGCATCTCCTGTCTGAGCCGTAGGAATACTAAGCTTTTCCCGAATCTGTACCGGTGCGGTTTTATGGCTCAGACCAATGACGGCGATATTCATTCTTCCTCCATGCGTTTGGTTAATACAGTCCCTGGATAGCCGAGGCCAGCCCTCTGTCAATGATTTAGGATCGACCATTGCTGCAGGGGCCATGATCTCACTCCTCCCCAGCTCCCACGCCCCCTATGGTTGACGTTAAGGATAAATGGCCCTTGACTCAAGGAAACTCAACAAAAGTCCATGAAAAAGTCTTGAGCACTAAAAAAAGATGCGGAGGACCCGCATCTTTAGTTTATGGCATCTGTAAAAGACTCTTAGCGAATTTGTAAGGTCTTGGGCTGCTCAAACATGTGGATGGTATCAACAAACCGAGCCGTCTTAGACTGGCTAGAGATCACTAGGGACTGGGTGCGGGCGCCGCCGTGGAAGAAGCGCACCCCATTCATTAGCTCGCCAGAAGTAATGCCGCAGGCGGCAAACAGGACGGTTTCGCCGGAGGCTAGTTCGTGGGTGTCGTAAACCCGATCAATGTCGGTAATCCCCATTTCGTTGAGACGGGCAATGTTAGCTTCCTTGCTTTCGCCAATCAAACCAGTTTTTACAACGGCGGGATCGTAGATCAACTGCCCCTGGAAATGGCCCCCCAGGCAACGCATGGCAGCGGCACTGATCACCCCCTCGGGAGCCGCCCCAATACCCATCAGGGCATGGGTATTGGTACCCGAGAAGGCGCAGGCAATGGCCGCCGACACATCCCCGTCGGAGATCAGTTTTACCCGGGCGCCGGCATCACGGATTTCCTTAATCAGCTCGGCATGGCGATCGCGTTTCATCACCACCACCACCAGCTCATCAATGGACCGATTCAGGCATTCCGCCAAAATTTTCAGGTTCTCGGTGGCGGACTTATTGATATCGACGTGGCCCTTGGCCTGGGGTGGGGCGGCCAGCTTCTTCATATAAAAGTCAGGGGCGGCAAACAACCCACCCTTTTCGGAAATCGCCAACACCGCCATGGATCCATTTTGGCCGTAGGCTACCAGGTTAGTCCCTTCGCAGGGATCCACAGCGATATCGATTTCCAGCAGTTCATCAGGATTGCAGTAGGCCTTGGCATCGGGTTGGGTGCAGATCCCCACTTCTTCACCGATGTAGAGCATGGGGGCGTCATCCCGTTCCCCCTCGCCAATCACAATCCGGCCCCGCATGTGAATTCTGTTCATGCGTTCCCGCATGGCTTCCACCGCCACCTGGTCAGCGATATTTTTCTCACCCTTGCCCATCCACCGGGAGGAGGCGATCGCCGCCTGTTCCACCACTTCAATAATCTCTAAACCGAGGGTACTTTCCACCGGGTTAATCCTCCAAACTGCTTTGTTTAACTAGTTTCAGGTTATCTATCTCACCGTTACCCAGTCTATCAGACCCGGGGATCAAGGCATAGGCTATGGTAGGTAAAGGCGATACCCCCTCAAGAACCTAGTGCTCCATCAACCCTAAAATGATCGGTTGAGACAAGCAGGGGAGACAGGGAAGGATAAATGGACGGCTGCATTGAATCTTGATAGACGACTAGCAACTACCGGCAATGACCAACACGGGCCAGGGTAAACAGGATGGCGGATTACCTCCCTACGGGCTGCGGAGGCTGGGGTTGGGGTCGCTCCAACCGCTGGGGCGACCCTGGAGGTTAGGGCTACCATCCTTAGGATTGCTGATCGCCCTGGGGCCCCAGCTATGGTCAGGGGGGCCCTACCTAAGCTCGATTCAGAACCTGGCATCTACCTCCCTATTACCAGTTCAGGTCGCGGCCCTAGCCGTTCCCGCTATTCCCCCCCTGCCCACCCCTATTCCTGCCCCCTTCGAGCCGCCCCAAGGTGGGATTACGGGACAGGTGCCTAGTCCCCAGGAGGATTTGGGGCTCGGCCATCTCCATCCCAGGGATCTCACCTCCCTCCAGGGGACCAACTGGGGGACCAGCTTCCTCCGCTATGCCGGCTGGTTGCAGGGGGTCAGCCTACCGATCTACGCCGAACCAGGAGGCAAACCCTGGGCCTGGTTAGTCAATGGCTGGTTGTTGATTGAGGGGGTCAATCCCATTGCTATTGGACGGGATGCCAGTTTTGCCATGGTGCAACCCGATCGTGCTCTCTATAGCTTCCCAGTCTTAGAAATCAGGTCCGATGGCTGGTTTCGTTTTCGTTACACGACAACGGGTACGGTGTGGGCCCATAGTTCCCATCTTGCCTTGGGCCAGGTTCCCCTGGTGGTGGAACCCTGGGCCGATCAGGTGCGCCGCGCCACCTGGGTGCGGTTCCGCAAACCAGGCCTATCTCAGGGCCTACGGGAGGAGCCCCAGGGAGATAGCCGGTTGCGATCGCTGATCAGCCCCAACAGTTTGATGCAGCCCCTGGAGATGGAGGGAGATTGGTTACGGGTGCGGGTGACCCAGCCCGCCCAGGGTTGTACCCCGCTGCCGGGAGCCACCAACGATGAGGGTTGGATTCGCTGGCGGGATCAGCAGCAAACCCTACTGCTATGGTTTGGTACTGAAGCTAACTGCCCCTAAGCGGAACCCCTAGAAGCACCCCTCTGGCCAGGTAACCGAGGGGAACTGACCAGCTCGGTACTGCACCACCCGTCCCTGCTGATCGGTTTCAAACACCAGGCGATAGAGGTCCTCTCCCCGATCCTTAGGGGTGAAGGTAATGGTCTTACCTAAGGTCAGGGGGTTAGCTACCGACTCTAGTTGGGCGGCATCGTAATACTGGATCAAATCCGCCTCAGAGGAGCCGATCTTAGCTCCACTGCGGGTGGCGGTCAGGCTACCCGGCCAAACATCAAGGCGGAGAATTTGACCCTGAATGGCCATCAACCCGATCGGTTCGCTATGGTCTTTGAGCCGGTAGTATTGGCAGTCGCCGTTACCTATCTCTGGAATGGGTAGGAGGGTAAAGCCCAGATCTTCGATCTCCGTCTTGGTCATGCCAATCCGAATCGGCCCCAACCCTGTGGTAGTTACTTCGGCGTTGAGAATGGCCAGGGTTGGTACGTCAGTGACCTGAGGGGTAGAAGCGGCGGCGATCGCCCGCTGCATTAACCGGAGAGAGGTGAGGGAGGTAATGGCACCCTGCAGCAAAATAGTCGATTGGTGGGTAATCACAGTAGCAAGCCCAGCCCGGTGGGCTTGTTCAGGTCGATTCGTAGACCGGGGCACCAAAAACACCCCGTAGAGCCCCGTGCCCAGCAGTGCCAGAGCAGCGCAGACCCCAGCGATTATTTGTTGTGGTTTTGCCATAACTGTTTATCTCACACCCTGGCGAGCGGCTAGTGGATTCGATGCCTCTCCCCCAGAATACCCAAATCGTCTAAGGGAGCCATAGGCAGTCAACGTTCACCCTTAAACAACAATGAATTCAACTCCGCTAACCGTTCTATGATGTGGACCAGGGGTTTACCAAGTTTACCAACCCAGTGACAGGATGACCTATACGCGCTGGGTTAGGAATAGGATCGGCAGCCATGATAATAATCTTCTTCCAAACCCCAAGCGTTGTTCAGCCTAGAGTTCTCCAGTGCACCCTTCCTTAAGTCCATGGTCATCCTATCTTGGTTGAACTATCCTTGGCTAAACTGTAGACGGCTCTGTCAACCCAAAACGGGCTTATTAGTAGTAGTCTCGGGTATTGGCGCCGGTATCGCCACCTTGGGTTGGCACTTGAGCCCCAGCCCCCCCTCCCCCAGTTCCCTTAGCACTTCCCTGGTGTTGCCGGAACGCCGTTCACCGACACCGTTGGTGGTGCCAGCGCCCGTGTTGCCCCAACCCCTACCCCCGGGTCAAGCCTGGCAAGAAGCTGGCCACCCTCAAGGGACAGTGGTATTTATCGATGTTCCGCCCCAGCACTGGATTTATCCCATCCTGCAGAACCTGGGCCAGCGCCAACTGTTAAACGGTTTTCCGGATGGATTATTTCGCCCAGAGGAGGGAATGACCCGGGCCACACTGGCCACCCAATTGGCTCAGCTAAACATTACCAATCCAGCCAATACCAAGAACTCCAGCAGTGGTCAACCCATACCTAGACCATCCTACCGGGACGTCGACCCCCACCACTGGGCCTACGACGCCATTCAATGGGTTGTAGAAAATGGCTATATGACTGGATATCCAGACGGTAGCTTTCAACCAGACCAACCACTGACTCGACTGCAGGTGGTTCTATCCCTAAGCCAAGGGCTGGGCTTAAAGTCACAGCATAGGTTTGACCGGGTGCTACAGCCCTATGAAGACCATCAGGAGGTACCTGACTGGGGGACCGAAGCCCTAGCGGGGGCATTGGAGGCGAATTTATTGACGGGTGAACCCAAATCTAACAAGCTCGAACCTAACCGGCTAGCGACCCGTGCTGAGGTGATCAGCATCATTCACGCTGTTCTAGTTTACACAGGACAGCTCAAGCCCTTACAGTCACCCTAGGGGAAATTGAGAGGTTGTTTGAAAAGGGTTACCCCAGGTATATTTTGCCGCCACAAATTTTACGCCACGAAGACGCAAAAGTGTTGGAGTCTGAGGGTATTATCCTACTTGATAAGTATAGTTTGAGACTCTCTTTGGCTTTCTTGGCTTTTCAAACAACCTTTAAGCGTGGTTAAAAGAGGGTAGACTAATCTGATCTACCCCGGCAGGGCTGAGGCTGGGGAGTTCTAACCGATGGGACCGACGGGTCCGCATCGCTAAACGATAGGTAACGCTCTGCAATTCAGCCTGGAGTTGGCGGTTTTCTTTCTGCAGGTCCACAACCCGTTGCTTAACCTCCTGCAGGCGTTCAGAAAACTTTTGCCGATAGACCTCGGGTAATTCCTGTATTACTTGTTCAAGCATACGGGAACGGTCTGTTAGCTCCTCTACGGTTTGGCGCAGTTGCACCACTTCCGAGTCCTTCGCTTGAAGTTCTCCTTGGTAAAAGTCAATCTGCTTTTCTACCCCCCGAAGCTGATCTCGCAGGGTATTGACTTCAGCCTGGTGTTGCTCTGAAAGATCGACCGTCGGCACGAAACCAGCATTTCCCTTCACCAGGCGAAACAATTCTTGAGAAAGCTGTTGTACCAACTGGTCCCGCATTTCCAGCTCGGCCTCAAGCCTGGCCACCTCGGATTGGTGGTCATTCATATCGGTATAGGAAGACTGAACCACAGGATGACTCCCGCTAAACTAGCTATCAAAAGATAAATTTGGATGATTTGGATCATCAAACAAAATGGAGGAAACCGGTTTCAGGCTCCCTGGCCCTAGTTAATTAGTCCAAATCAACACAGGTTGAGGCTAACTTTAGCACTGGATGGGGAAAATAGCACAACTCCAGTGAAAAAATAGAGTGATAGCCCGATTCCCCCACCGGTCAAGACCCATGCCTCCTAAAGTAAAGGCCCTGGGTACTGGGTAGCCAGGGCCAGGCTGTCTGGAGCGGTCTACACCTGTAGGCTAGCTCCAGATAAGGATCGTCGATAGTCCTTGCGCCAGGTGGGTGGGGCCACTCCCCCTATTCCTCCTCACTGGCCACAACGGCGGTGGACTCCTCTGCGCTGGGGGATTCAGGAACTAAGCCAGGGCTGAAGGTAGGGAGGGGCACCAGGGCAGGGTCTGCTTCCTGCTTCACAGTTAAAAACCGAATCACCTCATCACTCAGACGCATGGCCCGTTCCAGGGGAGCAACCGCGCCACCCGAACCACTATAGTTCATCTGGATATAAATACCTTCACGGTGGCGGTCAATGTCGTAGGCAAGTCGACGCTTACCGCGATGTTGGGTTTCTAGAATGGATGCCCCCTGTTCCTGTAGTAGGGCTTGATATTTGGCAATTAGGCCGTCTACGATCTCGTCATTTAGATCGGGGCGGAGGATGTACATGGTTTCGTACATGTATGCTTTCATAAGGATTTCCTGTGGACGTTAGTGGCCTCCCTCAGCTCCCATGGGAACTGAAATAGAAGCAGGATATTGCATTATATCAACATTTGGCAGGTCCTATGGCACAGCGCTATGTCAGAGTTCAGTCCCGCCTTGGGCAGTCCTACTATGGACTACTTCACCCGGACCGCCGGGTTCAGGTGTTAGATGCCGCTCCCTGGCTAGATGGTCAATTAACCGAGACAGAACTACCCCCTGATCAGTATGTCCTTTTAGCGCCCTGTGCCCCCTCTAAGGTGATCGCCGTGGGCAAAAACTATGCAGACCATGCCGCAGAAATGGGGACGCCACCGCCGGCGGAACCCCTAGTCTTTCTGAAGCCCTCTACGGCGGTGACCTCTACGGGTTCTCCAATCTACTATCCACAGCAGTCTGAACGGGTGGACTACGAAGGAGAACTGGCTCTGGTGATCGGGGAGCGTTGCACCCAACTATCGCCGCAGATGGCACAGACGAAAATCTGGGGGTATACCATTGCCAATGATGTGACTGCTCGGGATCTCCAACGTAAGGACGGTCAATGGAGTCGAGCTAAGGGGTTTGACTCCTTTTGCCCCCTTGGTCCCTGGATTGTGCGAGAGATTAGCCCCAGCGCCAAACTACAAACCTTCCTCAATGATCAGGTGAAACCGGTACAGTCCGCTGCCATTGATACTATGATTTTTAGCCCTGAGCAGATCGTCAGCTACATCAGTCAAGTGATGACTCTGCTACCAGGGGATGTGATTCTTACCGGTACTCCTGCGGGAATTGGCCCCCTATCGGTGGGCGATCGGGTGCGTATTGAAATTGAGGGGATTGGTTGCCTGGAAAATCGGGTGTTGGCCCGTGCCTAGGGTACTTGCATATGGACGGCATCAGAAATAGTCGGGATTTCGGCGTACTCCCCTCGCAGGGTTTGTACCAGGGAATAGCCGACGGAAACCACCATGCCTAGGAATAGCATGTTAGCCAGGGTACTGGCGATCAGCTCGCCGAATAATAGGCTGGGGTTGAGGATGCTCAGAATCAAACTAAAAACCGCCAGAATAAAACTGAGCAAAATTGCTTGCATGGTATTGAAACGAATGAAGCGGCTAATGCGTTCGTTGCGGACCACCAGCAAAATGAGGGCTAGAAAAACCAATAAACCAAAGAAGGGAATGGTTTGCTCCAAACCCATGTAGACCCGAATCAGGGGGGACAGGGGCAGGAGGAGAAAGCCAAACAAGGGAAACTGATTAATCAGCTGTACTCCGTAGGGAATCCCAGCGGTAATCGGCAAAATGTAGGGTAGGGCAGCAAAGATGCGATCCCTGACAGTGGGAGAGCTACTCCAATTCATTATATTTCTCCAGGAGATTAAGGTCACCTCCCCCTATTGTACCCAATGCCCGATTTTACTCAATGCTCGCCACCCTAAACCCCATTTTGCATTCAAACTGGGCCGGCTCTCCCTCCCCCAGGTTAGGAATGAGCCGACCACAGCAAAGGGATCCTTGATGCCAGCGAGGCTGACCATTTTGGTCTGCCAGCAGGCAGGATTGACAAATGGCGTGGGGCGGAAAAAGTTGACCCTCCGTCAGCATTACCAGCATGGCTATGTTCTCCCCAAAGTAGTGCAGGGGTAAGTTTAATCTCCCACCTGCACCTCTATTTTAAGCCTTGCCCCTGATGCTACTGTGTCTTTTCATACGCAATCCAACGAAATGACACGGAATGTAACGTTGCCGAGGCTAGGACCAATCAAGGGATGGGGAAGACTCCACCGTTTCCGGAGATCGCTTCCCCTGGTTTTTTTTAGGGGAGGGCACCACTCGAGGAGCAGGGTCCTGACTGTAGCTGTCGGTGCGCTGCCAGGCAGGAACGGTATGATCGTAGGCCATTTGTAGAGCAGCGGCGGCAATAGTGTGAATATCATACTCCTCACTAAGTTGGGAGACGATGGGTAAAAAGGAAGCCAGCCGTTCGCTGGTGATCGCTTCCCTCACCTGATTGCGCAAACGCTCTAAATGGCGGGCCGCAATCTCAGCTCGAGTGGGAATTTTACCCAGGGTCATAGACTGCTTGGTCTGACGCTCGATTTGTCGGAGCTTATATTTCTCCAGGGGAGTAATCAGGGAGATCGCCACACCAGTTTTACCGGCCCTACCGGTGCGACCAATCCGATGCACATAACTTTCAATCGCATCGGGCAGGTCAAAGTTAATAACGTGGGTGAGGTCATCAACGTGCAGACCCCGGGCCGCAATATCAGTGGCCACTACCCAGCGCACCTGCTGCTGGCGAAAGCGCATCAATAACCGCTCCCGTTGGGACTGGCTCAGGTCGCCATGGTACTCGTCGACGCTATAGCCGGCAGCCTGAAGCTGTCGGGTTAACTCGGTGGCGGTACGGCGGGTACGTACAAAGATTAAGGCGGTTTCCGGATCCTCTAGTTCTAAAATGGGTTGTAGAGCCCGTACCTTTGTCCAGCCCCGGGGAACAATGTAGGATACCTGCTGAATTTGCTTCGGGGAGGCCTTGGGAGCTTGAATCGTCACCGTCACAGGCGAATGGAGAAACTTAGTAGCCAGTTCCCGTACCTCCGGCGCCATAGTGGCGGAAAAGAAGACGGTCTGGCGATCGGCCGGGGCTTGACTCAGGATTTTCTCCACATCTTGAATAAACCCCATGTTTAGCATTTCATCGGCCTCATCCAGCACTAACCAACTCAATTGCTGAAGGGATAGTAGCCGCCGGTTCAACAGATCTAAAATACGACCTGGGGTGCCCACCACCACTTGAACACCCCGCTGTAGTTGTTCCTGTTGGCGTTCAATTGCTTGACCACCGTAGACCGCCAGCACCTTAGGGCGCCCCTGTAGGCGATAGCTGCGCATAGCCTGACAAACTTGAATGGCTAACTCCCGGGTTGGGGTCAGTACTAAAGCCTGGACCATAGGGGCGTTAGCATCCACCTGTTCCAGGATAGGCAGGGAGAAGGCCGCGGTTTTACCGGTACCGGTCTGGGCCTGGCCAATCAGATCGCGACCACTCAGAAGATGGGGAATAGCCTCGGATTGAATGGCGGTAGGCTCATGGTAGCCCAGGGACTGCAGATGGCTAACACGGGCAGCCGACAGCCCTAGACTGGAAAAGGACAGGGTCATAGAAAATCCTCAGGAAAGAATAGAACGCTCAAGGGGGAGAGCTTGGCCAAACAGGTCATAGGTGTCGGCCGCCGTAATCTGGACGGGGACAATTTGGTTCAAGGGGGGACTACCGGTCACATAAATAACACCATCCACATCGGGGGCGAACCGGCTTGATCGGCCGACGGCCATAGCTGTAGCAGGATTTTCCTGCTCAATTAACACATCCACCACCTGACCAACTTGGGCTTGGTGATGTTGCCAGGCGATTGGCTGTTGGGCCAACATCAGGGTTTCACGGCGTTGGGCAATCACGTCCGGGGATATAGGGTTGGACAGACTATAGGCAGGTGTACCTGGCTCGGCAGAAAAGCCAAACACCCCCACGTGATCAAAGCGATGCCGTTCCACAAAGGCCACCAGGTGTTTGAAATGGGTGTCAGTTTCACCAGGAAAACCAACAATAAAGGTAGTTCTGAGCACAGCTTCCGGTAGAGCCTGGCGAATCTGATCAATAACCTGATCGTTAACCCGTCCTTGCCAAGGACGATTCATGGCCCTCAGCACCTCTGGATGGGAATGCTGCAGGGGCAGATCAAGGTAGGGGAGGAGGTTAGGGGTCTCCGCCATGGCGGCCAGCACCTCACCGGTAAGGCCGGTGGGGTAGGCGTAGTGCATGCGGATCCAGGGAATGTCCACCTCTCCCAAGGCCCGTAACAGATCGGCCAGGCGGGACTGACCGTAGAGGTCAAGGCCATAGTTGGTTGTAATTTGGGAGATTAGAACCAACTCCTGGACGCCTTCAGCCGCCAGTTGTTGAGCCTCAGCTACCAGGGATTCAATGGGTCGCGATCGCTGCTTACCCCGGAGTTGGGGAATAATGCAAAAGGCACAGCGATAATCACACCCCTCCGCCACCCGTAGGTAGGCTACGCTGGAGGCGGTGGTGCGATAGCGAGGTACGGTTTCATCAGCAATGTAGGTGGGCTCCGGGGAGACCAGCTTAACCCGTTCACCGGCTTCGGCGCGTTCAATCACCTGCACAATCTGGTGGTAGTCGCCGGTGCCCACCAGGGCTACTGCCTCAGGAATTTCCTCTAGCAATTCCTGATGAAAATGCTGGGCAAGACACCCTGTAATCACGATCTTCTTGTGGGCGGCGGCTAACTCCACCAGGGTACGCACCGATTCTTCTCGAGCCGCCTCGATGAAACTACAGGTGTTGACCACAACATAGTCAGCAGACTCCTCATCCGTACCCACACCGTAACCTGACTGAGCCAACAGCCCCAGCATATGCTCGGTGTCGATGCGATTTTTTTCGCAGCCTAAGTGATTAAATGCAACGGTTGGCTTGAGCCCCATACCGATAGTCCTAGCGCTTTACAGAAGGGCTAGTCTAGCAGTCCAGCCCTAGAGGTTACTTAACAACCTGGAGGATAAACCCCGCTTACCCCAATCTGGGTAACCTGACACCAGCTCTGATCTAAGCTACCTCAACATTTCAATCAGCCTGGAAAATCAAATATTTGAACTGAGTCGGTCACTCAACTTGCCTATACAGGAAGGTGCTTAACAGCCAATCATCTGACGAACCAAACCTTAATCATTTCTACTCTACCTTAAATTAGTAATGCAACTTAATAATTTGATGGCCTATTCTATAGCGTTTCCGCTAGATGGCCCAGCCACCATCGGTAGACAACCCACCTCGACACCTCTATATCTTTGCCGATGGTGCTTTTGTTAGAATTAGGGTCTAACTTAGTGAGCTGACCCTGTGACTCTGCTCTTTAGCCATCGATCCTCCTTACCTAGCCTCAGCCGTACCCAGGTCCTCTTGGCCATGGGTCTGACGGCGGTTTTACTTTTAGCGGTGGCCAAACTCTGGCTACATTTTGAACCCCATATCCTTCTACCAGTCACTTTTTCACCCCAGCATGGTGGGCTAGGGGTAGGCTTGGGCCTGGGGGTGACCCTGTTAAGTGCCCTGATTTATCATTTCTGGCCGGCCTACCGCCACAGTGCCGATGCCTACCTTCAGATGGTATTGCAGCCACTCCATTGGCTAGACCTACCCTGGCTAGGGCTACTGCCAGGGCTGAGTGAAGAACTCCTGTTTCGGGGTGTGATGTTACCAGCGATTGGCCTCACCACCACCGGTATGGTAGTGTCGGCCGCCAGCTTTGGGGTCCTGCACCTGAGTAGTTGGCAACAGTGGCCCTACGTCCTTTGGGCGAGTTTGATTGGCTTAATGTTAGCGGGCAGTGCCGTGGCCACGGGTAATTTACTCGTTCCCGTGGTAGCCCATATAATCACTAACTTAAGTTCCAGCCTGCTTTGGAAGTGGCGTTATCAAAGAGCTGTCTAATAATCTATAGACCAGGGTTGTATGGTTTGAGGAGTGAATATGAAAGCATTTGTAGCTGGCGCTACCGGGGAAACGGGTAGACGGATTGTCCGTCAATTAGTTGATCGTGGCATACCCGTTAAAGCCCTGGTGCGAGATATAACAGTGGCGAGATCAAAGCTACCCGAGGGTGTGGAACTAGTTACAGGAGAGTTGAGCAATCCAACCGACCTGGGCGTAGCAATGGCCGATTGTACGGTTGTGCTTAGCGCTACTGGGGCTCGACCCAGTTTTGACCCTAGTGGCCCTTACCAGGTGGATTATCAGGGTACAAAACACCTGGTAGATGCCGCCCGGTCCGCCGGTATTGATCACTTCGTCATGGTCTCTTCTTTATGTGTCTCTAAGTTTCTCCATCCCCTTAATCTTTTCTGGTTAGTACTCTACTGGAAGAAGCTAGGCGAGCAGTACTTACAGGCTAGTGGGCTCACTTATACCATTGTTCGTCCCGGTGGGCTGAAGAATGATGATCAGGATAATCGACCTCTGATCATGGCCCCGGCCGACACTCTATTTGAAGGCAATGTGCCCCGTCTCAGGGTGGCCCAGGTCTGTGTAGATGCGCTCTTTCTAACAGCAGCCCACAACAAAGTGGTAGAGATCGTTGCCCAATCCCAGGCCGTACCCAAGTCCATTGAGGAGCTGTTTAGTAGTGTGGCTAGTATGGGTTTAAGCTAGCCACTTTAAGCTAGCCACAGCAACCAGGACCAACAGGATAATGGTTAAGGTTACTACGCGACCCCGTAGTACAGTAATTTCTGCCGCCTGACGGAAAACCAAGGGCTCTATCCCGGTCGGTAAAGCTGGGGGAGAGGCAGATACCTCAATAATTGAGTTGTCATCGGCAGATGGTAGAACAATGCCGCCCACCCAGGCCTGACTAAATAACCAGTCCGTAATCATCCAGGGGCAGTTTTTCTTCAACCAGCGCAGCGCCCATAGGCGAAAGAGGGGTTTGCTGTAGCGTGCCACACCCTTCAAGGGCCAGCGCAAGGCCTTAAGGGGTACCTTTTGTTCAATTAGTCGTACGGAACCCACATCATACAGACAGTCGAGAATAGATCGAGCGGTGGCTTCCTCCCGTTGAAACAAGTTGTTTAGCAACAGGGCTACGGTCTCAATACGTTCTAGCTCAGTCTGACTAACCTGGCTGGAGGGCTGGGTTGGATAGGTTTGCAGGTTTGACATCGCAGCGTAAAGCGTTGAAGGTGAGTTACCAGGGCATATTACGATGGTAAAGGAATTTAGGCACCAGCTTTGGTCTGCAACCCCTGATAATTTCCCTACCCCTAGCTGGCAAAGCGATAGCTAGGGTTGACTTTTGGCCAAGCTAAGGGGTCTATCCCCCAGTCGCTTTGATACAATTTGTAAGATTGTTACTCCACTGGTTTTAACACTGTCCTTGAAAATTGTTCTCGATAACGTTGAAAAAGTCTATGGAAAGCGGCGGGTAGTGAACCGGGTTAGCCTGGCCGTAGCTCAGGGGGAGATTGTCGGATTACTGGGGCCCAATGGGGCGGGTAAAACCACTACCTTTTATATGGCTACCGGCTTGGAACGGCCTGATCAAGGGCGGGTTTGCCTGGATCAAATTGATATTACCGACCTACCGATGCACCAACGAGCCCGGTTAGGAATTGGTTATCTGGCCCAGGAGCCCAGTATCTTCCGGAACCTTTCCGTGGCGGACAATATTTTGCTGGTTATGCAGCAGACTCGGGTGCCTCCGGAACAATACGAGCAACGGTTACACAACCTGCTCAAGGAGTTTCGCCTGGAGAAGGTTGCCCATACCCTGGGGCTCCAGGTTTCCGGAGGGGAACGACGCCGTACGGAGTTGGCCCGTTCCCTAGCCTCTGGCCCAGAAGGACCAAAGTTCTTATTTCTAGACGAACCCTTTGCTGGGGTCGATCCCATTGCGGTGGCAGAAATCCAGGAAATTGTTGCCCAGTTACGCGATCGCGATATGGGTATTTTAATTACCGATCACAACGTTCGAGAAACCCTACGGATTATCGACCGGGCCTATATCATGAGCGAAGGGCAAATTTTAGCCTCAGGTAATGCCGAAGACCTCTACCAAAACCCTCTGGTGCGGGAACACTACCTGGGTAAAGGGTTTGCCATCTAGCTTTGGGACCTTCCCCCCCAACCTAACTGCCCGCTTTTATCCTTACCGTGTTTCAATCTGGCCATGGTGACCGTTAGCCCCCCTCCCCCCGTCCGTTTACCTTCAGCTGTTGGGTGGCCACGCTTAGGGGTGATGGATCGTTACATCACTAAAGAATTGACCCTACCCTTTTTATTTGGGGTGGGGGCTTTCTCCTCCATTGGTATCTCTATTGGCGCCCTATTCGAACTAATTCGTCGCATCACAGAGTCAGGCCTTGCCATGACCCTGGCGGCCCAAATCTTCCTCCTAAAGCTGCCGGAGTTCATCGTCCTGGCCTTCCCCATGTCGACGCTGTTAGCCACTATGATGACCTACAGCCGTCTATCCAGCGATAGTGAGCTGATTGCCCTACAGGGGGTAGGGGTCAGTGTGCGGCGCATTATCGCACCGGCGGTGGTCCTCAGCTTATTAGTTACCGGACTAACCTTTTTGTTTAACGAGCTCATTACGCCGGCGGCTAATTACCGAGCGGCAATCACCCTAGAGCAGGCCCTCAACTCCGATCGCCCCCCCTTTCAAGAACGGAATATTTTCTACCAGGAGTTCCAGCCTGCCAGCGATGACCCTGAGGCTCAGGAGCTGAAGCGTCAGTTTTATGCTCGTCGCTTCGATGGCACCACCATGCATGGGCTCACCATTCTAGATTTTTCCCAGGAGGGTCTTAACCAGGTGGTGAGCGCCGAGTCTGCCACCTGGGACTTCAGCAAAAACACCTGGAACTTTTACAATGGCACCATCTACGTAGTGGCTCCGGATGGATCCTTCCGTCATATTGTTACCTTTCAAACCCAGCAACTGAAACTTCCCCGTACCCCCCTTGATCTAGCCAGTCGCACCAAGAATGATACGGAAATGAACATTGCCGAAGCCAGTCGCCAACTGGAGTTAATCCGCCGGGGAGGGGATCAGAAGTTGATCCGGCGATGGCAAATTCGGATTCAGCAAAAGTATGCTCTGCCCTTTGTTTGCGTCGTCTTTGGCCTGGTGGGCTCCTCCATCGGTGTACTACCCCAGCGCACCAGTCGAGCAACCAGTTTTGGCATCAGCGTGGTGATTATCTTTGGCTACTACCTGCTCTCCTTTGTGACCAATGCCATGGGGGAGGTAGGGATGCTGTCTCCCTTTATGGCCGCCTGGTTACCCACCCTGTTGGGTCTCTCCATTGGGCTCTACCTTCTGTTTCGTGCCTCTCGCTAGGCAGATTACAACCCTAGTCTTTAGGAGATCTGTCTGCCAGGTAGTCCAAAAATAAAAAAATTCCCTAACCCAAGGGCCAGGGAATTAATCAGGGTGCATCTACCATTCCTTATTTCGAGCTTTCTCAGACTAATCCGGACGTTTTTAAGGATTTTCAGGATCATTATTGTTATGGCTATGTCACCAAAACCTATTCCCCCCCAGCCGGGTCAAGAGTCGGTTTGGGACTATCCCCGTCCGGCAGTTCTAGAGGACACCGCCAGGCATCTGAAGGTGATTTGTAGCGGTGTTGTGCTGGCGGAGACTAATCGGGGTAAACGGGTCCTGGAAACCAGCCACCCGCCAACCTACTACTTTCCGCCGGAGCATGTTCAAGGGCAGTACCTGGTACCGACCGGTAGAGGGGGGATGTGTGAGTGGAAGGGGGGCTATGCCTATTACCACATCCACCTTGGCAATGGCGTCATTTCCCTGGGCGCCTGGCAGTATGTGGCCCCAACACCCAATTTCCAGGGAATTCAGGACTACTATGGGTTTTTCGCCCGATCCATGGATGCCTGCTACGTCGATAATGAACTGGTGGTACCCCAGCCTGGGGATTTTTATGGCGGCTGGATTACCACTGATATCGTGGGTCCCTTTAAGGGAGAGCCGGGCACCTGGGGATGGTAGGTTTGGCCCGATGCTTACTTCATCCCAGACCTATGGTCGCCGCTTAGTTAGGGAACAATCATGGCAACCCACCGTCACCTGCTAGGGTCAAAGTGGACTGCTCGTCAGCCTACGGCAGGGTGGCGGCATTTTCAGGTGGCTAACCGCAAGCAGCAAGGGAAGTGGGTGTTTGCCGAACTGGTGGCAGCCTGTGACCCAACCGTACGGCTGTGGGTGAATGCCCGACAGCTGAAAAACCCACAGCTGTGGCAGGCAGGCTGGCAATCCCTGGCTCAGTTACCTCCCGACGATAGCCCGGAAGACGGTTAAAATTACGCTAAGATCAAGACAGGTAAAACTGGGCCAGGAGTGGAGTTATGTGGCACATCATTTATGTGGTTGCGTTTGCCGTTCTGGCGGTTTTGGCGATCGCCAATCTGGTTAAAAACCTGATGCTCTTGGGGGGCAACGCCTCTATCACGCGCTTGGGCCGCAACCAGAGCACCCCTGCTCCTACCCCCCACCCAGAACTATTAGACGAGGCTGGTCGGGTGATTCGAGAACCCCTACTGGTGATGAAGTCAATTTCCGTAAAGGACGCTCGGGAACAGCTTGACGCTCTTTATAATCGGTCTGGCGCTGCTGGGGACGAGGGAAATGAGGGTAACGTCGGTTAGCCGCCTATAGCCATTACCGATAGGCTTAGCCTAAGTCAATCAATACCAGTTCACAGAACCCTTAGAATACTAGCAATCCGCTCAATCTCCTCAAACTCCCGCATCTCATCCAGGGCGGTCTGGAAGTTGGCTTCCCTCACTTCGTGGCTGACTACCACAATTTCAGCGCAGTCCCCCTGCAGCCCCGTTTGGACAATAGACTCGAGACTGACTGCATGATTACCAAAGCACAGACCCAGTTTACCAATTACCCCCGGTCGGTCCTTCGCTAAAAGCCGCACGTAGAAACGGCTGACGATATCGGCCATGGGGCTAATTTTACAGTAGTGCTGATGGCTACAGGCCAACAGGGGGTTGCTGGCGGTAGAGGGGCCGGCCATGATAGCGGCGGCCAGGGTAATCAGGTCAGAGACCACTGCACTGGCGGTGGGGCCCTCTCCAGCGCCAGGCCCAAAAAACATCACCTGGCCGATGGGCTCCCCCTCGATCAGAATGGCATTGTAGACATCATTAACCGCCGCCAGGGGGTGGCTCTCTGGTACCAGCGTAGGATGGACCCGCAATTGCAACTCCTCCAGGGCCTGCTGGGAGTCAGGACAAATCTGACGGCGGGCGATCGCCAATAGTTTAATAACAAACCCTAACCGTTGGGCGTAGGCCATATCGGCGGCGGTGACCTGGCGAATCCCCTCCGTGTAGACATCGGTTAGCTTAATTCGCCCAGCAAAGGCCAGGGAAGCCAAAATGGCAATCTTGTCCGCCGCATCCAGACCATCGACATCGGCCCCGGGATCGGCCTCGGCATAGCCCAGATGCTGGGCATCGGCCAAAATAGCCTCAAAGTCACCCCCCTCCCGTTGCATGCGGGTCAGGATGTAGTTAGTGGTGCCATTGATAATGCCCGTCACCCCATCAATCCGGTTGACCCCCAGGGCCTGCTTGAGGGGTTGGATGACGGGAATCCCCCCCCCGACGGCGGCCTCTAGCAGGACGTAAACCCCAGCCTGGTTGGCTGCGGTGAAAATCTCATCGCCGTAGCGGGCAATCACCGCCTTGTTGGCGGTGACTACGTGCTTGCCATGGGCGATCGCCTTCAAGATCAGGGATCGGGCTGGCTCCACTCCCCCTAACACCTCGACCACCACCGCAATGTCGGGGTCAGTCACAATACTGTCTAAGTCGGTAGTCAAACAATGGCGGGGTAAGTCAACCGACCGAGGTTTATCCAGACTACGCAACCCCACCCTAGCCAGGGTTAGTTGACTGACTAGGGGATGGCGACTAGCCGGATCAAGCAGGATCTTGGCAGTTCCTGTGCCGACGGTCCCTAAGCCAAGCATCCCAACATTAATACTCAAGACCATCCCTTCCTAGCCATGTTCAACCCTTCCTAGTTTAAAGGGTATGGGAACTCTCATGCCCTTTAAACTCTGAGGTTTAGTAGGTTTCTACATGCCAGCGATGATCCTTTTTCATCTGTTTGCGAAACTCTACCCAATCTACTCCCTTCTCAGCGGCGGCGGCGGATAGGGCTTCGTCAATGCCATCCTCCATGCCCTTCAGACCACACATGTAGGTATGGGTGTTGGGCTTTTGCATCAGGTCCCAAAGCTCAGCGGCGTGCTCCGCTACCCGGTGCTGGATATACATGCGTCCACCTTCGGCATTCTGCTGCTCCCGGCTAACCGCATAGGTCAACCGGAAGTTGTTGGGGTATTGGCTCTGAATTTCTTCCAGTTCTTGTTTGTAGAGGATATTGGGGGTGTAGGGCACACCAAAGATAAGCCAGGCCAGGCCTTTAAACTGATAGTCTGAGTTGGCCCTGCGCTCAGCCTCTTTAAACATACGCCACAGGTAGGCTCGGAAAGGGGCAATACCGGTACCGGTGGCCAGCATGATAATCGTGGCTTCAGGATCATCGGGTAAGAGCATTTCTTTACCGACGGGACCAGTAATCTTTACTTCCGTACCCGGCTCAATGTGGCAAAGATAGGTGGAGCAAACGCCATAAACAGTTTCCTTAGTTTCTGGATTTTGATACTCCAGCTGACGGACGCAAAGGGAAACGGTCTGGTCGTCCATGCGATCGCCATGGCGGGTGGAGGCAATGGAATAAAGGCGCAGCTTGTGGGGCTTACCGGCGGCATCGGTCCCGGCTGGAATAATACCAATGCTTTGACCTTCGACGTAGTGGAGGTTTCCCCCTGAGAGATCAAACATAATGTGCTGAACAATGCCCGAGCCACCCTCGTCCACCAAGGGTTCATTGCTAATCACCTTGCCAAGGAAGGGGGCATTGGGCTTATAGAGATTAACTGGGATGCTAGCGGACTTGGCCTGAGCGGTTTTTTCAGTCATAGGTTTTACTAGGGGTTGGGAAGACGATGCTGCAACCACAGTGGGTGTACCATTGTCCATCGCTCCATCCAGGGGGCGAACGCTGACGACTTTGCCCCCTAAGCGAGCAATTCGCAGCATCTCTTGGTTCATGCGGCTGTAGGGAACGGTAATAAATACAGAACCACTTTTACGGATGGAACTCGCCATAGTGTCAGTTTCTGCGGTCTGGCGCAGACCCTGAACTTCGTATACAAAAAGACGGCTGCCGGCCAGGCTACTGGCGTTACCGCCGCTCACACTTGGATTGTACATAGTTACCTTGCAACTCTCTAGACCCAACTAGTAGTAACAGAACCGTGGTGCCACGGCCAGCTACTCAAACAACTAAAATGACCAAAGGGTAACCTCGGTCTACAAATGACACTCTTTTTAGAGTATCACTGCGGGAGAGCCTAAAGGATAGCGATAGTTACCCATAAACAAACCCAAGGCAACATGCTGACATCAACAGGTACGGGCCACGGACCTCCACAGGGTGGGCATCAATGCTTTTTTACTGTAATCAAACTCACGATTGTGGACTGTGTTCTGTGCAGCATAACGGGATAATTTCATTGCCTCCATAGCTCTGCACAACTAGGCTAACCTGGAAAAATCAGTTGTAGGGGATACTTTCTTCTGATAAGATCTAGAGATAGCAGTAGAAATACTTAGTCTTGAAAGGGTTTGATCGATTCATTAGGCTTGGTTATCCTAATGAATAATGGTCATTACGGCGGTCTGACTATAGCGTTTGGTCTACCAACCCTAGGAGATCTGTCAACCTCCGAAAAGGTTAGGGTACCTACTGCTAACTACCGTTAGCGGTTCTTGCTCTGGGGTAACGTTGGGTTTCAACGTATTGAGAGCTGTCTCTGATGTGGTGTTCTGGTCAAGATTACTCACAGAGACGCAACATCAGGCGCAGTATTCCATGCCATAGCGTTATGGAATTCCGTAGGTTATGGCAGGTACATCTACGACTATCCAGTCGTGCCTTCCTTAATTTCGTGGACTGAAGTGGACTTAATTAGGAGTTGTATAGAGGGAAGCTATGATCAATAAACCAGGCAGAGTGGTTTTAATCGGCGTTGCCGGTGATTCTGGGTGCGGTAAGTCCACTTTCTTAAGACGTCTAAGCGATCTGTTTGGGGCAGAGCTAATGACGGTTATCTGTTTAGATGACTATCATAGCCTTGATCGCAAGCAACGTAAGGAAGCCGGTGTCACCGCCCTGAATCCTAAGGCGAATAATTTTGATCTAATGTACGAGCAGATCAAGGCCCTTAAGGATGGCAACAGCATCAATAAGCCTATTTATAACCACGAGACTGGTGAAATTGATCCTCCTGAACGGGTGGATCCAAACCGTATTATTGTGATTGAGGGTCTCCATCCCCTCTACGACGAGCGGGTCCGGGAACTACTCGACTTCAGTGTCTACCTAGACATCAGCGATGAGGTTAAGATCGCTTGGAAAATTCAACGAGACATGGCAGAGCGTGGCCACCGCTATGAAGATGTGCTCGCCTCTATTAATGCCCGTCGGCCTGACTTTGAAGCTTACATTGATATTCAAAAACAGTACGCCGATGTGGTCATTCAGATTTTACCCACCAAGTTGGTTCCTGACGATGAGGAATGTAAAGTATTACGGGTGCGCTTGATGCAGCGGGAAGGTATACCCGGATTTGACCCGGTTTATCTGTTTGATGAGGGTTCCACCATCGACTGGATCCCCTGTGGTCGTAAGCTGACCTGTTCCTACCCGGGTATTCGCCTACACTACGGTCCTGATTCCTATTACGGCAATGAGGTATCGGTGTTAGAAGTAGATGGTCAATTTGACCGACTGGAGGAAATGATTTACATCGAAAGTCATCTCAGCAATACCTCTACCAAGTATTACGGTGAAATGACTGAGCTACTCCTTAAGCACCGCGAGTATCCTGGTTCTACCAATGGTAGCGGTCTTTTCCAAGTGCTTGTTGGTCTGAAGATGCGTGCTACCTACGAGCGCTTGATTGCAGCGGCTGCACCGGTAGCCGTAGGTCGAGCCTAGGGCGGCAAGATTAGTTCTCTCTAAAATTAACTCGGTCGGTGGAGAGGGGGACCTGGGCTGGTTCCCTACTCGCTCTCTCCACCGACTACTACATTCTTGATTCGCAAGCTAGGACCTCCACAGCCAACCGGCAGACCGTTTTGTCCCCCCTTGCCACAGCCTCCAGACTCGTCCCAGTAAAAGTCATTACCGATCGCCACAATATCCCCCAGGGTACGAAATACATTGCCCGATAGGGTGACGTCCCTAACCGGTTCCGCCAGCTGGCCATGGCGGATCATCCAGGCCTCACCGGCGGTAAAGGTAAACATTTCGCCATTAGTCATCCCCTCTAGCCAGTTGCGGGCATAGACCCCTTCTTTGATATCGGCAAATAAATCGGGCACTGGGGTAGTGCCCCGTCCGATCCAGGTATTGGTCATCCGCACTAGGGGAGAGTATTGATAATTGAGACAACGGGCGTTACCAGTGGGTACCTCCCCCAGCTTGCCGGCGGTTTCCCGAGAATGGAGTCGCCCCACCAAGACACCATCGTGAATCAATTGGGTGGTATTAGCCGGGGTACCTTCGTCGTCATAGAAATAGCTACCCCGATGGCCTTCAGGGGCGGCGCCATCAAAAATTTGTAGAACTTCGGGGCCAAACCGGCGACCCATGCTCATGGCCTCCAGTAAATCTGGGTTTTCATAGGCCATATCGGCCTCGGAGAGGTGGCCAAAGGCCTCGTGGACAAACAGCCCCGTCAGGATAGGGTCGATCACCACATCGTAGACCGATCCACGGACGGAGGGTAGGTCTAGGGCGCCCAGAGCACGGCGGGCCGATCCTAAAACCTGCGCATCCAGATTCTCCAAATCTTCGTAGCCCCGTCGGGACCCCGTGGTCTCTCGCCCTGTTTGGACCCGGTTGCCATCCCTGGCGGTGGCCGCAAATCGCATCTCCATATCGGACCAGGATTGATCTACCAGGGTTCCTTCGGAGGTGGCTAACAGAACCCGCTGAGCCACGTCACTGTAGCGCACGGAGGTGGTGGTGATGCGATCGTCCAGGCTTTGTAACAGATCGGCGTAGTGACCACAGAGTTCCTTTTTACGCGCCAGTGGAATATGGCGCGGATCGGTGCCCTGCAGAGGTAGTTGACAGGTGACCTGCACCACCTCAACCGGGGCTAGCAGGGTTTCGTCCTGGCCCACTAGCCGAGCGGCGGCGATCGCCTCCTCCACCCGATCCGCCAGGCCCTGCAAATCATTAAAACTAGCAAACCCCCAGCCACCGCGGTAACAAGCCCGCACATGCCCGCCAATGGCCATAGCTTCGCTGAGGGTTTCCACCGATCCGCCCCGGAGGAAGATTTCTGTTCCCTCGGACTGTTCTAGACGAATAGCCAGATAGTCCACCTGACTGCGACTGCGCTGACAAAAATCCGTCAATTCTGCTTTAGCCCGTTCGATGGAAAAGGCCATGACTCCCCCCTGACTGAACGGCGACTGTCTCAACTTTAACACTGGGAAGCGGGGGTAATCACCTCCTGATTATGGAGGAAAACTTCCCAGACATAGCTGGCTTGGCCTTGGGTCAGCCGCTTGGGGGACTGGTCAGGTAGCTGTGACCCCCTCAGAAAACCGCCTCGAAAATTTTCCTGGTAGGGCCGTAGAGGTGGGTTCCTTAGTCTAGAATCAACAGGTATGAACACTGAACTCGATTACACCCTACCGCCGGCGGTTCGCCGCATTGCCAACGCCTTTCGCCTAACCGGATGGGCCAGCTTCTGGACCCAAGCGGTATTGGCCCTAATTTCCAGTTTGGTTTTGCTATTTGCCCTGGTGAACGTGGGATCTCGGGCTGGTCGCAATGCCAACCCCGGCGCTGGAGTTGGGCTATTCCTGGCGACTCTAGGGTTGCTAGCGGTTTACCTGAGTGCCTATTGGGCCTTTCGCTACACCTTGATTAGTCGTAAACTGCGCAGTCGCAATGTGGCTAAACGGCCCAGCCCTAAGGATGCCATTCAGGCTCTACGCACTGGCATCGGTATCAGTATGACGGGGATGTTGATCACCCTCTTTGGCAGTCAAGCCTTAATTGGTTCCCTCCTGGCTAAGGCCTTGTCCCAACCCCAGGGAGGCACACTTTTCGTGCCCGGTAGTGTGAATCAATACCTGGAAGCCTTTGATATTTTCATCGTGCAGGGCAATACCAATATTCTTCTAGCCCATTTTGTTTCCCTGGCAGCTACCCTCTGGCTTCTACGGGTAGTTAATCGGGCCTAGGTAGACAACGGTAATGGCCAAGTTTCTCCACCTCGCTGACATTCATCTGGGCTTCGATCGCTACGATAACCCAGAGCGTACTAAGGACTTTTTCCGGGCCCTGTATAGTGCCCTTGACCTCTATGCCCTACAGCCCGCCGTTGACTTTGTGCTGATTGCTGGCGATCTATTTGAGCACCGTAACATTCAGCCCGCCACCCTCAACCAGGCCCAGATTTGTCTCCAAACCCTGCAGCAGGCCAATATCCCAGTGCTGGCTATTGAGGGCAACCACGATAACCGGCCCTATGGTACCCCCACCAGTTGGCTGAAATATCTCTCGGAGTGGGGCTTGCTAATGCTATTGGAACCCAACCAGGGGACCGCGGAGAAGGACTTTCTCAGCCCCTGGGATAGCCAACGGCGCCGGGGCGGTTACATCGATCTAGAGTGTGGCGTCCGGGTGATTGGTTCCAACTGGTATGGAGCCACCGCCCCCCGGGCGATTGAACGGCTGGCGATGGCGATCGCCGATCTGCCGTCCGGCCCTAACCATAGCATCCTGATGTTTCACCACGGGTTGGAGGGGCAGATCGCCCGCTATGCTGGTGCCCTCCGCTACAGCGATTTACTACCCCTGCGCCAGGCTGGCATCGACTACCTGGCCCTGGGCCATATCCACAAAAACTACACCGCCGAGGGCTGGGTCTTTAACCCCGGATCCCTAGAGGCTAACAACATTGAGGAAAGTCAGTACCAACGGGGGGCTTATCTGGTGGAGATCAACCCCACCGGCATTCACGCTGAGCTGCAGAGCGGTCATTGGCAACGGCCCATGCTGCGGCTAGAGCTGGTGGCTAAGGGGCAGGAAAGCCCAGATCAGCTAACCCAGATGGCTCTTGATCGGGTTGTCCAGGCACAGTCCACCCTAGGGGCCACCGATATTACCCCGATCATCGAGCTCAAAATCACGGGCCAGGTAGGCTTCGATCGACTGGAACTCGACACCCGCCAATTGCAGGCTCAACTGCAGTTAGTCAGCGGAGCCCTGCTGGTGTTGCTCAAGTACGAGGTGGAGGATGGGGCCTACCAAACCCCCCTGGAGGACGGTCAAAGTCGCCTGGAGATTGAACAGTCGATTTTCATCGATATGCTAGCCGCCCATCGGGACTATAAACACCGGGCCCCAGCTCTGGCTCAAGGTCTCAGCGATCTAAAGGAACGGCAATTGGGCGGGGCAGACGAAGTGCAGCTCTACAGCCTGGTGGAAACGCTTCTAGATCTCCAACCGGATCAGGCCTAGCAGGGTTCCAGGCCCCCTGGGATGGGGGGACAGGAGTGGGTAGGATGGTAGTCTGTAATCCCCGCCGTCAGGTCCAACCCCCCATCCCCATGGCCGAGTCTTCCCCACCTCTACCCCCGCCATCCCCTTCCCCAGGCCAATCAGTCCCGCGATGGCTGGTCGTCACCATGGCCCAACTGGTCACCGCCCTGTTGGTCCTGGGGGTGACCCATCTAGTTATCCACACCAGCCTCAGGTGGGTCAATAGCCTACTGCGGTGGGTGCGCTGGCCTGTACGCCTCTATGGCATTGCCGCCTTTGATAAAACCTACACCGGCTGGATTGTTGTGGCCTTGCTGGGGCTGGCCCTGGCTAGTCCCTGGCTCCTGGATAAACTACTTAGCTTAGCCTACGGACAACGCCCGCTCTCTAGCCGACAACTGCAACAGCACTATCCTGCCCTACTCCAGCACCTACGCCAAACCTGCCGCCAGCAGGGTTGGCAACTGCCCCAACTGCGATTGATATCCGAGGCCCCACCCCTCTGCTTTAGCTACGGCGGTTGGCCTGGCCCGCCTCGCATCGTGGTCAGCCAGAGCCTTTTGGACCAGTTTGCCAGCGCCGAGTTACGGGCCCTCTACAGTTATGAAATGGCCCACCAGGCCAATGGGGATCTGTTGGTGATTTCCGCCCTGGGGTTAGGCCAGCTGGTCACCTACACTACCTACTGGCGTTTGGCTGGCTGGGGGGATAGGCTGACCGGGGTCGCTGCCCGGAGCCTAGGGGTGGGAGTTAACGCCCTATACCTGGTGTTTTGGGGACTACGGCAGCTGAGCCTATGGCTCTCCCGCCTGCGTAGTCAGGCGGCGGATAGTCGGGCCTTGAGCTTCTGCGATCGCCCCACCGATCATCAACACGCCCTACTGCACCTAACCACTGCCCTGGCCCGCGATAGTCAACGGCAGGGCCACCTCCATCCCCTGGTGGTGGCCCTGGAGGTACTCTTACCCCTGAGCGCCCGGGCGGCGGTTAGTCCAGGTAGTTTCCTCCGCCCCCATAATGTCGATGCTCTGCTGGCGGACGATCGGTACAATCCCTATCGTCGGTGGCTATTAACCCAGGCCTCCCACCCCCCCCTGGGGGATAGACTAGCCTGGTTCGCCAGCCAAGCCACCGCTCGGGGGCAAAGTCCAGCCTGGGGGATCACCGCCGCGGCCAGGGCCCCCTGGCCACCGTTCTCCAAATCCCTACTAGCCCAACAGAAAGGTCCTCTGTTGGGGCTCCTGATCGGTGGAGCGCTGGCTCTCGGACTGCTGCTTGTGGGGAGTGTAGCGGAATCCCTGAGTTGGTATAGCCTGAGTAGCTTTAATCAGAATGGTAAATTACTGCAGGGAGGAGCATGGCTTGGCCTCGGTCTGGGCATGCTGATCCGCATTAACCGGCTATATCCTGATTTTTCTTCTGGTTTAACCTCCTCCTCCCAGGTTGGTAAGGTGCTAGTCAATCGCCATTGCTGTCTTCCCGTAGAAGGTCAGTCTCTCCAGATGGAGGGTACCTTGGTGGGGGTCCCAGGTCTAGCCAACGGCCTCGGACAGCAGGTTTACCTGGCATCCAGAGGCGGCTTGATTAAACTGGGTTGGACGACAATACAGTTAGGCTGGATACAACTCTTCCAACCCCAGCAGCATCCAGGGCAATGGCTGGGTCAGCCGGTGCGTATCAAAGCATGGGGGCGACGGGCCGGCGGCTGTTTTTGGCTGGATGTGGCCCAGCTAGCCCCCCTTAACCAACCCGATCACCGCTTGATCGATCAAGGCCCCTGGATGCAAACCCTGGTCAGTCTAGGCCTGGCCTTGGGGGGAGTCCTGATACTGGGCTGGGGGTAAGCCTGTTTCAACACCTATCTTGCCAAAACCCCACTAAAATGTTACATTTATTTATGAATTCCGATGCCTTAACCCAATGTTCAATCTTAAGGATTGTTAAAGGGTGGTTTAACTGGTGTCAGGTTCTCCTACTCTCAACACAGCAAATGAACCAGCCACTTCGGCTGGTTTTTATTTATCTTTACTTTTATGAAAACGAGTAAAGTATTACTCTTCCATGGGATAAAACAATCTGGTTTCCCTTGGGAATCCAGAATTAGGAGAAGGATATGATGACTTCAGTCAGGATGCTGAAGACAGAGTTTATCGCCAAGTCGCTAAAAGCAATGATTGGGTAAGCATCTGCCTGACCTCTATCGTTCAACTGAGTCAGGGACAGAGATGTTATTCCATTGGGAGTTCAGAGAGTGCTCACCGAGGTCCGAAGTTGAACTCCTTAACCCGGACCATGACTGTAGTTGTTGATGAGAACCAAAGCTGGAAAGTACCTTTCTAGCTTATTCTATAACAAATGTCTGCCTCGATCGTTATCCTTCCTATCCCGTGTTACCTTAATACTAGGATATGGAGTAAATTAACAGATAGTTCCTACGTCTTAATCCCGAATCAGGATTTAGATTAGTCAATGTTATCGATCAATCATGGGAGTTAAGGCGCTGGTTTTACCTTGGTTAAGCCTAACCACAAAAGTTTTCATTCCTGTGGTTAGGGGGAGTTTCATTTCAGCCAGAATGGGAGTCTTATCTCCCAGGCGACAAGCTAAGCTCTTCTAACCACCTATCCCCGATTAATTCTTTAGAAAAAGAATCACTTCCCCTTAATTTTTCAGACAGCAGAGGTATCGCAATGTCCATTCGTCTTTATGTTGGTAATCTCTCCCGAGAGTTGCAACGCCAGGACTTTGAAAATGTTTTTGCTATCTATAATGAAGACCTGGTTTCAGTAAAGTTAATTGCAGATAAGAAAACAGGTAAATGTAGGGGTTTTGGTTTCGTAACTGTTAAAACCGAGGAGAAGGCCGACGAAATTGTAGCCCACCTCAATGGTCAGGTACTGGAGGAACTTCCTCTAAAGATTGAAAAAGCTCTGCCTCGGGAGAAAACCGAGGGAGAATCGGAAGGCGTTGAAAATAGCCTCAGTTACTCCGGAAAAAAAGCTAAAGGAAGCGATCGCAAGTTATCTTCCACTGTGGTGACTACAACTGCTGTTGCCCAGCCCGACCCCCGTTGGGCTGACAAATTAGAACAACTCAAGCAGATGTTAGCGGCCCAAACCACCTCCAGTTGAGAGCCTTAATTGATTCTCGGGGGAGTGGGTCTGAGCTTCTGCTAACTTCTTTAAACGCTGCAACTGGCTAATCATATCGGTTTTTGTCCAGCCGGTTGCTAAATGATTGAAACCAAACCTCACCAGGGCATTGGGAATAGTAAATTCAAACCGATTGAGTAACTCGGTGCCTTCCCCCGTAGCCCACCACTGCCAACGATCCTGACCTCTAAAGAAACCATCGAACGTCCAGACAATTGTGTTGGGGGAACGTTCTACCACCGTACTAACTAAGCCAGGCTGCCAGCCGGGTAGTTGCAGACTAAACCAGCTGCGGGCCCCCACCTGGGTTGACCAGTGATCCCCGAGGGGCTGACAACGCAGCCGAGGATTAAGCCACTGCTCCATAATGACTAAATCGGTCACACAGTATTCGACCAGGGAGACACTGGTGTTTATGGTAGTTGCTTGCTCAAAACAGTGGGATGGAGCCATAGGGTTCGTGGCAATTGAGATAGCCTAAGTTATTTAATATACTAATTGCTAGGATGGCCAGCCCATGTCATCCTAACACCAAGGGCCCCTGCTCTGGCTGTAGATTGTTTGAGTTTGGCCTAATTGGGTGTCCGGGTGATCAAGTAAGGATCAACCAACGCCCGGGTCGGGAAAATAGCAGCAAACTCGGCCACTAGTTAAGCCCCTGGTGGCCATGGCCCAAGGTTGAAGCTTGAACCTACAGAGGCACTGGTGATGACAGGTAATCCACAGTTTCCCTCTGGCAACCCTCAACCCTTGATGGCTGAGGTTAGCCCCCACGGCTACATCAACCGCGAGTTGAGTTGGTTACAGTTCAACCGCCGTATTCTGCAGCAAGCCCTTGATCCTGGCACCCCCCTATTAGAGGCTGTTCGCTTTTTAAGTAGCTTTAGTGACAACCTAGACGAGTTTTTTATGGTGAGGGTAGCAGCCCTTAAACACCAGCAGACTAACCTCATCACCCGCACCGGCCCAGACGGACTGAGTCCCGAACAACAGTTACACGCGATCAGCGAAACCCTGCGGCCCATGGTCAGTCAACAGTATTATCACTTTGGGTGGCAACTGCGTCCTCGACTGGCTGACCATGGGATAGTTCTCTTGGATTACGGTGATCTGGAGGCAGACCAGCAGAACTATCTTAACCACTATGTTGAGCACCAGATCTTGCCAGTGCTCACTCCCCTAGCAGTGGATCCGGGGCAACCGCTGCCCTACCTCTCAAACCTCAGCTTGAACCTAGCGGTGCTGTTGACAGATTCCCAAGCAGCAGTCACCACCATCGCCTGGGTCAAAATACCCCGGGTCTTACCCCGGTTGATCACCCTGCCCCTCGAACTGGGTCCTCAGCCCTACTGCCGGTGGTTAGGGCTCCCTCTGGAGCAGGCGATCGCCCCTCACCTAGCCGCCCTCTTCCCTGGTCTGGAGGTAGTCTCCTCCTATCTCTTTCGAGTCACGCGGGATGCGGACTTGGTCCTGGAAGAGGATGAGGCCGATGATTTAATGTTAGCGATCGAGCAGGAACTGCGTAAACGTCACCTTAGGGAATCCGCCGTTCGGCTGGAAGTGCAGTCAGGCATGCCCATATCCCTCCGGCATCTGCTGATGCAAGCATTAGGGCTGGATCGCTCAGATGTCTACGGCATTGACGGCATGGTTGGGCTAGGGGACCTGATTACCTTGACCGCTCTACCAGCCCCCGATCTCAAGGAACCCAGCTGGGCGCCGGTTATTCCCACTGGGCTGGGCGCCAATATGCCATCGGTGGACGAGGTAGACTCCCAGGCAGAGGATCTGTTTGCCCTGCTGCGTCGTCAGGATCAGCTTCTTCACCATCCCTATCACTCCTTTGTCGCTACGGTGCAACGGTTCATTACCCAAGCTGCGATTGATCCCCAGGTGCTCGCCATCAAAATGACCCTCTACCGCACCTCTGGAGACTCACCCATTGTTAAAGCCCTGATTGCGGCCGCAGGAAACGGTAAACAGGTCACCGTGGTGGTGGAGCTTAAGGCCCGTTTTGACGAAGAAAATAATATTCACTGGGCCCGTCAACTGGAACAGGCGGGGGTACATGTCGTGTACGGAGTATTGGGTTTCAAGACCCATGTCAAGATGGTGTTGGTGGTGCGTCGTGAGGGTGATCTGATCAATCGCTATGTTCATTTCGGTACCGGCAACTACAACCCCAAAACCGCCCGCACCTATACAGACCTGGGTTTGCTCAGCGCCCATTCCGACCTAGGCGCCGATGCCGCGGAACTGTTTAATTATTTAACGGGCTACTCGCGGCAATGCTCCTATCGCCAGCTGCTAGTGGCTCCCGTCAGCCTCCGACAGCAACTGGTTAACCTTATTCAAGAGGAAATCGATCAAGCTCGCCGGGGTCAGCAGGCTAAAATTATCGCTAAGCTCAATGCCCTGGTTGACCCCGAGCTCACGGCTCTCCTCTACCAGGCCTCTCAAGCCGGTGTCTCAATCGATTTAATTGTGCGAGGAATCTGCTGCCTACGGCCGCGGTTAGCGGGGATCAGTGACAATATTCAAGTCATCAGTATTGTTGGGCGATTTCTAGAGCATTCCCGCCTGGTTTACTTTCACCACGGGGGAGAGGAGATTCTCCTGATCGGTAGTGCTGATTGGATGACCAGCAATCTCGACCAGCGGGTAGAGGTCCTAGTACCTATTCGAGACCGAGCCTTAAAATCGGAGCTTAAACTCATCCTGGATCTGGCCCTTGACGATAACTGCCAAGCCTGGGATATGGCGGCCGATGGTAGCTATATACAGCGTTGCCCGGGGGATGATTTGCCTCGTCATTTCCAACAGCGGCTGATGGCCCGATATCGTTAGGTCAGCAGGGGGTTAGGTCAAATGCTAGCTAGATGAGGACCGACCCACCCTGACCACCCATCAGCCAGGGTGGGCCATTCCCGCAGAGGGGTGGGACCACCGGTACAGTAGCATCGCTAACAGACCCAATAGGATAATTCCTAGCAAACCCGCCAGTGGGTTTTGCCCAACACCCGTCACCCAAACCGGCACACGCCCCGTTACCTGGAGTAAATCAGCCACATCAACCAGGTAATATCCCCACACCAGGCTACCGTGTAACCCTACCGACACCCCCAGGCTGGTTTGGCGGGGGATGGGGGGCAGAGCTAACCGACGAGCCCAAACTAAAGCCATGCCGAGTAGCCAGAGGCCAAAAAACTGGGGCAATAGGGAAAGCATGGTGGCCAAGGGTTTAATGAAGTGAACCAGGGCAAAGATTAAACTATTCAGGACCAATGCCAATGGTTGAGAACTGCCCTGTTCCAACTCCCAGAGCAGCCAACCCCGGAACAACAACTCCTCAGACCAACCTACCGCTAGGGCTGTTAGGACTCCGCCTAAGGCGGTGGTGACTAGGAATGAGATGTGGAGAGACTGGGGATTGAGGGCAGCCCACCCCAGGGCTAGCTGAATTGCCACGAGAAGACCAAAACTGACTCCCCCCAAGCCTATCCCCATAATCAGCCCCTGAGCGAGGCGTCGACCACCGGTAAAGCCTAGCACCTTCCATGTATGAGGAATCTGGTGCACTCGTTGCTGCCAGAGGGGCAACCCTACTAAAAACACCAGGTAAAGGAGGGCCGTCGGGATCAAATCACCCCCAGGTAACCTGTCCTGGTCAGAAGCCCAGTAGAGAGGTAATGCCAGAGGCAACCAAACCACAATAATAATGGTAAGAAAGATCAGCACCCTAAGGAGGGGAAGCTGGCGGGCTAGCCTAGACCAATCACTACTCATCCGATTCAATTGTACTGGTCAACCCCAAACTACACAGTCCTTCACTGTAAAACTCGGCAGGTTCTAGGGCACAGGTAATCACCAAAGCTACTCCGGCAGTATGAGCCTGCATCATAATATCGACTGCCTGGGGCGGCGTTAGGCTGGGTACAACTTTCAATAGGGCTTCCACGACGTATTCCATAGAATTAAAGTCGTCATTGTGGAGCAGTACCCGATAGCGGGGAGCGGGTTTTCGCAGTGTGGAAGTTGAGCGTTGCTCAATCGTTTCAACGGACACAGCCTGACCTCGTTTTTGAAAATTAGGTAAGGTTAAAAATCAGTAACCCCTAACTTAAGAAGGCTAAGACTAGTTCATACTAGTTTAGTAATGACTATGCCACAGGTAGACCTGAGACGCAAAGCCTCCGAGAGTGATTAGAATTTTGTGTGAATCGTCTGGCTATTATAAATTCATGATTTCAGCTTGATCTGGCCTGGTTTCCTGAACACACCCTCCGGTTAAGCCATCGGCATAGGCTATCAGAATGTCCTGCAGGTCCCGGTTTTTTCAGGTTCGTCAGCGCCTGCAACCAGCATTTAACCCCCTCGGCTTTGGCGTCTTCCCTCCACAGCATGACTACCTCCAAGGATTCTCTCCTCACTGGACAAATTATCTATCTAGCCTGGGCGAATGATCGTCTTTATGCAGAGGTAATTCAGATTCAGCCAGAACGTGGGTTGGGTTGGTTAAGACCCCTGGTACTTGTCTCCCTAACCGATATCTTATTTTTATCGCCAACGCTAATGGGAGAGACTCCCACTTGCCTGGACCCCCAAGGACCGGACCTGATCTGGCCCCTGCGGGACATCTCTCCAGCCCTAGATACGGAAGTGATCACAGTCCTGGCGTCAATCCATCAAACCCATCAAGTCCTGCCTGATCGATCTACTCAGATTGAAGCACTGCAACAATTCATCACGCGGCTATGGATAAATAGCCTGAGTGATTAGCCGGAATCGGAGATATGGCTGAAGCCATCAACAAAAGTTCGGAGACAAACCAGAATCAGCTGCATCCCAAGCATTCTGACCAAAGCTATAGATCGCTGTAGCTCCGTTCCACGGAAGAAACCTCGTCGAGCCTGCGCCTTCGGACTAAACAAGCCAGAACGCCTCCCCGATCAGAGCTTTGACCGTCTTACCCTGACCTAGGAACTAAAAGCAAACTACACAAAGAAGTTATCGTTCCAGTAATCTTTATGAAGATTTCGCAAAGATTGAATTTAAAGTCAGGCCTATCTAAAGACCCAAAGAGACAATACAGCTCAACCACAGGTCAAAATCAGAAATTCAAAGAGTATATTTTTATACTATTAATCTAATTTGATGACCTGCAATTGCTTGACTGACAATCAATGTTTTTTCATGAACCTGTAGAATCATTCTCTGCTAACTATTTTTTGAGGGAAACTAGGGCACTTTAACGACTGGCAATAAGTTGAATACGACCAGCGTCCATCTCACTCATGAGTAATTCGAGGACTTCTATGTCGCCAATCGGAACATGGCCTAAGCGTATTAGCTCTGAGTTTATCCCCTCTTCAATGTCAGGAGTGAGTACTTTGCTATGGAGAGCTTGCGCTACCAGCCAACGTAGAGAGGTAGATTTTGACATCATGGCCACCTAAAGCATTAATCTTTCTTGTGATTATTGCTGTTTTCCTGAGGACGCCTCGTGACGGAGAGCGACCTGTAATGTGACCTTTGCCATAAAGTCAGGTGAGATCTAGCATTTGTTTCCTAGGCCTATACTATTGGCCCTGACAAGCATACTTAGCATAAGCTTAGGGAAAGTTCGTTTTTATATCAAGATTATATGGAGTTATACTGAAGAGCCTAGGTTTTTTGGGGTAAGTAATGTTTATACTCAAAAAGATTGATTTCTTAATTGTTTCAACCTTAAAATTCAGTGCCGGTCGATTTTATCGAGGAGTTTATTCGGTATGCCAGTTAAAAGTGAATCCATGGCCATGATTCAAGCACAGGGCTCTTTGAATGCCTCTAACGCGCAAGACTTCCAGAATCACCTTATGCTGCACTTAGAATCTGAGGCATCCCTTGGGCTATTGGTGGATCTCAGCCAGCTAGAATCCTTGGATAGTGCCGGCCTGATTGCTCTGGTCGCCGCTTTACAGAAATCTCGCCAGCTGGGCAAACGGCTGTATCTCTGTTCCGTACCCGCCGGCATTCGCATGATTTTTGAATTAACCCAGCTTGATCGGGTCTTTGAGATTCTCGAGGAGGGAGCTCAGTCTACTCTGATGGCTGCCTAGGGAGATACTGATCGAAGTAGAGCCGCTATAGTAGGTGGGTAGTGCTTGCCAGGTTTTGCCTGGTCTAATCCGGTGCACCCAGCTGCTGCTTCTCTACTGACCGCTGATATTCTTAAACCGTCTCGCTACCTGGGTAACGAGTTAGGGGCTGTTCACAAGCCCTGGGCTGATGCCCAGGTTCGTTGGGTGCTGACCTATCCTGAACTCTACGAGGTGGGGGCCTCTAACCTGGGCCATATCATTCTTTACAATATTCTTAATGCCCAGCCTCGTCAGCTTTGCGATCGCGCTTATCTCCCAGGGGCCGACCTAGCCGCCAAGCTGCGAGCCACCCAGACTCCCCTGTTCGCGGTTGAGTCCCAACAGCCCCTCACCGCCTTCGACATTCTTGGTTTTAGCCTCAGCTACGAACTGGGAGCCACCAATATTTTAGAAATGCTTGCTCTGTCGGGCATTCCCCTCACCTGGCAAGAGCGTCACCAGTCCTCACCCCAAAACTGGCCGTTAATTTTCGCTGGAGGACAAACCGCCACCTCCAACCCCGAGCCCTACGCCGACTTCTTTGACTTTATTGCCCTCGGCGACGGGGAAGAGCTGTTGCCGGAAATTGGTCTGGTGATCGAGGAGGGCAAAGCGGCCGGACTCAGTCGTGCAGACCTCCTCCTGGATCTGGCCCAGGTGCCCGGGGTCTACGTGCCCTGTTTCTACAGCATTGCTGAGGATGGTTCGGTACAACCGCAACGGACCGATGTACCGCCCCGAGTTCTACGGCGGGTAGCGGCCCCCATGCCCGCCTACGCCATGGGGTTAGTGCCCTACGTGGAAACCGTTCACGATCGCCTGACGGTGGAAATCCGTCGGGGCTGTACCCGCGGCTGTCGCTTTTGCCAACCCGGCATGCTCACCCGCCCCGCCCGGGATGTGGAGCCGGAGGCGGTGATTGAAGCCGTTGAAATGGGCATGGAGAAAACCGGCTATAACGAGTTTTCCCTGCTGTCCCTGAGTTGTTCTGACTACCTGGCCTTGCCAGCGGTTGGCGTCGAAATTAAAAACCGCCTCAAGGAGGAAAATATTTCCCTGTCCCTGCCCAGTCAGCGGGTGGATCGATTTGATGAGAACATTGCCCATATCGTCGGTGGCACCCGGTTAACCGGCCTGACCTTTGCCCCCGAAGCCGGTACCCAACGGCTGCGGGACATTATCAACAAGGGGTTGAGCAATGAAGAGCTATTACGGGGGGTGAAAATCGCCCACGAACAGGGCTGGGACCGGGTCAAACTCTACTTCATGATTGGGCTGCCGGGGGAAACCGATGTCGATGTGCTGGGCATCGCCGAAACCGTCCGCTGGCTGCGCCAGGCCTGTTATATCAGGGGCCGTAAACCCTTGTCCTTCAACATTACCATTTCCAACTTTACCCCCAAGCCCCACACCCCCTTTCAATGGCATGGGGTCTCCACGGAGGAGTTTCAGCGCAAGCAGGCCCTGCTAAAGGCTGAGTTCAAGGCTATGGGTTGGGCTAAGGTCAACTTTACCGATGTGCGGATTTCCGCCATGGAGGATTTTGTCGGTCGTGGCGATCGCCGTCTGGCGCCGGTGATTCGTCGGGCCTGGGAATTGGGCGCCGGCATGGACGCCTGGTGGGAAAGCCTGGATACCGCCTTCAATGCCTGGAGCCAGGCAATTGGGGAAGCGGGCTTAGACTGGAAGTATCGTCAGGTGGATCAGGGGCAGGGACAACCCGACTTGGATGCCCCCCTCCCCTGGGATCACCTCGACACCGGCATTGATAAGGCCTGGCTAAAGCAGGATCTAGCCCGGGCCCTGGAGGCGATTACCGTTCCCGATTGTTCCTTCGATGGCTGTTCCCACTGTGGGGTCTGCGGCCCCGATCTGGGCCATAATGTGGTAATGCCGCCTCCCCCCATCCCAACCGCGATCGGGCCCAGTCAACCGGGGCAGGAACGGGTGCAGCGCCTGCGTCTCACCCTGGGTAAACTAGGGTCTATGGCCCTGATTAGTCACCTAGATTTGATGCGGCTGTTCGATCGCGCCCTACGTCGGGCCAGCCTTCCGATCTCCTTCACCGGTGGATTCCATCCCGGTCCCCGGGTGTCAGCCGCCAATGCCCTTTCCCTGGGGATCACCAGCACCGGCGAGGTGGTGGACTTTGAGCTTAAGCAAGCGATGGATCCCCTTGAATTCCAGCAACGGTTAGCGGCCCAGTTGCCAGAGGAGATTCCCCTCTACAGCGTTGCCGAAATCCCCCTCCATACCCCCTCTGCCACTAAACTGCTGGAGCGGGCGGAATATTATCTCCGCCTGGCCCCGGGGGCCGAACTGGCCGCCAGTAGCCTACCCTGGCAGGATTGGGTGAATCAGGTGCTGGCCCTGGACAGCCTCCCTTGGGAAAAGCTGAGCAAGTCGGGAAAACCCCAGATCATTGACCTGCGTCGCCAACTCCAGGAACTGGCCCTGGTGGATTCCCAAACTCAGACCTTGCCCGTACCCCAGCTCCAACCCCAGGACCGGGAGGGGGTAGTGCGGTGGGTAGGCAGTTGCCGCAATGACGGTAACCTACTGCGGCCCGATCAGGTGCTCTGGATGCTCCGTCAGGTGGGGGCAGAATCATTAGAAATTCGCCACAGTCACCGATCCCGATTAATGCTGAGCGCTCCCTAGGGCCTAACCAATTCCATCTGTCTAGGGTTGCGCTATTCCTCCCATCCTCCTCAGTATCTCCCTGTCTGGCATTGTGATATGGTCCCTGCCCTGGTTGCCAAAAGAACCCGCAAGACTATCAGCTGGATAACCCTAGCCACCATGCTAACGCTGGCTGGCTGCCCACCTTCGGTGACCTGGGCCGCAGGGGAAGGGTCGCAATGCTGGGGTGCTGAGTCCAGCGCCAACCGCTGCTGCCCGTCTGCCTCGCTGGCATCAGCCCTTCCCTATACCCCTAGCCCCCTGTCCCAGACCCTCTGTGAGGTGTTGGTTTTTCCTAGCGAGGGTCGGGCGGAGGGGGACCTGTTCCGTCGCCTGGTGGTCAGTGAGTCCCTGGTCCGCGATAGTGCCCCCGCCGTCAACGCCACAACCCTGCCCAGCCTGTGGTGGAACCGTGACTCAATTCCGGCTCGTCTGGGGGGGCACCGCCTGGTGGAGTCCTGGTTAGCCTATCAACGGCGTCAATCCTCTACGGGGATGATCGATTTAGTAGTGAGTCCACAGTTTTGGCGGGGGTTAACCCTACCAGAACGCTATGGGGTACTGGTTCAATTTGGCCAGACCGCCGAGGAACTGGGCTACCATTTGCGATTACTGGATAATAATGGCTATACGGCTCGCCTGGTGGGGGTCTATGCCTGTGTCAAGGAGACCTGCCTGGCTAGTGCCGATGGCGAGCAACTGCTCCAGTTGCAACAGCGGGCGATCGCCCAGTCCGCACCGGCGGCCAACCCCTAGGCCGTCAGCAACTGCTCCACTTGCCCAAACAGGGTTTGGGCCTCAGCCTTGATCTGATGGTAGTGATCAATCACCGGTTGTACCGCCTGCTCTTCCCGTTCTACGTAGTCATAAAATTGGGTAAAAACCCGTTCTACCTCCTCATAGATCAGGCCCAACTTCTCATTTAGGCGGGTGGCCACCTCACTCTGGAAGCGGATCTTCTCCCCATCTAAAGCCCGTTCAAACTTAGCAATGATCCGCTGCCGCTGCCAGATAATACCAATGGCCAGCAGGAGCACCCCCACCCCGGCAAAGGCTATGCCAATGGCACTGAGGATGGCCTCCGCCACGGTAAACTGAATCACGTGGAGAATGGTACCTGCTACCGCCATCACCGCCCCCCCGACAATTTCATTGGCCATGTCGCTGGCCTGGGTGGTGAGCATGTCCCCCAGCCCCTGATCCCTGAGTAGCTTATCAACCTTGGTGCGGACGCTTTCAATCACCTCCTGCCGGCGTTCCAGTACCTTAAGGGAAATATGACTGGCCTGGATAGGGTGACTACTGACCTGGTCTAGATCCTGATTTAGCCCCTCAAAGAGCTGCCGGATGCCATCGACAAAGTGCTGGGCCCCTTCGTTAGAGACCTCCTCCAGGGATTGGCGGAGTTGCTGGCTACAGTCAGCCTGGAACTCGTCCACCCAGGCCTGCATCGAGGCTTCTTCGTTAAATAGACCGACAAAGGAGCGACGCATCACCGTCAGGACCGAGAGGCTCTCTCGAAAGTCCGCCTTAATACGGGCGGCGATGACTTCGTATCGGGCCGCCAGGCGATCGGCCAGGGTATTCACCTCGTAGCTAGAGCGCTTCCGACCCGCGTCAATCTTATGACGAATGGCTTTGGCCGTAGCCTGATCAACCGCTAACTGATGGCTAACGGCATCTACATCCTGGTGCAACCGATCAATAATTCGCTGGGTAGTTTGGCTCACCGATCGCAACTTAATCCGATAGCTTTCCCCCGAAGACACCATGGTCTGGATATACTGGCGCACCGGTAAAAAGCCACTGTGCGGCCCATCCCCATCCTGTTCGAGGGCGGCGGAGGTGGGAAAGATCACCGGATCCTTAATATGCTTTTGTAGGGCATATTCCCGTACCCGGTGAATGTTGGTGTCTAGATCGGCGGGCCGTAGCAAATCCGCCTGCTGGAGAATAAACACCACCTTCTTCCGCCACTCGGCACTGACAAAATCGAGGAAATCCCAGGCACTTTTCTGGTAGGGATTTTTAGCGAACAAAACGAAAAAGGTCAGATCGCTGTTGGGAATGTAGCGTTCGGTGATGATCTGGTGTTCCTGAATGACCGTATTGGTGCCCGGCGTATCCACAATGGAAATATCTTGCAAAATGGGGATCGGGCGACCGATTTTACGCAGATTAGGCTCCACCTGCTGGCTAAACTCCTGCTCCGCATAGACTAGCTGCTGAATCACATCGGTGCAGGGTTCAATATCAGTGGCACAGACCTCCGCCTCCAACAGGGCATTGACAAAGCTACTTTTACCCGCCTTCACCTCCCCCACCACCACAAATAAAAAGGGTTCGTTAATGTTGCGATGGAGGTTTTGGGTGGTCCGCTGCAGGTCGGGGTTATTAATGGTGGCCGCTAACTGTTGCATCCGATCTAGCAAGAGACCTAACCGCTGGCGATAGTTCTGGAGAGCTTGATTAATAATTTGACTGACCACACTTAATCTCCCTAAGATTATCTGAATCCAACCATGTCCAGTTTTGAACCTTGAGTTGCTCGCCCGGGCAACCTCCAGGTATCTATTTGGTCAAGGTTTAAAGGCGACACAGATTTCGTCTCACACCTTCCAGCGCTGCTTTTTCAGGATTTGCTCTATAAAGGGGATAGGATATACCCCAGGGCGCTACCGCTGACTCCCATGTTATACCGACTTTATCTGGATTTATTAGATAGCCAGCCCCCCATCTGGCGACGACTCTGGCTACCCGGGACCTTGCCCTTAGCCACTTGTCATCGGGTGTTTGCTCTAGCCATAGGCTGGCAGGCAACGGCAGACTATCAGTTTAAAACCGCCCTACCGGGATCAACCAACCTACCGCACCAGGGCATTTTACCGACGGGCACTACCCTGGCGGACTGGCTACCCCATCCGGGGGATAGTTTAATCTACCTCCACCAACCCAGTCAGGGTTGGTTACATAAGGTTACCCTGGAGGCCACGGCCTCCAGGGTAACGGAGCTGTTCTCCAGCTACGATCCCCAGGAGGACTGGCTGGCCCACTGTCTGGAGGGGGAAGGGGCCTGCCCCCCAGCGTTTTGCCAAGGCGTTTGGGATTACCTGGACCTGCTAGA
>Ga0208465_1000015_pt1 | contig 75737 bp, 73 predicted proteins | sample LakMenEpi31Aug10_FD_150749 | JGI IMG/M metagenome (GOLD analysis project Ga0208465, IMG submission 150749) | Freshwater microbial communities from Lake Mendota, WI - 31AUG2010 deep hole epilimnion (SPAdes) | ecosystem: Environmental > Aquatic > Freshwater > Lake > Epilimnion/Euphotic zone ...
CGGATTTGAGAACGGGAATAGTCGCCCCTAGGCTAGGCGTTAGCACTCGCCGGACGAGAGTGATAACAGGTCGTCCGATTCTTAACTAATAGGTCAACTGACAGGAGTCACGAAACCATGGCAAAGATGATTGCCTTTAACGAAGAAGCACGCCGCGGTCTTGAGCGCGGAATGAACACCCTGGCTGATGCGGTCAAAGTAACCCTTGGGCCACGTGGACGAAATGTCGTCCTCGAAAAGAAGTGGGGCGCACCAACCATCACCAACGATGGAGTTTCGATTGCAAAAGAGATCGAACTGGATGATCCATGGGAGAAAATCGGCGCCGAGCTCGTCAAAGAAGTAGCAAAGAAGACCGATGATGTCGCTGGCGATGGCACAACCACAGCAACAGTTCTTGCTCAAGCTCTCGTTCGCGAAGGACTTCGTAACGTTGCTGCAGGATCAAATCCAATGGCGCTGAAAAAAGGAATTGAGAAGGCAGTAGAGGCAATCTCTGCAGAACTCTCTGCCATGGCAAAGCCAGTTGAGACTAAAGAGCAAATTTCTGCAACCGCATCTATCTCTGCAGCTGATTCAACAATCGGCGAAATGATCGCAGAAGCAATGGATAAGGTCGGCAAGGAAGGTGTTATCACCGTAGAAGAGAGCAACACTTTCGGACTCGAGCTCGAACTCACTGAAGGTATGCGCTTTGATAAGGGTTACATCTCGCCATACATGGTCACAGATACCGAACGTATGGAAGCAATCTTGGAAGATGCATATGTCTTGATCTGCAACTCAAAGATTTCCAATATCAAAGATCTTGTGCCGATTCTTGAGAAGGTAATGCAGGCTGGTAAGCCACTTGCGATTATCGCTGAAGATATTGAAGGCGAAGCTCTTGCCACTCTCGTTGTAAATAAGATTCGTGGAACATTCCGTTCAGCTGCTGTAAAGGCGCCAGGTTTTGGTGATCGTCGCAAGGCGATGCTCCAGGACATCGCGATTCTTACCGGCGGAACAGTCATCTCTGAGGAAGTTGGTCTCAAGCTCGAGGCTGCAACTCTTGATCTCCTTGGTAAAGCCCGCAAAGTCGTTATTACAAAGGATGAAACCACTATCGTTGAAGGCGCTGGTGATGACGAGATGATTAAGGGTCGCGTTAGCCAGATCCGTTCTGAGATTGAGAAAACTGACTCGGATTACGATCGTGAGAAACTTCAAGAGCGTCTAGCAAAGCTTGCTGGTGGCGTTGCTGTCATTAAAGCGGGAGCTGCTACTGAAGTAGAACTCAAAGAGCGTAAGCACCGCATCGAAGATGCAGTCCGCAATGCGAAAGCTGCCGTCGAAGAAGGCATCGTCTCTGGTGGCGGAGTAGCGCTACTTCAAGCATCAAAGAAAGCATTCGATAAGTTGAAACTTTCTGGCGATGAAGCAACCGGTGCAAAGATCGTCGAATTCGCAGTCGAAGCTCCACTGAAGCAGATTGCAATCAACGCCGGACTTGAAGGCGGAGTAGTGGTTGAGAAAGTTCGCCATCTCGAGGCTGGACATGGTCTCAATGCCGCAACAGGCGAGTACGTCGACATGATCAAGAGCGGCATCATCGATCCCGCTAAGGTCACGCGCTCTGCTCTCCAGAACGCAGCATCAATCGCCGCCCTCTTCCTCACAACAGAGGCTGTTATTGCTGATAAGCCAGAACCTAAGCCTGCGATGCCAGCCGCACCAGGCGGAGATATGGACTTCTAAAGTAGAAGATAGACTTCGTCCATGTCACGTGCGACGAAGAAGAATTCAAAAGCGGTCAGCGGTATCGATCCATTCGATGCCGCTGACTTTGCTCGTTTAGCGGCACTTGAAGATGCCAAGAACGAAAAGTTTGTTGGCGCTCAGATCTCTGTTGAATCTGATGATGATCATGTTGCGACCTATCTCTTCGAAGCTTTCTTGCCTGGATATGTTGGATGGCGCTGGGCTGTCACTGTCGCAAAGCTTGACGAAAAGAGCGCACCAACAATCTGCGATGTTGTTCTACTTCCAGGATCTGATGCGCTTCTTGCCCCTGAATGGATTCCCTATAGCCAACGCATCACAGCTGAGGATGTCGGAGTCGGAACAATCGTTCCAACAGAAGCCGATGATCCACGTTTGGTTCCAGCATCTGCAGTTCTGCCAAATGATGAAGAGTTGGATCTTCACGAATTATTCGAACTCGGCGCTGGTCGTCTACGTGTGCTCTCTATTGAAGGACGCGATCAAGCAGCGAAGCGTTGGATTGAAGGCGACCGAGGTCCCAATGCGCCTATCGCTCAACATGCACCAAAGAATTGCGGCACCTGTGGTTTCTATCTGCCTATCGCAGGCTCGTTCCGTCAGGCGTTCGGCGTATGCGCTAATGCAATTTCACCTGAAGATGCGCGTGTGGTCTCCGTAAATCATGGATGCGGCGCGCATTCCGAAGCGATAAACTAGCCGCCTGTCCGCAAACCGCGGCGCACACGACACCTAAAGATAAAGTCCTTGCAGGAGGTTCCCGTCATGCCAGTCGGACGCGTTAAATGGTTCAGCCTCGAAAAAGGTTTTGGTTTCATCTCATCTGATGAAGGCGAAGATGTTTATCTTGCAGCTTCTGCACTTCCTGCTGGAGTCACAACAGTAAAGCCTGGCACCAAACTTGAGTTCGGTGTTGCCGAAGGCCGTAAAGGCCCACAAGCTCTCTCTGTTCGCATCATTGATGCGCCGCCATCTCTTGCTAACTCCAAAGCAGGCGCAGAAGATCTTGCTGTTCTAATTGAAGAATCAATCAAGATGTTGGATCGCGTTGGAAATGGCCTACGTCAAGGTCGTCATCCAAGTGATGCCGAAGCGGCTCGTGTTGCTAAAGTCTTGCGCGGAATCGCTCAAGAAATCGAAGGATAAATTACTTCTCTTCGCGATTTGCTCGGCGTTTGGTGTAGCGAATTCCGATAAGGCCTAGAAGTATTCCAAGCACACAGGTCAGAACAATCTTTGCGACCGCATTAACGATGATTGCAAAAATGAGCGCAATCGTCCATGCAACTATTCCGATAATGATGATTGGAACCGCGCTGCGCATATCTGAAATCATACTAGAATTGCCTAATGGGAACTCTGCGATCGTTCAAGCATCGCAACTTCCGAATACTCTTCTCAGCTAATTTCCTCTCCAATGTTGGCACTTGGGCTCAAGGCGTCGCCCAAGCATGGTTAATTCTCGAACTCACCGATAGCGGTTCTTATCTAGGACTTGTCACAGCGCTGCAATTTGCTCCGGTACTTTTCTTCAGCATCTCTGGTGGAAAGATCGCCGATAAGTTCAATAAGAGAAAAGTCTTAATGCTCACCAACCTCACAAGCGGGCTATCTGCGCTATCTGTCGGAACTCTCGTTCTGACTGAAAACATTCAAATCTGGCATGTGATGTTCTTTGCCTTCACTCTCGGTATGGGAAACGCCATCGATGCCCCTGTTCGTCAGAGCTTCAACGCAGAAGTAGTCGGAAAAGATGACTTACCAAACGCCGTGGGCCTTAATTCGGCAAATTTCAATACCGGTCGATTGTTAGGACCTGGTCTATCAGGGCTCTTAATCGCCGCCTATGGCACCGGAGTCTCATTTGTTCTTAATGGGATCTCTTACTTGATTGTGATCATCGCACTACTAAATATCCGTGAAGCTGATCTCTTTAGAGAAGAGCGTAAATCAACCTCCACCAAAGTCCGCGAAGCGATGCGTTATGTCGCAGCCCGACCTGACATCTTGGCAGTCATGATTACTGTCTTCTTTGCTACAAGCTTTGGACTGAATTTCAATATCTTCAACACAATGATGGCGACTGAAGTTTTCAATAAGAGCGCTGCTGAATATGGAGCGCTAGGAAGTATTCTGGCAATCGGATCGCTATCTGGCGCAATTATCTCTGCACGTCTAGAGAAGAAGCGCGGACCGCGGTTTGTAATGAAAGGTTCGATGATCTTTAGCGCGCTACTTATTGTGGGCGCCTTCGCACCAAGCTATTTGATCTACGCAATCTTCTTGCCATTCATCGGAGGAGTAGCGCTACTGACCTTTATTGGCGCTAACACCATGGTCCAGATGCGCACTGACTCTCAGATTCGCGGCCGCGTTATGGGAATCTATCTGACAGTCTTTCTTGGCGGCACGCCCATCGTCTCTCCGTTTATTGGATGGATGACTGAAGCGATCGGAACACGACCAACCATCGCAATCTGCGGCTCTATCTCGTTATTGGCTGCGCTGATTACCTACTCGCAATTCCACGACAAAGGCGATGCCCCTGCCAGCGTTGCGATTGCCGATGTACTAGAGCCCGCTTATGAGGACAAAAAAGACTAAGCTGAAAAGAATCACTAGCGTCACAATTCTGCGTGTTCTGTAATTCATTTACTTCTCCGGTATCTCTGACTTAGATGGTACGAGGGTCACAATAATAAATGCGCAGACCACCAAAATCGGTACAAGTAGAAAGCCCTGAACAATGCCGAATCTATCGGCCAAAAAGCCAAGGAATAAAGGCGAAAGTGCAATCGCAACTCCAGCGCTCAGGCTTGATTTACCCATTGCCAGATCTGGTTTTGCTCGCCCAAAACGAAGTAACCGTAGAGAAGAGAGCGCAAACTGCATTGAGGTGCCCAGTCCCACGATGAAGAGCGTGGCGAAGGAGATAAAGGGATTGGTGGAAAGCCAGAAGACCATAAAGCTCACACCTTGTAGTCCAATAATTAATCGCAAACGGTCATCGATATCAAGATCAGGAAAGAGATAAGTTCCGAACCAGCGACCAATCATCATTCCAAATGGGTAGGCGAGTACAAGCGTTGTGGATAGCGCCGCGCTTAGACCAGTCTTCTCACGAAAGAGCGCAGCGGCCCAGAATGCAATCGCAAATTCAGCTGCGATACAGAACATCATTCCAAACCAGCTCAACCAATACTTTCCTGGCAGAGATCCGCGTTGGCGACCCTCTTCGGAGGGAATGTGCTCTGGATTGTGTTGTCGACCAAGAGTCAGATACAAAATAATTGCAAAGGGGAGGCAGATCAGTAGCCCTAGCCGCCAACTAAATTGCGTTCCGGCAATTACTCCGATGATGAAATTTCCAATTAAAACAAAAGCAGAGTTCACACCATTTGCTTGCGAGACAGCTCGAGGAGAGTTTTCTCCGTAATGTGCGGTCAGATACATCATCGAGTTATTAACGGTCATTGAAAGACCGACGCCAGATACCAGAATCGCCGGGATGGTCTGCCAGGCATATGGCAAGACAATAAAAGCCATCGCTCCGATATTGAAGATAGTGAGTCCTATCCAGATGCTTTTATATCGACCAAACTTGTGAGCGACAGGCGCATTTAAATAGCCCGCGATGATGGAGGCGATGCCGAGGGCGGTGCCATGTAGGCCTGCGACCGCGCCAGATGTTCCTTGATCCTCTTGCAATAATGGCAATGCGGGGCCAAATCCGCCCATAAAGATACCGAAAACGCCGGTCTGGAGCGCAATCAGCCAGAAGAGTTTGTCGCGCGCGTAAGCAGTTTTATTCAACGTGAAAGTCTCAGTTACTTCTTGAGATTCTCAACGACATATTCGATGCACTGAGTTAGCGCTGAAATATCATCGGGATCTACGGAAGGAAACATTCCGATTCGCAGCTGGTTCTTGCCGAGCTTGCGATATGGCTCTGTGTCGACGATGCCATTTGCGCGCAGCGCTTTAGCGATTTCTAACGCATCAATCGAGTCATCAAAGTTAATTGTGGCCACGACATTCGAACGCATCGCAGTATCTGTGACAAATGGAGTTGTGTAGGAATTGGATTCAGCCCAGCCATACATAATTTCTGCAGACTTACGAGAACGTCCGGCAGCAAAAGACATGCCGCCATTGGAGTTCATCCATTCGATCTGATCTGCAAGGAGCATCAAAGTGGTGACAGCAGGTGTGTTGTAGGTCTGATCGAGCCTTGAGTTCTCGATTGCGATTGTGAGATCGAAGAACGCTGGAACCCAACGTCCGCTCTCCTTAATCTGTGCAACGCGCGCAATCGCAGCTGGGCTCATGAGCGCCAACCAGAGTCCTCCATCGGAGGCAAAAGATTTTTGTGGAGCAAAGTAGTAAGTGTCGAATTCGCTTGCTTTAACGTCGAGGCCACCTGCGGCGCTTGTTGCATCAACAAGTACAAGCGCGCCATCTGTTCCAGCAGGACGCTTGATAGGCATTGCAACACCAGTTGATGTCTCATTATGGGTAAGCGCATAAACATCAATTCCAGGCTCTGCAACCGGCAGCGGATGTGAACCAGGTTCAGACTTAATGATCGATGGATCATCGAGGAATGGCGCCTCTTTTGCAGCAGATGCGAACTTGGAAGAGAACTCACCGAAACTCAAGTGCTGTGACTTCTTTTCGATCAAACCAAATGTGGCGATATCCCAGAACGCAGTAGAGCCACCGTTTCCGAGGACAACTTCATAACCTTCAGGAAGATCAAAGAGCGAGGAGAGTCCGGTCCGAACGCGATTCACGACGTTCTTGACCGCTTTCTGGCGATGTGAAGTTCCAAGAATTGATGAGCCCGATGAAGCAAGTGATGCAAGCGCCTCAGGTCGAATCTTGGAAGGTCCACAGCCGAAGCGACCATCACGCGGCTTCATACTTTCAGGGATTTTGATATCGCTCATGTTCTTAGCCTATGGGAAGAAGCGTTCTAGTTTCCATTTTGATTCGCCACCAGTGTTATCGGCTGTGTAGCGCAATCGATCATGTAAGCGTGAATATCGACCTTGCCAGAATTCAATACTGGTGGGTGTGACGAGAAACCCACCCCAATGAGGTGGTTTAGGAACTTCACTACCTTCCGGGTACTTCGCTGAGAATTCGCGGAATCGTTCCTCCAAAGTCTGGCGAGAGTCAAGTGGTGCAGATTGCGAACTTGCCCATGCGCCGATCTGGCTGGACCAGGGACGGGTTGCAAAGTAGCGCGCCGATTCATCCTCTGAGATTCGCTCTGCACTTCCTAGAACAATTACTTGACGCTCCAGGGGATACCAAGGAAAGAGAAGTGAGACATGAGGATTATTTTTCATCTCATGTGACTTTCGAGAATCGTAATTTGTAAAGAATGTGAATCCAGCAGATGTCACATCTTTAAGCAAGACAGTTCTTGATGTTGGTCCATTTTCGCCAACCGTGGAGAGCACCATCGCATTTGCCTCCACGACCATGGAGTTCTCTGCAGCTTCTTTCAACCAGCCCTGGAATTGGCGGATGGGATCGCGCTCGACTGCATCTTCGGTGAGTCCGATTTCGCCATAGGACTTGCGCATGGCGTTGATGGCTGCGCGGTCGAGCTCTGTCATAGGTGTATCTAACGTCACTTTACGCGCTGAGGCATCTTTGACTCCGCTATTTTGCTCACCTACCGCTTGGGGGCAGAATACGGCGCATGGCAGATGACTTTAAACCCGGTCTTGAAGGCGTAATCGCATTTGAATCAGAGATTGCAGAACCAGATAAAGAAGGTAGCGCGCTGCGATATCGCGGCGTTGATATCGATGATCTCGTAGGTCGTGTCTCGTTCGGAAACGTCTGGGGTCTTCTTGTCGATGATGAATTCAATCCAGGTCTTCCTGCCGCAGAACCTTTTCCAATTCCAATTCACTCCGGTGATGTACGCGTTGATGTGCAATCAGCTATTGCAATGCTTGCACCAGCATGGGGATTAAAGCCGCTTCTCGATATCTCTGATGAAGAAGCGCGCAGCAATCTGGCTCGAGTTTCTGTCATGTTGCTCTCTTATGTTGCCCAATCTGCTCGTGGTACCTGGCAACCAATGATTCCGCAATCTGAAGTTGATAAAGCACACACAGTTGTCGAGCGCATGATGATTCGCTGGAGAGGCGAGCCAGATCCAAAACATGTTCGCGCTATCGATGCCTATTTCGTTTCTGCTGCAGAACACGGAATGAACGCATCAACATTTACCGCACGCGTAATTGCTTCTACTGGAGCAGACGTTGCGGCATCTATCTCTGGTGCAATTGGCGCGATGTCCGGCCCACTTCATGGTGGCGCACCTTCTCGCGTTCTCCACATGATTGAAGAAGTTGAAAAGCGCGGAGATGCACGCGCCTACGTTAAAGATTTGTTAGATAAAGGTGAGCGTTTGATGGGCTTCGGTCATCGCGTTTATCGTGCACAAGATCCACGTTCACGCACATTACGTCGCACCTGTGAAGAACTTGGCGCGCCGCGTTATCAAGTTGCCAAGGCCTTGGAGGAAGCAGCGCTTGCTGAATTGCGCGAACGTCGTCCAGATCGCGTTCTAGAAACAAACGTTGAATTCTGGGCAGCAGTACTTCTTGATTTCGCAGAAGTTCCTGCACATATGTTCACGCCAATGTTCACTTCTGCGCGCACCGCAGGTTGGTCTGCGCATATTCTCGAACAGAAGCGCACTGGTCGCTTGATTCGTCCATCTGCTCGCTACATCGGTAAGGCTCCTCGCAAGCCAGAAGATGTAAAGGGCTGGGACCAAACAGTGTCAGGTGTTCATAAGTAGTTCAGGGCGTCCTGCAAATTGGCGTGTAAAAAAACGCCTTTATAACAAATCAGTAAATACCTAGTTAATAGGGCTGCACGCTCGTTCTGGTCTTGACTGTCCGATTTGTACGAGTTGAATGGGACTCCTCTGTAACCCCTCGTTACAGATACTTCCATGGAGGAACAATTAATGAAGAAGAAATTCTTTAGAGGGTTCGCTATCGCAGCTGCCGTCGCTCTTGGCGCCGGTCTCACTGTGACACCTGCGCACGCCAACAAGACCATTGTTGTCTGGGCAGATGAAACACGCGGTCCAAACCTTAAGAAGACTCTTGATGTCAAGAGCGACTGGGTCCCTGGTTACACAATCACCATCAAATCATTTGCAAACTTTGATGCACTCAAGGATGCGATTGATAAGGCGACTGCAACCACTGGTCCAGATATCGTGGTCGGAGCAAATGACTGGGTTGCAACTCTTGCTAAGAATGGCAAGTTAGCTCCACTCACTCTCACTGCATCACAACGTGCACGCTTCTCAGCGTCACAGTTCTATGATCTTTCATACAAGAAGAAGTTGTACGGAATCCCTGTTGACGTAAACAACGTCGCAATGATCTACAACACCAAACTTGTAACAACTGCGCCTAAGACTTTCGGCGACATGGTTGATTACTACAAGGCAAACAAGACCTCAAAGAGCCTCAAGGCTGGTCTATGCGTTGCTGGTGGCGGTATGTCATGGGGAGCTCACTCCGTGTTCTCAGCACTCGGAGCAGATGCTTATTACTTCAATCCAAATGGATCTATCAACAAGTCGAAGTCATTCAATCCAAACGAGTTCGGTAACAACGTTAAGAAGTTCCTACTCGATGGCAAGAAGAGCAATGGCTTCTTCCCTGCAACAGATACCGGATGTAAGGACAACTTCCTTGCCGGAACTGTCCCATTCGCAATCATCGGAAACTGGGAGTGGGAAGATTACAAAGGCAAGGGCTTCACAATGAACCTCATGCCAGTTCCAGGTGCTTCAGCAAGTAAGTCAGGAAATGCATTCGGCTCAGTATCCGGTGCGCTCCTCACAACATTTGCTGCGTCTAATGGCGTTGAAGCAGCTGCGAAGTCACTTCTCGTTGATTTCTTTGGCTCAACTGCCGGACAAGTTGCTTATCAGAAGAATGAGAAGCGACCACCAGCAGAAAAGGGCGCTGGAAATGATGCATCTGTAACTGATGGCCAGAAGGGCTTTGGCGCATCAGCTGCAGCAGCAAGCATTCCTCAGGTAGGAGCAATTCTTAATGGTGCATCCGGTAGCAAGAGCTACTGGGATTCAGCACCTGCTTACTGGACCGCAGTACTTGTCGATGGCAAGGATGCAGTTGCAGAAGCGAAGAAGTTGGCCGCTATCTGGCGCACCAACCTGAGAGGTGCTGCTAACGACATCTAGTCGTTGGCTTGATTAATCCTGGAAGAGATTCCAGATTGATGTGCAGTGAACTGACGTGGTTTGAAAAGACCACGTCAGTTCGCTTTATTCACTATCGTTAATTCAGAGTTCTTAGTAATTCGAGAGATTCGGTGGCCAGAGTGTTGACGGGAATTATCCGCGGTAAAGTTGCGACGGTCATCAAGATCGCCATCGTTGCTCTTGCTACGGCTGTTCTTGTCACTTTGACACAGAGCGCCTTCGCAAAAGGCGAATACGTCATCGCAGGATTCCTTGCGATTGTCATTATTCTGATTAATTTCACCTACTTCAGTAAGCGAACAGTTCCTTTGAAGTTCTTCCTTCCAGGAATCATCTTGTTGGCTGCCTTTGTTTTGACTCCAATTCTTTATACCTTGGTCATGTCGACCTTTAACTACAAGACCGGCAACTACATCAGCAAAGAAGAGGCGCTGGGTCGTATTCAAGCCCTAGCCCTAGAGCCAGATGAGAATGGGACTGCCTTCGATATCGTTGTGGGCGAATACCAACAAGGTCCAGCGATTTTGGTCTCAGATATCGCTAATAAGACATATTTCATCTCAACCCCGAATGAGAAGATTCCACTTACCTCAAGCATCGTCCAACTTGATGAGTATGAGGTTGCCCAATCCACCAACGGATTCACAGCTCTTGAGTCACAAGATATTTCTGGCAGCCAGACCGTTAAAGAGCGTTTCTACTTTGATGGCGAATATTTCATTGCAGTCGAAAGCCTCAACGTGGGTGCGGTGTTCCGACAATCCCTGGAGTATCTCCCTGAACAAGATGTCTTCCGAAGTCTGATTACCGGTGACATCTATCGAGATAACAACAACGGAAACTACGTAAACGAAAACGATACAGCTGACTTTCTTGAACCTGGGTGGCGCGATCCATCATGGTTCTCCAACTACATCAGGTTGTTTAACGACGAGCGGGTCAGAGATCCTCTCATTCAAGTTTTCATCTGGACTGTAGTCTTTGCAACTCTGACCGTCCTCACCCAATTCTCTTTCGGTCTTCTACTTGCACTCGCCCTCAATAAACCAATCCGCGGTCGTCGTATGTATCGCTCAATCTTGGTTCTGCCATATGCGATGCCCAGCGTTATGTCTATCCTCATTTGGGGTGGAATGTTCAATACCGAATTCGGTGCAATCAATGAGATTCTCGGTCGAGATATTGCCTGGTTCCAAGATCCAACTTTTGCTCGCGTCGCCGTCATCTTGGTCAATCTCTGGCTTGGGTTCCCTTACTTCTATTTAGTATCAAGTGGTTCGTTGCAAGCTATTCCGAGTGAATTACTGGAAGCGGCCGCTATCGATGGCGCTAATCCTCGTCAGATCTTCCGTAAAGTAACTCTGCCTCTCTTGCTTCAGATCCTCTCACCATTGCTTATTGCCTCTTTTGCCTTTAATTTCAATAACTTTAATCTCATCTACCTCTTGACCGGAGGTGGACCTCGTGAACAACTTGATGGAGAGATTGCAGGTTCTACCGATATTTTGATCAGTTATACCTATCAGATTGCCTTTGGAAATAATCTGCAGGATCTTGGCCTAGCAAGTGCCATCTCGGTGCTGATCTTCTTCATCGTCGCGTCAATTTCGCTCTATGGCGTTAAGAAATCTAAGGTATTGGAGAGCTTCTCATGACCCGATGGCTGAAAGAGAATTTGTGGCGTCACATCACTGGATTAGCCATGTGCGCATTTGCGCTCTTTCCGCTCTATCTCGTCGTTCTCTCATCGTTTAACGAGTCCGGAAGTCTGCAGGTCACATCCTTTATCCCGCGCGATATCTCATTTGCTAACTACCGGGTGCTCTTTGAAGATGAGAGAATTCCTTATCTCACTTGGATGCAAAATTCTCTGATGATTGCAGGATTTGTCGCTATTGCCTCAGTCTTTATCGGCGCATCCTCTGCGTTTGCCTTTAGCCGTTTGAAATTTAAGGGTAAGAAGTTTGGTATCCAGCTTCTTCTTTTAATTCAGATGTTCCCAGCAATTCTTGCTCTCTCTGCTCTCTATGTAATCATGGAGCGGGTATACAAGTTTGCTCCCGGACTTGGTATCGGCACCCAGATGGGTCTGATTCTGGTTTATCTTGGTGGAGCCATGGGCGTGAATATCTGGTTGCTTAAAGGTTTCGTCGATTCCATTCCTGCAGAACTGGATGAGGCCGCAAAGATCGATGGCGCAAGTGCCATGCAGACTTATTGGCAGATCTTCGTCCCTCTTGCAGCGCCAGTTCTTGCAGTTGTTTCATTGTTGAGCTTTATCGGCACTTTTAATGAGTTCATCTTGGCCCGTCTCTTCTTGATTGAAGTAGAGAGCAGAACTGTCGCTGTGGGACTTCAACAATTTATTGGCGGCCAGTTCTCGGAGAATTGGGGGCCATTTGCGGCTGGTTCAATCGTGGCTTCTATTCCAATTGTGATTATCTTCTTAAGTCTGCAGAAATACATCGTAAGTGGACTCACAGCGGGATCTGTTAAAGGCTAATGAAGATTCGTAGCTGGCTGGCCATTGCTCTGGCCACCACGCTCGTGCTTCCTGTGGCTCTTTCTGCTCATGCTGCAGAAACGAAAGATGTACCTCGCACTGGTTTAGATAAAGAAGTGATCTACTTTGTGATGCCAGATCGCTATCGCAATGGAGATCGCACAAACGACGAGCTACCTGGTTTTAATCCGACACATACGGCTTTCTTTCATGGCGGTGATCTCAAGGGGCTCACCGGTAATTGCGTTGATGATGATGGTCTTGCCCGTCTCAAGAAACTTGGATTCACTGCAATCTGGCTGACGCCACTTGTCGTGCAACAACCTCCAACAGAAGGTGGCGCGGGTTATCACGGATATTGGGGAGTCGACTTTCTCAATGTTGATCCTCATCTCGGCACTAACGCTGATCTGACTGCACTCAAAGCATGTGCTGACAAGTTGGGTTTGAAATTGATTCTTGATGTGGTCACTAATCACACCGGAGACATCATTTGGTACGACGAACGCAAGGCATACATCCCTGAGAAGTACCGAGATATCAAGAATCCAGCCTGGCTCAACGACATCAACAATTATCACAACTCAGGAGATATGAATCGCTGTTGGAGCGATGGGCCGTGCACCAAAAACGGCGATTTCTTTGGCCTTGATGACATTGCGACTGAAAAACCGATTGTTTATCAGGGTTGGGGAGATGTTTACGGATCCTGGATTGAGAAATATGGATTTGTCGGGTTCAGAGTTGATACCGCAAGGCACGTAGATGATGAGTTCTTCAAGAACTGGAGTCCACTTATCAATCAGAAAGCATCTGCCGCAGGCATCAAGAACTTCACAATCTTTGGTGAAGTGTGGGAACAGAATCCGATTGATTTAGTCACCTACATACGGGTTCATAAGATGCAGACCGCACTTGATTTTCCATTCCAGAAGTTTGCGGTTGATTATGCAGCCCAAAGTTCAAGTGCCAGTATCTTGAAGAATCTCTTTGATTACGACGATTACTACACAAGCTCTTTTTCATCAGCATCAAATCTCGTTACCTTCTTGGGAAATCACGATATGGGAAGGTCTGCATTCCTGATTGAGCGCGTCAAGGTAAATCCAGCAGATCAGTTGCTCTCACGAGTTAAACTCGCGAACACGCTTCTCTATCTCAGCCGAGGAACTCCAGTCGTCTATTACGGCGATGAGGTTGGAATGTTGGGATCTGAGAGCGGTAACGATCAACGAGCAAGACAGGATATGTTCCCAACACAAGTAGAGATGTGGAAGACAGAGAAGCGTCTTGGATCCAAACCTGTCGGTAGCGCAGACTCTTTCTCAGAGACTTTTTCCAACCCCGTCGCGCAACACCTGATTGCACTAGCTAAATTACGCCAACAGCACCCAGCGCTCGCAAATGCTCAGATGCAGGTGCGTTATGCGAAGGGTTCAGTCTTCGCATTCTCCAAACGTGATCTCAACAGTAAGCGTGAATACTTGGTTGTCCTGAACAATGGCGCCAAAGCTCAGAAAGTCACAATTCCAACCGCTAGTAAAGGGGCATGGAAAGTTCTCTCAGGAAAGGCGAGTTTTAGCAGTAAAGCTGCTGCCATCACACTCACACTTGGTGGCCTGGAATCAGTTGTGCTTCGTGCAGAGAAAGAGATCACCGCGCAGAGCATCAATGTGGGAACAATCGCAACAAAAGAGGATTTCCTTACTGGCTTCTATCGGATTACAGCGGGCGTTCAGACAGCTGACCTTGCAACTGCGGAATTCTTTATCCGCAATGTAGGTGGCAAGGATTGGATTTCACTCGGGGTCGATCTGAATTCCCCGTATCGAGTCTATGTAGATCCACGTGAGCACTCTGGCAAGGTTGAAGTGACAGCAGTCATCACTAGTTCTTTGGGAAGGAAATATGAGCTACCAAGCACCGCTCTCAACATTGCCACACCATGATGGCAGCGAGATTTATCTCAGTACAGGAGCGCCAAAGCTAGGCCAACGAACAACCTTTCACTTTAGCGCTGGTGCAGATTTTCCAATAGAGAAAGCAATACTCCGTCTCTATCATGATGGCGAGCCGCGTTTCTTTCAAATGACCAAGACTATGAAACAGAAAGAGCAATGGTGGAAAGTTACTGTTCCCATCATCAATCCGAAGACTCCTTATAGATTCCTGATTGTTAATGGCGAGAGATACTCGTGGCTCAATGCTCAAGGGTTTCATAACAACGACGTAACAAGCACCCACGACTTTCAACTAATTGCAACCCCGGAATTTCCACGGTGGATCCGTAGTTCAGTCTTCTATCAAATCTTTCCAGATCGCTTTGCAACCTCTGGAAAATATCGAAGTCTGATGCCAGAAGAGTTTGTACCGCGTGAATGGAGTGATCTTCCCAAGGGTCGAGATAAGACGACTGGTGTTGAATACTTTGGTGGCGACCTCGATGGGGTACACCAACGGCTACACCACATTGAGAAATTAGGCGCAAATGGCATCTATTTCACGCCCTTTTTCCCTGCAGGCTCAACCCATCGATATGACGCGCGATCTTTTGATGAAGTTGATCCACTGCTAGGGGGTAATTCCGCTCTTCTCCGGCTTCAAAAGCGAGCGAAAGCTAGAGGGATTCACGTGATGGGTGATCTCACAACAAACCATTGTGGAAGACACCATCCTTGGATTCAGCGCGCTTTATCCAATAAGAGCGCGAAGGAACGCACTTTCTTTTACTGGGATCGATCCGTAAAGCATGGTTATGAAGGTTGGTGGGGTTTAGCTTCATTGCCAAAACTTAATTACAACTCAACCAAACTTCGTGACTTAATGTATTCAGGTAAGAACTCCATCATCAAGAAATGGCTCCGCAAACCCTTTGCTCTGTCAGGTTGGCGTATTGATGTCGGTAATATGACTGGACGTTATCGCGGAGAAGATGTCAATCACGAAGTGGTATTGGGTATTCGAAATGCGCTTGAAGAGACCAATCCCGATGCCTGGCTTGTTGCCGAGAATGCTGATCACTTCCCATCAGATCTCGATGGGTTCGGTTGGCATGGCACCATGAATTACAACGGTTTTATGCGACCGGTCTGGGGATGGCTGAAAAACAAACCCGAAGTTGACGCAGGATTTTTTGGGGTTCCTGTCTCGGTGCCACGATTTACAGGTAAAGAGATGGTTGCGGCCATGAGAGAGTTCTCCTCGACAATCCCGTGGCGCAACTTCGTCTCATCTATGTTGCTTCTGGATTCACATGACACGGCACGATTTAGAAATGTTGTGGGTGGAGATTCGCAATTTCATTTAGCTGGAATGGGTTTACTACTTACCTATCCTGGGGTTCCTTCCATCTTTGCTGGAGACGAAATTGGTCTTCGTGGAGCATGGGGAGAAGATGCTCGCCGGACCATTGATTGGAGCGAGTCAGATTGGGACCAAAATTTCTTTGCAGAGCTGCAGAAACTAGTCAGAATTAAGCGAAAATCGCATGCGCTAGCACATGGCGGTCTTCGCTGGATTCTCGTAGAAGATGATCTGATTGCTTTTGTGCGTGAGTCCAAGAGAGAGAAGATCTTGATTGTCGTAACCCGGAGCGCAATTCAAACTTCCTTACACAACTTCTCTGAAATCAAAGATGTCCTCTATGGGCCCTTTCTTTCACAGGGAGTATTTCGTAGCGCTGGCCCTGCTGTGGGGATTTATCGTCTAGCTTAACCAGAACCGAAGAGCCTCATCGAGATAGCTAGCCCAAGATCGCTCATTATGTCCAGTGCGATGATAAACCTTCGTTGCGAAATTAGTTCGCCACCCAAGGTGTCTGACTAATTCATCTGCTCGATTCTGGAAAGGTTCATAGCTCGCATCAAGGCCTTTTGTTCCTCTGCTCATCCATAGCTTCCTATCATGATGAGCAGGCAGTTGTGAGATTAAGTAATCAACAAGTGCGTCGCCGCCCAGAACCCAGTGCGGTGAGAATGCCAGTGCAGTGTGAAACTTCTCTGCGTGTTGGGTAAAGGAATTGAGGGTTGCGAGCCCTCCCATCGATGAACCCAGCATCGCGGTCTTACTAGGTAAGTGTTGAGAGCACGTTGCTTCTGAGAGAGTTGGAAGAATCTCGTTGAAGATTTGATCAAGATAGAAGTTGCCGCGCAATTCGGAAATTTCAAATTGAATTTTCTTTCCTTGTGGACTGAGCGGTTGGATTCCAGATCGGAATGCATTCTCTGGAGATAAATCTTTGACCCGGCCCCATGGATCGCTCTTGGTAGAGCTATGAAATACGCCAATAACAAGTGGAGGATTTATTCGAAACTCTTCAGAGACTCGAATTGCAGTCTGGGCTAACTTCCATGTTTGTCGTAAATGGGTCGAGGTCCGAGGATCAAAGATGTTCTGTCCATCATGTGCGATGAGCACATGATCACTTCCCCCTTCGGGAGCCCAGAAATCAACGATTCTGCCCGAGAAATCAGCCCGAGTTACTTCCCCTGGGATGCCTCGGACTTGGAAACGCCGAATCTCTTTCATAATGGTTGAATCATGCCATGGGCACAAGGGCTATCTTCTGGTTCAGACGTGATTTACGTTTAGCGGATAACCCGGCTCTCTTGGCTGCCTTCGACGAAGCTGATGAAGTCATTCCACTGTTCATCATGGATGATGCGATTGCAGAAAGAGCTGGTGAGCATCGTCGCGCGTATCTCGCTGATTCATTAAGAGCACTTAATGAATCTTTAGATGGAAATCTTCTAGTCATAAGTGGAAATCCAGTTGAGGTACTCAAAGATGTAATGTCTCGCTACAAAGCTGAGTCAGTTCACTCAGCGCTACCTTTTGCGCCGTATGGCGAAGAGCGTGATGAAGAGGTTAAGAGCGCAGGTATTGCACTTCATCAACTTGGTAGCGGATACGCAGTAGCTCCGGGAAGAGTTCGCAAAGATGATGGAACTCCATATCGCGTGTACACCCCTTTCTATCGCGCGTGGTTGGCACATGGTTGGCGCGCTCCAGTCGCAGCTCCAAAGAATCCATCATGGGTTTCGCCGAAGAAAGGCGATCAAAATCTTCCAGATTGGAAACTATCAACTGGTTTTACTCTTCAACCTGCAGGCGAAAAAGCCGCTTCAGCGCGATTTAAGAATTTTCTCAAAACCGCCGCAGATGATTATGGCGATGCGCGTAATATTCCTGGGGTTGAAGGAACTAGCCGTTTAAGTCCTCATCTTCGTTGGGGTGAGATTCATCCGCGGACAATTCTTGCCGCACTCGGTCAATCCAAAGGGCACGAGGTTTATCGCAAAGAGATCGCTTGGCGCGAGTTTTATGCTGATGTGCTCCACCATAATCCACACACCTCTCGTGATTACTACGATCAGAAGTTCACAAAGATGCGCTACGAGAAGCCCGGCAAGAAATTTGAGGCTTGGTGCGAAGGGAAAACGGGCTATCCCTTCGTTGATGCGGCGATGCGTCAGTTAGTTACTGAAGGTTGGATGCACAACCGCACTCGTATGGTTGTAGCTTCCTTCTTGGTCAAAGACCTCCACATTGAATGGCAGCACGGGGCGAATTTCTTTATGAAATACCTGATCGATAATGATGTGGCTTCAAATTCGCATGGTTGGCAATGGACCGCTGGGTGTGGCACAGACGCATCGCCGTATTACCGTGTCTTTAATCCGATTGAGCAAGGACGACGCTTTGATCCCGAAGGCGTTTACATCAAGAGATTTATCCCGGAGCTCGCTCACCTCGATGGAGATGACATTCACGAACCGTGGGAAGCTGAGTCGGGTTACAAGAATGGATACACCAAGCGAATCGTTGATCATGCAGCAGAAAGGCTTGAGTCGCTTGCTCGCCTTGAAGAAATCAAAGCGGCAAAACCACCCAAGCCTTAGCTGTTGAATTTCTTATACTAAGAAATTAGTGAACTGCCACGCATCGCTGCGATCGACTTTCTTATCATTCCAACCCTCGAAGAGATCGTTGCGATTAACAAGTGGATCCCAATCAGCGGCCTGCGAGTGGATTCCACCCCAGTACTTCTCTGCATAGGCGAGAACTTCACGCCACGGAAGCTCGTCTGGAACGAGAAGACCTTTATCAGGATTCTTCATCGCCCACGCAACTGCAGCATAGACAGCAGACGAGACTTGAACTGTTGTGGCGGATTGTCCAGGGATGAGTTTGCGCGAATCATGGATATTGAGCAATGAACCAGTCCACCAAGACTTGTAAGCATGTCCCATCAAGAGAACACCGAGACGATCATCACCCTCGGTGATTTCATCGTTCATGATTCGCTGATTCTTATGTAGATCCCATGAACGCATCTCTAACTCTTTAAGCGAGGAAATAGCTTCATTTGTCGGGCAATATGCATAGTGAACTGTTGGGCGATAGAGCGCCTTGTCACCGTTCCAGACTGTGAGGTGATCTGAAATTGTAAATGCTTCACCATGGCGAATGACCATTCCGTGAATCTCAAAGTTAGGGACCCATGAGCGAACCCATGTTGTTGCACCAGGTTGAGCGATTGCAATCTGGTTACGCGGCCCAACTTGATGTTCATATGCGTTAGTAGGCAGAGTTTTTTCATGTGTGCCCCAGCCAAGTTCTGCGGGCGCTACGCCCTCTTCATAAAGACCTTCGACTGACCATGTGTTTACGAATTCGCCCCATTGCTTGGGCTTGTTCGTGACCTGGGTGTCACGTTCAGAGATGTGAATTACTTTGACGCCGAGAAGTTGGGCTAATTCGTTGTAGCTCTCGGAAGTGAGAGCACCTTCAACTCCGTTTGAGGCTTTGCCATCTTTGAGAGCTTGAGTGGCGATATCCACCAGAGATTTCTTCACAAGGTGAGATACCAAACCGGGATTTGCTCCATGTTCGACAATGGCGGTTGGTCCAGTCTTGGTCCATTTTGATTTCATTTCACGCATACGCATGTGGCGGTAATACAAAGTGCGCTCTAGTGGATGTTTATTTGATCCACCTTCATACGGATCCCATTCTTCGACTGATGTGTTGAGATACAAAACTCCGTGATCATGACACCAGGTAAGAATCGTGTTGGCATCAATGTTCCATGCTAAATCGAGGAGAAAATCGCCAGCCTTAAGATATTTGGAAAGCTGGGCATCGAGATTCTCTCGTGTAATCGAATCTTGAACGTAGGTTGCACCTTGTTTGATGGCATCTGCAACACGTGAGCGATTATCTCGCTGATCCATGATCGTGATTTGTTGTGCATCTACGAGATGCTCGATAAGTAGCGGTAGAACTGATTGTGAAACGGAGCCTGCGCCGAGAATTAGTACTCGATTAGCGAACTTTTCTGCCAATTAGGGAACCTCCTTAAGGGGTTGTAACTCTCACCTCATATGCGGAGTCTGCACGAGACTCATTGGTTGGTTTGGACAGCGGAAATTTACAACCTCAAGCCCCGCGCACCTAATTGGTCATGCCACGCAACAACGCCACGCTTCGAGCGCTTTGCCTCGTACATAGCTTCATCGGCTCGACGCATGAGTTGGTCAGCTAAGTTCTCACCCGGCGTATTTGTGGCCTCTCCAATCGAAACGTCGAGAGTTATCTCAGCGCCGGCAATATGGAATGGATATGAGAGCGTGGCCCTCAGCGCACGAGCAATCTCTAGCCCATCGCCTCCATGGATGAGCGCACCGAATTCATCGCCACCAAGTCTGGCTAGTAGAGAGCCGTGCGGAATAACGCGCTCGAATCGCCGCGCTACCTGACTGAGAAGCTGATCTCCAACATCATGTCCGCGTGTGTCATTAACGGGCTTAAATCCATCGAGGTCCAGAATCAGAACAGATCCAGGACTTTTGAGAAACTCTTCGAATTCCACGATGAACTTCCTGCGATTGGCAAGACCTGTCAGTTCATCGGTACGCGCCAGAATCTGTTCGTTGCTCATATTCCGCGCATCATTAATTGCTACACCCATTCGCAGAAAAGATAGTGCAATCGTTGCAAAGGCAGGAACAATGAGAAACCTTGGGAAATACTCTGGTTGCAGGACTGCTATAGCCAGAATCGCAGAACTACCCAAGAGCGCGATGGTTGCGACTGCAGGGTTAAAGGTCCGGGGAGACTGACTTTCATCGCAGCCATGCCAGAACGCCTCTGAGATGAGAATGAAGCCGATCAACCAGCCGATATCCGTCAGTGATCCGAATTGATACGAACCAGACTGAGTTGAATAAAGAAAGTAGAAGTCAGAGAGCGAATAGCTGCCGATCCCGGCAATCATCAAGAAGTTTCTTATAGAAAATCTCTGAATGACAGTCAAAGTCACCACAGTTACCAGAAGAACAATGTCTCCCACGGGATAGAGAATTGATAGAAAGACTTCAAAACTAGATCCAGAGATACTTGTCATGGCGGGACGAATGAGAAAAGCTGCCGCAATAGTGGTGCAGCCAAGTGCGATGATGAGAGTATCGAGAATTTCCAGTGATCTACTTGCAATCTTGTATCGAATAGCGCGACTTAAGCCAAATAGGGCCAGTGGATAGAAGAGCGCGTACCCCACCTCTGCAATCAACTCTAGATTGATAATAGTTATGGGATCAAAGAATGTATCAATTGAGGAGATGACAGATCCAATAGTCCAACTCAAGATGGCTAGTGATATACCAACTCTGCCTATTTGATCATCAGGAATTGGTGAAGCCAAGAGCGAGAAGAGAGCCAGTAACGCGACAAGATTGAACAGAAGCAGATCAAGTACCCATGAAGGTTCCGAGTCATTTCTGAGAATTACATAGATTGCGAGCGTTCCCGTGGCTAGAGCCCGCAAAAGCAGATAAATTCTCATCCTTGAATCGTAATAAAGGGGTCGCTATGCAGAATGAAAAAGAAGTATCTCGTAGAGCTGTACTTTGCGGGCTGGCAGTTCTCACGCTCGGTTTAGTACCTGATACTGCTATTGCGGCCACTGGTGTAAAAGTGCTACCTGATGGAAAGGTGGATGTTTCCCTTTCAAGCAATCCCGCGCTAAAGAAAGTTGGCGGCGTTGTGCAATTCCAGAATGGTTCTGGCCAAGAAATCGCTCTGGTAAGAACTGGAAAAGCAGCCAATGCCTATCGCGCTTTAAACCTCTCATGTACGCACGAGGGAGTGACAGTAAGGCGAAGCGGAACTAAGTGGGTTTGCCCCGAGCACCGAGCAGAATTCGCTGTGAACGGTAACGTCAAAATCGGACCCGCAAAAAGAAATCTTGCTACTGTGCCAATTAAAGTTGCAAAAACTAAAGTAACGGTTGGTTAAGCGTTACTTTAGTTTCTACTCAATAGTCTTATAAACCAGGTCGGCAGGCGTTTTTACGGTTCTGCAATGTCGATTGAACTTCAACTTTTGAATTCTCGACAGTCTGCTGAACGTTGAGCTTCTGCTTCTCTTTCTTGGCGACCTCATTGATCTTGTCACGCAAGCTTGCAGCAGATCGCTCAAAGTTCTTTGCAGCTAATTCGTAGCTACGAGCAGCCTTTGTCCAGGTTGAGGCATTGGTTGTGTATTGCTTGCCTGCCGTTGTGGTTGCACCAACCTTTGTTGCGTTATCGGTGTTCGTCTTTGCCTCAACGAGGGCTGCGGCTTGCTTTGTCTTGGCATCGGCAGCTTTCTGGTCGAAGACTTTTGCGGCTGCTTCATCGGCAGGAGCTTCAGCCTTGAGAGCAGCAATCTCGGTATCAAGCATGGTGATTGCTTTGGCGGCAGAATCAGTAATCGTCGTCAAACGGGTGTTGGACTCGAGATAAAGCTTGTTGGAATCGATACATCCGACCCAGACCCATGTGCGCTTGGCATTCTTCACGGTTGGGTTCTTGGTGCAGACGTAGTTGTCGCCACCAATCTTGGTTTTGGCGTTGGCCTTGGTGCAACGCGCACCAGCCTTATTAGCCGCTTCAGCAGGGATCACCGCGGTCATCGCCATAAGTAGCGATGTAGCGGCAACGAGTGTTGCGCTCTTACCAATGAGCTTGAATGAATGACGCACAAGATCCTCCTGTTGAAACTGATAATTCAATAGGGCAATACTAAAGGGGGAGAACTCACAATTAGGTGAGGGAAACTCCACAAGGCTCACAGAGTTTGCTGAGAGTCAGATTACTTCTTTCTTATTTCTTCCTTCTTTGTCGGACACGAACGTTCATGCCCATCTTTCTCACGATTGGCCTCGGCCCAAAACGAGAGATAAAAGAGAGAGTCTTATAGATGCGACCCGGGACGGATATGACTTTGCCCGCCTTGGCTGATTTCCACGCATGTGTAACAACATCCTCCGCGCTCATCCAAAGCCAGTTCGGCAATCCACCCATCTTCATTCCACCGCGTTGATGGAATTCGGTTCTGGTGAAACCAGGGCAGAGAGCATGAACAGTGACATTGGTCTGCAAGAGCTCAGTATGTAGCGATTCAGTAAGAACGGTGAGGTAGGACTTCGCTGCGCTATAGGTGCCACCTGCAATCCAGCCCGCAACACTGGAGACATTAATGATCGTGCCGCTATCCCTTTCTTTCATTGCGGGAAGTGCAGCATGCATCAACCGCATGGGCGCTGTCACCAAGACATCAAGGAGTGCAATCTCCTCTGAAGTATCACTGGCAAGAAAACTCTTGTTTATTCCAAAGCCAGCATTGTTGATGAGAACATCAATGGGTCGGCTGAGATTCTGAAGGCGGAGCACAATACGTCGAACATCTTCATCGCGCGTGAGATCAGCCTGAATAACTTCTACTTCAATACCGAATGAATTTCGCCATTCATCAGCCCGTTGATTGAGGCGGTTGAGGTCACGAGCTACAAGAACTAGGTCGTGATTTTCGCTCGCTAACAATTGTGCAAAAGCTGCACCGATACCGACGGTTGCGCCAGTAATGAGCGCGATGGGGCGTTGCTGTGTTGCGGGCGTGGGCACTACTGAAGAATATCGCTAGCGTCCTCATCGCGGACATGCCATGAGGTGCCATATTCCTGCAGTAAATCAAGGAATGGTTTTGGTTCGAACCATTCTGGACCGTTGACACCGAGAGGCTTCCACAGTCCTTTATGGATGAGCTCCATAGCAACAACAGGATTGACTGCGGTCTGCCAAACAACTGCTTGATCGCCATATTCCTTCATCGACCATTCGTTATCAATAACGTTGTAGATGTATACAGCTTTTGGCTTACCGGCTTTATCTAAGCCCCGAACGAGCGCACCAGCACAAGTCTTGCCTTTCATGCGCGAACCTAGGGTTGCAGGATCTGGAAGCGATGCAGCGAGCAGGTCACGTGGTGCAACAGAGACTCCTTGAACCTCAACATTCTCTTTGCGATCCATTCCGAGCATGTTGATGGTTTTCAAAATCTGAATGAACTCTGCGCCAAGTCCATACTTGAAGTTAACTTTCTTCGCATCAATCTTCTGAGGGATGAGAACAACTTCTTCGTGCTCTACGTTGACGCATTCGACAGGGCCGATTCCTTCTGGGAAATCAAAAGTTTCGAGTTCGCTGAAGGGTTCGGTAGTAAACCAACCACGACCATCTTCCCAAACAATCGGAGGATTGAGGCACTCTTCAATGGTTGTCCAGATTGAGAATGATGGAGCAAAGTCAGCGCCCTCAACTCGCAGGTTAGATCCATCAAGAACGGTAATGGAATCAATTCTGCTGAAAAGTTCGTCATTGGCGTACTTTGCGAAGATGTCGCTCATACCTGGCTCGACGCCCATTCCGACGAGAGCAAAGATTTTTCTCTCTTCCCAGTTCCAGTCACGTGCAAATTGTTCGTCACCTAACTTCACACCAGTTTCGCGATGTGGATAGTGAGGATGAGGACGAGAAAGAGACATTGCCATATCGATGTAATTCGTATTCTCAATTTCGCAGGCCAAGAAAATCGGCATTACAAATCGAGGATCGACGGCATTGATGACAACGTCAGGGTCGGCCTTACGGATGAGCTCACGGAGATCTTCGAGTTCTGCAGCGTTAACTTGGGCCGCGGAGAATCGAGGGTCTTTGACGCGATAAACGGCTTCTTCTGCGCGAGACAGGGTTCGGTCAGCAATAATCAACGAGGTAATAAATGACCTACGTGACGCGATATTCGCTATCGCTCTTCCGACGCCGCCCGCACCAATTACTAGGGCTTTCATGATTAGAAATCAACTCCAAACGAGATTGACCTGTAGGTTATCCGAATCGAATGAATTATGCAATTTACCGTTCGATTACCCTCAATTATCATTAGGTACTTCACATTTATTACACATTCTTAGTGAACTAAATGAGAAACAAATAAATAGTCACGTCCTTGTAGCTCAGTGGATAGAGCAACCGCCTCCTAAGCGGTAGGTCGCCGGTTCAACTCCGGCCAAGGACACAACGTAAAAGAATTAATTAAATACGACTGTGCGATTGCCGACGATGAAAATACGATCCTCTGCAAATAAGCGAACTGCTTTTGCAAGTACGCGACGTTCAATATCTCTTCCTAGTGCAATCAATTGTTCAGGAGTAGATGCGTGTGTCACATGAGCAACATCTTGTTCAATGATGGGACCTTCGTCTAGATCAGCAGTAACAAAGTGTGCGGTCGCTCCAATTATCTTCACGCCCTTGGCATGCGCCTGGTGATAAGGCTTAGCACCCTTGAATCCGGGCAAGAATGAGTGATGAATGTTGATGATGCGATTAGCCATCGTCTTACAAAATTCAGACGAGAGAATCTGCATATAGCGGGCCAAGACAACAAAGTCGATCTGCTCTGCTGATATGAGTGAGAGAAGCTCCGCCTCAGATTTTGCCTTGTCATCAACTGGTAGGTACTTGAACTTGATTCCATGTCCTTCAACTAATCCGCGTAGATCTTCGCGATTGCTTACGACAAGTGGAATCTCAATTGGCAATTCTCTAAGTTCGAGGAGATAGAGCAGATCTCGCAAACAATGGCTCTCTTTGGTGACCATTACTAGAGCGCGCTTAGGGCTTGCGTTGTCGCGAATAGTTAATTCAGGCTTGAACTTAGATAGACCCTCGCTGAGCACCTCTCGCGATTTCTCGAGCGAGGCTCCAGTTTCAAAGCGTGTACGCATAACAAAAGAATTTGTGACGGGATCTGTGAACTGTTGATTCTCGATGATGTTGCCTTGTGCGGCCAGAACGGAACTAGTCATCGCATGCACGATGCCTGGCTGGTCTGCGCACTGCAGAGTTGCAATCAAATCCACGCAGAGAGTCTACCTGCGCGGGTGAGATCAGTGATTTATCTGGAAACGCTTAAGAGCACGAGGTGCCCACCAGTTCCATTCACCGAAGAGGCGCATCAATGCAGGGACCAAGAATGCGCGAATCAATGTGGCATCCAGCAGAATCGCAAATGCAACTCCGAATCCCATCATCTTGATTGATGTGACTCCGCTGATGACGAATGCGGCGAAGACAACTGCGAGAATGAAGGCGGCTGCAGTGATGATCCGTGCAGACTTTTGAAGTCCTAATGCAACCGCATCGACATTGGACTTACCAGCATCGTGCTCTTCCTTGATGCGTGAAAGCAAGAAAACTTCATAGTCCATTGATAGACCGAATGCGACGACGGCTACAAGAACGATGGTGTTCGTGTCGAGAGACCCCGTCTCAATGAAATCACCGACAAGGAACTTCATATTTCCTTCGATGAAGATCCAGGTAAGAACACCCATGGTCGCAGCCAGAGAAGCAAAGTTAAGAATGATTGCCTTGATTGGCAAAAGAATCGAGCCAGTGAATGCAAAGAGAAGAAGCAATACCGTAATCATGATCCAACCGATTACTGCTGGAAGTGTTCGCGAAATCGCTCCTTGTGTATCGGCATAATCCGCAGCAGCTCCACCAATGAGCATTCCTTCAGGTGCTGGAAGTTCACGCATGCGATTGATGAGCTCTTCACCTTCAGGTGTTCGGGGCTGCATCGAATGGATGGCCACAAGCCTGACGCTTTCACCCATCGTCTCTGGTTGTCCGACACGGACAATCCCAGGGACTTGAGTAAGCGAGTTGGCGAAACTTGCAATCTCTTCGCTCTGACTTGCGCCCGCAGGGAAGATGATTTCAACGGGGTTGCTTTCTTGACCAGGGAATTCATCGGCGATGAATTGCGAGGCGATGTACGCACGGTCTGTGCGAGGCAATACTCCGCTATCAACCTGGCTGAATTTGATGTTGGCGATTGGTGCGGTGAGAAGCACAAGGATTGCAATCGAGCCCATAACAACGCTGATAGGCCTGCGCATCACAAATCGTGAAACTTGAGCCCAACGCCCATCTTCTTTCTGCACGATTCCGCTCTTGCGAACAGTGCCTTTGTTCACTTTCTGGCCGATAATGGCAAGAATCGCTGGAAGTGGAATAAGCGCACCGAGAACAGCGAGCGCTACAACGGCTGCTCCCGCATATCCCATCGACTTCAAGAAGTTTTGAGGGAAGAAGGTAAGTGAGATCAGCGTCAGTACGACTGTGAGCCCTGAATAAAAGACAGTCTTACCAGCGCTACGCAAGGTATTAACGATTGCATTTTCGTTATCCAAGCCTTTAGCTAACTCTTCTCGGAATCGATTAACGATTAACAACGCGTAATCAATGCCTAAGCCGAGCCCAAGTCCTGTCGTGAGATTGAGGGCAAAGATGCTGACATCTGTAAAGAACGTCATGAGATACATGACCAAGAAAGTTCCAAGTATGGCGGTAACACCCACGACGAGTGGCATTGCAGATGCAGCCATCGCACCAAACACAAAGATGAGAAGTAAGAATGTGAGCGGGATTGAGATCGCTTCAGAGATCTTCAAATCGTCTTGGATTCGACCATTGATGGCATTAGCAAACACAGCTCCACCAGATGCATAGATCTCTAGATCACCGTATGCGCCATCGTATTTATCTTGGTAATAACCACCTGAGCGATCAATCTCAGTGAAATCTGTTGACTTGAGATATACGAAGATAAATGCCGAGTTTCCATCTTTGCTCTTGAGGGAAGGAGCGCCACCGCTTGACCAATAAGACAATACGCTTTCAGCAGTATCCTCACCACGAACTTCTGCTTCAAGCTTTTGGGCCGCTGCCACGACGGCGGGATCATCGACCGACTTATCTTTGGCGTCGACAACCAACACGACTGCCGGATCCTTCACTTTGAACGTGTCTTCTAGGTACTCCCAGACCTTCACAGAATCGCTGTTGGGGTCTGAATAGCCGCCGGAGTCAAAGCGCGAAAAGACTTGCGAGCCGATGGCGCCCGAGAGAATCGTTGTCAGAAGGAAGAGCGAGAGCACCGATTTCTTGCGCTTCGCGATGAAGTGACCCAGACGCTCGAACATAAATTCCCTTTCAATTATCTATACAGTGTTCAGATTATTGGTGTCTATTTGAACATTGTCAAGTTTTGGAGCATGATTTGGTTATGGCTCCAAAAGCGATTCTTAAGACCTCCTATCATCACGGAGATCTGGAGAGCGCGCTTGTTGAAGCGGCTATTTCCCTGGTACGAAAATATGGACCAGATCACCTTTCTCTCCGTGCGGTATCCGCGGAAGTAGGTGTTAGCCCAAGCGCGAGCTATCACTATTTTCAAGATAAAGACTCCTTGGTTTCTGCAGTCGGCAACACTCTCTTTGAGCAACTAGCAGAGATACAAGAGCAAGCAATTTCTAAGATTAAAGGTGGTGGTGCGCGCGGCGCCAAAGAACGCTTTGAGGCCTTGGGTATCTCTTATTTCAAATGGGCTTTAAACCAACCAAACCTTTACCGATTAATTTTTGGGGGATTCTGTGAACAACATGAGTCCCCTCTCGAGAGCAAAGCGTGGCAACTTCTCAAACAGAGCCTTGACGAACTAGTTGAAGAAGGACTCATCACCAAGAGTGCTCGCCTCGGAGGCGAAGTGTTGGTTTGGTCTGCGGTTCATGGCGCAAGCTCACTTGTCATTGAGGGATTAATGCCAAAGGATTCATTCCCCATGATCATCAAAGGCGTACAACGATCGTTAGGAATGAAATGAGTGAATTTCTACCGGCAATCACATCGGATGAGATTGATCTAGAAAAAGATGACGCTCGCGATGCTGAGATTAAGGGAGATAAACCCCCGCATCACGAATAACTACTCGCTTGTTGAAGGAGTTGCTGGAGCGGTAGTTGGCTTTGAATCAGAGGTTTTTGTCTGTGAATCAGTCTTATAGAAACCCGAGCCCTTAAAGACGATTCCAACGTTGGAATAGATCTTGCGAACATCCTTGCCACATTCAGGACAGACCGAAATAGCCGCATCTGTGAAGGATTGCACTACCTCAAAAGCGTGATCACAGGCGTTACATTGATACTGATATGTAGGCACGGGCGTAATCTAAGGGATGACTTACAGGCCGGGCTAATTGAGATTAGAGGACGAGCGTGATTTTCGACTTAGCAAATACCGCGTTATCGGTATTGGTCGTTGGTGCGCTTCTATCGCTGGCTTTTCTTCTGCCAGAACGTGACGGCGTCATCCAAGAGTCTGCTGCAAGTACTCAGAAGTTCTTGAAGTGGTGTTCTGGGTTATGGATTGTTGCAGCGCTGGGAAATCTTTTAGCTATCTTGGCAGAAATCTTTGAATCGAGTCTCTTTGAAGTTCTTGATCTCACCATCATCAGATCTTTCACGACTCAGGTCACCCTAGGCAAGCTACTTGCTTATCAAGTTCTGGTATCGATATTTGTTTTTATCATTGCTCGAAGAATTAAAAAGAATGGTGGCGCTATCTGGGTTTTGCTTCTTGCCCTCAGCGGTTCGTTGGCACCAATCTTTCAGAGCCACTCAAGTTCGCAAGGTAGCCATGGTTTGGCAATCGGATCTCTTCTCATCCATGTTTTGGCACTTTCATTTTGGATTGGCGCGGTTTTTGCTTTACAAATCATGCCGCGCGATGTTCAACAATTGGCGTTACCTCGAGTTTCTATGATTGCGCTCTGGTCTTCCTTTGCTGTTGTGTTAAGTGGAATCGCCAACGCATGGACCAGGCTTCGACTTTCAGATGATTGGTTTACAGGCTATGGCGCATTGATTGCGCTGAAGATTGCATTAACTCTCTTGGTATTTATCATGGCAAGCAGGATACGTTCCAGAGTTTCTGTTCAACGCTTGTTGCCATTCGAACTTGCAATCATGGCTCTGATTTTAGGAATTGGCACACTGCTCACTAGATTCACGCCAGAGGAATCAACTCCGGTTGAATTCGACAAGGTGCGCGAACTAGTCGGAATCGCGATGCCTGAAGCTCCTACTCTCGGTCGTGTCTTCTTTGAGTACGAAGCAAATGGACTGATGCTGGGCTTACTGGTATTCGCGACTGCGCTCTACATTCGTGGCGTAGTTGCCCTTGCTCGCAGAGGCGATAAATGGCCGGTTGGTCGGACAATTTCCTTTGCTATTGGAATTAGCTTGCTTGATTACGCTACAAGTGGTGGCCTTGGTCTGTACTCACATTTCTCATTTCAGTATCACATGATCGCTCACATGGTCTTGAGCATGATTGCGCCCATTGCCATCATCCTGAGCGCTCCCATCACTCTTGCGTTACGCACCTTGCCGATTGGTAGAGAAAGAGGAGAGCGCGGAATTCGTGGAGCATTAATCGCAGCGCTACATTCACGAGCCACAAGAATCTGGACAAACCCAATAGTCGCGCTTGCGATTTTTGATGGCTCACTCTTTGCGCTGTACTTCACTCCGCTTTTCGGCAATCTCATGGGTAGCCATTTCGGCCACATCATCATGAACTTACATTTCATCGGTGCGGGTTTGCTCTTCTTCCATGTCATCGTTGGGATCGATCCAAATCCTCGTAAAGTTCATCATCTTGTCCGCGTTGTGATGTTGTTAGCAGCCATGAGTATTCATGCATTCTTCTCTGTTGCCCTGATGTCAGCCAACAATCTCCTCGATGGTGGGTATTACCAACTACTCGAACGTCCTTGGGCAACTGACCTATTGGCTGATCAGAAGACCGGCGCTGCGATCGGATGGGCAATGGGAGAGATCCCCATTGTTGTGGCCCTGATTGCGACATTTATCCAATGGGTGCGCACTGATGCTCGTGAGGCAAAGCGTGCAGATAAGCACTCAGTCGCGGATCTTGCCGAATACAACGCATATCTCGAGCGATTAGCCGACCGAGAAAGTAAACGCGAAGGTAAGTAGTATCCCGCCTATGGAGCCGCTCTTCTCATTGCCCGAGGAATACCAAGCGCTACGAGACAGCGTACGTTCGCTTGCTGATAAGAAGATTCAGCCCTTCGCACATGATGTCGATGCAAATGCCCGCTTTCCACAAGAAGCATTTGAAGCTCTTCAAGGCGCAGGACTTGCTGCCGCACATGTACCTACACAATATGGCGGCGAAGGAGCAGATGCTCTCGGCGTTGTCATCATTATTGAAGAAGTTGCACGAGTTTGCGCATCGTCGTCTCTCATTCCTGCGGTTAATAAACTTGGCTCAGTTCCATTGATGCTCGGTGGAAATGAAGAACAGAAAAAGCGTTGGCTTACTCCTTTGGCACAAGGTAAAGGTTTCTCATATTGCTTATCTGAATCCGAAGCGGGTTCTGATGCCGCGGCGATGAAGACCCGCGCAGTCCGTAAAGGTGATGGCTGGGTCCTCAACGGAAGCAAGAAGTGGATTTCCCATGCTGGGTTCTCAGATTTCTACACAGTTTTAGCCTCGACCGATCCTGAAAAAGGTTCCAAAGGAATTACTGCGTTTGTTGTTGAGAAGAGCGATCCTGGAGTTTCCTTCGGAGCACATGAGAAGAAGATGGGCTTTAAAGGTTCACCAACTCGTGAAGTCTATTTCGATAATGTTGAAATAGGAGATGATCGTCGCATTAGCGAAATCGGCGCAGGATTTGGACTCGCTATGAAAACGCTTGATCACACACGAATTACTATCGCCGCACAAGCGCTCGGAATTGCACAAGGCGCATTTGAAGTAGCCACAAAATATGCACATGAGAGAAAGCAATTCGGAAAGTCAATCTTTGATTTCCAAGCGGTCCAGTTCATGTTGGCTGATATGGCTATGGAAATTGCGGCCGCACGACAACTCACATATGCCGCGGCAAGTAAGAGCGAGTCTTTAACAGCAGATCTGACATTTTTCTCTGCTGCCTCAAAATGCTATGCCACTGATGCTGCAATGAAAGTCACGACTGATGCGGTTCAAGTTCTTGGCGGTTATGGATATGTCAGCGACTATCCGGTTGAACGAATGATGCGTGATGCCAAGCTCACCCAGATTTATGAAGGTACAAATCAGATTCAACGCCTAGTTATGGCGCGTAATCTCAATTCCGTTCTGTAAATCGAACCAGGATCTCAGCCGTAGCGGCTGCATCGACCTTTTGGTCGTGAGGTTCAGAAGGAATGGCCTCACTTGATAATTCACCCGGATAAACCAACGCCACTTTCCAAGCGCTAGTTCTGGCCAGTGCGCGGTCATACGAGCCGCCACCTTGTCCCAAACGATTTCCTTCTCTATCGATGTGGAGTGCAGGAGCAATCACAACATCAATCTCATCTGTGAACACTTCGCCATCGGCATCATCGCCATTCCATCGCACCCATTCAAGATCTTTATCGGTAAGCATGCGGGGGATAAGAACGGTCTTGCCGACCTTGAGAAGCGCAGAGTTGAGAGCTGAAGTATCTGGCTCGAGACCGTAAGAGATATAGCTCGCTACGACTGTGGCCTGCAATACTTCCGAACTTTGCATCAAGTGTTCCCAATTACATTCAACAACGAGAAACTCTCGTTCTGCGCGGTATCTCTTGCGCAACTCAGACTTCAATCGTTTTGCATCCTTCGTTGAATCCACGGGATTAGCGTATTTACAAAGTAGGGTTGCGGCGTGAGCGAAACGATGAAGGTGTCTGATTTAGCAGCCGAGCTGCTGACTTTGGCTAAGCCACTTGCAGCATTTGACATGCCTTTACTGGATGCGCACGGTGCAACGCTAGCTACGGATCTAACCTCAGGTGATCGAACCGTCATGAAGGCAGGTTCACGTATTCGTTCTACACAAATTGGGTTAGCGGCATCCTTAGGTCTTGATCAATTACCGACCCGACCACAACCTCGCGTCGTTGTTATCTCTGCTGGCGCAGACCTGGTCGAACCTGGCTCACAACTACGTGATCGCGAAGATGAGTTCGAGGCGAATTCTTGGCTACTGACTACTGCAGTAAAGGAGGCGGGAGCTGTTGGTTATCGCGTCCATACCATCCCGGCAACCGCCGAAATTCTTAAAGATGTTGTAGAAGACCAACTCGTTCGCGCAGATTTGATAGTTATCTGTGGAGAGAGCCATGATGAATCTTTCGATCTGATCTATTCAGTACTGACTCAACTTGGTGGCGTTCGCGAAGTTTCGCCGTTAATTGAAGGCACTGGCAGACATGCATTTGGAACCATTGGTCCAGATCGCACCCCTGTTGTGGCCCTACCTGGTGATTCGATCTTCGCATATATCTCTACTGAGCTTTTTATTCGACCAATGATCAGAAGCATGATGGGTCTCTATGACATCCATCGACCAGTCATCAAAGCAACTCTTACCAATGCGGTTGCAAGTGAAATTGGCAAACACTCTTTTATTCGAGGAACGCTCTCTGCCGATAATTCCGTACGTCGACAAGTAACAGCCATCGAAAATCAAGGCGATCTTGTGACTCTCTCTGATGCGACCGGGTTGATCGTTATCCCTGAGGGTTCATCAGGTGCAAAAGCTGGCGACGAAGTAGATGTCCTCGTGTTAGAACGTCGCTTCAACTAAAACACTTCATGGCTCGTATCTCTCGTGGCCATTGGCCTCTCATCCTTAACGATGGTGAACTCACGCTTCGCCCACTTCGCATCCGTGATCGCGGCGCATGGCTTCAAGTACGTCGCAAGAATCGGGAATGGCTCACTCCCTGGGAAGCAACCTCACCGAGCGCTGACGAGGGTCGAAATCTGCCCACATTCGTTGAGATGGTCCAAATCCATAACCGCGAGGGTCGCGCCGGTCGTTCACTCTCACTTGCTATCTGGTTCGACCGGACACTGATTGGCCAGATCACTCTAGGCGGGATTTCATTCGGGGCGTATCGCGGGGGACATATCGGTTATTGGATCGATCAGGACCATGCAAGTAAGGGGCTCACAACCCGTGCAGTTCGCGAACTCACACGATATGGCCTGGAGGAACTTGGTTTACATCGCATCGAAATAAATCTAAGACCTGAGAATGCTGCATCGAAAAGAGTCGCAGAAAAAGCGGGATATGTATTTGAAGGTTTGCGCCCTCGCTACTTACATATCGATGGGGCTTGGCGCGACCACCTATGTTTTGTAAAAGAGAATCCTCGAATTCAATAAGACTCAAAATAAGACTCAAAAGTAAGACTCAAAATAAGACTTAAAAGTAAGACTCAAAGCAACAATTAAAGTGCGGGAAATACCCGAAAAGTCCCATTCCTCCCTTTAGGGTTAGCAATCGTGGGATCAGGACTTATCTACTTAATCATCGTGGGGATGTGGATTGCCTATTTCCTGCCACGCTGGATCTCCACTCATGAAGAAGTCTCTGGTCGAACAGTAGAAAAATTCGAGAAGACCATGAAGGTTGTTGGTCTTACTTCGGGTAATGCAGCTCCCGACTATGAAGCCATTGCCAAGAAGCGAGAACAACAAGTTGCTACAAGAAGAATTCTTTTCTTCTCCATTATTGGTTTAACACTCGTTATCTCTCTCTTCGCACTCATTGGCCTTGTTGCTCCAGCCGTCATGACTCTTCCCATCTCTGCATTTGCGTTGTTCGTAGTTCATGCGCGCCACCAGATTCACTCGGTGCAAGATGAAATCAAGCGTGCACGTTCGATTGCTAGCGTCAACTCAAAGCCTTCATCCAATAATTACTCTGAAATTATCGCGCGCTCAAAGAGCATCTCAACTCGTCGAGCAATCACAGAAGAATTCAGTGAAGAACAATGGACGCCGCTTTCCGAACGCGTAGCGTCATATACTCAGGATGTCCAAAGTATTGTGATACTTCCTAAAGGAAGCGCAGATAAGAATCGCGAAACATGGGAGCCCACCGCAGTTCCTGCTCCAAGTTATGTCACTGCATCAAAAGCTGCCCCTCAACGTCGCGTGATTGATCTGACGATTCCGGGCGCTTGGAGCGAGGCGCAAGAACGTGCGATCCGTGAAGCGATGGCGCCTAAGTCAGACCAGATTTTCGATCAAGTTCAAGCTGATGAGCTGGAAGAACATCTGCGTAATTACCGCGCTGCTGGTCAGTAACTAAATCCAGCTGGTAAACCACATACGCGCATACCAATCGTCATAGTTCAATACCCCTCCAACGTAGAGCGGGAAAAAGTAGGCAAAACAGAGCGCAATTAAGGCTATTGCCACCATCGCTAGCTCACGTCGAGCTTTTCGCTTGTTCTCGTCTTCGAGCGCTTTTGCGATCACATAGACGATGCTCAGAACCATAAAAGGTTGAAATGCGATGGCATAGAAATAGAAGGTAGTGCGCTCTGGAAATGCGAGCCATGGAAGATAGCTCGAGAGTAGGAAGAGCAGAATGAGGCCAGCGCTTTTCTCGCGGCGATATACGAAGTAGCCGATAGTTATCGCCAGAGAAATCAAACCAGCCCACCATAAGAAAGGTGTGCCGAGTGCAAGAACTTCTTGAGAGCAACTATCGCTTCCACAGTTATTTGGTGTTGCATAAAAGAAAGACGTTGGGCGACCTAGCACCAACCAATTCCAAGCACTTGCTTGATAAGAGTGATCAGTCGTTAAGCTCGTATGAAAGTTGAGCATTTCGCGGTGATAATGAATGAGAGACGCCAGCGCATTACTGGAATGATTTCTACTCCAACCATCATCGCTTAAGAACCAACCAGTCCAACTAAACAGATATACCAGCAATGGAGTAACCCCGAACTGAATCGGCGTCATGAAGAATTTCCGATCCCGAATCAATAAGTAGAGTCCGAGTGCAGCAAGGACATAAATTGCGCTCCACTTAGTTCCCAGTGCTAGGCCCATGACAATGGCGGCAGCCCAATAGCGATCTTGTAGTACCAGATAAAAAGCGAGCAGAATAAAAAATGAAAGGAAGATATCCAGGAGCGCAGTCCGCGACATTACGAGGTGTAGTCCATCAAGCGCCATCAGAGATGCCGCTGTCATGCTCAGAAAGAAAGAAGTGAAGAGCTTTCGCGCGATGAGAAAAACGAGAAGAACTGAGATCGTTCCTATGAGAGCTGCGCTAAATCTCCAACCGAATGGCGAATCACCGAAAAGCTGGATTCCAAGTGCAATGGCCCACTTACCAATGGGGGGATGGACGATAAATTCAGCAGCCCCGTTATCAAGCTCTACTCCCGCAGCGAGAAAATCGCGGGCGCCATCTACGTAATAGACCTCATCAAAGACCAGTTCTGCGGGCCTTCCGAGATTGATGAATCTAGTCAACGCACTGAAGAGAAGGAGAGATCCGAATGCGATGAGTTGTCGATTGCGAAGGGAGATGCCACTGATGAGTGAGGACATGATGGATAAGGATACTGACCGCCATAATGGCGTAGTGAGTGAGTTGATTCTGGCGGCGGTTCCACTGGGAAATATCGGTGATGCTTCAGATCGCCTCAAGCGTGCAATCACAGAGGCAGATGTCGTCGCTGCGGAAGATTCACGTCGATTTCTGCGCCTTTGCAAGGATCTTGAGATTGAATGCCACGCGACCATCCTCTCTTTCTTTGAGGGAAATGAAAGCTCTCGCCTTGATGAAATTTCGGCAGCGCTTGCATCAGGTAAACACGTGTTACTCGTGACCGATGCTGGGATGCCCTCCGTAAGCGACCCTGGATATCGCGCAGTACGTATGGCTATTGATCATGGATTTAAAGTCTCTGTAATCCCAGGACCGAGCGCCGTTCTTGCCGCCCTTGCGCTCTCTGGTCTTCCGACCGATAGCTTCGCATTTGATGGTTTTCCACCCCGAACTGGAGGCGCGCGTGATCAATGGTTTGAAGATCGCGCACATGAACAACGCACACTTGTGATCTTTGAAGCACCTCATCGCGTTCCAGAAACTCTCGACTCCATTGTCCGCACGTTAGGTAAGTCTCGACAAGTTGCGGTATGTCGAGAAATAACGAAGACCTACGAAGAAGTGCAGCGCGGCAGCGCAGAAGAAATTCTTCAATGGTCACAGAGCAAAGAAATGCTGGGCGAATTCACGATTGTGATTGCTGGCTATGAGCCATCGTCAGATCAGAAATCTGATGTAGAGATTGCAGAAATCGTCCGCCGCTATGAATCTTCTGGGATCACACGAAAAGAAGCGATTGCCATGACTGCGAAGGAACTCCATATTCCTAAGCGCAAAGTCTTTGACATCATGGTGCTGGATAAATAGATAGAATCCCGCCCATGTCCAGCGCAGAGAAATCCTTCTATCTCACGACGCCGATTTACTACGTCAACGATGCGCCGCATATTGGGCATGCTTATACGACTGTTGCTGGAGACCTACTCACTCGTTGGCATCGCCAGAAAGGTGAGTCGGTCTGGTTTCTTACCGGCACCGACGAACATGGCCAGAAAGTCATGCGCACTGCGGAGGCCAATAGCACTGCGCCTCAACAATGGTGCGATCGCCTTGTCGAAGATGCATGGAAGCCTGTCTGGAAGCACCTCGAGATTGCTCATGATGACTTCATCCGCACGACAGAGCCGCGCCACATGGAACGCGTCCAAAAGTTCCTGCAAGGACTCATGGAGAAAGGCTTCATTTACGAAGGAAAATATGAAGGCCCATATTGCGTAGGTTGTGAGGAGTTCAAGCTGCCGGGTGACCTTGATGAAGGTAAGTGCAAGATTCACTCCAAACCAGTCGAGATGGTGAGCGAGACAAATTGGTTCTTCAAACTCTCTGCATTCGTGCAACCACTTCTTGATCACTACAAAAAGAATCCCCAGGCATGCGAACCAGCAAGTGCTAGAAATGAAGTGATTTCATTTCTTGAAGGTGGCGTCTCCGACTTATCTATCTCTCGCTCAACCTTTAATTGGGGAATTCCTGTTCCGTGGGATACGAAGCAAGTTGTATATGTCTGGTTCGACGCGCTCCTGAACTACGCAACCGCAGTAGGACTCACAGATGATCCAGCTAGCGAGGGCGGAAAGTTCTTCTCGAAAACTTGGCCCGCAGATGTTCATCTGGTTGGAAAAGACATTCTTCGATTCCATGCAGTGATCTGGCCTGCAATGTTGATGGCCGCCAATCTTCCAGTCGCCAAGAAAGTTTTTGCACATGGCTGGTTGCTGGTTGGTGGCGAAAAAATGAGCAAGAGCAAACTGACAGGGATCGCCCCATCAGACATCACAGGACATTTTGGCGTCGATGCATTTCGCTATTACTTCATGCGAGCTATTCCATTCGGCAGCGATGGATCTTTCTCTTGGGAAGATATGTCTGCGCGTTACACCAGCGAACTCGCCAATGATTTCGGAAACCTAGCCTCACGCTTAGCTGCGATGGTCGAGAAGTACTGTGCAGGCGTGCTGCCGGCAAAGGCAGAAGATGCCGAACTTTCAGCAGCTTTAGCCCAGACTGTAAGAGCTGCCGATGAAGCAATCTGTGCCTTGGATTTCCAAGGTGGAATCAATGTCATCATGGATTTCTGTAAGACAGTCAATGGTTACGTGACCGTCAAAGAACCATGGTTAGTCGCAAAAGATCCCAGCAGAAAAACAGAACTTGATGCCATTCTCTACAACACTGCAGAAGCGCTGCGAGCGCTCGCCATCTTGCTTCATCCAATCATGCCAATCTCTACTCAAAAACTCTGGGATTCGCTCGGTGCAACAGAATCACTAGGGCCCATCACTTCTCAATTCATTTCAGGTGTTGCTTCGTGGGGCCAACTCAAGCCTGGAACAAAAGTCTCTAAAAGCGAGATTCTCTTTCCACGTTTGCCCGAACTCGAAGGCTAAATTGATTTATGGCTGATCGACACAATCGAGATCTTGATCGCCAGCCTGCTCCTCTGCCTGAAGCACTGCCTGTCACCTGCGTAGATTCACATGCGCACCTAGAGATTGTCACAAACACCGAAGCTGATGATCCTGCAATCAAAAAGATATTAGATGAAGCGGCAAGTGTTGGAATTGATCGAATTGTTCAAGTGGGGTATTCCGCAGAACAATCTGAATGGTCAGTTCGTTGTGCAGAGAAATGGAACTCTCAAGTTTTGGCAGCGGTTGCACTTCACCCAAACGAAGCTCCAGTCGTAGAAGATTTGGAAGCCGACTTAGAAGTGATTGAACGTCTTGCAAGTCATCCACGCGTGAGAGCGATAGGCGAGACGGGTCTTGATTTCTTCCGAACCGAACCAGCGCTACAAGATAAGCAGAAGTATTCATTTAAGCGTCATATTGAGATTGCCAAGAAGCATGACAAAGCTCTCGTCATTCATGATCGTGACGCGCATCGCGCAGTTCTCGATGTGCTGGATGAAGTTGGCGCTCCGCGAGTGACAATCTTTCATTGTTATTCAGGTGATGCCCAGATGGCCGAAGAGTGCATCGAAAAGGGATATGTGCTCTCTTTTGCAGGGACAGTAACCTTTAAAAACGCCCCACAACTGCGCGAATCAGTGAAGTTAGTTCCCATCGATCAATTGCTGGTAGAGACCGATTCGCCATTCTTGGCGCCAATGCCGCATCGCGGATCGCTCAATACCCCCGCCCAGATTCCAAATATCCTCCGCTCTATCGCCGCTGAGCGTGGTGAGGATCTTGCGACTATGACTGCTGCGATTAGCGCTAACGCAGAACGCATCTTCGGATCATTCAAACCATGAGTATCTCTTTACTTGGTGCAGCAGAGATTCGCGAGATTGCTAAACAACTCGAGCTCCATCCCGCAAAGTCTCTAGGTCAGAACTTCGTAGTTGATGGCAACACTTGTCAGAAAATTGTTCGGCTCGCCGGTATCGAACCGAACGATCATGTGGTGGAGATTGGTCCAGGACTTGGTTCACTCACTCTGGCATTACTACAGAGCGCATCACACGTCACAGCGATTGAGATTGATGAACGTCTTGCCAAACAATTACCTTTCACAGCACAATCCCACGGAGTCAACACTGGGCAATTGAGCATCATCAATCACGATGCTTTAAAAGTTCTTGATATTCCAGGAAGTCCAACTAAGTTAGTTGCTAACTTGCCCTACAACGTCTCTGTTCCAGTTCTGCTGACAATTCTGGAAAGATTTCCTTCGATTACATCGGGCGTTGTTATGGTCCAAACTGAAGTAGCAGAGCGATTGGCAGCAAAGCCAGGCAATAAAACTTATGGAGTACCTAGCGCTAAAGCCGCGTGGTGGTGCGACATGACTCTGGCCGACTCTGTTTCACGCTCTGTTTTCTGGCCCGTCCCGAATGTGGATTCATCCCTTGTTCGGTTTGTTCGTCACGCACCGCTTGGTGATGAGAAGCTTCGTGTACGTACATTTGAATTGATAGATCGAGCCTTTGGTCAACGACGCAAGATGCTCCGCGCTATCTACTCTGATATCTATGGTGGTTCACACGAAGCTGAAAAAGCCCTAACAGCCGCTGGAATTGACCCTACGATTCGTGGTGAATCACTCTCGGTCGAAAGATTTGCCGCACTGGCCAACCACTTAGTCGAGCGCTAAAGCCACCAAAGTAATACGCTCACCACATGCCGTCCCACGTAGTTGCGCGCGTTCCAGGAAAGATTAACCTGCAACTCTCTGTCGGCCCTCTGCAACGAGATGGTTATCACCCCGTCGCCACAGTCTTTCAAGCAGTCTCAATCTTTGATGATGTGAAAGTTGCGCTATCAAACCGCGCAGGTATCACAATTCTCTCTGGCGGAAAACCTAGTGATTACTTGCCGCTCGATAAGAACAACCTCGCCTACAAGGCAGCCGAGTTAATGATGAAGAAATTTGAAATTTCAGATGGATTAGAAATCACTCTCACCAAGGAAATTCCTATTGCAGGTGGCATGGCTGGTGGCAGCGCAGATGCTGGCGCCACAATTGTTGCCATAGATTCACTCTTTGGTTTAGGACTAAAGCGAAATGAAATGGAGCGAATCGGTTCAGAACTCGGTGCTGATATTCCTTTTACAATTTCGGGCGGAACCGCAATCGGAACAGGTCGTGGAGATCAGATAACTCCCGTGCTCTCTCGCGGTTCTTATAATTGGGTTCTTGCGTTATCAAGTTCTGGGCTCTCTACTCCAGCGGTCTATGGTGAATGCGATCGCCTACGTGAAGGCCTCCAAGTTGCGCCACCTCATGTCAGCGATTCTTTGTTACATGCATTGAGTGCGGGCGATGCCGTTGCACTAGGAAAAGCTCTCTCCAATGATCTTCAACCTGCAGCGTGTTCACTCAAACCTGCACTCCGCTTAATTCTTGATGTCGGCATGGATTATGGTGCGCTGGGCGGATTAGTTTCTGGCTCGGGCCCCACTGTTGCATTCTTGGCCGAAAATGAAGATCACGCGCTTGATCTCGTCGTGGCCCTCACATCAAGCGGTGTTGTAGGCAATGTCGTTCGAGCCTCTGGTCCCGTGCCCGGGGCGCGGATAATTGAGAGTAGCTAGCGAGCGGTCATCAGCAGTGAGCCTGACCTAATAGAATTCAGGTTCCTCCATTGTGTAGTGGCTAGCACATGGGCCTTTGAAGCCCAGGGTCCAGGATCGATACCTGGTGGAGGAGCAAAGGGTGGAGGAGCAAAGAGATTGGTGAAGTCAGTAAATAGAATGGCGTGAGGAGAGGTGGGGAGTTGAGCCAGCTGGATCTCGCAATCGTTCTCGCCGCAGGCGAGGGCACCAGAATGAAATCCACGCGCGCCAAAGTCCTCCATGAAATCGCTGGTCGCTCACTAATCGGACACGTTCTTCATGCTGTTCAATCTGTTAAACCGAAAGAGCTTCGCGTTGTTATCGGCGCATCAAAAGATGAAGTAACCGCCCACTTAACCGAGATTGCTCCCACAGCAACTACCGTCCATCAAGATGTTCGTGGAGGAACCGGCCACGCAGTTCGTATCGCACTTGAATCATTTAAAGGTTCCGGCACTGTCTTGGTATGCGCAGGAGATACACCTCTACTTCGTGGCGCAACACTTGAGAACCTTCTTGCAGTGCACAATTCATCACAATCGAGCGCAACAGTCCTAACGACGATAATGCCAGAGCCCACTGGTTATGGGCGAATCATTCGAGAAGATGATGAGAGCCTGGCAAAGATTGTAGAAGAGCGAGATGCAAATCAGGAAGAAAAAGAGACTCTTGAGATTAACTCAGGGGTATATATTTTTGAACTCGCTGACTTGGTCAATGCAATTTCGCGATTGAAACCTCAGAACTCCCAGAACGAAGAGTATTTAACCGATGTCATTTCGATTCTCAAGAGTGATGGCAAGAAAGTCTCTGCGCTACTTACTGAGGACTTCACTGAAGTGCTCGGAATCAATGATCGCTCTCAACTCTCGGTCTGCACCTATGTGATGCACAGTCGTATCAACGAAGCTCTCATGATGAGCGGAGTCACCTTTGTAGACGCCATGAGCACCTGGGTCGATATCACCGCTGAAATTGATATTGATGTTCGAATCGAACCCGGCTGTGCCATCAAAGGTAAGTCCAAGATTGGTAAATCTGCGGTGATCGGACCACGAACCACTCTCATCGATTGTGAAGTTGGATCTGGTGCCCATGTCCTGGAATCACATTGTGAATCAAGTGTTATTGGCTCTGGTGCGACAGTAGGACCGTTTGCACATTTACGTGGAGGCACAGTTCTAGCCTCCAATGTAAAGGTCGGATCATTTGTCGAGATTAAGAATTCCAGCGTGGGCGAAGCTTCAAAAGTTCCTCACCTCTCCTATGTTGGTGATGCAACTATCGGCACAGAATCAAATATCGGTGCCGCTACTGTCGTGGTCAACTACGACGGGGTAGAGAAGCACCAGACCATCATTGGTGATCATGTCCGTATCGGCAGCGATTCGATGTTGGTTGCACCCGTCACTATTGGTGATGGCGCTTACACTGCGGCTGGATCAGTCATTACCGAGGACGTTCCACCGGGAGCCCTTGGCATTGGACGCGCGAAGCAAACTAATATCCTCGGCTGGGTGTTGAAGAAACGACATGGTTCCAAATCCGCAAACGCAGCTGCCAAGAAGGAAGGGTCGAAATGAGTAACGAACTCCGTCTCAGTTCTGAAAAGCGCCTCCGAATTTTCACTGGACGTGGATACCCCGAACTTGCTGAGGAAGTCGCAGCTGAATTAGGCGTTCCCATTACACCAACATCTGCATATGACTTTGCCAATGGTGAAATCTTCATTCGATTTGAAGAGAGCGTTCGCGGTTGCGATGCCTTCGTAATCCAGAGCCATACTGCTCCAGTCAATAAGCAGATTATGGAACAACTCATCATGGTTGATGCTCTCAAGCGAGCTTCAGCTAAGCGCATTACCGTTATTGCGCCTTTCTATGGATATGCACGTCAGGACAAAAAACACCGTGGTCGCGAGCCTATCTCTGCTCGACTTATGGCAGATCTCTTCAAAACTGCCGGCGCAGATCGCTTGATGACAGTTGATCTCCATACCTCTCAGATTCAAGGATTCTTCGATGGCCCAGTTGATCATCTCTTCGCATTGCCATTATTGGCCAATTACGTCGGTTCTAAAGTTGATCGCTCTCGATTAACAATCGTCTCTCCAGATTCTGGGCGAGTACGTGTTGCTGAACGTTGGAGCGATCTCTTGGGTGGAACACAGATCGCATTCATTCATAAGACGCGCGATCCACGTATCCCCAATGAAGCAGTTACTGGTCGCGTAGTCGGAGAAGTGGATGGCCAGACCTGCGTAGTCATTGATGACATGATCGATACTGCCGGAACAATCACCAAAGCTGTAGATGCACTCTATGACGCTGGCGCGCGTGAAGTCATCATCGCAGCCACACACCCAGTCTTCTCTGGGCCTGCCGCAGAACGTTTGCGTAACTCACGTGTCAGTGAAGTTGTTGTGGCAAATACTCTGCCGATTCCAGAAGAGAGTCGCTTCCCTAATCTCACTGTTCTTTCGATTGCACCACTTCTTGGCCGAGCAATCCGCGAGGTATTTGAAGATGGATCAGTCACAAGTCTTTTCGACGGTCACTCCTAAAAGTTTGATGCGCCGCCTGATTGCGCTCTTCACGGCGCTGCTTGTTTCTCCACTCTCACCTTCACTTTTGGCCACAGCCCAAAGCGAGGAGCCATATCGCATCACCGTAATGTCGCGAAATCTCTATCTTGGTTCGGATGTAGGGGTCGCTCTCGAGTTGATTCCAAATTTTCCTAAGGCAGCACAGTTCATGTGGGATCAAGTGAAGAAGACTGACTTCTCGGCGCGAGCTCCCAAGTTAGCGCGCGAAGCTGCTCAGGATCGACCGGAAGTAATCGGCATTCAAGAGGCAACGATCTGGTACTGCAAGAAAGACTTTTTTAGCGACAAGGTTGAAGTCTTTAATTTCCTCGATGAATTCATCGCCGCCACCAAGCAAGTTGGTGTCGGGTATTCCCTCGCCACAGCAAATGGAGTAGATGCGTTCAATCCAGGCTATTCCATCGCAGCAATTCCTTATCTAACCAAGGTAACTGACCCCGAGATCTTCAATCCGATATTTGGACAAGATAGTGCGGCTTGTGGCTTCACGATTGGTGATGCTTTGTTGGTTCGCGACGATGTCAAGAATCGCATTATTCAAGTAGGTAACACTGAGTTTGATGCAACATATTCGATAGTCCCAGCCATCATGACGATTTATCGCGGATACACCTGGGTCGATTTCAAAGTACAGGACTCTGTTGTGAGACTCATTTCGACTCATCTCGAATCAATCTGGGATGAGAACAAGGTTCCAAACTCTGCGCTGCAGGCGCAACAACTCGTAGCTGACCTTAAAGATGCCAAAATGCCTGTGATCATCATGGGTGATTTCAATGCTGACTATCGCGATCCACGACCAGTAAGTGATCCGAATCCAGGGCAACAACCAGTAGTGAGTGAAACTTGTCCGACACCCGGAGGTGCAAAGTGCAACGCCTATAGCACCATGATTGAAGCAGGGTTTGAGAATGCTTCACCTGATGCGAAGAACCCGCGCTATTTCACATGGGGTGCGGGCGCACTGCTTGATGGACCCGATAAGAAACGAAGCAAGGCTGCAGAAGAATTTGGCAATCAATATGGATTTACAGATCGACTTGATTACATCTTCACAAAGAATGCTTATGCCACAGTAAGTTCCAAGATCATCGGCAATGTTTGGCCAGACGGTTCAGGGGTGTGGAATTGCGGCACCAAGATTTGTTTTCCATCGGATCATGCTGGCGTTGTAGCAACTATCGAACTTCCACGTAGCGCTGGCGCAATCGATCCAGATCTCCCAGATCATGCGCGATCACTCATTGGTTTTTGGCATTACATTGCAATCGCATTCATCCTTATCTTCGTATGGGGCATCACTCGTCGAATCAGGCGCAGATCCAAGAACTCTGATTGAGCCATAAAGGCGATTTTGCGATAAGCGAGGGCCTTGGGTAACCTTCCCTCCACTTAAGGCGAGGGGTCCACCCCGTTATCGACGAAGGGCAGAACAATGGCTGAAGTATCAATCACAGGCGCGCTCCGTAATGAATTCGGAAAAGGCGCATCACGCAGAATCCGTCGCGATGGAAGCGTTCCCGCTGTCATCTACGGTCACGGAGAGAAGCCAACACATATCTCTCTACCGGCTCGCGAAGTTGGAATCGCAATCAAGACCTCTAACGTACTTCTCAATATCGATCTTGGTGAGAAGCAAGAGCTCGTACTTCCTAAGTCCATTGTCCGTAATCCACTCAAGGGAACTCTTGAGCATATTGATTTGATTATTGTTCGTCGCGGCGAGCGCGTTGTTGTTAACGTTCCAGTTCACGCACACGGTAAGCACGATCCAGAAGGTATTTTGGAGCACGTACATAACACCATCGAAGTTGAAGCAGATGTAACAGCAATTCCTTCATCACTCGATCTTGATATCGAAGGTCTTGCTGCTGGAGATTCGAAGACTGCTGGTGAAGTCAAACTTCCTGCTGGCGTTGTGCTCAAGAGCGATCCAAAGATGGTCGTTATCCACCTCTCGGTCCGCGCAACCACTGATGAAGTCGCTGTTGCTGCTGCTGCACCTGCTGAGGGTGAAGCCGCCGCTGCTGCTGCTCCTGCTGAAGGCGCTACTGCAGAAGAAGGCAAGTAAGACTTCCTAGGCATTAGCCTTCATCCATGTTTGGTCGTTCAAACAAGGATAAGAGTGCATCTCAAAGCAATCGTTGGTTGATTGTTGGGCTGGGTAATCCTGGATCCGAATACGAGAAGACTCGTCACAATATCGGAGCGATGTTGACGACCCATCTTGCATCTACTGCCGGTGCTCGTTTCACTTCCCATAAAGCGCGCGCTCATGTCGCTGAGTTCCGCATGGGTGTAGGCGGAGATCTTCCATCTCTCGTTGTCGCACAACTTCATTGTTATATGAATCAGTCTGGCGGACCAACAAAGGCGCTGGCTGATTTCTACAAGATTTCAGGTGATCACATCATCGTGGCCCATGATGAATTAGATATCCCATTCCAATCAATCCGAGTGAAATTCGGAGGCGGGGATAACGGACATAACGGCCTCAAGAGCATTACATCTGCTCTGGGTTCCGCCGATTACTTCCGTTTACGCCTGGGAATTGGTCGCCCTCCCGGCCAACAAGATCCAGCAGACTTTGTTCTCAAGCCTTTTTCTAGCACTGAACGCAAAGCGATTGAAGATTTTCTTATTACTGGCGAGCAAGCTGTCGAGTCTCTCGTTCAGTATGGCCTAGAGAAAACTCAGCAGAACTTCAATAAGTAATTAGTTAGTGATCAGCCTGTATTACGCAGTCCTGCCGCAACTCCATTAATTGTCAGAAGTAGTGCGCGAGTAATCAAGGAATCCGAATTATCTTTCCTAACTTTCTTTAGCAGTGAAATCTGAAGAAGGTGAAGGGGCGCCAAGTAGGCATCTCGAATCTGCAGAGTACGAGCCAAGATCTCCTGGTCACCCAAGATTTCTGTTTTACCAGTGAGCAAGAGAATCTCTTTCACGGTTAAATCAAACTCAGCTTGAATCGTCTCAAGGAAATGATGTAGAGAAGGATCCACGAGCGCACTCACATACTTTCGTGCCATTACTAGATCAGTCTTTGCAATCGTCATTTCAACATTGCTAATAAAAGTGCGGAAGAAGTGCCAATCGCGCAACATCGCGCTCATAGTCTCGCCGTGGCCAGCTTCGCGAGCGGCTTTAAGGCCGCTGCCAACTCCAAACCATCCCGGCACAATTTGGCGAGACTGAGTCCAACCAAATACCCAAGGAATTGCACGTAGGGATGAGAGATCCGCGCTGGCATCTGGACGACGCGAAGGTCGTGATCCTAGAAATAGATTTCCAAGTTGTTCGACTGGAGTAGCTTGATAGAAATATGCTGGAAGATCAGGATGTTCGACCAAAGATCGATAACAGGTAAAGGAAGCTTCGCTAATTGCGCTCATCGATGCGTTCCATTTGAGAAGATCTTCAGGAGATTGGCGAGCAGCGCGATTTAGAACTGTTGCTTCTAGCGCAGCAGCAAGAGTGAGCTCTACATTCTCTCGAGCAAGTGAAGGCAGAGCATATTTATCTGAAATGACTTCGCCTTGTTCAGTCATCTTGATTTGTCCATCAAGTGTTCCCCAAGGAAGCGCAATAATCGCATCGTATGTAGGTCCGCCACCTCGTCCGACAGAGCCACCGCGTCCATGGAATAGACGCAATTTGATTCCATGTTTGCGGGCAACATCACGGAGTTTTCGCTGGGCCTGATGTATCTCCCACTGACTAGTTGCGATTCCCGCATCTTTATTTGAGTCAGAGTAACCCAACATCACCTCTTGAATATTTCCTCGAAGCTCAACAAGTTTTCGATATGTGGGATTAGATAAGAGTCTCTCGAGAATTTCACCAGCTGCTCGTAACTCCGCGACCGTTTCCAAGAGTGGTGCAATGTCTACTGTTGCAAATTCTTTTCCGGTAAGGCTAATCAAACCGGCTTCTTTTGCAAGGAAAGCAGCTGCTAAGACATCCTCTGGGCCCTTAGTCATCGAGACGATGTAAGTCTCAACAACGGAGGGATCGAAGTCTCGATGAAGATCTTTGATGGCAAGAAATGTACGGAGCGTTTTTGTATTGAGTTCATCGAGTCCCGAGGTATCGCGAGCACTCTTTATAAGTTCTGCGGTCAGAAGAGCACACTTTTCCTCTGAGGTCAGAGTGCTGTAATTGCTATCTGGGAAGAGGGCTTCAACAACTCTCTGATGAGCTCCGGAATGCTCTCGAACATCCATCGTGGCGTGAGTTAATCCAAATGCAGAGATAGTACGGATTGTTCGTTCAAGAAGTCCGTGTGCAATCAACTCTCCGCGATTTGCAAGGAGTGAGTTGTACATCAACATCAAATCCTCTAGGAGCTCATTTGTGCTCTCATAATCGCGGCCTGGTTCATGAGGCGCTTGCGTAGCATGGCGATCACGAGTCAGAAGTAGGCGATGACGAATTGCCGTCGCCTTCAATCGATAAGGCTCTTCAACATTGATGCGTTTGAAACGTGGTTCGATTTCAGGCAAGCGCTCCAGATCTCTTTCGACAGATTTCAATAGCGGTTCAGAGGTGCCGGCGAGTTTGGTTGAGATTGAAAGTGCTTGTCGGAGTTCATCCATCGCTTCGAGGGTGACGCGGATGGCATGGCCCATCTGTAGAGCAATCGCCTGTTTAGTTATCTCAGGAGTGATGTTGGGATTACCATCGCGATCACCACCAATCCACGAACCAAATGTCAGCGGGGTAGCAGTAGGAGGAAGTTTGATTCCCAACCGCGAGAGCTCACGTGAAAAGTCATCGAGAACTTCAGGAATGGTGAGGCGGAAGAGGTCATCGAGGTAATACAGCGCATTGATTGCTTCATCGAGCGGTTCAGGACGTCCGAGCCTTAACTCATCGGTCTGCCAGAGTAAATCAACCGCTTCTGCAAGTCGTCGTTGGCGGCTCTCGGTTTCTGGCTGATCGAGTAATTCAGAGATTGTTGAAAGCTTACTCAAAACGGAACGTCGGGCAGCTTCAGTTGGGTGGGCTGTAAAGACGGGGCGGACTTCGAAATTCTCTAGCCACTTTCGCAAATCTGCATCTGAGAAATCATTTCCAGATCTACGGGCTTCGATGATGTGATCAACGGCGCGAGTTAGCCACGAACCACCTGAAATTCTCTCTTGGGCTAAAACTCTTGAGCGATGAACTTGTTCAGCAACATTGGCAAGATTGAAATAAACATTGAAGGCGCGCACTAGCTTGACGGAGTCGGCGGTTGAGATTGAGTTCAAGAGATCCTCGCCAGAACCTTCGCGTACTGATTTGCGGACTAGTTCGACAAGATTTAAAAGCGCTTCACCATCTTGACGTGAGAGTGATTGACCGAGCAATTCGCCAAGATGACGGACATCGCTACGCAGCGATGCATTGTCTTGGCTTTGAATTTGTGCGGTCACAGGCTAATCATGACACGCTAGAATCTGCTTGCATTTTCTAGCCCCCTTCATTTCGAAGTTGGGGCTAATGGGCGTTGGCCCCAGATTGAAGTGAAAGGCAGGTGCTCCATGGCTACTCGATTACGCGGACTCGTCTCGCTATCTGAAACAACTCGAGAAATCTTGGAGCGCAGCGACTCGGATTCAATCATCACGACCGATGCATCGATCCCATTCCTCATTACTTATCTGGCAAATCAACGCCCACTCCTGGTCGTCGCACATTCCAGCAAACGTGCATCGGAACTAGCGCGCGAGTTAGAAGAAATTGTTGATGGAGTAATGGAATTTCCAGCCTGGGAGACGCTGCCTCACGAAAAACTCAGCCCCAATAGCGACACTGTAGCGCGCAGAATTCAGACACTACTTAGCTCGCAGATTAACTCAAAGAGCGCACCTGTCATTGTTACCACCGCGCGCGCATTGGTTCAGCCAATAGTTACATCTGCGATCACAATGCCGCTGCTTACTCTCGAAAAGGGAGCGATATTTGAGTTTGAGAAGCTTCTTCATGAATTGACCCTGCGTGCCTATAGTCGCGTTGATCTGGTTGAGCGACGTGGTGATTTCGCAGTACGAGGGGGAATAGTTGATGTATTTCCACCATTAGCGGAGCACCCTGTTCGAATTGAGTTTTTTGGGGATGAAGTTGACGAGCTCAAATACTTTGAAATTAGCGATCAACGAACTTTCGCTCCCGTCATCGGAACTCTCACGCTGATTCCTTGTCGTGAGGTGTTGATTACTCAAGATGTACGCGAGCGTGCTAGCCAATTAAAGATTAAGTATCCAGAGCTGCGAGAGATGTGCTCGAAGATTGAAGAAGGCATTTATGTTGATGGCATCGAATCACTTGCCGCGGTTCTCGACCCTAGTATGAAGACTCTCATTGAATACTTGCCAAAGAATTCTGAAGTCATCATCCTTGAGAGTGAGCGAATCAAGTCACGGGTGCGAGATCTCATTAGCACCAATCAAGAATTCCTCGAAGCTGCATGGTCAAACATTGCTCTCACACAGGAGAAAGAAGGCGCCAGGGGCTTGGTCCCACTGCGAGATGAATTACAACTTGGTGCATTTACTGACTTGGAAGCGCTGCAAGATTCTGCAGAGTCGCGTGGTATTTCATGGCGAAGTTTTAACTCATTTGGTTATGAGGAAGATCCAGAGATTACTCAATTTCAGGAGATCGAGCCCTATAGAAACAAGATTGAGAGAGTTATTGCTGATCTCAAAGAGTTATTGCAAGACGGTTATTTGGCAGTCATTTCTTTAGAGGGCCACGGACTTCTAGAGCGCTATCGTGACGTTCTGGCCGAAGCAGATATTCCAGCGACGCTGAAAGAAGATATGAACACGCCACCTGTGCGTGGATCGGTCTATCTCATGGCATCCAACCTCAAGCGTGGCTTCATTGACAGAGCGAAGAAGCTCATTCTCATTACTGAAAGTGAAATCACTGGAGCCCAAGACTCGAGAATTTCTGCTACGCGTATGCCGTCTCGACGGAAGAAAACTATCGATCCGCTAGAGCTCAAGAGTGGTGACTACGTTGTCCATGAGCAACATGGCGTTGGTCGATATATCGAATTAGTCCAACGCAGCGTTGGTGGGGCTTCTCGTGAATACCTTGTCATCGAATATGCAGCGTCCAAGCGAGGTCATCCAGCAGATCGAATCTACGTCCCTACTGATGCACTCGAACAAATCACTCGTTATGTTGGTGGAGAGGCTCCCGCAGTACATCGAATTGGTGGCGGTGATTGGATCAAAGCTAAGAGTCGAGCGAAGAAAGCTGTCAAAGAGATTGCTGGGGAGTTGATACGCCTCTATGCCGCTCGTACTAGTTCTCCAGGTTTTGCATTCTCGCCGGACACAACGTGGCAGCGCGAACTTGAAGATTCATTTGCGTATGTCGAGACGCCTGACCAACTCGTTACGATTAACGAAGTCAAGACCGATATGGAGAAGCCATATCCCATGGATCGCATCGTCTGTGGTGATGTGGGCTACGGCAAGACAGAGATTGCGATTCGGGCCGCATTTAAAGCTGTGCAAGATGGGAAGCAAGTGGCGGTCTTAGTTCCAACTACCCTTTTGGCGCAGCAACACTTTGCTACCTTTACAGCGCGTTACACCGGTTTTCCAGTCAGAGTTGCAGGGCTCTCGCGTTTCAACTCAGCAAAAGAGATTTCTGAGGCTCTCAAAGAGCTCGCTTCAGGTTCAATCGACGTTGTAATAGGTACACATCGCCTTCTTTCTGAGGATGTATCGTTCCGAGATCTGGGCTTGATCATCGTAGATGAAGAGCAGAGATTTGGCGTTGAGCATAAGGAGAAATTGAAGAAACTCAGAGCCAGCGTTGATGTGCTTGCGATGTCTGCAACGCCAATTCCACGGACCCTTGAAATGGCAATCACAGGAATTCGGGAGATGTCCACGATCGCAACCCCGCCCGAAGAGCGGCATCCAGTTCTGACCTATGTGGGTGCATATGACGATAAGCAAGTTGCTGCTGCGATACATCGCGAATTACTCCGTGATGGTCAAGTTTTTTACATCCATAATCGAGTCGACTCAATAGATGAAGCAGCCGCACGCATTCGTCGATTGGTGCCAGAAGCAAGAGTTGCAATTGCACATGGCCAGATGAATGAGGCAACGCTCGAGCAAGTTGTGGTGGCGTTCTGGAATCGAGAGTTCGATATCTTGGTTTCGACTACGATCGTAGAAAATGGAATTGATGTTGCCAATGCCAACACTCTTATTGTGGAGCGATCTGATGTTTTCGGCCTTTCACAATTGCATCAACTTCGTGGTCGCGTGGGCCGAAGTCGAGAAAGGGCATATGCCTACTTTCTTTATCCAGCAGATAAACCTTTAACTGAACTTGCACTTGATCGACTCACGACAATTGCCAAGAACACAGAACTAGGCGCAGGAATGCAGGTCGCACTCAAGGATCTCGAAATTCGTGGAGCAGGTAACCTCTTGGGCGGTGAGCAATCAGGCCATATCGCAGATGTTGGATTTGATCTCTATATGCGCATGGTTGGCGATGCGGTGAATGAATACAAGCGCGGAGTCATTGATGGAGTAGAAGAGAATTTGGAATGCAAAGTCGAATTGCCAATTACTGCGCATCTCTCGCCGGAATACGTTCCTGCTGACAGATTGCGCCTAGATATCTATCGCAGGCTCGCCGATTCGAAGAGTGATGATGATATTCAAGCAATAAGAGAAGAATTGACAGATAGATTCGGTGCGCTGCCTTTTGAAGCAGAGAGCCTGTTGCGCATTGCAAAGTTACGCTCATATGTGAAGTCGCGAGGAATCACTGACTTTGCGGTTCAAGGTAAGTACGTGAAAATCGCGCCACTAGCGCCGAGCGAATCGCTGGAGATGAAGATCAATCGCCTCTATCCCGGATCCATTGTGAAATCAGTTACCAAGGTGGTCATGATCGCGCGGCCCCAGAGCGCTGCGTGGGAGTCAGCATCCGACCAGATAGGAGATACTTCACTCCTTGATTGGGCGGTTGAGCTAGCCGAAACTCTCCTTGAGCGCCCCTTACGAAAGTGAGAATCTGTGAAGAAGTTCCTAGCCATCGTCTTGTCGATCGCAGCGCTTGTGCTGACTGGTTGTTCTCAAGTTGATTCAGCAGCCTCGGTAGGCGATAGCGAGATCGCGTTGGCGGACTTGCAATCTCAAGTTGACCTCATCCTCTCTGAACGTGAAGGCATCGACACAACACAGATGCAATTAGAGGATGGCGAAGCGCTTACTCGCTCTCAACTCTCGTACATGATTTCAAACCTCATCATTGCCGGTGTTGCTGATGAGCAGAAAGTAGAAGTTACCAAGGCAGAAATTGATGCTTACAAGATAGAGATTTTTGCAAACATCGGCGGAGAAGAGAATCTGCCAAATGTGTTGGTCAGTGCATCTATTCCTTCTACCTCACTTGATGATGTACTCCGCCGTGATTTAATTCTGCGAAAAATCAGCGAAAGAGAAGCTGCTACGGGTTCGGATGACGCTGCCATCAACGAGAGAATTCAGACTCTTGTAACAGAGAAAGCTAAAGCACTGGGTATCACTGTCAATCCTCGGTACGGAACTTGGGATGCGGCAACACTTTCTGTCATCGCGACTGATCCTGCAGGCGATGCTGTAACCGATAAGTAATCCGTTTATGGCGTACGAAAATCTCACGCGCCTCGCAGAGGTAATGAATCAACTTCGTTCGCCCGGTGGATGCCCATGGGATGCAGAGCAGACCCATGAGTCGCTTCTCAAGTACCTCCTTGAGGAATCGTATGAATTCATCGAGACTATCGAGTCTGGCAATCGTAAAGATATGTTGGAAGAACTCGGCGATATCTTGTTGCAAGTTTTCTTTCATGCACGGATAGCAGAAGAACATGAGAGTTTTGCATTCAATATAGATGATGTGGCAAAAGCTGTTGCAGACAAATTAATTTCACGTCACCCTCATGTTTTTGCTGGCACAGAAGTAGATTCCAGCGCCGATGTTCTTGAGAATTGGGAGCGCATTAAGCGTGAAGAAAAGGGTCGCACCTCAGCTCACGATGGCGTTCCTACAGGTCAGCCTGCGCTTCCGCTAGCGACCAAACTCATTTATCGGGCTCAGAAGAATCACCTCACAATGCCGCCGCTTCCAAATCGTGAGATGTTTAATGATGAAACAAAATTCGGTGATGAGTTAATGTCATTGATTACGTGGGCTGTACAGCATGAGATTGACCCTGAAATAGCGCTACGAAAGGCCGCACTGAAATATCGAGCGGCCATAAGCGAGCAGGAATCGACGGGGGAATCACGCTAGACTCTCGGCCCGTGACTACCATTCAAAAAATCAGCGCCCGTGAAATTCTAGATTCTCGAGGCAATCCCACAGTTGAAGTAGATGTAACTCTTGCCGATGGCTCTTTTGCTCGCGCTGCAGTTCCAAGCGGAGCATCAACAGGAGCATTCGAGGCAGCTGAACTCCGTGATGGCGGTTCGCGCTATTTAGGTAAGGGTGTCGCTAACGCAGTCGACAATGTAAAGAACAAGATTGCTCCTGCGGTCATGGGGCATGATGCTCTTGATCAACGCGGTCTTGATACGAAGATGATCGAGCTTGATTCCACAGTCAACAAATCCTCGCTCGGTGCAAATGCAATTCTTGGCGTCTCGCTTGCATCTGCTAAAGCAGCAGCACAATCAAAGAACTTGCCCTTTTATTCATTTCTAGGTGGCCAATCTGCAAACCTGCTCCCGATTCCCATGATGAATATCCTCAATGGTGGCGCACACGCGGACACTAATGTTGATATCCAAGAGTTCATGATTGCTCCAATCGGTGCATCGACATTTAAAGAAGCGCTGCGATGGGGTGCTGAGATTTATCACAACCTCAAGGCAGTATTGAAAAAGAGAGGTCTTGCAACCAGCATCGGTGATGAAGGTGGTTTTGCACCAAATCTCGATAGCAATCGCGCTGCCCTTGATCTCATTCTCGAAGCCGTTGAAAAAGCAGGGTTTAAAGTCGGAACCGAGATTGCACTTGCGATGGATGTTGCAGCCACTGAGTTCTATAAAGATGGCGCTTATGCATTCGAAGGCTCCTCGCTTACCGCAGCCGAGATGATCGCTTATTACAAGGGACTCGTTGATTCCTATCCGTTGGTTTCAATCGAGGATCCACTTTCGGAAGATGATTGGGATGGCTGGAAGGCAATCACTGCTGAATTAGGCGAGCGTGTACAACTTGTAGGCGATGATCTCTTTGTCACAAACCCAACTCGATTGGCGCGCGGAATTGAAGAGAAGACCGCAAATGCGCTCTTGGTTAAGGTCAATCAAATCGGAACTCTCACCGAGACACTGGATGCAGTCGCAATGGCGCATAAGAGCGGTTATCGCTCCATGATGAGCCATCGATCAGGTGAGACTGAAGATACGACAATCGCAGATCTTGCGGTTGCTGCATTGTGCGGACAAATCAAAACTGGCGCTCCTGCACGTAGCGAGCGCGTCGCTAAGTACAATCAGTTGCTAAGGATCGAAGAAGAACTTGGCTCACAGGCTAAGTACGCAGGTCGCGAAGCTTTTCCTCGATTTAGCGTCCGATAGACAGTTGTTGAAGAGCGCATTCCTGTAGCTAAGGAAGAAATAAGGAGTTGATATGAGGCGGCCAAAAATCTCGCTTCGTGGAGCTCTGGAAGGTTTCGCAGAAAAACGCGGAATCTCCACGCGTTTACTCATTCTCTTCATAGTCTTATTCGTTGTAGCCGTAACACTTGCTCCGCCGACTCAACACTATTTTGCTCAACGCGCCCAGATCAGCGCACTGCAAGCAGACGTAGAATCCAATCGAAAGAAACTTGAAGAGGCTCGTGCCGAGCTACAGAGATGGCGTGATCCAGATTATGTGAAGTCACAAGCAAGAGATCGTCTTCACTTTGTACTTCCGGGCGAGCGCCAATACATCATTCTTGGTGTTAACTCTCAAATAGATGATTCGACAGGAACTGCAGCGCCCATTAATCAAGACTTTCCTCTAGGAATCCCTTGGTACTCCCGCGTTATTTCCTCCATAACCTCCGTAGGAATCGGCGCACCAACTCCGTGAGCGAGCAGCCGAATTCAAGTGATCTCACAGCTATAGAGATCCAACTTGGTCGCACCCCTCGAGATGTTCACGGGATCGCTTATCGCTGTCCATGTGGCAATCCAGCAGTCGTTGAAACGCCACCTCGCTTAAGCGATGGCTCTCCTTTTCCTACATTTTTCTATGCTACCTGTCCCAATCTCACTTCTGAGATCTCATCGCTCGAGAATTCAGAATTGATGTCAGAAATGAATGAGCGATTGCAGATCGACGCTGAATTATCTGGTGCATATAGAGCGGCTCATGATGACTACCTTGCCGCGCGCGCAGCCCTGGGTATTGATGTCCCAGAAATCGCAGATATTTCAGCGGGTGGAATGCCCGATCGCGTGAAGTGTCTTCACTCGCTTATTGCTCACTCTTTAGCCTCTGGAGAAGGAGTTAACCCTCTGGGAGATGAAGCGCTTGCTCGTTTGCCACAGTGGTGGCTTAATGGAAATTGCATTGAACGTCGCCAACAAGAAAGCGATCGTGATCAAGCATGACACGAGTAGCAGCCATAGATTGCGGCACCAATTCAATCCGACTTTTGATTGCAGATATTGAGGGGGAGAACTTCCGAGAGATCTATCGAACGATGGAGATAGTCAGACTTGGCCAAGGCGTTGATAAGACAAAGGCATTTCATCCTGATGCTTTGCATAGAACTCTGACTGCAGTCGCACAGTTCGCAGACGAAATCGCGCGACGGGGAGTTCAAAAGATCCGGTTCTGTGCAACGAGCGCAACTCGTGATGCAACCAATCGAGATCTTTTTATCGATGGCGTCAAAGCTCTGCTCGGAGTCGCACCAGAAGTCATCAGCGGCGAAGAAGAGGCTCGTCTTTCTTTTCTTGGGGCGACCAAGGAACTTAAAGGTTTTGGCGCTCCTTATTTAGTCATTGATATCGGCGGAGGATCAACCGAGTTTGTCTTTGGTTCCACAAGCGTTGAATCTGCAAAGAGCCAGAACATTGGCTGTGTCCGAATGAGCGAGCGACACTTCACCGCTCTTCCTCCCAGCGAGGGCGAAATTTCCAAAGCCAGAGTTGATATCGATGATGCAATCAGAGAGGCAGCCGAATTCGTACCCATCACTCAAGCAAAAACAGTTATCGCAGTTGCAGGAACCGCAACTACTGTCGCCGCAGCCGCACTCGAGCTTGAACAATATGATCGGTATTCAATTCATCTATCTCGAATTTCCGCTCAGGCCACGCATGAGATTGCCAACTCTTTCTTAGCCATGAGTCGTGACAATTTATCAGCGCTTCCATTTATGCATCCTGGTCGCATAGATGTGATTGCAGCCGGAGCTTTAGTCTTATCGCGGATTATGGAGTTCACTGGCGCCCCAGAGTTCGTCGCTTCAGAATCAGACATTCTTGATGGAATGGCGTGGTCACTTGCCAACTAATCCCGCACGGCTCGCTCCTACGATCCGTTCGCTAAAGCTTCTTGATCAACAGATTACACAGTGCGACGCATGTACCAGGCTTGTTCAGTGGCGGGAAGAAGTTGCCGTCACAAAACGCAAGGCGTACATGAATGAGAAGTATTGGGGCAAACCAATCACAGGTTTTGGACCTCGCGATGCGAAGTTGCTCATTATTGGACTTGCTCCAGGTGCGCATGGCGCTAATCGCACGGGAAGAGTTTTCACGGGTGATAGTTCGGGGGATTGGTTATACAGATCCCTCTTTAGAAATGGACTTGCAGCAATTGAAACAAGTACATCTCGCAATGACGGTCAGGAGTTGATCGATACGCGGATTGCATGCGCAGTTCGATGTGCACCTCCTGGCAACAAACCTCTTCCTTTGGAGGCGAGTACCTGCCAACCTTGGTTAGTGCGAGAGTTTGAGCTGCTCTTTCCGACAGTCCGTACCTACCTAGCTCTTGGTTCGATCGCGTGGAAGGCAACGCTCGATGTTCTTGCCGAGTTAGATGAAGAATTGCCGAGAAAGCGCCCAAAGTTCGGACACGGAGCCCAATTCAAGTTTCGCGGCAGTGATGGGAATACTAGATTGGTGATTGGGAGTTACCACCCTAGCCAACAGAATACTTTTACCGGAAAGCTCACGCGATCCCAATTGGATTCAGTGGTAAAAAAGGCAGGTAGATTTGCCCACGCAGGAACGCCCCTGTAGCCCAATGGCAGAGGCAGACGACTTAAAATCGTCCAAGTGTGGGTTCGACCCCCACCGGGGGCACCCGCAGTACTAGAGAACAGACAACTAAAGGAGAGCAATGAATAGTTCGAACCCAGTATTGGGCAAGGCATTCGGTCAAGAGAGACGTCGTGGTTACGCCTCGATGGGCTCTGTTGCAACGCCAGATAATCTAGAAGAGACATTTAACGCTCCGGCCGCATCGTCACTTCGCACTGGTCGCATGACCATGGATGATGTCGTTGCGCGTACCGGAATGCTCTTCGGAACTTCCATTCTTGTTGGTGCAGCAGCCTGGTACTTCAATCTTGGTGGCGGCGCACTACTCGTAGGTTTCATCGGTGGATTAGTCACCGCAATGATTGGCGTCTTTAGCAAGACGATTCGTCCAGCTGTGTATATGACATATGCAGTCTGCCAAGGCCTCGTGCTGGGAATCATCAGCAATACCTACGAGCTCTTCTATCCCGGCATCGTTCAACAAGCGATTGTTGCGACCATTGCAGCTTTCGTAGGAATGCTCTTCCTCTACAAGAGTGGTCGACTTCGTGCGACTCCGAAGTTCACACGGATGCTTCTTGGTGCAGCGCTTGGATATTTCGTTCTTGCACTCGGTAGCTTGATCGGATCTTTCTTCGGCCTTGGTGGCGGAATGGGACTCTACGGTCTTAGCGGATTTGGTCCACTCCTTGCGATTGCAGGTGTTGCAATTGCTTCCTTCTTCTTAATTCTTGATTTTGATCAGATCGAAGAGGGCGTTCGCGCCGGCGTTCCACAAGAAGAGTCATGGCGTGCGGGCTTCGGACTATTGATGACAATGGTCTGGCTCTATCTTGAAATACTTCGCTTGCTCGCAATCCTGCGCGGCAATAACGACTAGTTTAGGAATTACCCCTCATTTAACTGAGGTTTACCAGAATCCCCGAGACGAGCAGAATTTGTCTCGGGGATTCTTATTGCCACAATAATTGCCAGAGAGAAAACAGCGGCGCTTACCGCAATGGCCGTGCGATACGAGAAGTAATCAGAGATAAAGCCCAATAGAACTGGCCCCACCATCATTCCTGCATCTCCAGCCATCTGCCAGAAGGCGTAAACCTTTCCGCTCTTTCCTTTAATGACATCGCCGACAATCGCACCTGCTGAGGCAGCAAAGCCCGCGCCAAGGCCCATGACAATCATGGCGAGTAGATACATCGCAATGTTGGTCGAGAACATCAGAATCATGAGTGCAATCATGACGATTGTGAAGCCCGTAAGAATGACTGGCTTGCGACCATTTTTATCCGAGTACTTTCCGGCGCGCACCATGACTGTTCCTTGAGCAATCAGCGCGATTGTGAAACTCAAGCCAACAATGGATGCACTCGCACCGAGATCTTCAACAACAAAGAGCGGCAAGATTGAAGAACGCATGCCGAATAGAATCCAGCTGCCAAGAAATGCAAGAAAGAGCGAGTAAAGGTAAGGCTTAATCTGGAGCGCTTCCTTAATAGTCAATGCGCGCTCTTCTTTCTGAGCTTCAATCTTCGCGCCGAGTCGACTCTCATGGAGATAAATCAAGGAGACCGTTCCGGCAGCAATAAGAAGAGCTGAGTAGATAAAGAATGGAGCGCGTGGTGAGAGCGCAATAAGTGCACCACCGAATGCTGGGCCTGCGACTCCACCGGCAATAAATCCACCGTTGTAGAGCGATTGAGCTCGTCCACGTTGGCTATCTGAGACAACTCGCAGGATGAGCGCGCCGGCAGAGACAGAGAACATCGATGAACCAAGTCCACCAGCCGTACGGAAAAACAGTAGTTGTTCATAGTTTTGCGAGAGCCCAGCAAGGAGAGTGAAAATCGAGACCATAAAGAGGCCAAAACCCAAGACAACACGTTCGCCAAAGCGATCAACTAATTTGCCAGAGAAAAGCCCTGAAACAAAGCGCATGATTGCGAAAGAGGAGATGATCAAACCGATCAGAGTATTGGAGACCCCGAATGTCTTAGCGAAAATAGGGATAGCTGGAATGATTAAGCCGAATCCGACTGCGACAAGAAATGAGATTGCAGTCAGTACTGAGACCTCTTTTGGAAGTCCCTTAAATGGAGAGTTGATGCGAATTGTTATCCCAGCGCCTCTCCAGCAGCATCCTGCCGAGCAGTCGCGTGGCTGGCGCTATCTTGCAGAGGCTTCTCTTCCAGTGCGATAGCAAAGAAGAAAGCCAGAGCCACAACAGGGAATGCGGCTAAGAAAACGGTATGGAAAGAACTCGAGAACGCTTCTAGTACTGCTGTCTGTACTTGAACGGGAAGGCTGGCAATCACCTGCGTGTTATTTGCCAACGTTTCAACAAGTGATGGGTCGAGCGCACCTAATTGGTCTGGATTAGTTGTACCAAGAGCGTTGAATTCACTCTTGAGGTTCTGAGATAAACGATCGCTGAGAATTGTTCCAAAGATTGCGGTTCCGAACGCTCCGCCGAGCGTGCGGAAGAAAGTATTGGACGATGTTGCGATTCCAAGATCCTTGAAATCAACCGCGTTCTGCAAGGCAATAACAATGGTCTGCATACACAGTCCAAGTCCACCGCCAACGATGACTGCATAAACTGCAATTTGCCAGTACGGAGTATCGACTTTCGCAGTACTCATCAAGAAGATACCGAGGCTCATAATCAGAGTTCCGGCAACAGGATAACGCTTGTATTTTCCAGTCTTAGTGATCATGCGACCACTTGTGATTGTGAATACCAAGATTCCAAGCATCAACGGAATCAATTTGAGTCCAGCCGATGTCGCAGAATTGCCTTGGATAATCTGAAGGTACAGCGGCAACATGATGATGGCGCCAAACATTCCGGCTCCGATGATGAAGCCAATAATTGAAGTCAGCGTGAAGGTGCGGTTCTTAAAGAGGGTCATGGGAAGAATCGGTTCGGTAGCTTTGAACTCCCAGAATACGAAGAGCGTTGCCAAGATTGCTCCACCCAGTAGCGCAGCGATTGTGCGATTGTCGCTCCAACCATTTTCTGGCCCGAGTACCGAGAGACCAACGAGCAGCGAAACGACAGCAGAGACCATCAAGATTGCGCCAAGGAAATCGATCTTATGTTCACGCTTTACTTTAGGAATATGTAGCACCATGGCTGTGACAATCATCGCGAGTAATCCAAAGGGAAGATTGATGTAGAAAATCCAGCGCCAACCAGTGATACCAAGGATTGTTTCGCGATCTGAGAAGAAGCCACCGAGAAGTGGGCCCGCAACAGAGGAAACTCCCCAGACAGCTCCGAAGAGCCCTTGGTACTTGCCGCGATCGCGAGGCGAGACGATGTCGCCCACGATCACAAAGGTGAGCCCCATCAAACCACCGGCGCCGATACCTTGAATCGCGCGAGTAATAATGAGTTGTTCCATCGATGTTGAAGCGCCTGCAAGGAATGAACCAAGTAAGAAGACAACGATTGAGAATTGATAGACCGGACGACGGCCATAAAGATCCGAAATTTTTCCATAGAGCGGAGTTGATGCTGTTGAAGTCAACAGATATGCAGTCACAACCCATGAGTAATGATTCAATCCATTGAAATCTTCGACGATGCTCTTGAGAGCAGTAGAAACGATTGTTTGATCCAGGGCCGCCAGCAGCATTCCTGTCATAAGGCTGCTCATTATGATGAGAATCTCGCGATGCGTGAGCGGCTTGGAATGATCTACTTTTTGGCGTCCGAACATAACTTCCTAACGTGAATTTTGATTAGAGACTCAAGGTTACTACCATATGGCGAATGAAGAGCGTCATCGCAGAGAATCTCGTCAAAACATATGACAAGGGAAAAGTAAAAGCTCTCAATAATCTGAGCCTAGATGTCGAAGAAGGCACAGTCCTAGGCGTACTTGGACCTAATGGCGCTGGAAAGACCACAACAGTCAGAATCCTTGCGACACTTCTCACACCTGATTCAGGACATGCAACTGTCGCAGGCATCGATGTAATTAAGAATCCTGATCAAGTCCGTGAAGTTATTGGTCTATCGGGCCAATACGCTGCTGTCGACGAAACGCTCACTGGCTGGGATAACTTGGTGATGTTTAGCCGTTTGTATCACTTGTCTCCATCTGCTTCGAAGAAGCGTGCAGAAGAGCTACTAGAACAGTTCTCACTGACCGATGCAGCAAAGCGTCCAATCCGAACATACTCCGGTGGTATGCGCCGACGCCTCGATCTTGCAGCTTCTCTGATTGTTCGACCAAAGATTCTTTTTCTTGACGAACCGACGACAGGTCTTGATCCTCGTGGTCGCCAAGAGATGTGGGGAGTCATTGAAGGATTGGTTAAGGATGGAACAACGCTTCTGCTGACGACCCAATACCTTGAAGAAGCAGATCAGTTAGCCGATGACATTGCAGTCATCGATAACGGAGAAGTTATAGCGCGAGGTTCCTCCGATGAACTTAAGCGCCAAGTTGGCGGCGAAAGACTAGAGATCGTTGCGGAATCTCAAGATCTCAAGAAAGTTACTGAGATCGTCGAAAAAATTAGCGGTGGAAAAGCGCTAGTAGAAGAGAATGCCCGCCAAGTCTCAGCTCCAGTAACAACAGGTTCCAAGGCCCTTATTGAGGCAGCCCGATCACTCGATGAAGCTGGCATTCATCCCCTCGATATCGGTTTGAAGCGCCCATCACTCGACGATGTCTTTATCTCACTTACTGGCCATGCAGCTGAAGATAAGAAGGAAGAAGAAGCAGTAGACCCACGCGCTCGAAAGAGGAAGAAGAAATGAAATACGCAATCTCTGACTCCCTCGTTGTAACAAAGCGCCAACTTCTTCAACTTATTCGCGTACCTGAGGTATTGATCTTCTCCACCATCCAGCCAGTTATGTTCGTCTTGCTCTTTAGATATGTCTTCGGTGGATCTATCTCAACTGGAATTCCAGGCGTGGATTACGTCCAACTTTTGATGCCGGGAATCTTTGTTCAGACTGTGGCTTTTACTCTTGCAGGCACTGCAGTAGGACTTGCAGAAGATATGCAGAAGGGTTTAATCGATCGCTTCCGCTCGCTTCCAATCTCACGTTCGGCTGTGGTCTTCGGACGCGCGCTCGGTGATAGCGCGCTCAATATCGTTGTATTGGCCGTTATGGGATTAGCAGGATTTGTAGTCGGATGGAGGCCTTCCTCTGGTTTCTTCAATGTAGTGCTCGGCTTTGCATTCTTATTGCTGTTCGGATTTGCGATGTCATGGGTGGGAGTTCTGATTGGACTCTCAGTGCGTTCTGCTCGAGTCGCTAACGCCGCAGTCTTCATCGCAGTTTTCCCACTGACATTCCTCTCCAATGCTTTCGCACCAACCACGGGTATGCCTAAAGCGTTGCAGTACTTCGCGGAATGGAATCCTGTTTCCACGATGGTTGCGGGATGTCGCGAACTATTCGGCCTCCAGAATATCTTCGGAGTTACTGCGAACTCCTGGCCCAGCCAGAATCCGCTTGAGATGTCATTGATTTATATGGTCGTGATTATGGCGATTTTCATTCCGCTGAGCGTCCGCAAATACATCAATACCGCTTCAAAGTAAGGCCAACTAGATCTAGCTGTAGATTTCAGCCTTCAAGACTTTGACTGCAATCGTCTTTCCATTAGGCGCGGTGTACGACTTCTCATCTCCGACTTTTGCTCCCATGACTGCAGAACCCAGCGGAGATTTCTCGCTATAGACATCGAGGTCTCCAGAGGAAATTTCGCGAGAGCCAAGGAGGAATTGCATCTCATCGCCCATGATCTCAACAGTGACTTTCATACCAGGAGCAATTACGCCATCTTCACTCGCGGGAGGAGTACCAATTTCTGCATTTTCTAACATGTGCTTGAGCTGACGAATACGCGCTTCTATCTTGCCTTGCTCTTCTCGAGCCGCGTGATAGCCGCCATTTTCTTTTAAGTCGCCTTCTGCGCGAGCTGACTCAATTTTCTTGACGATTTCAGAGCGACCCGTTGTTTCAAGGTGCGATAACTCAGCAGACAATCGATCTGCTGCTTCTTGTGTTAACCACGTCTTACTCATGAGGGCCTCAGAATACTTTCTTCACTGCTGAACTGCACGGCATTCCAGGACAGCGGCATTGACCGGCGTTACACGGGCTGGGATTGTGGTGGTGATTGTTACTGCGGGCTCTACAGAGGCTGGCACGCGATCTTCAATTTCGCCCACAACATTCTTGTCGTAATCACGGGCGAGCAAAGTGCAGCTCAGAGGAGTAGAGGGATCCCGTCGTTGTACGAGATAGGTAATATCGATTGAATCGTTCTTCTCATTCTGAAAACTAACGAGCGTTACTCGTATTTCGGGGTTTGAGTGATGCCATGCGCTCCAGAAGAGCCAGGGAAGCCCAACCAGCGCAACCACTATGGCAATCAATCTCCATGATTTTCGCTCTTTGATGCCATATCTATCAGCCAACATCGCCTGCGTCTCTGCTGGGAGATGGGAGAAGTTGGCGCTCATGGCAGAATCATGTCATGGAACAACCCGTGTACGACGCTGGTATTGCTGGCTCAATGACCATGATCTTTCTAACTGTCGCGATGCTGATTTTGCTCCGCAGTTTTTATAAGCGTTGGAAGCGAATGGACGAGCGTCGCATAAACGATGAAACAAAGTAGAAGCGATAGTTATCAGAAGATTGGTTTTGGATTAGTTGTCATCATTCTCTCCGCGACCTTTATTCGATTAGGAATCTGGCAACTTGATAGGGCTGCAGAATTTAAAGAACTCCAGAAACCATATGTAGAGCAGCCGGTTACAACATTGAGTGAAGTCGCAGAGCCATCCTCGAATCTGGCAGATAGCGCCATCAATCGCATTGTCACCTTCTCGGGTCGCTATGTTGCACAGTTCGATGCGCCGGGACAAGTTGATCGTGACAAGAGAGTTGCAACCTGGCTAGTAGGTCTTCTAGAAGTCAACGGCGGCGGCGCGATACTTGTTGTGCGAAGTGCAGAGCAAGCAGAGATTCCCAAAGGGGAAGTCTTTCTGCAGGGCCGTTTATTTGTCCGACAGTTTGAAGATCGCGCTGCCAAATCTGGCGATGATTTAAGTCGACTCGACCCCTCTCTACTTCTAGCTACCTATGATCTTCCAGTCTTTGATGGATACGTGGTCGCAGACTCTGAGAGAGTTGACGGTCGAGAGATCTCACTTCCACGAGTCAAGGTTGACCCAGTCCGCCCGACTGTCCCCGGGTACTACTGGCAACATATTTCGTATGTTGTTGTTTGGTGGCTTATGGCCTTAGTAGTACTTTTTCTTCCGTTCTACGGTAGACGTTTGAAAAGAGAGCCCAGACTCAGTAAAGAAACGGAGCAATAGATGAATGGTGTAATCAAACGCTTTCGCTTCATGGCCTTTGCTGCCGGCATCATGTCGCTTCTGCTCTGGTTCGTCGAACTACCTGTCGTGTACTTGCTCGATAACCCTGATTTAGAGTCGAAAGTGAAGTGGATTCCCTTCGTTCACGGCTACGTCTACGCCTTCTATGTATTAGCAGCCATTCACTTCACTGCTAAAGCTCGCTTCACAATCAAGCGCATGATCCTCTTTATCTTGGCCGGAACCCTGCCTATTGCATCTTTCATCGCGGAACGGAGAGTCATGAGGGAATTTCCGCTGAAATGACGCTCCGTTCTCTCATCAAGTCCGCGCTCTATCCGATTTACGAGCGTCGACTTATGGCCCAACTCGACCTATCCCGCACGCCGCATCACATCGGGGTTATCCTCGATGGCAATCGCAGATGGGCAAAGGAGAATCCATCAAAGACGGGAGATACCTCCTCGTTACATGGCCATCGCGCCGGTGCAGAGAAGATCATCGAACTACTCGATTGGTGTGAAGAGACAGATATCAATGTTGTAACGCTCTGGCTCTTGTCGAGCGATAATCTCAAGCGCGGGGCCCAAGAATTGGAGCACCTGATCTCCATCATTGGAGAGACCGTTGATGATCTCAGCTCTACTGGACGTTGGAAGATACGCCCCGTAGGTTCCTTAGAGTTGCTCCCAGAATCACTGCGCGCCCGACTCAAGAGCGCAGAAGAGAAGAGTTCAGGTATAGATGGCATCACAGTTAATGTCGCAATCGGTTATGGCGGGCGCCTCGAAATTATCGATGCATTTAAAAAGTACCTTATTGAATCAGGCACGAGCGGGAAGAAGTTCTCCGAAATCGCTGATGAACTCACGGTGAACTCCCTTGATCAATATCTCTACACAGCTGGTCAGCCAGATCCTGAGTTAGTGATTAGAACTTCAGGAGAACAGAGGCTGGGTGGTTTTCTCTTGTGGCAGAGCCATCAATCCGAGTTCTATTTCTGCGAAGCCTATTGGCCAGATTTTCGTCGCGTTGATTTCCTTCGAGCTCTGCGCTCTTATGCAATGCGTGAACGCCGGTTGGGTAAGTAGAAAACCTCAACCTCAACTTGAGCGTGTCGCGTGATTTCAACGCTATGAAGTCTTACCTTTTTCTCGTGTCACTTCCCCGGCTTATTACGCATAATTCTCGGCGTTTGTAGGCCCTAGGAAAACAGAATAAGAAGGAGTTACTTGGCCCGCAGCAGCTCCGAAGGACGCAAGACTTATGTCCTCGATACCAGCGTCCTGCTTGCAGATCCCTCCGCTTTCTTCCGCTTCGACGAGCACGAAATCATCATCCCGATCGCAGTCATCGGCGAGCTCGAGACTAAACGCGATCATCCAGAATTGGGTTACTTTGCCCGTGCAGCCCTGCGCCAACTCGATGATTTACGTATCTCCCATGGCAGGCTCGATAAACCATTGAAAATCACTGCTTCTGGCGGCACTCTTTCAGTAGAACTTAATCACACAGATACTTCATCGTTGCCGCAGGGATTCTTACGCGACGGAACCAATGACTCGCGCATCCTGGCAGTCGCTCGAAACCTTGTAAGTGAAGGAAGAGATGTAGTTCTTGTGACCAAAGATCTACCACTTCGCGTTAAAGCTTCCTCAGTTGGAATTACGGCCGAGGAGTATCGCGCTGAACTTGCACCAAGTAGTGGTTGGACAGGAATGATCGATGCCACGGTGGGTAGCAAAGTGATTGATGCGCTCTACGCCGGCGAGAAGGTAAGTGACCCAGTCGCAAAAGATCTGCCATGCCACACCGGCGTCGTCCTCCACTCGGAACGGGGTAGCGCTCTCGCCAGAGTCACTGCCGATAAGTCCTTAGTTTTGGTCCGAGGCGATAAGAACGCTTTTGGAATTCATGGCCGATCTGCCGAACAACGCATTGCTCTCGATCTCTTGCTTGATAGTGAAATTGGCATCGTCTCACTCGGCGGCCGTGCAGGCACAGGTAAGTCAGCCCTCGCACTCTGCGCTGGCCTTGAAGCTGTCCTGGAACGTCGACTCCATAAGAAGATTGTTGTCTTCCGTCCGCTCTATCCCGTAGGAGGACAAGAGTTGGGTTATTTGCCGGGCACTGAAGGGGAGAAGATGTCTCCTTGGGCGCAGGCTGTCTTCGATACTTTGGGAGCTGTTGTCTCGAGCCAAGTTATCGAGGAGATTATGGATCGGGGATTGATTGAAGTTCTTCCTCTGACCCACATTCGCGGCCGCTCTCTCCATGATTCATTTGTCATCGTTGATGAAGCCCAATCCCTCGAGCGCGGAGTATTACTCACAGTTCTCTCGCGAATCGGCCAGGGATCTCGAGTTGTTCTTACCCATGACATTGCCCAACGCGACAACCTTCGAGTCGGCCGCCATGACGGAGTCGTCGCCGTCGTCGAGTCGCTCAAAGGCCACCCGCTCTTTGCCCATGTGACTCTGACTCGCTCTGAGCGATCCCAGATCGCAGCTCTGGTCACTGAACTCTTGGAAGACCCAGTCCAGCTCTACGCCTGATCTCACTTGAGAACCCGAAAAAACAGGGTTTTATTACAAAAGGGATATATCGGACTTTATAGGGGCTGAACAGGGCTTTTCTTCTCCACAGTTCCTGTGAGATTCACATTTTTTCCGCCACTCGCAAGGTTTAATTTGCGACTCACCCTTTGCTTTGTCACCCTTCAGCCCAATCCCCGTAAACAACGACCTCGTTATGAGCAATCAGAAAGAGGAGGTAGAACCATGCTGAAGCGACGCTCTGTCGTCAGTGCGATGGCTTTTGCCACCCTCTTTATCTCCTCGGTCGAAGTTGCCTATGCCCAACCATCGTTACCCCTTGAAGTTGAGCTCGTGGTGGTGCCCCCAACCGAAGCTGAACTGCGAGCCGCCATCCCCGGTGAAACCGAGCCGACCTGGCCGACCTTGCTTGAGATGAGCGATCGCTCCTCGATGTTGTCCTGGGATATGTTGATGGTCTCGGTGATGATGAAGAAGGTTGAACAGGCTCGCACCCCCAAGGGAGCGCGGTCAGTTGCAGCCGATATGGCCAAGGAGAAGTACGGCTGGGGCAAGTACCAGTTCTCTTGCTTGAACACTCTCTGGACCAAGGAAAGTAACTGGAACTACCGAGCCCGCAACAAGCGGACCGGTGCACATGGAATTCCTCAAGCGCTGCCTGCCACCAAGATGGAAGTTACCGGTACTGATTGGCGCACCAACCCCGTCACTCAAATCCAATGGGGTCTGCATTACATCGATGTTCGCTACGAGACTCCCTGCAAAGCGCTCGCTAAATTCAAGCGCTCACGTTATTACTAATTTTTCGCTTTAGTTTTCTGGCTTGGTAGAGATAGTCAACGGCTTACTTGTCTCAGCAAAGAAGTCATTTCCCTTGTCGTCGACCACGATGAAGGCGGGGAAGTTCTCGACATCAATCTTCCAGACCGCTTCCATGCCGAGCTCTTCATAATCAAGAACTTCAACTCTCTTGATGCAGTCTTGGGCTAAACGCGCAGCTGGTCCACCAATAGAGCCGAGATAGAAACCGCCATTCTTCTTGCAGGCATCAGTGACCTGCTTGGAACGATTTCCTTTTGCGAGCATTACCATCGAACCACCGAGGGCTTGGAAATATTCGACATAAGAATCCATGCGGCCTGCGGTTGTTGGGCCAAATGAACCCGATGCATAACCGGCGGGAGTCTTGGCAGGACCTGCGTAATACACCGGATACTTCTTAAAATATTCAGGCAATGGCTTGCCAGATTCGACGAGCTCTTTCAATTTTGCGTGAGCCAGATCGCGCGCTACGACCAGGGTTCCCGACAGTGAAAGACGCGTCTTAACGGGGTGTTGGGAGAGCTCTGACAAGATCTCAGACATGGGCTTATTGAGATCGATATTGACCACATTGTCGTTGAGATGCTCATCGGTGGTTTCAGGCAAGAAGTGAGCTGGTTCGGTCTCTAACTTTTCGATGAAGATGCCATCTTTGGTGATCTTTGCTTTTGCTTGGCGGTCGGCCGAGCACGATACGGCGATCGAAATTGGTAGAGATGCTCCGTGACGTGGAAGGCGAACAACGCGGACATCGTGACAGAAGTACTTACCGCCAAATTGTGCGCCAATACCTAGCTTCTGAGTGAGAGCAAAGACTTCCTTCTCGAGATCAAGATCTCTGAATGCGCGACCAGTCTTGGCATTTCCCGTCGTGGGTAGAGAATCAAGATATTTAGTGGAGGCTAATTTCGCGGTCTTTGCGGTGAATTCGGCAGATGTTCCACCTATAACAATGGCCAAGTGATACGGCGGACATGCGGCGGTTCCAAGTGAGCGCAACTTATCTTCTAACCACGCCATGAATGCGGTCGGGTTGAGGACCGCTTTAGTCTCTTGGTAAAGGAAAGACTTATTTGCGCTACCGCCACCTTTGGCGATGAAGAGGAAGTTGTACTCGTCGGCATGCTCATAATCAGAGTAGATCTCGACTTGGGCTGGCAGATTGTTACCAGTGTTCTTCTCTTCCCATGTTGTGACGGCAGCTAATTGTGAATAGCGGAGATTTAACTTGGTGAATGCGTCGTAAATGCCCTGGGAGATTGTGACTTCATCCCGCTCTGAGGTGAGGACCTGCTGACCTTTTTTGCCCATGACAATCGCAGTCCCTGTGTCTTGGCACATGGGAAGTACGCCCCCGGCTGAGATGTTGGCGTTCTTCAGAAGATCAAGTGCGACAAATCGATCGTTGGGTGAACTTTCAGGATCTTTGAGGATGTTCGCTAATTGTTGAAGATGATCGGCACGGAGATAGTGCGAAATATCGTGGAGGGCGACCTCAGTGAGATTTCGGATTGCTTCAGGTGAGACTTTGAGAAAAGTTCTGCCATCGGCTTCGAAAGTTGAGACCCCTTCTTTGCTGATGAGGCGATACTCGGTCGAATCAGGGCCTACCGGAAGTAGATCTTCATAGATGAATTCCGGCATGAATTACTCAGCTTCTGCTTCGCTCTTTGCCGCTTCGAGTTTTGCGCGAGCGCCATCGAGCCATTGCTGACAGATTGAGGCAAGCTCCTCGCCGCGCTCCCAGAGTTTCAAAGATTCTTCAAGGCCAACTCCGCCCGCTTCCAAGGTGGCAACGACTTTGGTGAGTTCATCGCGCGCTTCTTCGTAACTGAGCTGGGCCATATTCGTAATCTACTCGCTTTTCTTTTGAGGGTTATTTCCAGAAGCTGTCGCAATCGCCACACCTTTGGCCAAGCGGAGCCTGATCTCTTCGCCCGCCTTGAGTTCTGCGGGGTCGGTAACGATCGAGCCACTGGTTTTCTGCACAACCGAGTAGCCGCGATCCAAGGTGGCTTGTGGGGAGAGAGTTCGTACCCGAGCTGCAATATGCGCAACTTCGTCATAGGCGCGCAATAAACGTGAGTTCATGCTCATAAATGAACGCGATTTGAACCCCCGAATAATCTCTTCACGCGATGTCACCATCACAATCGGATCTCTCATAACTGGGCGTTGAATCAGATTCACAATCTTGGTCATCTCTAGAACGACAAGGTCATTAACTTTACGATCTGCACGATCGCGTAAATTCTGGATTTTGCTCTGCTCTTCATGGAAATCTGGCACAACTCTCTTGGCAGCATCAGTAGGCGTTGAGGCGCGAAGGTCTGCGACAAGATCCAGAAGAGGAGTGTCTTGCTCATGCCCGATGGCGCTGACAATGGGTTTGGTACATGAGGCTGCTAAGCGCACAAGACCTTCATCAGAGAATGGCAATAAATCCTCAAAAGAACCGCCACCGCGGGTAATGATGATGACATCTACTTCAGGATCTGCATCCAGTTCACGAAGTGCGGCAGAGACTTGGATGACTGCATCGGCGCCTTGTACCGCTACCTCTCGCGTCTCAAATCGCACAGAAGGCCAACGACGACGGGCATTTTCTTTCACATCTTTTTCAGCAGCGCTTGCGCGACCACAGATGAGACCGATTTTATTAGGGAGAAATGGCAGTGGCTTCTTTCGCTCGAGAGCAAATAAACCTTCAGCTGCAAGTACTTTCTTAAGAGCTTCGAGTCTGGCGAGTAACTCACCGACTCCGACTTGGCGAATTTCTTTTGCGCTCAGCGAAAGTCGACCGGTCGGTGTGTAGAAGTTCACTTTGGAGTGGATGACGACGCGTGCATTTTCACTCAGTGGAGTAGTTGCCTTGAATACTCCTCGCGGACATGTGACTTCGAGATACATATCAACGCTGGGGTCACGTAGACGCATATAGACCATGCCCGAACCCGCTCGATCATTAAGTTGAGCAATCTCACCTTCGACCCAGATCTGCCCAAGGCGATTGATGTAATCACTGATTGCCTCTGAAACAACCCGGACTGGTACCGGCTTATCGCTTGAAGTTTCGAGCACGGCGTAATGCTAATAGGATGCACGCATGGCTAAACGAGTCCTCCTTGCTGCGCCGCGCGGTTATTGCGCCGGTGTTGATAGAGCAGTTGTCACCGTTGAAAAAGCCCTTGATCTCTATGGCGCCCCGGTCTATGTCCGCAAGCAGATCGTTCATAACGTGCATGTGGTCTCCTCCCTTGAAAAGAAGGGTGCGATTTTCGTCGATGAAACAGATCAAGTTCCCGAGGGCGCAATTGTCATCTTCTCTGCACATGGCGTCTCGCCTAAAGTGCACCAAGAAGCTGCAGCCCGAAGCTTGAAAACTATCGATGCAACCTGTCCGCTCGTAACTAAAGTTCATCAAGAAGCCCGACGTTTTGCAGCCGATGATCTCCAGATTCTTCTGATTGGCCACGAAGGTCACGAGGAAGTTGAAGGCACAGCAGGCGAAGCGCCCGATCACGTCCAACTTGTCGATGGCCTTGATGGTGCGCGAAATGTACAGATTGATCCGGAGCGTCCAGTGGCGTGGTTATCCCAGACCACGTTAAGTGTTGATGAGACTCTCGATGCCGTCGCAATTTTGAAGAGCCGTTTTCCTAATCTGCAAGATCCACCATCAGATGACATCTGTTATGCGACCCAGAATCGCCAAGTCGCCATTAAGCAGATCGCGCCACAAGCCGATCTCGTACTCGTCGTGGGCTCACGTAACTCTTCTAACTCAGTTCGATTGGTTGAGGTAGCTCTTGAATACGGAGCAAAAGCTGGTTACTTGATCGATTACGCAAGTGAAATCAAGGATGAATGGTTTGAGGGCGTCGAGACTATTGGAGTCTCCAGTGGCGCCTCAGTGCCAGAGTTATTGGTCAAAGACTTACTCGAGGAATTGGCCCGCCGCGGTTATGGTGATGTTGAGACAGTCACAGCGATGGAAGAACATCTACTTTTCGCGATTCCGCCAGAATTGCGTAAAGATCTACGCGCTGCGGGAAAGTAGTTTTCTCTGCTCTTTGAAGTAATACCACCAACCAAATAAGGCGCCTGATAACAAGAATGGCGCAACGCTAGCGAGCCCTGAAACTAAATCGACTCCTAATCGCGTGATGCTCAGAGAGATTCCACCAACGGTGGGGAGCAAGAAGATTGCTGCTGCGCCAAATGCCAGAGGCGGATTCACGACCGCCACATAGGTTGTGCCAGGTCTTCCATAAACCAAGCCGCCGTAATACGAAGCCCAGAGCGCAAGCCCCGTGAGGAATCCAACGTTAGAACGGAAGAAAATCTCAATCATTGCAATGAAGGCGATAAAGATGAACTGCAAAATGACAATTCCGGGCTTGGTGAGGCCGGCGCCTTTAATGGGGTTCTTGATGGGCGGCTGAGGGAGGTTACTTTTCATCGCTATCACTTTCATCTAGATCATCATCGCCATCAAAGAGATCAGGGGATGTGATTTCTTTTGGTGAAATCTGACGGACTTCATCATCAACATCTTCGAGCGCTTTGAGTTTACTGGCGGAAGGTGCGCCGAGTTTGACCATCTTACGAGCGGGCTTGATGACATTCTCTTCAGCGCTCTTGATGAGATCGTTAAAGGCACGTTCGGTGGACTTAATTCGATCGCCGAGAGTTTCAATCTTGCCGTGTACTTTTCCGATTCGCTTGAGTAATTCGCCAGCTAGGTCTTGAATCTCTTGGGCATTTCGCGCGAGCTCGGAGCGGCCAAAGACATATGCCACAGTCCGCAGCAACGCCATCATGGTGGTGGGAGTGGCGATTGTGACATTCTTTTCAAATGCTTTATGAAGTAACTGGGGCTCAACATCGAGAGCTTCACTCAAGATTGATTCGAAGGGGGCGAAGAGAACAACGTAGTCAGGGGAGTTTCCAGTCTCTTGATAGCCGCGTTTTGCTAAAGCATTGACATGGCCGAGGAGGTCTTTAGCGTGAGCTTGCATCAATCGTGCGCGCTCAGCGGGATCCTTTTCAACAACAGCTTCGAGGAAGCGATCAAATGGGAACTTTGAATCGATAAAAATCTCGCTACCACCAGGAACTGCGATCTTGATATCAGGTTTTGAAATCTCGGTACCCGTAGTTCGGTAATCCTGTTTGAAGAAGTGAACGTTCTCGAGTAAGCCAGCATTTTCTAAGAGGGTTTCAAGTTGTGCTTCACCATATTTACCGCGAGTCTGGGAGTTGGAGAGCGCTCCCGCTAACTTCGTCGTCTCGCGAAGCAGAGTCTCATTACCTAATTTCATATTCTCAATCTGAGTACGCATCTCTGATTCGGCACGGGTGCGCTTGAGTTCAGCCTCTTGAGCTTGTGTGGTGAGTTGGGCCATTCCTGTGGTGACGGTACGAAGTTGTTCGTTGAGAGTAGTGAGACGGTTTTCTTCCTCGCGCATCGCATCGATCTGGGTATTGAGAAGGGCAACTTTGCCTTTCTCGCTATTGAGTCGTAGCGCACCGATCACAAGTCCGATAGCAAGCCCAATCAGAAGGCCGATGATGAGATATATCGCTGCGTTCATAGCCTTATCGTGGCAGGAAGGACTGACATTGACGGTTAGGCTCTACCCCTTGTGAGCCTCTCTATCGGAATCGTCGGACTACCGAATGTCGGAAAGTCGACCCTCTTTAACGCCCTCACCAAGAACAATGTCTTGGCGGCCAATTACCCCTTCGCCACAATCGAGCCCAATGTCGGCGTCGTCGGCGTTCCAGATGCTCGACTCGATGTTCTTGCCAAGATCTTTGGCTCAGAGAAAATCATTCCTGCCGCGGTTTCTTTTGTCGATATCGCAGGCATCGTCAAGGGAGCATCTGAAGGAGCGGGTCTAGGCAATAAATTTCTTGCCAATATCCGCGAGAGCGATGCAATCTGCCAAGTTATTCGAGTCTTTAGCGATGGCGATGTAGTCCACGTCGATGGTCGCGTTGATCCAGCCAGCGATATTGAAACAATCAATACCGAACTCCAACTCGCAGATCTACAAACAATTGAAAAAGCTATTCCTCGTATCGAGAAAGAAGCGCGCCAGAATAAAGAGCGCGGCGCGGTCCTCGAAGCGGTCAAAGCTGCCGAGAAAGTCATCGCTGACGGCAAAGTCCTCTCACAATCCGATGTGGATCTCGCTCTGATTAAAGAACTTGGTCTCCTTACTGCAAAACCTTTCCTCTATGTATTTAACGTCGATGCAGCAGAACTTGCTGATTCTGAATTACGGACGAAACTCTCCAAACTCGTAGCTCCCGCCGAAGCCATCTTCTTAGATGCTAAAACAGAAGCTGAACTCAGCGAACTTGATGACGCGGAAGCGCTTGAATTACTCAAGTCAATTGGACTCGAAGAGCCCGGACTGGCTACCCTTGCACGAGTTGGATTTCAGACTTTAGGGCTTCAGACCTATCTGACTGCTGGCCCGAAAGAAGCTAGAGCGTGGACGATTCACAAAGGCGATACCGCACCTGCGGCTGCTGGCGTGATTCACACCGATTTCCAAAAAGGCTTTATCAAAGCCGAAGTTGTTTCGTTTGATGATCTCGTTGCTGCGGGCTCGATGAATGAAGCCAGAGCAAAGGGGAAGGTCCGAATGGAAGGCAAGGAATACGTCATGCGTGACGGCGATGTAGTGGAGTTCAGATTCAATGTCTAAATCAACCCACTTGAATGGCTTAACTTTGAAGACTCGCGATGAACTACGAAACATCGCGATTATCGCCCACGTTGATCATGGCAAGAC